>Ga0299913_10000171_pt1 | contig 34588 bp, 38 predicted proteins | sample RVTome_9_FD_201360 | JGI IMG/M metagenome (GOLD analysis project Ga0299913, IMG submission 201360) | Soil microbial communities from uranium-contaminated site in the Upper Colorado River Basin, Wyoming, United States - RVT155D38 (version 2) ... | reverse complement strand
GATCTCCTTCGGCGGTGGGACGTGCAGCTCGCGATCCGCACCGGCGTCGCCACGGGCAACGTGGTCGCGAGCGATCGGAGCACGGGTGAGCCGTTCGTGATGGGCACGCCCGTGAATCTCGCGGCCCGCCTGGAGCAGCATGCCGGTGCGGGTGAGATCCTCCTCGACGGCATCACGAAGGGGATCATCCGCAACGCGATCACGGTGGAGCCGGTGACGCTCGAAGACCTCCGCGGTTTCGAAGGGCCCATGACCGCCCACCGGCTCTTGGACATCATCGATGCAGGTGAAGGCTCACCGCGCCCGGAACCGCCGTTCGTCAATCGGTCCGCGGAGCTTCGGCTCCTGCACGAGTCCTTCGAGAGCCATGTCACCACCCCTCGCTGCCGGTCGGTCACCCTGATCGGAAGCGCCGGCCTCGGGAAGACGCGGCTCGTCGCCGAGTTCTTCCGAGCACACCCCGATGCCGACGTCGTGCTCCGCAGCAGGTGCCCCGCGTACGGTGAGGGCAGCGCGCTTCGGCCCCTCATCGATGTGGTCGGTCAGGCGGCGGGCTTCACTCCCGACGCGGATCCGACCGTCGCCGTCGAGAGGATCCGCGATCTCCTGGCCGGCCATCCCGAGGGAACGGTGGCCGCCGACGGTGTCGCGAAAGCGCTGGGCCTGACGACCGGCACCACGACCCAGGAGGAGACCGCGTGGTCTATCCGTATCTGTGTCGAAACGGTCGCCCGGCGCCGCCCGTTGGTGATCGCCCTCGACGACGTGCACTGGGCGGCGCCAGCGCTCCTGGACGTCCTCGAGCACCTCGCCGAATGGGCGCGTGACGCTCCGATCCTCCTGCTGTGTCTCGCTCGCCCGGAGCTCCTCAACACCCGGCCCACCTGGGGCAGAACGCCGGGCGCCGTGACCCTCCAGCTCGAGCCGCTCGGCGCGGAGCCGAGTCGCGAGCTCGCCCGCCATCTGCTCGTGTCCGCGGCCGCGCCGAGCTTCGAGGACACGATCACCGACGTCGCGGAGGGGAACCCGTTCTTCCTCGAGGAGATCGTCACCATGCTCCAGGAGGAAGGCGCGATCCCACCGGACGCGACCACGGGGGACCTGTCGCGGATCGCGATCCCGCCGACGATCTCGGCGCTCCTGGCGGCCCGGATCGACCGGCTCGAACTGGCGAGCCGCCAGGTGCTGGAACGAGCGGCAGTGCTGGGCCTCGCGTTCGCACAGGAACAGGTGGACGCGCTCCTGTCGGGTGGCCACGAGATCGACGTCGGCGCGACGCTCCGGGAGCTCGCGCAGCGGGACTTCGTGGTGGCCGACCCCGAGACGCCCGGACAGGCGTACCGCTTCCGTCACGCCCTGACGCGGGAGGCCGCCTACGACGCGATCCCGAAGTCCCTTCGGGTCCGACTCCATTCGGCCGCGGCCGAGCGGCTCGCGAGTGAGCCCGACGGCGAAGCGCGGGACGAGCAGATCGGCTATCACCTGGAGCAGGCGCACCGCGCCGTCACCGACCTCGGAGAGATGGATCCGCGGACCAGCGGGCTCGGCGAACGGGCCGGCGCGCACCTCGCCGCGGCCGGCCGCGGAGCGGCCGCCCGCGGCGATGTGCGCGCCGCCGCCGGGCTTCTCGAGCGAGCGACCGCGCTCCTCCCCGAGGGTCACGTGGACAGGCCAGGCGTGCTGATGGACCTCCACGAAGCCCTGCTCTTCGCGGGCGAGATCGAACGATCCGAGGCGCCGGTCGCGGAACTGCTCGCCGCGCTCGACCCGTCCGACGACAGCGTGCTCGCCGAGTGTGCCCGCCTGAAGCAGACGATGCTGCGGTTCCTGCTCGACCCCGGCGCAACGCCCGCCGACGTGCTCAGGCGAGAGGTCTCGCGGTCCGTCCGCAGGTTCGAGGAAGCGGGCGACGAGGCGAACCTGGCGGCCGCGCTCGCCGACCTCGCGACGATCTATTGGGTCGAGGGGAACGCCGAGGCGATGCTGGAGTCGGCCCAGCGCGCCCTGGCACACGCTCGCGCGAGTGACAGCAGGCGCGCGACGGCCGAGGCAGCGCCCTTGATCGCGTTCGCCCTCCATCGGGGAGGGGTCCCCCTGGACGAAGGACTCGAACGCCTCGCGGAGACACACGCGCAGCTCCGGGACGATCGCTTGGCCGACGCCTTGATCTCGCTGGACGAGGCGATGATGCTCGCGGCGGTCGGACGTTCCGAGGATGCACACGCGGCGATCGATCGCGGACGGCAGACGTTCGCCGACCTCGGACAACGGCGCTGGCTCGAGATGGCGAAAGCGATCGAGGCGGAGATCGCCCGCGAAGAGGGCCACCTCGAGCAGGCAGAAGGCCTCCTGCGGTCGGTGCACGCGTTCTTCCAGGATCAGGGGGACGCCAACAACGCGCTCCAGATCGCCTACGTCCTGGCCGACGTGCTCTGCGACATGGGCCGGTTCGAGGAAGCCGACCTCCTCGCCAGCGAGGTGGCGCGCGACGCGCCGTCCGACGATCAGGAGGTGCAGGTCGCCTGGCGATCGGTGCGGTCGAGGACGAGGACCGCCGGGGGCGACGCGGCGGGCGCGGTGCCGTTGGCAGAGGAGGCCGCGGCGATCGCCGACTCCACGGACTTCGTCTTGCTCCAGGCCGAGGCGCATCGCCGGCTGGGGGAGGCGCTCCACGGGGCGGGACGCGTCGACGACGCGGCCGCCTCGCTCGGCACCGCCGTCGAGCGTTACGAGGCGAAGCGAGCCAGCGTCCCCGCCGCCGTGGCTCGCGAACGCCTCAGGACTTTTCGTCGGGAGGGATAGCGCTCTCCGGGATATCTCCGTACCGTCCGTCGGTCCGGCTGCCGTCGGCGAACGCCGTAGACGTACGGACCACGCCTTGGATCTCGCTCAGCGCCCCCCCGATGTTCGCCTTCACGTCTTCGATCGAGTCCCCGGTCATCTGCAGCAGGATGTCGTACTCGCCCGTGATGACCGACGCTCCCTCGAAGCCCGTGGGCTGCGCGGCCGCCAGACTCTCACGGGCGTCATCGATGAAGCCCGGTTGCATCTTGATCCGCGTGAGGGCGATGAGGCCCGGCGACTTCCTCTTGGCGCCGAAGGTGGTGATCTTCGACTCGACTCCCCAGGTGCAGCGGGCGCCCGCCTCCCAGATGGTGTCCTCGATCAGGTCCTGTAGCTCTCCGAGGTTCTCGACCCGGACGTGAGCGAACGCCGCGTAGTCGCCCACGAAGGTGGACGCATACATGACAGGCGGTTTCCCCTTTTCACGGAGCGCCTGCACGACTTCCTCCGCGGTCTTGCCCGGCTCCACGTGGTCGATGAAAAGGAACGCGTGGAGCCCCGTGTAATCAGCCCAATGATCCGCCATGTCCTCCCCTTCCCACCCGGTCGTGGAACGGCCACTCTCCCGCCGCAGGTCCGGATACGCAAATCGGCGCGCCCCCGGTGATCACCGGGGGCGCGCCTCGATCGAGGGTCGGATGTGACTAGCTGTCGTCCCGCAACCGGTCGCGGACCGCGTCGACACCTTCGCCGACCTTGTCCTTGGCGTCCTCTGCGGCGCCCTTCACATCACCACTCGCCTGATCGAGCTTCCCTTCGCGTTCGAGACGCTCGTTGTCGGTCAGGTCACCGACGGTTTCCTTCACGTGGCCCTTGGCCTTGTCCGTGTTCTCACCCATGGGACACCTCCTGCTGCTCTCGGTTGTGGTTCACGTACCCGATACGGTGGAGGTGGAAACCGGCGACGTGAGCTCGAACCAGACCCGCGTGACGTGATTCCGCTCGACGCCCCACCTGCTCGAGAGCCGGTCGAGCAGGCGGAGCCCCCACCCACCATTCGTCCCGGCGGATGGGAGGGCGTCCGGGTCGAAGCCCCGGCCCGGATCGACCACGTCGACGTGGAGCAGCGAACTGGTTCCCCGGATCCGCACCTGGATCGCATCGGTCGGGTCCAGCTTCGCGTGGTGAACGCAGTTGGACACGATCTCGCTCACGAGGAGCACCGCATCGTCCACCAGGTGATCGTCCAGCGAGGGCCTCAGGGCTTCGAGACTCCTGCGTGCTTCGGCCGGTGAACGTGCGTCCGGCCTCAGGCGCATGTCGATGTCGAGGAGCACAGAGAAGCGGTACCCAAGACGTCTCGGGCGGCAAACCCTCCTTCTCCGGGCCCTAGCCGCGCCCTGTGGGGGGCGCAGGAGAAGGGTCCGGTTGCGGCGGCGGCACCGGTTGCGGCAGTGGATCCGGCTGCGGCGGAGGGACCGGCGAAGGTGGTCCCGGCGGGACGGGCTCCGGCGGCTGGGGAGGTTGCGGCTCGGGCTCAGGCTCGCGTCGTACGTTCCGAATCATCGTCGCGGTCAGCGCGATCACCTCCATGTCTCGGGTGGCCGGTCGGCCACGCATCCATGTGTCGATCCGTCACGTTCGGCGCGCGATCGCTCTCTCGAGCTGCGCCTTCGACATCTTGGAACGACCGTCGATCCCACGGTCCTTCGCTTCCTCGTAGAGCTGCCGGTAGGTTCGCCCGCCCGGTCCTCGGTGCGATCGCAGACCGCCCCGGCGCCCCGACGAGATGTCGTCGATCGACGTGCGGCTCGCGGTCCGTGCTTCACCCGAACGCGCCCGTTCCTTGTTCACCGTCCTCGCGGCGATCTCCTCCGCCTTGTCCTCGGATCGTCCCTGGTCGAGCAAACCTTCCTTGATGTGCTCGTACTGGCGTTCCCGCTTCTCGCTCCACGCCTGCTGCGGCATGTCCATCCCTCCCCATCGTCCCGATCTCGTCGTACCCCGGTCGCGCCGGCGACACACCTCCCCCAGATGCGTTTGGCGGGGGTGGCTCTCGGGTATCTGCCGGCCAGCCAGATCGGGACCAGAACGGGACAGGAACCCACGAGGAGGATCCGATGCAATTGTCCGTCGAAGTGGAACCTGCCGCTGTGCGAACCGAGACCGTCCTGGACGGGCCGCCCGTCACCCGCTTCGATGAAGGACGTACCTGCGACGAGCCCAGCTGCCACACGGTCCTGTCCGTGTACAACGACGGCTCGTGTTGTTGGGCGCATCGCCCTATGGAGCGGGTCACGCCACTCCGGAATCACCGGCGGTAGCAGCGGCCATCCGACGAGCACACGGGTCCACGCCGTTCAGCTGACGACCCTGTCGTGCACCGTCCAGAGCAGCTGCCGCGTCCCTCGTAGATCTCCGGACATCTCGAAGACGATCCCGACGTTGTCGTCGTCGCGCCACATGCAGGCGACGGCCGTCTCCGCGCCGGCCACCGCGCTCAGGCATCGATAGTCGCTGCCGCGACGCGTGCCGCTCCTGGCCTGCGTCTCGTCGACCACTGCTCCGGCCTGTGAGAACCCGGCGAGGAGGGCATCGAACAGCTGATCCGTGGTCTCCGCCGCGGCCGCGTCGACCAAGATCACGAAGAACTCCGGAGCGAGCGGGGCTCCGTAGACTCCGGCTTCGGCGTCGATGCCGTAACGATCCCCTTCGTCGGCCGTGTACCGCTCGAACCGCTGGGATTCCGGATCGGTCAGGCGCCCTGTACCCGCTATCGAGTCCGGCAGGGACAGGCTCGGACCCATCAGGTATCCGACGCCCAGGTAGCCCACGACGGCGGCGAGGATCGAGACGATGACGCCGGTCGCGCGGGAGGACCTCGGCTTCGCCTGCTCCTGGATCGGCGGCGACCACGCGAGCGGTGCGGGCGGCACGCTCGGTCTCGAGAGGCCGGAAACGGCACCGGGCGGCGGAGGGAGGTGAGGGAACGGGACGAGGCATCGCCAGCAGAAGGTGGCGTCCGGGGCGTTCCCGGCGCCGCAGGACGCACACGCGCGCTTCTGTTCGACCTGCATCACGTACCTCCCAGTACGTATCGACCGTCCCTGCTATCGGTCGTTCCCGGCGCGAACATGAGCCGTGGAGAAGTGGAGCGGATCAGGGTCCGACGGCCGATCGTTCCTATGATCGGCGGGAAAGGGTTGCCGGGACCGTGCTCGCGGGCGACCATGTCCGATATGGAGCATCGAGTGACCTTCGGACTGGTTCCCGAAGCAGCCTCCCAGGCGCGGACGGTCCTCAACGACGAGCTCGGCCGCACGGTCTCGGTCAAGGTCCTGGAGGATGCCACCCTGTTGGTGAGTGAGCTCGTCACCAACGCGGTCCGGCACGCTCCGAAGGAAGGGTCGCCGGAGGTGGAGCTTCGCCTCAAGCTGGATCCCGAACGGGTCCGGGTGGTCGTCTCCGACCCCGGTGCGGGGTTCGCGGCAACGCCCCGGCTCCCGACCGCTTCCGAGGGCTCCGGCTGGGGCTTGTACCTGGTGGACCGGATCGCGGATCGATGGGGGGTCATCTCGAAGGATCGGAACGAGGTCTGGTTCGAGATCGATGTGGATGGCGAAGGGTGACGGAGGACAGGAGCCTCGCGCCGGAGCGGGCGCCGGTCCGTCGGCCGCGTACCCCGGGACCGCTCGCACCGTGGATCTGGAACCAGCGCTGGATCCCGGGCTTCATCCTCGCCCAGGTGGCGGTCCTGCTCCTCTTCGCCGACAAGGCTCCTGGCAACTACGAAGGTGTCCCCGGGGGCCTGGGAGCACTCATCTCGGTGACCGCGGCGATCATGTGCGGACCCGTCGCGGGAGCGCTGGTGAGCCTCGTCGGTGGCCTGGTCTTCGTGCCGCTCGTCACCGATTTCGGGCGCGGGTCTCAGTTCTCGATCTTCCTGTGGCTGATCGCCTCCGTCGGCGCGGGGGTGATCTCAGGGAGGCTTCGCCAGTCGGATGCGGGCCGCTCCGAGGCGGTTGCGCGCGAGCGTCTCGCGGGGAACCGGCTGCATCGGCTGCAAGCGATCACGGAAGTCCTCGCGGGCGCGACGACCCCTGAGGAGGTCGCGCAGGCAACGATCGGCGCCGCGATGTCGGCCCTGCGAGCCGATGCGGGGGGGCTCACGGTGCGCTCCGATGACTATCCCCACACCCTGCAGGTGCTCGCCGCGTCGACGTGGGACGACGGCGCCCTCGCAGGCTGGCGTCGTCATCCCGTCGACACGCCCGCCCCGGGGCCCGAGATCGTCCGCACGGGACGATCGATCTTCATCGAGACCCGCCGAGAGCTGCTCGCCCGCTTCCCGATCGTGAGGAAGATCGAGAAGGACCAGCGCTTCGGCGGGTTCGCGGGCGTGCCGGTGCCCTTGGGATCGGAGGTGCTCGGCGCGCTCAGTCTTGGGTTCCATCGCGATCACATGGTGCCTCCGGAAGAACGAGGCCTTCTCGTGTCGATCGCGCATCAGGCGGCGATCGCGCTCCGTCGCATCCGTTCGGGTGAGGACGAGCGTCGCGCGAGAGCGACCGCCGAGCATGCCGAGGATCGCTTGCGGAAGCTCCAGGCCGTGAGCGATGCGGCGAACGCTTCCACCGGGCTCGACGAGCTCGTCGAGAAGGTCCTGCCGGTCGTGCGTGACGCGGTGTTGGCCCACGGTGCCTCGTTCCTCCTGCTTTCCGAGGATGGGAAGGAGCTCAGGGTCAAAGGGAAGGTGGGCGTCGAAGAAGAGGGCGACGACACCGTGATCCCGATCGGCGCCGGCGCATCAGGGCGTATCGCGGCGACCGGGCGGCCACTCGTGATCGACCAGCTGACCCCCGACGACGTGATCAGCCGTGCACTGAGGGAACGGCGGTCCTACGTCGGCGTTCCCGTTCGGGTCGGCGGGCGAGTGGTCGGCGTCCTCCACGCCTCCTCTCGGGAGCCGGGGACGTTCGAAGAAGATGACGCCGACTTCCTGCAGAGCATCGCGGACTCGCTGGCCATCACGATCGACCGAGCGCGTTCGTTCGATCAGCGCGACCGGATGGCGACCGCACTGGAGCGGGCGCTCCTCCCGATGTCGCTGCCGCATGTCCCCGGATTCGAGATCGCGACGATGTATCGCCCTTCACGATTCGGTGACGAGGTCGGCGGCGACTTCTACGACGTCTTCGGCGACGGAGACGTCTGGTACCTCGCGATCGGCGACGTGTGTGGCAAGGGGCCCGACGCGGCCGCGATCATGGGGATGACCCGGATCGCCCTCCGGAGCCTCGCACGCGAAGACGACGGACGTCCCCTCCCGGAGGTGCTGCAGCTCCTGAACGGCTTCCTCCTGGACAGCGAGCTGATGGGCGATCGCTTCTGCACGGTGTGCGTGGCCCGGCTGAAGATCTCCGGCGCAGAAGGGACGGTGACCACCTGTCTCGGCGGCCATCCCCCGCCGCTGCTGGTGCGGGCCGATGGTTCCCTGGATACGGTGGGCACTCCCGGCTCTCTCCTCGGGCTGTTCGAGGACATCTCGCTCCACGAGGCGCGCGCGGACATCCATCGAGGCGACTCCATCACGCTGTTCACGGACGGGGTCACGGAGCTCTCGGCCGAGCGTCCCGACGAGGGTGAGTCGATGCTCCGGTCGGCGCTCGTCGCGGCTGCCTCGGACGACGCCGCGGGCATCGTCAAGACGGTCGAGCGCACCCTCCTCGATCCGCGCGGCGAGCTGCGGGATGACGCGGCACTCATCGTGGCGAAGCGGCTGTAGACGTCGCGCCCGGAACGCCTCTCGCCGAGGGTAGCTTCGGACGGTCTTGGGTAAGGAGCGGATAACGCTCGACCCCGAGGAGGGATCTGCAGTGAAACAGCCGACAACGGTGAAAGAGGCAAAGTCGATGGTCAAGGAACGGTGGCTCGACCATCGCGTGGAGAAGCTCGCGAAGGAGAACGACCAACTCCGCGAGGCCGTCGAGGAGCTCCGTGAGGATCTCGATGACGCGCAAGGGCGCTCTCAGGACACCCTGAAGGCCCTTTCCAAGACCCGGCGACCCGGCCGGATGAAGTGGCTCGTGCTCGCAGGCGGCGCCTACGTCCTCGGCGCGAAGGCCGGACGTGCCCGTTACGAGCAGATCAGAGGCTGGGCCCGTTCGGTGACCCAGCAGAACGGGGACGGGAACGGCATCGTGACCGATACGACGATGGGCACGACGAACGCTACGGACACGAAGGGCACGACGGGCAAGGCCTGATCCCCTCGCTCGAGCAGGAAATGACGCGGGTGCCGCGAAGGCGGCACCCGCGTCATCTTTCTCCCTCGGTCCTCAACCCTTCCCTGCTCCCCCGAGTTTGCACCGAAGGTCCACCGGGAACGGTGTGCAACATGATGGAGATCCTCGAAGACACGACATCCCGACGCGATCGGGTCCCGCCCGACCTCGACCTCAGCGACGAGTCCGCGCGTTCGACGCACCACCGCTGGTGGTTCGGCGCGATCCTCGCGTTGGACACACTCGCGATCCTGGCGTTCCTCGCCTGGGTCGTGATCCCGAAGCTCACCTGAGAAAGGAGCGAGTCATGACAGGCATCCTCGCGCTTCAGGGTGGCGCCGCCACCCTGCTCTGGATCCTCGCTGTCGTGCTGGTGATCATGGGGATCGTCAGCATCGTTCGCGGTGGGGTTCTCGCCGGGATCGTGCTGATCATCGTCGGGCTGCTCGTCGGCCCCGGTGGAGTCAGCATCTTCTGAACCGTCCGGGCCCGCTCGCCCTCCGTGCGGGCGGGCCCGGCCCATCCCACACCTCACCGGATGCCTGAACGTCAACACACCCACGAGCGCTTCGAACGACGCCTGAAGGGACGACTGTCCGCCGGCCTCCTTCTCGGTGTGCTGGTCGGAGGGATCCTCGGCGTAGTCGTGGGTTTCCTCGCATTCGACGGACGCGGGCCCGCGATCGTCGCATGCGGGTTGGGTGGCGTCATCGCCGGACTGCTCTACGGAGCCCTCGTCGGGTCCTTCGCGGGCCTCGAGTCTCCCGATCCGGGACGGGAACCCTCCGACACGGGTCGCCCGCTCTCGGAGCCTGCGATCGATGAGGAGGATGAGACCGACCTCTTCGAACGGCCCGAAGAGAACGGCGCGCCGTAGAGAAGCCGGTGCTCGTGCGGACCCTGTCCGGGTCGCGACACGCCTCAGTCGTCCTCGTCGCCCTTCCAGATCAATGGGACGGCGAACCAGGAGAACCCCAGGAGGGCGAGGGTAAGCAGAGCGACCGGCAGGGCGGCGGCGAGCCCGTAGATGACGTTCGTGATGAGGAAGACCACACACGCCATCGCGAAGGTGAGAAACACAAGCCCGGCGATCGCGAAGACGTTGGCGATGCGAAGCATCCGCTCCTTGTCCCCTTGCCGGAACCGGATGCGATGGAAGGCGGCGGGCATCGTGAGCGCACCGGTCGCCGCCACCGTGAGAAGGACCGTCACGAAGTACAGCCCCTGATCCACGGATGAGGCCTCCGGGAAGCGCGCCGAGAACGGGACGGTGAGCAGGAAGGCGAGAAGGACCTGGACGCCCGGCAAGATCACGCGGAGGCCGTTGAGCAGCTCGATGAGCTCCCTGTCGACGCGCTGCTTCGGTGATTCGTCGGGCTCCGGCCCCGAGGTCGCCGCCCGGCTGGTGGGATCCTCCGCCTGTTCGTCGGTCACGGCCCCTCGCTTACCCCGCAGCGACCCTCGGGAATCGCATCACGAGGCCTCGTCGACCCGGGGTTCACGTCCCCGTCTGCTTCCGGAGCTTCTCCAGCGACTGCGAGACGAGCCGGGAGACGTGCATCTGCGAGATCCCGAGCTCGTCCGCGATCTCGGTCTGGGTCTTGCCTTCGAAGAAGCGGAGATACAGGATCGTGCGCTCTCGCTCCGGGAGGTCACGGAGCGCCGGTGCGACGCTCAACCATTCCTCGGAAACCTCGTAGCTCCGGTCCACGCTCCCGATCGACTCGGCCGCGGTCGACGTGGCGTCGCCGGTCGGCGCATCGAGCGAATCGGTCGTGTACGCCTGCAGCGCGTCGAGCGCTTGCAGGACGTCGTCCTCGCCGATGTCGGCAGCCGAGGCGATCTCGGCGACCGTCGGCGCTCTCCCCAGGTCCTGCCACATGCTCGACACGGTTCGGTTCACCAGGATCGCGGTCTCCTGGACGTTGCGAGGCACGCGGAGCGCCCACCCTCGATCCCGGAAGTGGCGCTTCAGCTCGCCGACGATGGTGGCGGCGGCGTAGGTCGAGAACGGCACACCGCGTTCCGGGTCGAACCGATCGATCGCGTTCAACATGCCCAGCGAGGCCGTTTGGGTGAGGTCGTCGACGGGCTCCCCTCTCCCTGCGAAGCGGCGGGCGAAGTACTCGGCGAGGGGCAGGAACTCCTTCGCGAGCTCCTCGCGGGCGGACGGGTCGGGGAGTCGCTGGAAGAGCTCCGCGATCTCTTCATCCGGCCGGGAGGGTCCGGTGCGGTTGCTCACCGATCCACACGTTCGTGACGCTTGGTGAAGCGGATGGACGGGCCCTCGCCGTCAGACCGCTCAGCTCGGATCTCATCGGTCAGCCCCTTGACGACGAGCCATGGCCACGAGGCCAGCGCGCGCTCCGACGGCCATGGATCCGCATCCCCGTCGGAGCTGAGCGTGACCTCCAAGGCCGCGGCGTCGCGGCCGATCGTCATCCGGATCACCGTCGCTTCCGCCTCGTCCAGAAGCAGGGAGGCGGCTTCCGTGACGGCGAGACGGACGTCCTCGATCTGGTCGATGGGCATGTCGAGGCGAGCGGCAACTCCCGCGACGACGTTGCGCAACACCCGTACGGAACCAGGCGTCGCGGGAACTTCGACGAAGACGGCAGTGGGGAGATCGGTCACGGTGACGACTTATACTAGCGGCGAGTTTCCGAGCAACCGACCCGGAGGAGGATCACACGTTGGACCTGTCCCTCGACCGGCGAACGCACGGGACGTGGGCCGTGATCGATGTCGCGGGCGAGCTCGACCTCTACACCGCTCCCAGTTTCCGGGAGTCCGTGCTCGAGGCGGCCGGCGACAACGACCCTCCCAAGGTGATCGTGGACTTCCGTGGCCTTGACTTCATCGACTCATCGGGGCTCGGGGCCATCGTCGCCTGCCTGAAGCACCTCCGAGAGCGTGGTGGAGACCTCGCGCTCGCCGCTCCCGAAGGATCGGGGCTCCGACGGCTTCTCGACCTCACCGGTCTCGATCGAGTGCTCACGCTGTACACGAGCACCGAAGAGATCCCGCAAGACTGAAGCGCACAGCCATGACGAGCTCCCGACTCAGGGTCGCGAGAGACCCCGCACTCGCGCTCATCGTTCGTATCTTCGTCGGTTCCGTGACGGAGCGGTGGGAGGTCTCCGAACCCGCCTGCGAGGACCTCCGCTTGGCCGCCTCGGAGCTCTTCTCCGGCGCCGTCGAGGCCGGGGAGGGCGATCCCGTGACCTTCGAGCTCGCCTCCGACGACACGCAGATCGAACTTCGAGCGGACCTCGTGCTTCCCGACGACGGGGCGCCGCCGGACGACGAAGGCTGGAGCGGGCGCTTCGACCTGATCCGTGCGCTCTTCCCCGACGCGGAGATCGGCGAAACCGTGCGGATCCGCATCCCCGTTCGCGCCTGAGGAGCGCTCGGAAGCAGCGCGCCTGGGGCGATTGGACCCTCCGTCACCTGGGTATACCCCACCCCAGACGAGGCCGGAAGGAGGCCGAAAGATGCGTGCGATCCATCAGCACCACGACGCGGACGCGACTTCTACGGAGACGAGGGCCGTGAGCGAGGCGCCCTCACCCTGGCTCGCGGTCCGCGTGATCCTTTCCGTGGGGGCCGCCGTGCTCCTGTTGGTCGGCAGCTTCCTCGAATGGTTCGACGGAACCGACGGTTCGGCCCTTGCCGTACAAGGTTTGTGGGAGACGGACGCCGGCACCGCAGGGTTCCTGTCCTCCGCCGGACTGGTGACCGCCGTTTGTGGGGCCGTCATCATCCTGGGCCTCGCGTTCAAGGGTGGCTGGCTCACGCGGTTCGCCGGAGCGGTCGCCCTCGTGGCGTTCACGCTCGTGGTGATCCAGCTCGGACGTTCCGGTTCACTGGATTCGCTCGAAAACGTGGGCATCGGCCTGTGGCTGGTGCTCGCCGGAGGCATCTTGGCGCTCGTCGGTGGTTTCTTCCCCACGACGCGGGTCGTTGCCGCCGCGACCGCCGTGAACGACACCGACCACGATGAGACGACCCATTCCCACCGTGACGACGACGATCACGACGACGATCACCACGACGACGACTGACCGACACCGACGTCGACGTCTCAGGACGTCTCAGATGGAAGGACTGTGACCCGGCCGTTCACGGCCGGGTCACAGTGATCCTGGTGCCATCGCTGTCGCCGTCGGGGTCGTGGTTGCTGCTGGCGGCGTAGGCGTACGTCGTCTTCGAGAGACCGAGCACCACGAAGACGATGCGCGCACGCGACCTCTTGAGATCCCGCCTCAGGGTGCACGCGCCACCCGAACCGGTCGTACAGGTCAGGGTGGCACCGTTGGGACCGAACCTGCCCCGGACGACGACGCCGGGGAGGAGGCTGTGGCCCCCGGCATGCACCCGGATCCTTGCGCGCGCCCGCCAGCGGGTGGACGAAATGTTGACCGAGCTTCGGTCCAGGTCGCCCACGTGCATCGAGGTCGGTGGAGGGGGAGGTGGGGGCGGCGCTTCGTCGCCTGCGGGACCGGTGGAGAGGTCGAGCTCGAAGCTTCCTCCGGTCCCGTCGTTGGGCGCGCCCACGTAGGCGTAGACGTGGATCTCGTAGGTGCCAGCGACGGTCGGCATCGCGTGAAGGGTCTCCTGGCGGCCGGAGCCACACTCCACCCCGTCCATGCACTGGCTCAGCGCGATCGGATCTCCGTCTGGGTCCACGAGCTCGGCGTCGAGGTCGGGCGACCATTGGCCGTCGAGGCATCCGAAGCCCGGGATCTCGAGCTGGCATGCCCACTCCCCGCCGGACACGATCGACACCGCGATCGGGACCGCCAGATCAGCGCTCGCGAGATCGAATGGGTACGTCCAATCGCCACCGTCGGGCACGGCTCCCGACACGTGGACATGCCGTGGGAACGAGGTCGATCCCGCCTGTCCCTCGGCCTCCGCGGCGAGCGCGAGCACGTCGAGCAACCCTGCCCCCCAATCCTGATCCTTCCCGGGCGGACCGAAGTCCTCCGCCGTCGCCTCGAGGGCGCCCTCGACCTGGTCGGACGACCACCCTGGCGCCGCTTGGAGAGCCAGCGCGATCGACCCGGCGGCGAACGGCGTCGCCATCGACGTGCCGCTGTGCACGATGTATCCACTCGCCGTGTTCGCGTTCGCGGCCTTGATCGTGACCCCCGGCGCCACGATGTCGGGCTTCATGTCACCGGCGAACGTCTCTCCACCTCGGCTGGAGAAGTAGGCGAGGAAGATGCCGTCCGAGTGGTTCGCAGCGGCGTGTGGCGCCGACCACTCCGACGTGGCTCCGACCGTGATCGCGTCGGCCGCTGCGCCCGGCGCTCCGATGGTGTCGGGTGCGTCGCCGGAGTTCCCGGCGGCCACCACGACGATCTTGCCGTCGGCGACGGCGGCGTTCGCGGCCAGACTGAGCACGTCGGATCCGTCGGAGGGCAGCATCGTACCGAGGCTCATCGAGATGATGGCGACGTCGGGATCAGCGGCACACCACTCGATGCCCGCGATGATCCCGCTCTCGTCGCCAGACCCTTCGGCGTCCAGCACTTTCCCGGCGAAGAGTCCCGCGGCAGGTGCGACACCCCCGAACCTCGCCGCGAGTGAGCCGCCGACGCCGTCGCCGACGGCGATCGAGGCCACATGCGTGCCGTGACCGTGGTCGTCGTACGGCGTGGCCGAGCCCTCGATGAAGTCGGACCACACGATCGACTTCGAGTCCAGTTGCTCGTGCCCGGGGTCGACGCCGGTGTCGAGGATGCACACGTTCACCCCCGTCCCGGTGAGCCCGAGTCCCGAACGAGCAGCCTCCACGCCGTAGTCGGAGCGTGCGGCATCCATGGTGATCACGACCTTCGCGTCGTGATCGATGCGGACGATCCCAGGCGTCGACGCGAGCCGGCGGATCTGCCCGTCGGTCAGGTGGGCTGAGAAGCCGTTGACGATGCCGAGCCTGCGCGAGACTGAGAATGGTCCGATGCTTCGGCGGACGCCGGCGAGCGTCACGGAACCGTCCGTCGCCACCACCACCGCATGTCGACCGCCCTGTTCGGCCTTACGCAGGCGACGCTCGAGCACGTCGTCGAGGCGATCCCCATCCGCGTCGGCGAGTCGTGCCCGACCGGAACCGGCGTCGTCCGGGCGCGGAGCGGCCCGAACCGCGGTCGACGGAACCGCCAGCGACAACGCCAGCGTGCACACGAGAACGACACGACGCATCTTCGGGGAACCCTCCTTCCCGGGAGGAGATGAGCGTGCGCGCTGTGCTTCCTCCCGTCAATCGGACGAAGGGTGACCCCTGTCGCCTCGGACCCGTCACCCGAACGGCCGAGGGTCGCGACTCACACCGTTCCGGGCGAAAGCCCATCTCGATATCAAGAAGCTGTGCATGGAGGCGCCTCCGGCGGGGAAAGGAGCAAGGACACGCCGAACGACGATCTGATCGGAGGAAGGGATGACCGATAGGGACCGGGATCGAGAGCTCCTCGATGAGGAACGGTCGCGCCTCTTGGGACTGAAGGAGAGCCTGACGGAGGCGACCGAGGACGTCGAACGCGAGCCGACCGGAGACCCCAGCGCGGGAGGCCATCTCGCCGATGCGGGCTCGGAGATGTTCGAGCGATCTCGAGACCTCTCGATCGTCCAGGACCTCGAAGCCCAGCTTGCCGACATCGAGCACGCCAAGGCACGGCTGGCCGATGGCAGTTACGGAACCTGTGAAGCCTGCGGCAAGGCGATCGGCGCGGCGCGACTCGCTGCTCGACCGGCAACCCGGTTCTGCATCGAGGACCAGCATGGAGCGGAACGCGAGGTCCAACCGGGGTGAACGTATGAGACGGAAGGACGAGATCACCATCGTTCGCGTCACATCCGAAGGGCCTCTCCTCGTGCGGGGTCCCCTCCGCTTGCTGGATGAGCAGGGGAACGAGGTGTCGACGCGGCGGAAGGTCAATGCACTCTGCCGGTGCGGGCGGTCCGCCGCGCAGCCCTTCTGCGACGGCACCCACAAGATCGTTCCGTTCAGGCCGAGAGAGGTGCGCGGAGCCTCCGCCTCAGCACGCGGGCCGGGGTCGCCGCCCTGTTGATGACCGTTCCCGCGTAAGGGTATCCCCCACCCAACAACCTCCGGGCCAGGGCGACCCATGCGAGGATCGCTCGCTCACCGACCCAGAGCGGAGCGAACAACGGGGACGCTCGGTCGAAGACCCGCCGACCCCCGCTCCTGGCTCGGCCGATCCACGCGACGAGGATCGTGGCTCCCGCCGCGAGGACGAGTCCACGGGGTCGACGCCGTGCCAGGATCGCGAGTGCAGGCCCCGTGGCGAGGAAGACAGCGAACCGCAGCGGCTGTGCCCAGTCGTCGTAGGCCTGCCGTGGACGCTGTTCGAGGAATCGGGCGAAGGTCGGCGGTCGGCGGCGGACGAACAGCGTCGGCTGATCGACGATCCGGCCGCCGGCCGCCGTCACGGTTCGCATCAGCTCGAGGTTCTCGAACAAGACGTCTCCGTCGTAGCCGCCGACCGACGCGAGGAACGAACGTCGAACGCCGAGGGTGCCCGGGAAGTCGCTGCCGATCGCCCGGTTCGACAAGATGCGCGCCGTGTCCCAGCGCGCGTGCCACGGAAGGGGATCGAAGTAGTTCTGAGGCCGAACCAGGTCGGCCCCGGCAAGGAGTCGCGCCATGTGCCGCAGCCCATCGTCGTCGTAGCGGACGTCGTCGTCCGCGATGACGACGCACTCGCGCGTCGCCAGTCGGAGGCCGGTGAGCACGCCCCGCACCTTGCCGTTCGCGCAACGGACGTCGTCGGCCGGCTGAACGTGGGTGGCGAACGGGCTCCACAGATCCCGATGGATCCGGAACGAACTCCGATCGGAACCGTCCACGATCACGAGTTCAACCCGCTCCGAGAGCCACTCCAGGTATCCGGTCAGCTCCTCCGTCCCCCTATCCCCGGGGCGAGATCGGAGTGGCAGGACGTAGGAGAGTGAGCTGTTCACCGCGTGACGGCCGCGCCCTCGAGTAGCGTGGACATCCCGGCACGCCATGCCTGCAGGAGGGCTGTCGAGGATCGGCTTTCGAGTACGTCGAGCGCCGTTGCCCCGAAGATGACGTCGGATGCGAGGGCGGGCTCGCTCGACGCAACCTCGACCGCGAGCTCACATGCGAGCAACTCATGGACCGAATCGGCGACGACATGCTCATCGAAGAAGCACCGAGCCTCCGCATCGAATCCGAGTCGACGGAACCCGTTGCCATAGCCTCGATTCGGCAAGCTCGACGTCATCTCGAACGCCGCGAGGTGGCCGACCAACGCTCCTCGCCAGCGGCGATGGAGTCCGAAGAGGGAGATCAGATTCACGGTCGCGAGCGTCATCCCCGGCAGGCGATCGACGTATGCCCCGTACGAGCCGTCGAGACCTGCAGCGATCATCGTCGAGCGGAACAGCTCGGCGTGCATCCACGCCGGATCTCCGCTCCCGTATTCGTCGTACTGGATCTCCATCACCATCGTCTTGGCCGCGCCTTCCAACCGCGGGATCACCCACGAATGCGGATCTGCCTCTTTCAGCTGATAGGCCGACCGGTGGATCAGGAACTCGCGGGCCTGGTCGACGGTCGCCTCGCGTTCCACGAACGAAGAGAGCGAGTCATCTCCCGGCGGCGACGCAACCGCGCGAAGGGCGTCTGCCACCTCACCAGGCTCCACCTCCCGATGTCCGATCGTGCGACGGAGTCCCGCCTCGAACATCGACTCGAGTCCACGACGAACCGCGAGGATCGCCGCGTCCCACTCGAGGTCGTCGGGAACGCCCGGCAGCCCTCGGTAGTGCAGCTCGTAGGCGAGGTAGAGCGCCAGATGCAGGTCGTCGTCGCCCAACGGGTCCTCGGGCGGTGACGGTCGTTCCGTGCGGACCCCACCCCCCGTGAGAAGACCGAGGATCTCCTCGCTGAGCGGGCCACGAGCAGGGGGCAGCGCCTCGGCATCCCCCGTCCTCGACCGATCGAGCGTCAGATCGCGCATGTGCCTCCGAGATACCCGAGTGGGACCCGTCCTACTCGGACCGAGCGGGAGTGGCAGCCGCCGCGCCGCCCCTGGCCGAGGACTCGCGATCAGCGGGATCCAGCGCGTACACGGCATAGCCCTGTTGGATCACCGCCTGTGCCACATCGCGGACGGGGATCCCACCGGGCGTTCGCCCTCGTTCCTATCGGTCGTCGGGTGCAACGCTGATGTCGGCCAGCACGGAGCCCTCGTCTTGCTGGATGGCGAGATCGCCGAGGGACACGACTCCGACGGGCTTGCCACCTTCGAGGACAGGAAGACGACGTACGGCCTTCTCGCGCATCAGCTCGATCGCTCTCTCCACGGGATCGTCAGGGGCGACCGACGTCAGATCGCCGCTTACGACCTGCCCCAGCCGCGTCCTGTTCGGGTCTGCACCTTCTGCCACCCCACGGATCACGATGTCTCGATCGGTCACGATCCCTGCGGCATCGTCGCCCTCGACGACGATCACGTCTCCGATCCCCCGATCACGCATCACGCGAGCTGCCTCCGCGAGCGAGGCATCCCGGTCGAGCGTGATCGGCCCGGCCGTCATGACCTCCTTCACCTGCTGACCCATGACTCCTCCTCATGCTGGACGACGGGCGTTCCTCCCGATGGAGGTCCCATTCCCATGACCCCGCGATGGGAAACGGGGATACCTTCGAAGCCGGATGACCGCTACCGCGGCATCAGCACGAGCATGAAGCCGGCCACCAGGGCGAGCGCGATGGCCGCGATCACCAGGGGCCTCGTGGACGGCTTGACGTCGAGGTCCAAGGACAGCTCGGAACCAAGGTTCTCGTACAGTGCGGTGAGCTCGTCCGCCGTCTCGGCGGTGAAGGTCTGGCCCCCGCTCGTGCCGGCGATCACTTCGAGGGCCTCGAGGTTGGCTCCCCGGCCGTCGGTCCCCTCTTCCACCTGTCCCACCACCACCGTGAAAACCGGTACGGCGAGGGAGCGCGCCCGTGCCGCCGCCTCCTCGGGAGGGGTCTCACTTCCGGTGTCACGGCCATCCGAGATCAGCACCGCCGCGGCCGGGGTGTCTTGCGCGTCCCCCCGGATCCCCTCGATGGCTTCCAGGGCCACGACGAGACCGTCGCCGATGACGGTCCCGCCGGATGTCGTGAGTGCGCCGAGAGCATGTACGACCTGTTGATGCTCCTGGGTCGGGGGCACGACGAGTTGGGCGTGGCCCGCGAACGTGGCGAGGCCGACGCGGAAGTCGGGTGGAAGCTCTTCCAGGAACGCGTTCGCAGCAGCCTCGGCGGCGGCCAGTCGGTTCGGTGCGACGTCGGTCCTCTCCATCGAAGTCGAGACGTCCATCACGAGGAGGATCGTCGGCGACGTCTCCGTGAAGTCGAGCCGGAAACCGGTGAACGCGAGGACGAGGCACCCGACCGCCGCCACCAAAGGGATGAGCGGCAGCACCTTCCGCCACTTGGAGCGACGCCGGAGGATCCCGGGCGTCGGCCGGCGACCACGGACGGGGTCGGGCCTGAGACCGAAGAGGTAAGTGACGGCGACCAGCACGACCACCACCAGCACGATGACCACGACGGGAGACATATCTGCGACAACCGTAGCGCGCCCGTCACCACCTGCGGGTCAACCATGCGGCCGACGGGCGCTGAACGGCGGTCCGGCCGCGCGCTTCGGGCTATGGGGACGCGTGCACGACCTTGAAGGTGTTGGAGATCGCGAGGAGTCGATACCCGTCGTCCATCAGGAGACGGATCTGATAGTTCCCGACCCTCAAGGGCCAGGTCCGATATCCCGCGAAGGAGGACGGGCCGATCAGCGTGGAGCCCTGGATCAGCGTGTTCGTGTAGTCGTAGAGCAGATAGTGCCCGTTCCCGCAGGCACCCGCGTTGCAGTCCTCGGCATTCTGCGCCGGACCTCGCCCGGGCGCGAACACCCCCATCCAGTCCCATCGGTACCCCGGTGCGGCCCGCCACCGCACGCGGATGGGCTCCCCCACCTCAAAGACCTCCTTCGTGGTCCGGAGACTGGGCCGCGTCCCCGCCGCGTAGAGCCAGAACCGACTTCGGGACAGGACGGTGCCGCCCGAGCTCACCAGGAGCGCTTCGTGCACCCCCGGCGCGAGACCGCCCGTCGAGAACGTGAGAGCGCCGTCGGCTGCCCCACCGGTCGGTCGCGATGCCAGTGCGGCGCCCGATCCGTTCCCGGCGCGAACGAGGACGACCCGGGCGCCGGGGCCGTGGAACCGAACGGTCAGATCCTCCCCCGCGAACACGCGCCGCGCGGCCGCGGCCGCGAAAGGCGCAGGGTTCCCGGGCTCGACCCGGAAGGTCGACACGACGCCGCGGTGATCGGTCGGGTACGGATCCCGCTCCACGTCGACATCGGGGCCGCCGGCCTCGCCGACCAGCCTCGTCCCCAGCGTCTCGGCGGCACCCTGGGCCAGGACCCAGTCGATCCGGTCGTGGACCTCGTCGGGAACCGATTCGAGCGTTCCCGGAGGAGTCCACGTGAATCCGGGCACGGCCACGGGATCCGGATGCACCTCCCGGTAGGAGTCGCGGAAGCCGGCATCGGCCAGCGCCTTCGAGACGGGCCAGACCACCGGGTATCGAACCTGTTCCCTCACCGCATCGACCGCGGGGGTCCAGTCGAGGTGCGACGGGGAGTTGAAGTCGCCCGTCAGGAAGACCGGCATCCCGCTCGCTGCCAGCCCGGGCAGGACATCCAGCTGTCGCTGGATGGCGGGCAGTCGGGTCGAACGCTCGAGGTCGAGCACGGCCGATCTCGGCTCGCCGTCGCGCACCCAGTACGGCCCGTACGGGTCGGAAGGCAGGTGGACGTTGGAGATGGCGACGAAGCGACCGGACGCCACCTCGGCGAGGATGTAGACGCCGTTCGCACCCGGAGGATCGATCAATGGGAATCGAGAGATCAGCTGGAGGCGAGGCTCGCAGTACCAGCCCAGCATGTCGGCCAGCACGCACTCGTTCGCAGTGGCTTCCTGGAGACCGATGATATCGGGGTCGGCGGCCTCGATCGTGGACACGACGTGCTGCATCGTCTCCGGACAGCCCGCCTTGTCGACGCACCACTGTCCGGTGTCCAGGTTCCACTCGTCGCCTCCGTAGAAGATGTTGAGCGTCATCACCTTCACGGTGACGGGGCTCGCGGTCGCTGGGGAGGGGAGCAGCACGAGAGCCAGGCCGAGCGCGCCGACGAGGGCAACGAGGCGTCGCGACATCCGAACCTCCTGTGGGGGGTGAGCGTTCGGCGAAGCCTATCTCGCAGCGACCGGGAGCGATACCGGTGGGACACGGTCGGGCCGCGACAGGCCCCGTGAGGCCCCGGAGAGTCGTAACGTCCCACCTACATGGGGACACCGACCAACGTGGGCGAGGAGCCGGCGGGGTCCACGACTCCCGCTGCTCGGCGATCTGCGGGCGCGGCCATCGGGGTGCTCGCGGCCGGGGTCGCGCTCGGGACGGCGGAGCTGCTCGGCGCCCTGTTCGGACCGGGATCCTCCCCGATCGTCGCCGTCGGAGGGGCGGCGGTCGACGCGAGCCCGGAATGGCTGAAGTCGTTCGCGATCCGGACCTTCGGCGAACAGGACAAGATGGCCCTCCTGATCGGGATCGGGGTCGTGCTCACGATCGTCGTGACCGTTCTGGGCGCCGCGTCGGTGCGGCGGCCGCGCCTCGGCATCGTCGGGTCCGTGGTCCTGGGAGCGATCGGCGCGGCCGCCGCCGTCACGCGGCCGTCGAACGACGTCGCGGACGCGATCCCGTCGATCGTGGGTGCCGTGGCCGGCATCGCGACGATCCGGTGGCTTCGGCACGTCTCCGGACTTCCGGATGTCACGTCCTCGCATCCAGGGCCGCCCACGCCGTCGATCCGCGGCTTCGACCGCCGACGATTCCTCCGGGCCGGTGCCGCGGCGGTCGGCATCGGCGCGGTCTCCGGCGGTATCGGCAGGCTGCTCACCAGCCGCGCGGACGCCTCGGCGTCGCGGGCGGCCGCGACGATCCCCTCGCCGGTCGATGCCCTTCCGCCGCTATCGGACGGAGCCGATCTCGACGTGCCCGGAGTGGCGCCGTTCCTCACACCGAACCCCGACTTCTATCGGGTCGACACGGCGCTGTTCGTGCCCGCGATCGACGCGGCCACGTGGACGCTTCGGGTGCACGGGATGGTCGATCGCGAGATCACAATCGACTACGACCAGCTCCTCGCGCGACCGATGATCGAACGCGACATCACCCTCGCGTGCGTGTCGAACGAGGTCGGCGGGCCCTACGTGGGGAACGCGCGCTGGATCGGAGCACCGCTCGCCGACCTCCTCCGCGAGGCGGGGGTGCGTGCGGAAGCGTCACAGGTCGTCTCTCGCTCCGCCGACGGATTCACGATCGGTACTCCGACCGCGATCACGATGGACGGCAGGGACGCGATGCTCGCCGTCTCGATGAACGGCGAGCCGCTCCCGCTCGAGCACGGCTTCCCGGTCAGGATGGTCGTCCCCGGCCTCTACGGCTACGTGTCGGCGACGAAGTGGCTCGTCGAGCTCGAGCTGACGACGCTCGACGCCTATGACGCCTATTGGATCCAGCGCGGATGGGCGAAGGAGGCGCCGGTCAAGACGCAATCGAGGATCGACACGCCCACCGCTCGAGCGCGACTCGCACCGGGGCCCGCACCGGTGGCGGGAGTCGCATGGGCGCAGCATCGAGGCATCGAACGCGTCGAGGTGCGCGTCGACGACGGCGACTGGGAGGAGGCGGAGCTCGGAGCCTCCGACACGGTCGACACATGGCGGCAGTGGGTCTATCGGTGGGACGCCGCGCCGGGCTCGCATGCGCTTGCGGTCCGTGCGACCGACGGCGCGGGCGAGACGCAGACATCCGGTCTCGCCGAGCCGTTCCCCGACGGCGCGACCGGCCACCACACGATCCTCGTCGAAGTCAGGTAGCCGGCCGGAGCCCCGTCGACCGCGAACGCGGCCGTTCGGTGTCGCTCCCGGACTAGAGATCCGTCATCGCCGGCATCATGCGGCGACGGCGGAAGGCGAGCACGGCCGCAACGAGGGTGACGAGCAGGATCGCACCAACCACCCATGGGTCGAACGGGGCGCGAGCTGCGGGAGTGGCCGCTCGCTCACGTGCCGCCGCGAGCTGCGTCTCGAGCCGCTCGATCTCCCCCGACGTCCGCGCGCGTTCGGAGGCCCCGAACGCCAGCTGCCTGTCGAGCTCGTCTCGCACGTTCTCCAAGCGGCGCTCGGCCGTGCGGGCCTCGGACCGGGCGCCGTACAGCTTGCCCCGGAGCCGCTCGTTCTGGGTGAGCAGCTCCCCCTCGCGCCGCGTCGCGACGATCGAGACCGAGCCGTACAGGGGTTCCCCGAACCCCGCCAGCGTGCAGGGATCGTTGCAGAATCCCATGAAGTAATAGTTGGACTCGAGTTGCGGGGCCGTGAACTCCGCACGGAGCTCGTAGGAGTCGCCTCGGTCCTCTTCGACCGTGAAGGTTGCGAGCCGGATGGCGCCGTCGGGGATCGGTCGCCCTTCCCTGAGCATCCCCTCCGGGACGGCGAAGAGGTAGAACGGGCCGCGATCGAACAGCGAGACCATCTTCCGCGGCACCGACACGTAGCCGGTCGCTGTGCCCGCGTCACCCGGCACGTAGTGCGTCTGATCGAACGCGAGGGACGAGCCGCCGTTCGCTGCCGCGTCCGTCGGCGTCACGAGCAACAGCGCACCGGCCAAGGTCATCGCGAGGAATCTCCGCCTTCCGCGCATCCGAGTCCTCCTTCTGTCTCCGTTGGCTGTCTCCGTTGGCTGTCTCCGTTGGCTGTCTCCGTTCGCTTCGATCCCCGGGCACCCGAAACGGTCCAGATGTCGAGCTTCCATGCGCTAGACCGAGCCGCGACCCGGAAGGTTCCGTGGGATCGTCGGAACTTCCCCGGGGAGCCGCCGGTACATGGGGTGAGGCGTCCACCGAGATGCCGCCGAGGAAGGAGGCCCCGCGATGCGCGTCCGCTCGATGATCCTCACGTCGGTCCTGCTGGCGACGGCCGCGTGCATCGGACGCGCGGAGCCGAGTGCCCCCGCGCGACCCGAGGCGGCCTCGCTCGAGGACGTCATCGTCTTCGGCACGCCTGATGGATCGGTGATCGTCGGATCGTCGGCGGGAGTCGTGCTCTCTTCCGGCCAGGATCAGGTGGCATCTCCCGACGGCTCGCGCCTCTACGGAACCATCCGGAGCGGAGGGTCGACGATGCTCGAAGCGAGGGATCCCTCGACCAGCGACCTGCTGTCCACGACGAAGCTCCAGGGCCGGCTGGACGTGCGGGTCGCCTCGCTCACCGGAAGTGCCGTCGCCCTGATGCGCCCGCTTCCCGCGGGCGTGGATCCGACGATCGCGCTCCCGCGCGCGCACACGACCATCGTGGTCGCGGATCCGACGGGCGAGCGGAAGGTGCGCCGGTACGAGCTCCAGGGGAACTTCGAACCGGAGGCGTTCTCGATCGACGACGAGCGACTGTTCCTGATCCAGTTCCTTCCCGCGGAAGCGCCCTCGTCGTATCGGGTCACCTTCCTGAATCTCTCGAGTGGCAAGGTGCATCCGGTGTTCGGGCGGTTCAAGTCACCACCCGAACGCATGCCCGGGATCCGACTCGCGCAGGTCTTCGATCCGACGTCTGAACAGCTCTACACGCTCTACACGAACCGGGTCCCCGGGCACTTCCACCAGCACTGGCAAGACGCCGCGTACGGCGATCGCGAGGTGAGCTTCGTGCACATCCTGAACCTCCGCGAGGGATGGGCGTACTGCGCGGGCCTCCCCCGCAGGCTCTGGGGCCAGCCCGCGAAGGCGCAGGCGATGGCTCCCTCCCCCGACGGTCGCCGCCTGTACATCGTCGATTCGAAACAGGGGATCGTCGCGGAGATGGACACCGAGACGATGGAGATCACCCGCACCGGGCGGATCGGGCTTGCCCCGAACGAGCACGGGCGGACCACGGCCATGCTGAGCGCCGACGGGAACACGCTGTTCGTCGGCGTCGGCGGTGAGTCCATCACGCGCGTCGACATCGACACGCTCCAGACCATCGGAGACTGGTCGCTGCCCGGGAACGTGACCGGGCTCGCCCTCTCGGCCGACGGCGCCCGCCTCTACGCGGCGCTGGGCGACCACGTCGCGATCGTAGACACGGGCACGGGCGACGCCCTGGCGACACTCTCGTTCGGACCGACCGACTCGATCCTGCACGTGGCGACCCCATAGAGACATGGAACCCGTGGCAGGTGGAGGCGGTCTCCTTGCCGATGGGCGGACAGAGGCGCATCGTGAGCGCCGGATCCCCGGCCGGGCGTGCGGGAAGCCCCCGGCTCCCACGTCGCTGTGCCGGGCAGAGCTGAGAGGAAGCGGGTGCGGGATCCGGATCCGCGCACGGTGCAGCGCGCGCGCAGAGGTGACCTCCTCGCGTTCGAGGACCTGGTTCGCGAGTTCCAAGCCGACGCGTTCCGCTTCGCGTGGCATCTCACGAGAGATCGCCAGCTCGCCGAAGACGTCACGCAAGAGGCGTTCCTCCGTGCCTTCCGATTCCTCAAGGGTTTCCGCGGCGACCGCAAGTTCGGCTCGTGGCTCTTCAGCATCGTGCGCAACTGCGCGATGGATGCGCTTCGCCAGCAGCGTCGTTCCGACACTCAGTGGGACGATCAGTTCCTTCCTCGGAGCGTCTCAGATCCGACCGCCCGCGCCGAGCTCGAAGCCGCCCTACGGGCTGTGTCGACCGAGCACCGCGAGGCGTTCCTGCTCGTCGAGGTCTTCGGCCTGTCGTACCAGGAGACCGCGGACGTGCTCGGGGTCGCGGTGGGCACCGTGAAGAGCCGGATGTTCCGCGCGCGGCAGGCGCTCTGCTCGGCCATCGCCGACGAGGAGGAGGCGACGTGAACTGCGAGCAGACGCAACTACTCCTTTCTTCCCGGATGGATGGCGAGCGTGTCGGGGCGCGGCAGGCCGAGGCCGCCGCGGCCCACGCCGAGACGTGCGCCCGATGCCAGGCGTTCGCCCTGCGGTCGGCGCGGATCCGCAGCTCCGTGCGGATCCACGCCGCCGAGCCTGTACCCGACCTGGTCGAGCCGATCATGGCGGCGGTGGCGCGGGAGCGGCGCCCATCCACGGCGCCCGTGACCGGCCGGCGGATCGTCTTCAGGCGACCGCGCCGCCGCCGCCCGCTGACCCTCGCGCCGGCCGTCGCCGCCGCGATCGCCGGGCTCGTCGTCGGGAGCGTCGTGGTCGGCGGCCCGTGGCAGCGCCCGGCGAACCAGCCGATCGCGGCGGCGACCGTCGTACAGCACGTCCGCGGCGCGGCGCCCACGCTGAACGCCTTCCACGGCACCTACGCGATCCACGAGTTCGGGCTCTCCTCGGAGGTTCCCGAGCGGCTCCTGGAGATGGACGTTGCGTTCCTCTCGCCCCAGCGGTTCCGTCTCGAGGTCGACGACCACACGGACTACCCGTCCCGGTCGTGGACGCCGACGGATCTCCTCTATATCGAGGACGTGACGGCGGCGTTCACGTCGGGACCATCGGGGTGCCCGGGCGATCTGGCCGCCGGCCTCTGCCCTCGAACCCGGGCCACGGTCACGCGCCTCTCCGAGTACTCCGCGGCGGCCCCCTTGCCGGCCGACCTCGTCCTCCCCCTGTCCACGTTCGGGTCGGCCCGGGGCTTCGAGGTGATCGGCCGCGATCGGATCGACGGACGTGACGCGGTTCGCCTCCGTCTGTCCTTCGAGCGGGCCGCGCCGATGTTCCCGTTCCTGCGGATCGGCGGCACGTGGCGACCGTTCTTCGAGCGCGATCGGGTGCTGCTCTGGCTGGACGCGAAGTCGTGGCTCCCACTGCGCACGGTGGTCTACCCCTCGCGCAATCAGGAACGGCGCGAGTGGGAGCTCCGCTTCGGCCGCGCCAAGGAGCCGCCCGGCGAACCGATCCTCGACGTCCGGATGGTGTCGGTCGCCGACGAGCAGCCGGACGCATCACTCTTCCGGATCCCGGGCGCGCCGGCGCCGGTTCAGCCCCGGCTTGACGACCTGCCCGCTCGCATCGGTTACGCCCCCGCGACCCCCGGCGACGCGGGCGACCTCGAGCTCGTCTCGATCGTCCTGCCGACGGCGTCCGCGGCGGTCACCCCCAGCTCGCTGCTCGTCTACGCGGAAGGCCTCGACTACCTGAAGGTCGCCGAGCGCCGCGACTGGGCCGGTCCGGGTCCGTTCGGAGCGGTGGACGGCGTCGCGCAGCAGGTCGATCTGGGCGCTGGCGGCATCGCGTACTACGAGCCCGCCGGTGAGGGCTACGGGCGACGCCTCGCGATCCACGCGCCCGCAGCCGATCTCTTCCTCGAGTCGAACCTCCCCCGGCAGCGGCTGCTCACGATGGCGGCGTCGCTGCCCGTCCGCGGGCAGGTACTCCCGGTCTCCTGGCGCCGGCTCGGGTCACCCGGCGTGGAGGTGAAGCGGATCGGCGTGGCCGAGGCGCTCGCGACGGCGGGGCTGCCCGCGTCGCTCCCCGAGCGACTGCCGGACGGCTACGTCGTCGCGAGCGCCGAGCTCTCCAAGGTGGGCTCCGCGATCGAGGGCGTGACGCTCCATCTCCGGCAACTCGACATGGATGCGGCCGGGGAACCCCTGACGTTGCACGTCGAGCGTGGAACTGCGCTCCCCCCGCCGTCATCGGCCGCGCAATCGCGGATCCGGTTCGCGGACGTCGAAGGCCGATGGACGCCGGGTCGCTCACAACTCGAATGGGTCGACGGGGACGCGTACCATTCGCTCCAAGGAGAGCTCGGACTCCGATCCCTCATCACGATCGCGGGTGCCATCTCCGGGGAGCCCTCGTGAGACGAGGACTGACCTTCGGAGGTGGCGCGATCACCGGGTTGGTGCTCGGCGCCGTGCTCACCCTCGGGATCCAGGCGTGGACGCTGCCCGCACCGCCCGAGCCCCGGACGCAAAGGCCCCTCCCCCTCACTCGCCCCTCGGCGCCGGAGATCTTCCTCGCGTGGGTGCCGCGAGGTCTCCCCGACGGGTTCGCCAACCGGGTGCAGCGACTGCCCGTGATCGGACGGATCACGGTCGTCGCGGAGGACAACGTCTGGCTCGCCCGATCGTGGAGCGCGGCGGGCGAGCTGGTCGACCACCCGGGTTCGCCGTACCGGATCCCACTGGACGCGGCCGCGGTCGACACGTCTTCGTTCGCCCCGTTCCTGCCGCCGGCGGATCGCAGCACACTCGCCGCGGTCGAGAACGGTGAAGGGATCCTCGGGTCGACCTCTGCGTCCGTGCGCGGACTGGGTCCGGGCGCCATCCTCGACTTCGGGCGCGGGGGGCACGTGCGCATCGCCGCCGTGCTCCCCGACGAGCTGGTGGGAGCCGCGGAGCTCCTCGTCTCGGTGGAGACCGGCCGCCGGATCGGGGTCGCGCGCGATCGATACCTGCTCGTTCAGCCGGCCGAGGGGCAGCGCCTGACCTCGCGCTCGTTGAAGAGAACCATCCAGCCGCTGCTGCCCGGAGGTCTCGGGATCTTCGGTCGGGTGCAGGTGCGCGCACCCGGCGAGACCCCGTATTTCCGGGCAGGGGACGCGGTCCTTCCTCCCGTGTTGCTGAAGGCGCTCTTCGGCGAGTTCGCCGCGCGCACCCTGAAGGGCCAGCCGGGTTACATCGAGGTCGACCCCGAGTGGAGGCGAACGCATCTCGCCACGACGCGGATCCCGCTGCTGGGCCCGGTGACATGTCACCGCGGCATCGTCCCGCAGCTCCGCCGTGCCATGGCGGAGCTCCGCTCGGCTGGCCTCGGCCGCTTGATCCGCACGTTCAACGGCTGCTTCGTGCCCCGGTTCATCAGCCGCGATCCGACGGCGATGCTCTCCCACCACACGTGGGGCATCGCGTTCGACATGAACCTCGTCGGCAACTACTACGGCGATCCCCCGCACCAGGACCGGCGCCTCGTCGCGACGCTGGAACGGTGGGGGTTCCTGTGGGGCGGGCTGTTCGTCGTGCCCGACGGGAACCACTTCGAATACCGGCGCTCACCGGCGGCGGGCTGATCCTCCCGAGAGACGGCCGCGGCTACGCCTGGATCGCCTCACCGTCCGGCGACACGACGTACCAGACGTCGCCGACACCCTGGCCGTTGATGTCGTCCGCGGTCGCGTCGGACGCGAAGTAGTAGAGCGGGTGACCGTCGAGCGTCACCTGCGTGGAGCCGTCCTCTCGCTCCGTCGTCCCGAGGATCGAGGCGTCGATGCCCTCGCCTGCGGCGGGATCGCCGTCAACGGTGAGCGGCGGCCAGGCTGCCTCGCAATCGTCGTAGCAGGTGCTGTCGCTCCCCTCGTCGGCGAGGAAGACGTAGAGCGTCTTCCCCTCGGCGTCGACGACGATCTGGCCGAGGTCCGAGTCCTCGACGGCGACGGTGGCGTCCGCGGTCTCCTCGGGCTGCGGCTCGGCCCCGCCGTCGGTCTCCCCATCGTCCGAGCATCCCGCCATGGCCAGCGTGAAGAGCGCGGCCACCGCCACCACTTCGATCCGTCCCATGTGACCTCCCTCGGTTCCGTTCGAGAGGTCTACGGGTGGGATGGAGTCTCGGTTCGCCCGAAGCTAGCCGGCGCGGTGACTTCCCTTCCCCTTCTTGCCGGCCTTCGCCTGCTCGACGCTCCTCCGCAGCGCGTCCATCAGATCTCCCATGCGTGAACCGGCGTCCGCGGAAGGTTCCTCGACTGACTCCTCGATCCGTTCCGGCGTCCGCTCGGAGATCATGCGCATGAGCTCTTCTCGGTACTCGTCGGCGAACCGCGACGGGTCCCAATCGGTGGCGAGAGCCTCGACGAGCTGCTTGGAGATGTCGATCTCCCGCTGCGTGACGGCGCCTGGTCCGAGGCCGCTCACCAGCCGGGTGGCGTCGCGCACCTCGTCGCCGAAGTACAGCGTCTCGAGCGCCAGGACCCGCTCCATCGGCCGGATCGCGACGAGATGGGGCTTCGTCCTGAGGACGAACCGACCGATGCCGACCCGACCGGTCTCCCGCAACGTCCGCAGGAGCAGGTCATAGGACTTCTCCGCCCCCGGTCCCGGCACCACGTAGTAGGCCTTCTCGAAGTACACCGGATCGATCTCCTCCAGCCGTACGAAGTGTTCGAGGTCGATCACCCTGCTCGGCGACGGCCGCGCGCGTTCGATCTCGGCGGTCTCCAGGAAGACGTAGTTCTCCGGTTCGACCTCGTAGCCCCTGACGAGGTCCTCGTACGCGACCTCAGTCTCGGTGGAGCTCTCGTCGTCACCCGTCTCGAGAGCGGGATCTGCGGAAGCGGGCTGGACGTCCTCCTCGCCGGGCTCTCCGAGAGAAGGGCCGGTCTCCACGACCCTTCGATACCGAACGCGCCTGCCCTCCCGGTCGAACAGATGGAACCGCACGTCCTTCGCCTCGGTCGCTGGATACAGAGATACGGGGATCGCGACGAGCCCGAAGCTGAGCGTTCCTTTCCAGACCGCTCGAGGCATGGATCGCATCGTAGCGAGCGGATGGCTCGCGTTGCTCCTCGGGTTCAGTGCCCGAAGCTGTCGGAGTCCGTGGCGCCCTCACCGTGGCGATCGAGGCTCGCGATCCGATCCATGTCCTCCGCGCTGAGCTCGAATCCGAACACGTCGAGGTTCTCTGCGAGACGCCGCAGCTTCGAGGTCTTGGGGATCGGGATGAGCCCGAGCTGCACGTGCCACCGGAGCACGACTTGCGCCGGCGTCTTGTCGTGCGCCCGCGCGACGTCGCCGATCGTCGCGTCGACGAGCAGGTCGCCACCCGCGCCGATCGGCGACCAGCTCTCGGTCACGATGCCGTGCTCGGTGTGGTAGCGCCGCTCCTCCGCCTTGGTGATCCTCGGGTCGAGCTCGATCTGGTTCACCTGCGGAGCCACACCGGTTTCCTCGAGAAGCCGGTCGAGGTGGGCCGGCTTGAAGTTGGAGACGCCGATCGCCCGAACCCTGTCGTCCTCCAGCAGCTTCACGAGCCCTCGCCACGCGTCCACGTAGCGATCCTTCCTCGGGTTGGGCCAATGGATCAGGAGCAGGTCGATACGATCGAGACCGAGGCGCTCGGCGCTGTTCGCGAACGCCTGTTGCGCCTCCTCGAAGCCGTGCCACCGTTCGTTGAACTTCGTCGTGACGAAGATCTCGTCGCGGTCGACTCCGCTCGCCCGGATCCCGCGACCGACACCGCGCTCGTTCCCGTAGTTCTCGGCGGTGTCGATCAGCCGGTAGCCGGCGCCGATCGCGGCGGTGACGGTCGCCTCGGTCTCGTCGTCGCCCATCGGCGACGTCCCGAGCCCGAGCGCGGGCATGGCGACCCCGTTCGCGAGCGTGACCATGGGAACCCCGTTCATCTCGCCCCTCGACGCATGACTTCGGATGCTAGCTGGCGTTCATCGGTCCGATGGAACCGGCGCCGGGATCGACCCCGTGCCTGCCCAAACCCGGGCGTCGAACTCCTCGATGGAGCCGAGCACCAGATCCGCTCCTTCGAAGCCTTCGGTCACGCCGGAAACGGGGATCGCGACGCACACCATCCCGGCGGCCTTCGCCGATCGGACACCGTTGATCGAGTCCTCCACCGCGAGACAGCGCTCCGCGGGCACCCGCAGCTCCCGGGCGGCGGAAACGTAGACGGCGGGGTCGGGCTTGCCCTCCTCCTCGTCCTCCGCGGTGAGCACGACATCGAATCGGTCGGAGAGCCCACCGAGCGACAGCACCGCGCGGATCAGCCGCATCGGCGACGAGGACGCGAGCGCGAGCCGGAGGCCGAGCTCGTGGATGTACTCGACCGCCTTCACCGCATCCTCGTTCAGCGCGCCACCCTGCATGATCGCTTCGGCGACCCGCTCGACGATCGTCTCGGCGATCTCCTCGCGACTGGGTTCGTCCCACGGGTGGCGACGGTGCCAACGCTCCACGACGTCGGCGACCCGCACACCCATCGTCTCCAGCAGGTCTTCTTCGGTGACCTCGATGCCCACGCCGGCGAACACCTCTCGCTCGACCGCTCGCCAGATCGGCTCGGAATCCACCAGCACACCGTCCATGTCGAACACCACGGCTTCGATCGGTCGCGCTTCCAACGTCACGCGCCAGATGCTACGGGCCGGGCGGCGCCTATCATCGACCGCGGGTGTCCACGAGGGGTCGACGGTCGTCACGCAATCTCGCGCCGTACGCGGTGGCCGCCGTATCGCTGCTCGTCGCGGTGTTCGTCGTCGTCTCGAACCTCGGGACGCCTTCCGCTTCCTCTCCGGCGTCCGTGTCGCCCGAACCCAGCCCGAGCGCGACGACCCTGGTCGCCGAGTCGCTCGACGATCTTCCGATCGCGATCCGGCCCTATCCGTATGCCGAGCCAGCACCCGCCCCCGCCGCGACCGTGATCGACGGGACGTACATGCTGATCCTGACGATCGAGGATCTGGGAGGTGCGAGCAACGCGCTCCCGTTTCCCTGTCGGCGCTGCCTTCCCTATGCGCGCGACCCGGGGGTCACGACGCTGATCCTCTTCCGCGGCGCGTACTTCGTGGACCACCAGATGTCGGGCTTCCGCGCGACGGGCCACTACGAGGTCGACGGGAACCGGCTCGCCCTCTTCAACGACCCCAACTGCTCCCGCGTGCGAGGGACCTACACGTGGCGCAGGGATGGGAGGTCGCTCCGTCTCCGCGTCCTCGACGACACGTGCGCGTTCCAAGGGGAACGGGCAACCGATCTCGCGTCCGACGTCTGGACCAAGATCCCGGTGTGCAAGCGCGAGGTGAACCATCTGTGGCCCGGAATCCTCGGCTGCTAGCGGGTTGTCATCCGCATCGCATCTCCGGCGACTCGCTGCACTCGTGCGGCGAAAAGGTCTCGGCGCGCTTCTCGCCCTCGGACCGGTAGGAAGCACTGCCGCCCAGGTCAGACAGTTCGACCTCATGGCATCCGGAACGGATTTGGGAGGATGAACCGAAGTATTCCCGTGTCCAAGGAGGCGAACCGCATGAACAAGGGTGGGCCAAAGCTGTCAGCGCAGGCCCGCCGGTCCCTCGAGGAACGGCTGGCGGAGCTCGAGGACGAGCGGATCCCACGCCTGGAACGTGAGTTCGCCGCCACCCATGACCCGCTCGCCGAGACGGCGCTCCGGAACACACAGGAGGAGGCCGGGCGGGTCAGGGAGGCTCTGGCCACGGCCACCCCGCTCGAGGACGAGCCCCACGACCCCACGATCGTCGAGCTGGGAGATTCGGTCACGATCCGGCGGGAGGGGTCGGCGACGAAGGAGCGATTCACGCTCGTCGGAGAACTGGAGGCACGGATGGACGAGACGTGGATCTCCGATCGAGCGCCATTCGGGGCCGGTTTGCTCGGGAGCTCGGTGGGTCAGCTCATCGTCGTGCAGGCCCCAGGCGGCGAGCAGCGGTTCGAGGTGCTCTCGATCGAACGGGGCTAGTTCGAGCGTGGACCTGATCCGGACGCGGGACCTCGGCAGCTGACGCGAGGTTCTCTGCCAAGTTGTCTGCCAGGTAACTGCAAGTTCCGCCCTCGTGGGGCCGGCAGAGACCCCTTCTTGAGCAGGTCAAACGAGCGGCGAAGCCCCTCGGAACGGATCCCGTCGATGTCGGAGCGCCTCCTGCAGGCGCACCGGTTTCCTCAGCCAGGTGTCGCGGGATCGATCCGTGTCGGGCACACTGCCTGGGCACCCCTACCAGCGGAAACGCGCCGGGCGTAAACCACACACGAGAGCACCTCGGCGCTCATTTGGCGTCGTCTGACCCCGGCCGACGCATACCGGGCGAGCCTGAATCCTCCGTACATGGTCGAAAGCCGCAGACCGGCAGTTGGTGCCTCCTGCGCCTTCCCACGAGCGGCATCCCGGATGGCAGCCGGTCTGAGGGCGCCGGCTTGACCGAGATTCGCGCCCTCGATAGGTTCGAGGTTCGGCCCTGCAACTGCCATCACAGCACCTGTCCGCGCTCGAACTCCCATCGGCAGACCTGAGGGAGAGAGGAAGGAAGCGATGCGGGACTCCGCCCCCAACCGTCCGATCGACCCGACCCGGCGGGACCCAGCCGAGGCATATGACGATCCGAGCGTGATCCTCGCCCACGGCGTCGACGCGCCCGACCCCGACGATCCCGCAGAGCCCGACGGGTTGCGCGACGCGGTCCGGGAGCTCATCGAGGCTCGCCTCACCCGCCGGTCGCTCCTCTCGCGCGGGGCGCAGGGCCTCGGTGCGACGGTACTGGCTTCGTCACTGCCCGGAGTGTTCACGGGACCTGCCACGGCTGGCCGCCGGTTCGACCCCGACGGTGGCGTCGAGATGCTGAACGACGCGATCGACGAGGGCTACCTCCATCACGTCACTGAGTCAGTAGTCGGCTTCGGAGATACCGAGATGGGTTGGCGCCCCGGCGGCTCGCCCGCCAACCTGCAGGCAGTG
>Ga0299913_10000170_pt1 | contig 34783 bp, 66 predicted proteins | sample RVTome_9_FD_201360 | JGI IMG/M metagenome (GOLD analysis project Ga0299913, IMG submission 201360) | Soil microbial communities from uranium-contaminated site in the Upper Colorado River Basin, Wyoming, United States - RVT155D38 (version 2) ... | reverse complement strand
CACTTCGAACGGTGGCTGAAGGACCGCCGCGATACCGCCCGGCAGCAGAGCCGCGAACGGTACGAGGCCTACGACCAGCTCCTCGACGACTACCGCCTCCACGCCGACACCGGCACACCCCTCACCCATCACGCCTGCGAAGCACCGCCCGCCACCGGCTGCGACTGCATCGAGAACGGAGAACCCCGATGAGCATCACCCCGGAACAGGCCCGCGAACGCGCCGACGCCACACTCCGCGCCCTGTACACGACCGTCACCCAGTGGGACAACGCGGTCTTCGACCAGGTCGTCCTTCACTTCGCCGACACAGGCCGCCCCTTCGGCATGAACCAGATACGCACCATCGTCCCCGACGACGCCTGCAGGCGCGCCGGCCTGTACTTCCACGCCCTCGTCGGCCACGACACCTTCCACCCCGACGAGCCGCCGCTCCTCGTCAAGACCGGCGAAGAGACCTCGATCAACCCGAGGGCGCGCGGCAAGAAAGTCAATCTCTACCGGCTCACCCGCGCCGGACGCCGCTACATCGAAGCCCGCCAGGCCGCCCGTACCGACGCCGCCCGCGAGCTGGGGAGGGCGGCGTGATCATTCCCCTCTCTATTGCACCCGAAGACGTCGGGATCATCCGGTCGCGGTTCCTCGCCAAAGTGAAACAAGGAGACGGATGTTGGCTCTGGACGGGATACACGCAGACTCCTCTCGGCCGCGGGCGCATGCGGATCAACAACCGGGTCTACTACGCCTACCGCGTCGCTTACGTGCTGGAGCACGGTTCCATCCCCGCTGGATACGTCGTCTGCCACCACTGCGACAACCCGCAGTGCGTGCGCTCAGACCACCTCTTCGCTGGCCTCCAGGCCGACAACGTCCGCGACATGCACGCGAAGAAGCGGGGACGCAACAACCCACCCTGCGGCATCGATCACCACAAGGTCACCGTCTCCGACGAACGCGTCGCCTGGGCCAAGCAGATGTACACCTCCGGGCAGATGAACCAGTCAGCCATAGCTGAAGTTCTGGGCGTTACTCAGCAGACGATCAGCGATTGGGTCAGGGGTCACGTCCGCCGTCCCCGCTCCAAGGGGCTGCTCATAGCCCAGCAGCGCGACACCGCGGCCGACCAGCTGGGGGAGGCCGCGTGAACCTGATCGCCGACTGGCTCCTCAACCGTGCCGCGGACGTGTTCGACGTGGCCTCCACGCTCTTCGACCGCGCCGGCCCGTGGATCCTCCTCGCCCCCGCCGTACCCGTCGGCGCCTGGCTCGCCTACCGGCAGCTGTGGGACGCCGCCCGCTGGCTCACCCGCGAACTGCCGGACGCCGCGGACGGGTTCGAGGGCTTCGACCCCGCCGACATCGACGAACTCGCCATCCAAGCATCCGACTACGCCGCCCTCGAAGCCGTCGGCCCGCCCGCCATCGACACCCAGCCCGCACCCGCCGACGACCTCAGCCGAGCCCTCGACGCCGCCTACCACCACGACGCCATAAACGCCCGAAAGGAGAACGAACAGTGAGCAAGCCCCTCGCCGAACACGGCACCACAGCACGAGCCATCGGACGCCCCGCGCAGGGCATCAAAGGCTGCGGCTGCCCCGCCTGCCGCTGCGCCAAGTCCCGCTACAACAAACGCCGCCTTTTCCTCGCAACGACCGGCCGCCCCCTCACCGTCGACGCCACCCCCGTCGCCAACCACATCGACGCACTGTTCGCAGCCGGCGCCGGATGGAGCCGCCTGGCCAACGAAACCGGCTGCTCCAAAGGCACGCTCAGCAACATCCGGCGCGGAAACATCCCCAGGATCCACCGGTCAACAGCGGTGAAAATCCTCGCGGTTCAGCCCGGCGACGCCCAACCCGCAGGCCGCCGCCTCAACCCCACCGGCACCCGCCGCCGCATCCAGGCGCTCATGGCCATCGGACACGGGCCACTCCACATCGCGACCATCAGCAGCCTCGACGCCACAACCATCCACGGCGTCCTCCGCTGCCGATACGACAACGTCGCCCCCCACGTAGCGCACAGCATCGCAGTCGCATACCGCAAACTCGCCGCGACACCAGGCAACAGCAGCCGCGCCCGCGCGAGGGCCACCAACAACGGATGGCACGGCCCCCTCGCCTGGGACGAAAACATCGACGACCCGACCGCGGAGCCCGAAACAGAACCGCCGCTCCGCCGCGCCGACCGGCTCCCTGTCGCCGCCACCCGCGCGGAAGAGATCGCACACCTCAGCCAGTTCAACGTCGCCCCAGACGAGATCGCGACACGTGTCGGCGTCAGCGTCGCCTACGTCCGCGACCAACTCCGCGGCGACCGCCTCCCCGGCACCCGCAACCAGAAGCACCTGGAGGCGGCGTGACCGCCGGGGATTGGCGGCACTGGGCCGCGTGCCGCGAGGAAGATCCAGAACTGTTCTTCCCGACCGGGAACACCGGACCCGCGCTGCTGCAGATCGAAGAGGCCAAAGCTGTCTGCCGCCGCTGCCCCGTCGAAGACCTCTGCTTCCTGTGGGCCCTCGACTCCGGCCAGGACACCGGGGTTTGGGGCGGCCTCTCCGAACAAGAACGCCGCGCCATCAAACGGCGACGCAGCCGGCCAACGAAGCCTGAGCAAGCCGCGACGTAGCCGCGCCGAACCACCGCGCCACCCGAACCACCGCCCCAATGGACCCAGTTGAAAGAAGCCCCGCATGGCCGTCTCCAAACGCCTCCGCTACGAGATCCTCCGGCGCGACAACCACGCCTGCCGCTACTGCGGGTCGACGGCGCCCGATGTGAAGCTCACCGTCGACCACGTCGTACCCACCGCCCTCGGCGGCGGAGACACTGCCGACAACCTCGTGACCGCCTGCGCCCCCTGCAACAGCGGCAAGACCTCCTCCAGCCCCGACGCGCCCCTCGTGGCCGACGTCGGCAGCGACGCCCTCCGCTGGGCCGACGCCATGACACAGGCCGCCGACGAACTGCGTCAGCAGCAGAAGCCGAAGCTCGACTACCGGGCTGCATTCGAGAACGCCTGGAACAGCTGGACCTACGAACTCGACGGCCAGAAGAAGCACTTCGACCTGCCGGCCGACTGGAAGAACAGCCTCGAAACGTTCCGCACCGCCGGGCTCCCCGTCGAGGTGCTGCCCGACATCGTCGACAGGGCCATGTCGAACAAGACCGTGCGGTACTACGACCTGTTCCGGTACTGCTGCGGTATCGCCTGGCGCATGATCGGCGAACTCCAGGACAACGCCCGCCGCATCGTCGGCGCCGGCCGCCACGAGGCCACGGAACAGCTGAGCCCGCTGCTCCAGGCCGTGCTCGACACATGGGCCCACGAGTGGGAGTCCGACCACGACGAGACGGTCACCAGCGAGGACCGGGCGGAGTTCGCCGCCAGTCTCCGCAAGTTCGCGACCTCAGGCGTCTATGCCGATGGCGAACTCCTCATCGCAGCAGCTCATACAGGAGGCTGCGAGAAGAGGACCACCATCCAGGACAGCATCGTCGCGCGGGTGGCAGAACTGCGTGCCGAAGTCGTCATGGAATGGGCCGGTGCCTGGGTCGACCTTGCTCGCGAGAAGCCCGACGGCTTCGCGTACACAGTCGTGGAGCAGCAGGTGAACGCGTTGCTAGACGCATCCGTCCCGTACAGCCACGTCCGGCGTGCAGCCCTACTGGCTGCCGCGCACCACAGCTTCTTCCTCCACGAGGGCCTCCGGGTGGAGCACCTCGAGCAGGGCAAGGCCTGGGCGTATCGGCAGCAGGCCACCGACGCCTGGAGTCGGGCCTTTCGTTCCAGTGCCGGACGCTGGCCCTCCGCCGGAGAGGAAGGCGAGTTCCTCTCGCACCTGGATCGCATTGCCGCCGATGGCGGGTTCTTCATCACGGATGTGATGCCCGCCGCGACATCGGCCGGCGCCTACGAGGACCCCGACTTGACGACCTGCCTGCCGCGGTACCAGTCCGCGTTCAGGGCCGCCGCAATTCCCTTACAGCCCGCGGCCTGACCTGCGCACCGCCACCACTCGCACCTGATGAGAGAAGACCGCCGTGACCTTGGACGCCATGCACTGGGTGTGGAACCACTCCCGGTCGAGGGGGAACACCAGGATCGCGCTGCTGTATGTGGCCGATCAGGTGCGGACCTCAGCGTGCGAGGTGCGAGTGGGCCAGCGGCAGCTCCTCGAGGCGCTGAACGCCGGGTCGAAGGGCACCGTGGAGAAGGCGATCAAGGCGGCTGTGGACCTTGATGAGTTGGTGGTTGCGGAGCCTGCCTCGGGGCGGCGGGCGGCTCTCTATCGGCTGCCGAAGGCGGTTGGTTTCGTCCGTGAGGCGGTTCGTAGTGCCCCGGAAAGCGGGGCACAAAATTCGGCTAGCGCCCCGGAAAGCGGGGCACAAGACGGCGAAGATCGCCCCCGTAGTGCCCCGAAAACCGGGGCACAAGATTCGCGTTGTGCCCCGGTTTTCGAAGCTAGCGCCCTGAAAAGCGGGGCACCTCCCCATCCCCATAAAGAACCGGCAGGGGACGACAGCGAAGAGGCCGACGAGCCCGACGACTTCCAAACCTGCCAGCCACTGATCCACGCCATGACCAAGGCCGGCATCACCGTCTCCTGGAGCATGCAGACAGACGACTGGCGTGCCATCGCCGCCATCGTCCGCCGCGCAGGAGTCCCAGCCATGGTCGCCTTCGCCCGCGACACCAAGGCCAGCACCCGCAAGCCTGTCCGCTACGCCACGTTCTTCCTCCGCGGCGGCTGGCAGGGCCTTCCCCCCACCGCCGGCCCGAAGAACGGTTCCTCGCCGCGTGCCGAGACGCCGCACTGCGGCGACCCCGACTGCGACCCCATCTCCCGCACCCGCGACACCGAACACGCCAACGGGCTGCGTGTCTCCACCCCCTGCCCCAAGTGCTACTACCGGAAGGACACCGCCGCATGACCCACGACGAGCCGGACTTCGAAGAAGCCCCGGGCATCGCCCCGACCGACCCGTTCGACCCGTTCGCGTTCGCCCCGCCACACAACGACGAGGCGGAGGCGGGCGTCATCGGAGCGATCCTCAATCACCAGAACCTGATCGAACGGGTCACCACCACCGCACCGGAACACTTCTTCCACCCCCGCCACGAGACGATCTACCGGGCGCTCTTGCACATGTACGGGGCGACGAAGAAGCCCGCCATCGACCCGCTCACCGTCGCCGAGTACCTCCGACAGGCCGGCGACCTCGAACGGGTCGGCGGCACCGGATACCTGCAGACCCTCGCCTACACGGTGCCCGTCACCGGCCACATCGACGAGTACGCCGAGATCGTCCGCGACTGCTACCAGCTGCGCACCGTCCTCCAGGCGATGCTGCGCGGCGCACACATGGCCCGCAGCCGCGAGTTGACCGCCCCCGAGATCCTCGACCAGGCCATGGCTCAGCTGCAGGCCGCGGCAACCGGGCTGGGTGTTGAGGCCGAGGGCCTGTCCGTCGCCGACCGGTGGGAAGCGTTCCGTGCGGAGCTCGAAGCCGGCCGCGATCCGAAGGCGCTCGACACTCCGTGGCCCGACCTGAACGAAATCGTCGAGCTCAAGCCCGGCCAGCTGGTCACTGTGGGCGCAACCACGGGTGGCGGCAAGTCGCTGTTCGGCATGAACCTTGCTTCGCATGTGGCGTTGACGCGGAAGCTGCCGGTGCTGGTCGCCTCGATGGAGATGGGCGGCTCTGAACTCCTGGCCCGCCTGACCGCGTCCGAGGCGAGCGTCAGCCTGGACCGGCTGGTTCGGCGGCAGCTCGACGACTTCGACCGCAAGAAGATCGACAGCGCGGAAGAGCGGCTCGCCTACGCCGGGAACTTCATCCTCGACGACTCATCGAACCTGACGATCTCCAAGATTCGGGCGCGGATGCGGTGGATGACCGCCAGCAACATGCCGCCCGCTCTGGTCGTCGCCGACTACCTGCAGCTGATGACGCCGGAGGGCAGCAAGGCCAGCCACAACCGGGCGCAGGAAGTCGCCGAGCTGTCCCGCGGGTTGAAGGTCCTGGCGATGGAGTTCGAGGTGCCCGTCATCGCCCTCGCCCAGTTCAACCGCAACCACGTGGGCCGGCTGCCGCTGGTGTCCGACTTCAAGGACTCCTCGTCGATCGAGCAGGACTCCAACGTGATCGTGCTCATGCACCGGCCGCTTGCCGAGGACGGTTCGGACACCGGCCCCCGCTCCGGGGAGATCGACCTGATCGTCGCGAAGAACCGCAACGGCGCCAACAACCGCACCGTAACCCTCACCTTCCAAGGCCACTTCGCCCGGCTCCGTTCCATGGGCCGCGACCAGTAAGGACCCCGCCATGACCAACAGCCCCGACCTGCAAGCCGTGTGCGACAGCTGCCTCGACCTGATCGCCGACGGTGAAGGACACGTCTGGGTCGACCAGGACCTCGCGCACAAGGTGAACCGCCGTCTGCACGGCGACACCATCCCGTGGCCCGACTCCAACGGAGTAGAGAACTCCGTTGCCGAGGCCGGCCTCGACGTCGCCTGGCACACGACGCACACGGACTGCGCCCCGACCATGCCCAGCTGGGCCTACGGAATCGCTGTCGAGCGCATCAACACGTGGCCGCGGTATCTGCACTGGACCGCGCACCTCATGGTCAAGGGCTGGATCGAAGCCACCGACTGGGAGCGGCTGATCCTCACCTCGGTCGAGCCGCAGCGCGGCGCCGTGAGTGGTCTGCGCCCCGTCCGCCCGCAGGACCTCGAGTTCCGGGGGATCGGACTGTGACCCACACCGACACCTGCCCGTCCTGCTGCCGTCGCGATGTGCGGCCGAAGCTGACCCGCACCCGCGGCGAGCGTGTGGTGCACGGCTACCGGTGCCCGTCCTGCGGTCACACATGGGCGACCGGCCGGCACTTACCCGCCTATCCGCGGCCCGAGATCGGGGAGGCGGCGTGATGGCGAGGTGTCCGGAGCCGTGCGGGAAGGTCATTTTCACTTCGGAGTGGATAGCGGAACTCGCCTGCATTCGCATCGCGATGGAGGGCGACTGGCGGTCTTGGTATCGGGCCCGCGAGTGCGGCTGCTGGCATCTGACGAAGGGCCGTGCTGCCGCCGGGGGACGTGCCCGCGCTATCCGCCGCTACCTGCCCGGCGAGGGCGGCGACACCACCGAGCTGGGAGCCGCGGCGTGAGCGGGGATCGGTTTGGCCCGCGGCCGGGGCAGCGCTGGACGGGCAGCGACGCCGGGTTCCCGGAGTCGGCTCACAAGAGCGGTGATCCCGGCACCTGCACGCACTGGGACGGGCAGGCGAGCGTGTACTGCCTCGCCACGGACGAGCTGCGGCCGTATGCGCAGGGGCTGCGCTGCCCGCTGCATACGCCGGCCCGTCTTCGCGGCGTACCCGAACCCGCGGAGCTGCTCGAGCAGTCCGCCAACCACATCGAGACGACCGAGTTTGAGGAGGCGGCATGAGTCCGCGTATCGCCAGCCTGTTCACCGGCACGGGTGCCCTGGATCTGGCTGTGATGGACGTGTTCGGCGGCGAGCTGGTGTGGCATTCCCAGTGGGAGCCGCCGGACAAGAACGGCAAGCCGGATCGGCACCAGTGGGCTGCCCGGATCCTGCACCGTCACTGGCCGCAGGTGCCGAACTTGGGCGACATCACCGCCATCGACTGGCGCCAAGTGCTCGACGAGCACGGCCCGGTCGACATCCTCACTGCGGGATATCCGTGCCCGCCGTTCAGCCTGGCCGGTCGACGCGAGGGGGCTGGAGACTCCCGCCATCTGTGGCCGTCCGTAGCCGACGCTCTCGGAGTCCTCAGGCCAACTTTGGTCGTCCTGGAGAACGTCGCTGGCCACGTGTCCCTCGGCTTCGACTTGGTTCTTCGTGATCTGGCTTGGCTCGGCTACGACGTCGAGTGGGTCGTCATTCCCGCATCCGCAGTCGGCGCAGCTCACCAGCGCAAGCGCCTCTTCGCCCTTGGAGTACGCAATGAATCATGCCTATACGGCCGGACTGATCGACGGCGAGGGAACGATCGGGATCAGCCGGACGAACGCTGGCACGTATGCGATCCGAGTTGCCGTTGCCATTACGGATGTGGCGAGCAACATCATCCACAATCTGCATCGGACGTACAGCGGTCGCGTGAATCCGATGAAGCCGGGCGGCGAGAAGCACCGACCGAAGCTGCGCTGGTCCGTGGAGGGCGAGAAGGCAGCTGCCGTCTTGGAGAGCGTCCTACCGCACCTGATCTTGAAGCGGGAGCAGGCGCGGATCGCTCTGGACCTGCAGGACCACGTTCGGCAGTGGCGGCAGGAGTCGGGGCGGCACTTCTGGAGTCACTCCAGGCAGCACGCTGCAGAAGTGTTGAAGCAGCGCATCAACGAACTGAACCAGAGGGGAATGCAGAAGGCGGAACCTGCACCACTCGCGGGGCGCAAGTTGATAGCGGTCGCTCGCTGGGGCGGCTGGTGGCAGGGGCAGGAGGATCTCTTCGGGCCGGTGCCCTTCGAGGGGAAGTTCCCTGCGTCTGGATCGATGAGGCATGGCAAGGTCTACGAAGCTCCGATGGCTCCGCTGCCAGGCCCGGACTTGCCTGGCCGGCTGCTGCCGACACCGATGACGGGGGATGCGTCCGGTACCCGCAACGCGACTGCGGGACGGACGGATCCGAACTCGCAACATCACAACGCCTGGACACTGTCGGACGTGGTGTTCAGCGGACAGTTGCTGCCGACGCCGACGGCGAGGCTCGGGGACTCGACGAACAGGGGCGCGGATCCAGCCCGCTACAAGGGGCCGAAGTCGCTGAACGGCCGACGGAGCAACCTGGACGACTGCATCGCGGCAGTGGAGACGAAAGCTCCGTGGCTTGGGGGCAGTTCGAGCCCGCCATCCGACGCTGGGAGCACGTCCTCGGACGACGAGCCCCGGCACCAGTTGACGATCTGGGACGTCTGAGCCCGGCCTTCACCGAGTGGATGATGGGCCTGCCCGCCGACTGGGTCGTCGACACCCCCGGCATCACCCGGGCCGCCGCGCTGAAGGCATTGGGCAACGGGGTGGTGCGTCAGCAGGCCGCCGCCGCGCTGCGGATGCTGTGGGAGCGGATGCCGGCCGAGGCCCGGCTTCTTCCCCTCGCGGTGCCCGCGCCTGTGGAGCGTGCGGCGTGAGTGCCCGGGAGCGTGCCGCGGCGTTGGGGGAGCGGGTCGGCTGGCGGCTGGATGCGGGTTTGGCGCGGGTGGGTTGGTCCTGTCCGCGGCTGCACCGGTGGTTGCTCGCCCGTGCCGCTGCCCGTCAGCCGGAGCCGGTGGTGCGGCCGGTGGAGGAAGTGCGGGATGAGCGGGGGCGGCTGTGACGGCGCCTCACCTGTACCCGAAGCAGGCCCAGGTTCTTGAGGCGTCGGCGGATGGTGCGCCGTTGTCCGTTGTCGCGGTCCGTCTGGGGATGCCGCGTACTCAGGTCGCCTCGCGCCTGTCGGAGGCGTATCGGGCGCTGGGTGTGGGGTGGCTGCCGCGGGGCGAGAAGCGGGCCGCCGCGGTGGCCGTGGCCCGCAAGCACGGGTTGATCAACGATCCGAAGGAGACGGCATGCACGACACCTTGAGGCTCCGGAACGCGACCCGTCGCGGCGGGGTCCTGCCGCCCCGCACCCCGCCGCGCAGGGGCACGTCGGCGTCGTCCGCGAGTCGCCGTCACGAGGACGCTGTCCGCGACCGGTTGGCCCGCCGCGGCTACGTGCAGCTGGCGCCCGGCGTCATCGTCGTGTGGCAACGGCAGCCGTATCGCGTCGTGGCCGTGGAAGAGCGGCCGCTGGATCTGTGGGATGAGCGGTACGAGAAGCGGTTCGCCGCCGACATCGAGAGGTGGGAGCGCACCCGGTTCGGCGACAAGCCCGAACGCGCGACGTGGTGGGGCCGGCCGTTCGCCGTGCAACTCGTGCCCGCGACTGATCCGGAGGCGGATCCGGAGCATCTGATCGGCCCGGCGTCGCACTCGTGGACGGTGCTTCCGGAGCACTACGCGGTGTGCGTCGCCTGCGGTGAACTCCCGCCCTGCCGACATGAGCTGGCCGAACGGGAGGCCGACCGGCAGGCGGCCCGCGCCGACGTCCTCCTGGACATTCCGGCCGGCCACTGCCTGGGCTGCGGCGAGTTCGTCACGGCCCGTCAGCAGGCGGCACGGTTCCCCGGCCCGAACCTGTGGCGCCCGGACCTTCCCGACCATTCGGCGGTGTTCCACGCCCGGCAGGACTGTGCGACGGCCGTTGACCGGTACCGCAGCCAGTGGGAAGCCCGCCGCGTACAGGCCGACGGCCAGCTGCACATCGCGGACGACGACGAGGAGATCGCATGAGCGAGCCGTTGTTGGTGTCGCCGTATCGGGGCCAGGTGTGGGAGTCGCGGGGCCTGCCCGGCCATTTCGTGATCGTGCTGGCTGTGTTGCCGGACACCCGCATCAAGATCGCGCCGGTGCAGGTCGACTCCGCCGGCATCCCGCACCGAAACGTCGACCGACACGGACGCCCCCGCCTGACCACTACGGCCAGCCTCGCCCGCGCCTACCAGCCGCACACCCCGCCCTCGAATACCGCCGCCTAGGAGACGCCTGATGCACATCGTTCTGCCTGACCAGATCTACCGCAGCCTCACCGATCCGCTGGATGTGATCCGGGTGTTCGAGGTGGACGGCTACCGGGCCCGCGTCGCTGACGCAGTCACCCGCCGGCGGGAGCGCTGGATGAACGCGCTGCTGCTGCACGCGACCACGCACACCGTCGCCGGCCTGCCGTGGCGCCGCGGCTACGTCAAGGAGACCCCGTGACCGAGCCCCGCACCGTCGAGTCCACCTGCCTTGCCTGGTACTGCGGCCGTTGCCGGTGCGCCTACAAGGTCGAACCCCCAGTGTTCGCACCGGGTTGCGGCTGCACGAGCCCGGTGGCTGCGCTCCGCCCGACCCGCATCACGCAGGTGCACGCCCCGGAATCCCGGCCCCTGCATGTGGTCGACGTCGAGGAGGCGCGGCTGCGGAATCTGCTCCTGGCCCGGCAGCCGGTGCGCGTCGCCTACGAGGGCCGCGTGGTGAAGGCGTGGACCACCACGGCGGCCGATGGCGAGCAGCGCATGACGTGGATCGTGCAGACCCCCGACGGCCGCCGCCACGCAGTCGACCTGTCCCAGCCCGGCGTACACGTCGAATCCGCAACCACCAAGGAGAACTGACCATGACTGACCCGCAGTTGCTGACCGTCCAGGAGAAACTCGCTGCCAGCAAGGACCCGGCGATCGTGTGCCTGTGCGGATCCACCCGGTTCATGGCCGCGATGGTCGAGGTCGACCGTGTCCTCACCATGGCCGGCACGATCGTCGTGAAGCCGGGTGTCGACATGAAGACCCCGCACCCCGACTGGGCCGACCCCGCTGATGCTGAGGCGTTGAAGGTCCGGCTGGACGAACTCCACCGCAGGAAGATCCGCCTCGCTGAGTGGGTGCTCGTCGTCGGTGGCTACATCGGGTCGTCGACCCGCGCCGAGATCGCCTACGCGCGCAGCCTCGGCAAGCCCGTCGACTTCACCCATCCCGAAGTCGACCCCGCCGCCGAGCAGGCCGCCGCGTGAGCGAGCAGCTCCAGTTCCCATGCGGCGAACGGTTCCTGGCCGAGTCGGATGTCCTCGACGACCCGATCGACGACGTGCCGCTGCTGCGGCATCCGCGGCCGGTCACCACACGGGCCCGCCGCATCCGCTGGCGGCCCATCAACAACCTGCCCCCACTCGACACCTACGAGGAGACCTGATGTCAGAACCCACCCGCGAGGAACGTGTCGAGGCGTTCCTCGGCGCCGCTGCCCAACGGGCACGCGACGAAGCACAGTCCGTCCCCGAGGCCACCGTGCAGCCGACCCGGTACGTCGTCTCGTGCCTTCCCGAAGACCACATCAACCAGCGGCACTTCGCCCTCGGCGTCGAACACCGCGGCCACGAGTTGTGGGCCGTCACCCGGCACGGCATGTGCCTCGGTGTCGACGGCGAGTGGGACTGGGAGATGCGGCCCTCCGAGCGCGACGACGACTGGCTGCTGACTCACAGGTTCTTCCTCGACGCGGCCCTCGACCGTGCCCGCCAACAAGCGGCGCTGATCACCGTCAACGGTCACACCGTCACCGACGCCCTCCGTGCCCACGCCGAGGGAGGTGCCCGCTGATGGCGACGTACTCGACCCGTGAGGTCGTTACCCGCCGCCGCGAATGGGTCGTGCCCGCCGCCCAGCCGTGGGGTGCCGCGTGGGAGGAGCTCGACAAGGCACTGGCGGGAGCTGCGGTCTTCTATCGGCAGCAGCACGGCCTCGACGAAGGCGCCAGTGTGCCGGGGGACTTCGCCCGGGTCTTCTCCGACGAGGAGGCGATCGTCATCACGGTCACCGTCGAGCGTGTCGAGCCCGCCGCATGAACCCTTCGGCGCCCGAACTCGTAGCCCCGCGCCCGCCGTAGATGCCCCTTCCCGCCCGCGCGTGCTGTCTCAGACGGCTTGGGGCCCGAATTAGGTCCCGCGCCAGCTTCACGGCTCTGAGCGCGCCCCGTACCCCCGAATCCGAACCCCTGGAGAAACCATGAAGATCACGCACGGTGCATGCGGCAAGACCTGGACCGGACGCACCCGCTCCCACTGTCCGTCTTGTCACGAAACGTTCAACTCCGAGACCGCGGCCGACAAGCACCGCAAAGGCACCTACGGCATAGACCGGCGCTGCATCCCGCCAGCCGAAGCCGGGCTCGTCCCCAACGAACAACCCTGGGGCACCTGCTGGCAGACCCCCGGCAGCGACACCCGCTGGACCCGCAACGACGAACAGCTCGACGAAGCCGCCTGACCCGCCCCGCCCGGCCGCAGTCCGCGGCCGGGCCCAACACCCCGGAGGCACCTGATGACTGACCACCCGTACACCGACGATGACCTGCGCGCTGAGGCCGCCCGCCAGCACGCCGTACTTGCCGAGGACCCCGACTTCATGGGCGTCGGCGAACAGATGCAGGGCCAGGAGGTCACTCCTGGCGGTGGCGTGGCGTGGGGCGACTTCAATGACGAGACATCCGGCGCCGCACAGCGCCGGATCCACGACCTCATCGACGGAGCCGCCGACATCTCCGACTGGGCCGTGGCGCTCGGCGCCGACGGGCTGGAACCCGACCCGCGCGCCGTCACCATCGACCGCAACGACCGATCGCACATCACCCTGCACATGACCACGCACCGCCTCGACGACGTGCAGCCGCTCGTGCGTGCGCACTTCGCGTTCGCCCCCGACGTCGTCGACGCCGGCACTCGGCTCTTCATCCTCACCCGGCTCGGCCAGCTCCTCGGGCAGGCCATAGGGGAGTCGACCTCATGACCGAGCCCAACAGCCCCGCAGAGTGCGGCCACGTCCGTCACCGGTGGGACGGCCCGTATCACTGGCGGGACATTTGCACCGCATCGCCCAACCATCGCGGGGACCACGGGTCGTGGCTCAGCGCCACCGCATTGGGCACCCCGCGGGCGCCTGACAGTCCCGCGGCCACGGAGACGCACACAGCCCACACAGAGCCTCAGACGGGCACACAGAGCCTCGGCTGTGGCTGCGACGAACCCGACGACCCAGGAACCGTCCACCGACCCGACGCCCCCTGCTACCTCAACGACGGCCAGACCGACCGCGAACGGATCGCGGAAGCCCTCGCCGGACACGCCGGATCGAAAGCGTTCCTCGCCGACGGCTCCGAATGGGACCACGCCCGCGACACCTGGCGAGCCCACGCCGACGTCGCCCTCAAAGCACTCGCCATCCAGCCGGCCAACCGCGCCCGGTACGCCGCGGATGTCGAGTGCGCGATCGGACTCAACATCGGCGACGGCGGCACCGCCGGGATCCAAGCCGCACGCGACGCCGAGCTGAACGAACTGCGTGGTGCGCTGGACTTCCTGCGCCGCGTCCTGGCGCTGTTCGCCAACGCCGATGCCCACGACGAACTGTTCTGGCATGCGGACGGCAAGCTGTTCGCCAACGTCAGCGACGTGTTCGACTGGGGCAGCGCCGACGCTGAGCCCATCACCCCAGATCGTCTGCCTCTGCTGGAGCAGGCGTACACGGACCTCAAGGGCCTCAACGCCGAGGAATACACGGCCGCCCTGTATGCGGCCCGTGCCCGCGGGATGAGGCCGCAAGGTGCCGCCTACCCCGAAGGCGCGGCCGTGCAAGCCCTGTTCGACGAGTGCGGGCATGAGCGGGAGATCGGCATTGGCAACCCCAAGCCACCGCCGAGGCCGCAGCACACGGGCGGCAACGCAGAGGACTGCCCCGTCTGCCGGCCGCTGATCGACCAGCCCGGCGGCGTGTTCTACCCGTGGCTGTGCAGCAGCGAGGGGAGCGCGTCGTGACCGCCCGCCCGTACCGGATTCTCGTTACCGGATCGCGTGACTGGGAGGACGTTGCCGCCGTCGAGGACGCGCTCACCGCTCTGGCCGCGGCCAACGTCTTCCACCTCCGCACCACGGTTGTTGTTCATGGTGCGTGCCGTACCGGCGCAGACAAGATCGCCGACAGTTGGGCGACCTGGCACGGCGTCACCAACCCGCTCGTCCAAGTCGAACGCCACCCCGCACAAAACCACCCCACCGAAGACTTCGGACCGTGGCCCGGCGCCGGACCGCGCCGCAACGCCCACATGGTCGGCCTCGGTGCAGACGTGGTGCTGGCGTTCATCGGCCGGTGCACCAGCCGCCGCTGCCGACGCACCGACACACACGGCAGTCACGGCGCCACCGGATGCGCCCAACTCGCCGAACACGCAGGCATACCCGTCAGGAGGGCCATCGCATGAACGATGACGATCTGTGCACCGTCGAGTACCCCAACGACGACAACTTCGCCGGGCAAATCTGCGAACTCCCCGGCGGCCACAAGGAAGAACATCGCGCCGACATCCCGGCAGGCGCCCACACCATGACGCTGTGCTGGCCCAACCGCTTCCCCAACGGGGTCTGCACCTTCGGCGAGGACGCCGCCCCCGGCTCCGGCTGCATCAAACCGGCCGGGCACGACGGCGCGCACTACGTCACCCCCGGCGACACCAACGACGAGGACCTGTGGTGACCGCCCATGATCCGCTGCGGTTCCTCGACCAACTCGAAGCCGACTGGCAGGCCACCCAGCAGGTGGCGCCGGGCCGTGACCGGCGGCTCGACGACCTGTACGACAGCGCCCTGATCGCCATCGGCATGCGGGCTGGCATGCCCCTCAACGAAGCCGTCCGCGCAGTAGCCCAAGCACGCGCCACCCACGAACAACAGCAGGAGCAGCCGTGACCGACAGCCCCGCCGAAGAACTCACCGCCGCCGCCGAGAAGTTGCGGGCGCTCGTCACGGATCTCGGCGACTGCCGTGGCCCCTGGTACGTGGTGAACCGGGATCAGCGCCACTATCCACAGCGCATAGACAACATCGGCGTGCCATACGTCGTCGCCAGCACCACAACAGACCCCAGCCACCCGCCGACCGTGGCCGACTACATCGCTGCCATGCACCCCGGCGTCGGCCGTGCGCTAGCCGACTGGCTCGACCGCATGGCTGAGGCCACCGAGCAGGCCAACGACTGGACCGTCGGCGTCATCGCCACACTCCAACTCGATGCCCTCGCTGTCGCCCGCGCCATCAACCAGCAGGAGCTGTCATGACCGACGCCGCTGTAACTGACCTTCTTCGCGAGCTGTCCAAGGCCCGCGATGCTCTCGCCGCAACCGAGATCCATCTCGCCCGGCACGCCGAGATGAACGCGGCCCTGCACTGTGCCGAGCGCGTCATGTACTCCCCGCTTCACGCCAAGGTCACCAACGCCATCGCGGACATCGACCACGCCCTCAACCGCACCCAACAGCCGTCCGAAGCTGGCGGCGACGCCTCGGCGGTGAACCTCCTCGCCGACCTCGACCGGTGCGAACACGGACGGCACGCCGCCGACCCTTGCGTCTCCTGCCCCGACGGACAGTCCACCGGCAACATCTGGCTCGAACCCGGCCAATGCATCGGCAACAACCGCTACGGCCACGGCATCTACGTACCCCACCCCAACGACAAGCGCGACCCCGCCGCATGGCGACGCCAGCCCGGAACCGAGGAGCAGCCGTGACCGACACCAGCCCTTACGCCCCTGACGGTGGCAACCTTCCGCTTCAGAACGACTGTGAGCATCACTATGCGTCGGAGATCCGGGGCGGGCATCCGATGCACGTCCGCATCTGCACCCTGTGTCAGGAGCCGGACTGGGCCGACCTCGACGAGCAGGCCGCCGAGATGTACCGCAAAGGCTGGGAAGCTGCCGACGACCGGCACGCCACGTGCGGCGACGTAACCCGCGGATACGGTGCCGCCCTGTTCGGCCCGTGCATCCTTGAGCGCTCACACGCCGGACCCCACCAGGACGTCAACGGAACCACCTGGATCCATCGGCCAGGCGCCCTCGAGTGGGCCATGCGGCAGGGCGGCAAGCCGTACCGCCCGCCCGCGGGACCTGACCTCAGCGACGAACTCGCCGCCGCACGCGACCGGATGGCTGCCCCTGACGACGAGCACCGGTACACGACCCCGTCCGGGAACGTGCACCGCCACCTCGGACCCATCGAGGACTGCCAACTCCGGGAATGCGCCGGCCGCCGCCAGCCTGCCTACGACGCCGTGTACGCGTACATCGCCACGCTCCCCGGCGGCGGCTACGAGGCGACCGTCCGCAACGCCCACATCTGGCGCGGCGTCACCGCAGCCCTCGCCGCCCAAGAAGCCACGCAGGCCCGCCTGCGGGCCGCGTTGAAGGCGGAGTGGGACAGCGTCGCCGACAGCACACGCCGGGCCCGGCACCCGGAGACCCGGCACACCCTCGACGGCATGGCCGCCGGCCTCGACATCGCCCTCCACCTACACGACCAACACTTAGGCCAGACCACCAACCCGACGCCACCGGAGGTGCCGTGAACGACCGTCTCCGCCGGGCCAAAGAAGCCACCGCATCCCGGCTACAGCCCCGATGGGGGCGCCGCCGCACCCTCTGGACTTGCTGCGCCACCGGGCAACACGGCCAGTGCGGCGCAGCCTGCTCCAGCCAGCCGTATCCGTGTTGCCGCTGCACCTGCCCATGCCATGAGGAGACCCCGTGACCGCGCTGATACTCGCCGCGGCGGGTGCCGTCTTCGGGCTGCTGACGGTCCGCCTCTGGCTGCTGTGGCAGCGGCACCGGGCGAGCCGCCGCTCCACCATGACCCGGCAGGCGGACGGCCGCTACGTGAAGGTGGCTCGGCTGGGGCCGCCGTCGCTGGTGCAGCGTCTCTGGTACCGGATGATCCGCGAACCCGTGCCGATGGGTGTCGAAGCCACCAGCCGCGGCGACTGGATGCGCCTCATCCCCTGGCAACTCCGGTTCGTACACCGCAGGTTCGCCCGGCGGCACGGACTGTTCTGGCTGCCGTGCATCCTCTGCGGACGGTACTCCGGCGGCCACCAGTTCGCCGGCTCCATCCCCGACCCCACCCAGCCCGGCCTGTCCCACGGCATCTGCCCCACCTGCACCCGCGCCGGACGCAGCTGGCGCGTCCCCCTGCCCGGCGAAGCCGAGCTTGACGCCATTCACGAGGCGCACGAGCACGGCCACGACGAGTGGGTCCTCGACTGCGAAGCCTGCCGGCGACTCGACGCCGCCATACGGCAGTTCATCGACACCTTCCGCAAGGAGCAGCCGTGAGCACTCTCGCTGAGGTGGCCGCCCTGTACGCGGCCGAGTCGAAGACCCGGGCAGGGAAGCGTGCTCACGCCGGGCGCATGGCGAGCAGCCTCCGGGCCATGGTCGCCAACCGGGAAGGCGCCGACCCCAACCGGCACCGTGTCACCTTCGCCGGAATGCCCCACGTCTCAATCCGCTGGGCCCGCCGCCACGGCTACCAAGCCACCATCGCCGGCGCCGGAGTCGGCCCCGAAGGCGCCGGCCTGATCCTCCAACGCGGCGACCACACCCTGATCGCCAACGTGCCCTGCACCCTCCACTGGGACGGCACCCGCATCCACCTCGAGGAGCAGTCATGACGATCGATACCAGCGCGCAGCGGTATTTCGAGTGTCCGGCGCAGTACGAGCCGGCCCCAGGTGATCTACCGGTCGTGTTCTTGGCAGGCGGAATCGTCGGCTGCCCCGACTGGCAGATTCGGGCAGCTGCCGTCCTGACCGGACACCGTGTGGTCGTGCTGAATCCGCGGCGCCGGCAGTTCCCCATCGGCGACCCGGAACAGACGCCGGTGCAGATCCGGTGGGAACACCGGCACCTCCACCTGCCCGGCATCGTGACGATGTTCTGGTTCCCGGCCTGCGACCCGAAGGTCACGACGCAGCCGATCGTCATGTTCGAACTCGGAGCCGCCCTCGGCGAACAGCGCCCCCTCGTCGTCGGCGCCGACCCGAACTATCCGCGTGTCGAAGACATCCACTGGCAAGTCGAGTTGGCCCGCCCCGGAACCGTCGTGCACCCGACACTCGCCGACACGATCGACGCCACCCTCCACCTCATCCAGCAGGAGACGCCGTGAACACTCCCAACCGTCCGCGACTCGGCGACGGCTCCGCCACTGGCGGTCGGCTGACAGCTCTGGAATGGGCGCAAGCACAGCAAGGGAAGCCCTACAGGGCCGCGCCCATTCCGCTGACCGATGCCTGCCATTACGCCAGCCACTACGGCCGACTCTTCGCGGACGTGCCCGCCGTCGCCGTAGCGCGGTTGCGCTCCGGCCGCAGCGTTGGGCTCTGCCAGTACCACCTCGACAACTGGCTCGATAGTGCTGACGACGAGCCCATGCTCGAGCCCCTCAACCTGTGGTGGATCAACGAGAAGGAGGGTGCTCCCACAGCTACCGATCAAGATGCAGTAGGTGGACGATCGGACCATGGCCAGCAAAAAGAGCCGAGCGGTCTGGTACGTACAGGAGCGCATCAAGCGCAATGCTGAAGCCAAGCGGAAGGCGCGTGAGGAATGGCTTCGGCAGAAGGTGTATGGGCGGAAAGGCCGTGGCCCCAAGGCTGACGGCCCGTCCCAGTCCGTGCGGGCGGTGCCGAGCAGTTTCGAGTCGAATCGCCGCCGCCACTGACACCTTCCGGTGAACCCGCCCCGACCGGCGAACCGCTGGCCCGCGGCGGCGGTCTCCGCCCCCATGGATCCCGCACTCACCGACGGCGTCATCCGCGTGACGATCGAAGCCGCCACACCCGCTGAAGCACGGCAGGCTGCCCAGCAGCTCGGCATGCTGTGGCCGGCCACACCCGCCGACCCACACCCTGTACCCGGCGAAGACCACGCCCACATCCGCCTCTACGCCCGGCCGCCCGTTACCACGAACGGGCCCACCTCGACGCACCCCGCCTGACAGCCGCCGCTCGCGTGGCAGCATCAGCGCTCATGGGGAAGCACCGCAGACCAGGACCGCCCAACATGGGTAAGCACGCCCGCCCACCGAAGCCGCCTGCACCCGTCGACCCCGACGATCCCCTCGCCCCCTACGAACGCCGACGGCAACCACCCATGGAAGGCGCCCGGCGTATCCGACCCCTCCACGGCGGCGCCAACCACCTACAGCCCGACCAGCCACGCGCCCTCGAAGCATGGGACGGCTTCACCTACCAGCCCGCCGGCACCGCACCAAACCTCACCGCAGCACGAGACTGGCTCAACGAAGAACAGACATGACGAAGCCCCCGCCGTATCGGCGGGGGCTCGCTACTGTCCGGCGACTACTTGCCCGGCTTACCCGTCCCCGGACAGGTAGTGCGCTTGCCCTTCTCCTGATGAATCGGGGTCGGCTGCCCCACCCCCGCACTCGTGCTCACACCGCAGTGCGGACACTTCGCCCAGCACACACCCGGATCAAACCGCCCACCCCTACCTGCACCCATGCCGCCTCCGAAAGAACCCACCTGCCGTCATCTACGACAGGAGCATGTGGATCTTTGCCCCGCTGTGGCACACCGCACCCAGACCCGGATGCTGCGAACCCTCCCCGTACACGTACACCTCCGCCAGCTCCTCATTCCCCGCACCAGCCAGAGCTGCCGCCAGGAACGCAGCCGTCTTCCGATCCTTCGGCCCGCCCGGCTCCGGCGTCGGCTCCACCGGCTCCGGAGGTGCGCCCGTCGCCGGCTCCTCCGCCGCACCCAGGTCCTCACCGGCAGGCCGAACCCGTGTGATCGCATGCCGGACCGTCGCCCCCGACGCCAGCCGCACCAGCACACCGGCAGGCCGCTTCTCCTGCTCGCGCCACGGCTCAGCCGACACCACCCCCGGCGCCTTCCGATACGCCTCCACAGCAAACTCCTCAAACCGGTCAATACGCACGATCCACAATCCTCTCTCAGCGGCACACCCAGTCTAGAGAAACCACGCTCCGGGCGAGGCACAGCCACCCCGCCCGACAACCTCGCTCGCTGGCGGCCCTCGCGCGCGCCCGCCCGCGCGATCAGCGGGAGCCGCGGAAGAGGAGTATTAGCCCGCCCCGTGTTGGCTCATCCCGTATTAGAGAACCCCGTGTTGGTTCTTTAGGTCGCGGCTGGTGAACTGCTCATGCATGAGGGGCTCTGTCTATGAAGTCTTCACCAGTGACACCCCATGGAGATCATTTCTGTGGGGTGTCGTACACCGTCAGCACCGTCATAAAGTCCCCTCCGTTCGGCTGCCCCTTCGGCACCCGCGTCTTCTCCCGGGTCATGTAGCCGAACTCCTCGAGCTCGGCGAACGCCGTGCGGAAGGCCCGCTTGCTCTCCGCCCGCGCGCCACGATGCTTGTCCGCCGTCTCCCACAGCTTCGTCGCGTTCGTCTGCCAGCCCGGCTTCTGCGCCAGCATCTGGATCAACACCATGCGGGCCACCATCCCCAGCCGCTCATCGTTGATCAGAGTGTTCGGGATCTGCGTGAAGTTCCTCGACAGCTTCGACCGCTTCACGACCAACACGCCGGCCACCGCCCCTCGCCACGCGACAGGCAGCTCGCTACTCTCACAACCACTCCTCACAGCGGGCGCCACCCGGCTGTAGATGGAAACGGCCGGACGGGACCACCCCGTCCGGCCGTCGTCGTACTCCAGGCCACCTACCGATTTCGGTAGGTGCTAGGTCGGCATCCCCTGGAGGATCAGCCGCTGCTCGTCACGTCGAACCTTGTTGACCTCGGCCAGCACCTCGGCGTTTAACGCGACGATCCCCTCCCACGCCGCGGCGAGCGCGTCCACGCTGTCAGCCCGCGCCAGCGCGAGCTCCAACTCCCGCATCCGCGCGGCCCGCCCAGGCACAGAGCCCAAGACGTCGTGGAACTCCGCCACGCACTCTTCGTCGGCCGTCCACTCCCGCCACGGCTTCGATCCGAGATCCGCCCAGCGGCGGATCAGCGGAACCGGCCGCCCCTCAGGGCGCCGCCGCGCCGACACCGCACGGATCGCATCACCCAGCAGACCGACGTGAGCCGCAATGTGCGCCTCCACCTCCTCACGCAACGGCGTCACCCGCGGAGGCTCCGCCCACCGGGAATCCATCCGCGTCATTTCGTCCGCGACCTCGACCGCGAACTCCGCGTGCACCGCATCCGCTGTGCTCACGACGCCACCCCCTGACGGGGCACAATCACGAGTGCGTCCTCGGACTCCCGGTACACGATCGACACGTCCTCACCCGCAGCCTGACGACGCTCCTCCTCCGCCTTCAGATCGCCGTAGCGGCGCATGTCCCCATGCGGCACCGCGGTCGGGGCGCTCACGAGACACCCCGCAGCGTGCTGGTGATGCTGCGCAGTCGCTCGACGAACGCCGCCAGGCTGTCGGCGAACTCGTCGGCCTGGTCGGCGTCGAGCCGGTGGCCTTCCATCTCGTCGACGAACACGTGCGCCGGCTGCCCGTCCGCCGGGTGCATAGCCAGCTGCGCCGACATCAGGAACTCGGAACCGGAACCGCGGGGGATGAACAGATCCGCCGGCGCCGAGTGGTGGCCGATGTCCTCGACAAACGGCTCCGCAAACGCGACGTGATCCACCGTGCACCAGACTGGGCACTCGATCACGATCCGCTGGCCAGCCACCACCGCCGGCACCATACGGACGCCGGGGGAGGGGTGATCGTTCGACACGTCACGTGTCGACCCTGTTGTGGTTGTGCTTGCTACGCTCATGAGGCGCAGTCCTTTCGTAGCCGTTTGGATCTGCTGATCAGCGAGTTCGCGCTCGCTGTTCTTGCAGTGGCCGGGTGTTCCACCACCCGGCCACTGTGCTGTCTGGACACTAGCCACCCCAGTGCCATGATTCGCCAGGGATTCGCCACCCGCCCTCAAACACCTGCCTTCGCCACCCCAATAGCTATGGCGACACGATCTCCAGACAGGCTCACGCCCCACAGGTACACCATCAGACGCGCCGAGCCGAAGAACGTTTCCCCCACGGAAACGGCACTGCCCACGAACCATTTCCGTAGGGGAAATCCTCGCCGTGGCGAGTGCTCCGCTGCCATGCTGGAACCCAGCGCAGGAGGTGACGGCGTGGGCTGGATCGACCGCGAACACATACCCGCCATCGAGCAGGACGACCGCTACACGCGGCTCATCAACCTCACCCTGCGGCTGCTGGAGGAACGCGTGCCCACCTGCGGCAACTGCACCAGCGGCCAAGTCACCGTGCAAGACGCCGACGGCAACAAGACCACCATGCCCTGCCCCCAATGCGAAGGCACCGGCACCCTCCCCACCCGCGCCGACAACGAAGACAACGGCCAAGCCGGCAGCGGACGATGACCCGCACCCGCTAACCTCGAACCGCGCCACGAAGACCCGCGCCCGGGAGGACACCATGAGCGAACCGTGGACCATCGACTCCATCGCCCACGCACTCCCACATGCGGAAAACCGGCAGGCCTTCTGGCGAGCGCTGAACCTCGCACCAGTCGACCGCCTCCCCGACGTAGTCGCGAAGTGGGTCGAGTTCGTCGAGCGATGGGAAGCGTCCAAGCCGGAGATCGAGCGACTCCGCCAGTACGCCCTCGCCCACGACGGCGAACTCCCGCCCGAGCACCAGGAGACGGAAGAGTCCGCCGCGGCCTTCGAAGAATGGCGCGAGCAGATGCGGGCCCTCCGCGAGGGGCGCAACGCCGCGTGAACCGCTGGCGGTTCAGCCGCAGCCCCCACACCCTCGACATGATCGGCAGCCTGCCCCTCGAAGGACAGCTCGCCGTCATGGACCTCATCGACAAGCTTGAAGAAGATCCAGACTTCAACACCCAGCCCTACGGCGAAGACACCGGCGGATCCATACGCACCCGCACCGCCACCACGGGCAGCATCATCGCCGTCGTACTCATCAACGACACCACCCGACGCATCACACTGCTGCAGATCAACAGCAGCTAACCGCCACCTCTCGTCATCCACGCCGCACACCCCTAGCCGGACCGTCGACGGGGGAAGAGGTCGGCTCAGGAGTCATCCGCTTCGGCGTTGCTGCCTCCTCGGTGAGCATCTTCACCATGCGGGCGAACGCCTGGGGGGACATCTCCTCCCGCAGTACCTTCACGATCTGCGACGGCTTGTCTGTCGGGACGAGGACCGCCTTAGGGTCCCGGTTGAAGAGGTAGCGGCTGAGCAGCGACCAGTCGCGCAACTCTTCTTGTAGCTGGACGTGGTCAACGTGTTTGCCAGCCGGGGGGTGGTGGCGCCCGGTGTCGAGGAACCAGGCCCGAACGAAGTATCCGGAGAACCAGCGCCTGTAGCCAACGCCGACGGCCGGCGCCGGTGGCGATTCGAGTGCGGCCAGGTAGCCGTTGCAGCGGACGCAGACGATGCCTCGGACCGCGGTGATGCCGTACCGGTGGTCGTGATCGATGGCGTGATCCCGCTTGGTGCGGTCGATCTCGTTGCCGCAGGCGTCGCAATACCCGCCGCAGCGTTCCCACATGGCCTCGTACTCGCCGCACGAGAGCAGGTAGACGCGGTGTGTCGCGCATTGGATGCCGCTGGAGTGCTCGGTCATGCTGCGGCTCCTGCCTCTCGTGTCAGCTATCGGCTAAGCACAGACCGTAGCGCCTATTCAGAATAGCTTCAACGGTCTGAGCTGTCCGAGTTGGCGCCGGAGGGCGGGGTAGAGGCAGATCGGTACTGGACAGATACTCTTACCTGTACCGATGGGCTGCTCAGGAGGCTGCTTTGGCGAGGCCGAAGGGGAACGGATACCCGAAGTACCGGGAGATCGCCGATGCGCTGCGTGCAGACATCGAGCGAGGTAAGTACGCGCCGGGCGACAAGCTGCCCAGTGAGACCGAACTCCTGAAGGCGAACAAGTGCAGCAGGGGTACAGCTCGAGCAGCGCTCGCTGTCCTCCAAGCCGAGTGGCTCACCGAAGCCCGCTCCGGCGCCGGCGTCTACAGGCGCAAGTTCGCGCCGATCAAGCGCAACCCTGCCGAGCGGCTTGCCCGCGGGAACTGGGACGTCGATCTGTCGACCCTGGATGAGGACTGCCCCTCGCACTCCGAGTTCCTCGACTTGAAGCCGGAGGAAGTTCCTGCCCGGATCGCAGACGACTTCGGTATGGCGCCAGGGGCAGGTGTCTGGCGCCGCGACCTGCGCACCGCAGTGGAAGGCCGTGTCCTCCATGTAGCCACCTCGTACCTGCCGGTCGACATCGTCGGTGAATCGGTGGACCAGCTGGAGAGCGCTGATCCGTGGGCCAGCTTCGCTCTGCTGCGGGACTGTGGCCGCGCCCCGGTGCGCGTCCGTGAGGAGTTGCGGACCCGAACGCCCCTTCCGGACGAGAGGGAGGACCTCGGGGTCACGGCCTCAACGCCTATCGTGCAGATCGTTCAGACAGCATTCGACGTCGACGATCAGCCAGTTGAGATCACGGAGATCATGCTCGACTCAAGCAGCTACTTCTTCGAGTACGAATTCCCTGTGTGAGCTCCGCTCGGGGCGATGCGCTGTGAACGACAGCCGCCGCATGGCGGCCTCGATGGCGGCGCGGCGCTTCTCGTCCGTCACCGGCGTGAGCATCAGATGGGCGTCGTCGCCCACTTCCTCGTAGAACACGAGGCTGGCCCTGCTCTGGTCTGTCGTCACCGTTGATCCCTGCTCCCTCGCTGGGCTGTGCTGTCTAGCGAACCGCTGTGCGCAGGCCCGCGGGAAGCGGAATGGTGGTGCCTTGCTGCTGCCTCTGCGCTCCTGCGCGCAGACGGCTGCTCCCGGTACCGTCATAGGCTGGCGCGGCCATCCACCTCGGGGGTACTCGATGCCAGCTAGCCATGGTCATTTGCTTGCAGCGGTCCGAGCTGTATCCGGGCACAGCCTCACCACCTACGTGAACGCGGTCGCCGACCGGCACGCAGCCTTAGGGCACGGCCATATGGCCCGGCGTCGCGAGAAAGTCGCGCGCTGGGAAGGCGGTGTCGAGCCTGAGTACACCGCGCAGTTGGCGATGGCAGACATACACGGAGTCGACCCCGGCCAGGTCAAGGCGAGGGGTTGGCCCAACTGGCTGCTGCTGGCTTTGCCCGGCCCCGATGTCGCCGCCCCCTTCACACCGGAGGTCACGATTTCCGCGCTCGACGATCTCGCCGCCGACCCTGCCCGCGCCGACGCATCCGACGTTCCGCTGATGCCCGAGTCAGTCCTGCGCGCCCTCACCGAAAAATGGACCGAGCACGTTCAGCAATCCATCCGTCGCGGCGAGAAGGGCGGCTACGTCGGAGGAGAGGTGACCTCCGCCATCCATGCCCGGCTCACCGGGCTGTGGCACCTCGACGACTCGCTCGGCGGGACGGCCTGCGCTTCACAGGCCCGATCCGACCTGCGCATGGTCACCCGTCTGTTGAGGCATGCCCGCCACGACGGACAGATGACCAGCGACCTGCACTACCTGGCCGCGGAGTACGCCCGGTTCCTCGGCTGGGCGGAGTTCGACAGCGGCAACGTCCCCCAGGCGCACCGGGCTTGGCACGCCGCACTCCGGGCCTCAGCGGAAACCGTCGACCCCGCCCACAGTGCCTACCTCCTGTCGAACCTCGCACTGCATGCGGTGTACGACGACCAACCGCACGTGGGCGCCGACTTCCTCAGCGCAGCACGCGACATCGCCGGCACCAAGACAACCCCGATCGTCGCCGCAATGATTGACACGTGGCGGGTGCGAGCCACGGCTGCGCTCGGCGATGGACAGCAGGCGGCCCAACTCCTGCGCCAGGCCGAGACTGAGTACGAACGTGCCGTCGTCGGCGACGAAGACCCGGCGTGGGCGTACTGGATGTGCCGGCCCAGCCACATGGCAGAGACAGGCCGCGCGTTCCTCGACCTCGACGACCCGGCGACAGCCGAAGGACTGCTGACGGAAGGGCTGGCCTCACTCGACCAAGGCGCCACCCGGGACCGAGTGCTGTACCTGGTGTGGATCTCGACTGCGCAGGCCCGCCGTCGAGAGCTCGACGCGGCGGCCATCAGTGCCGGGGAAGCTTTGGATGCCGCGGCGATCGTCGAGTCCGGCCGGTGCGACGACCTCCTCGGAGAGCTCGCCTCCGAACTGAGGCCGCACAGCGCTGAGTCGGCGATCGGTGACGTCCTCGACCGCGTCGGTACCTGACTCTAGGCAGGTCAGCGCCCTCACCCGTGCGGGGTGGGGGCGCTTTTGTGTGTCCGCGTCCGGCCGGAGCTGCCCCAGTTTCTCAACTTGTTCTAGATAGGTCGTTGCGCTTTGCTCTCCAAGCTGCCTAACCTATTCAGGACAGGTCCTCTTGGGCCTTCCAACTTCCCCGACTAGGAGTAGCTGTGATGGCCCATCAGACCGGTGACGAGGTGTTCCTCTCGGCGGGTGAAGCCGCCGCCAAGATGCGGGTGTCGGTGTCGACCGTGTACCGCCTGGCGCGCAGCGGCGACCTTCGCGGACATCTGCTCGGCAAGGGCACGGTGCGCCCCCGCGGACTGCGAATCGTCGAGTCCAGCGTCGACGACTACCTAGCCGCATCCGTCATCGAGCCCGACGTCCCTCAGGAGGCAGCAGCATGACGACCCATCTGACCCCGGTGCACGACCCGTTCGATGCCGATGTTGTTCGTCGGGATGAGTTGGTGCGTATCCGCCGTGCGACAACGTCGGCGGCTGTCGCCACCGAGGTCGAGCTGGCGTGGCGGGAGTTCGAGCGTAACGAGACGACCCGCACGGGGCTGTTTCAGCGGATGGCGCAGGTGCGGGGCGACTGGGACGGCGAGCACTACCTCCTCGAAGTCGCCGCCGCGTTCGACGCCCAGCACCCCGACGAGGCTCCGCTGTACGACGAGCTCAACGCGCAGCTGACCTTCGGTGCCGAGTATCGGGTGGTGGCGTGATGAGTGAGCGGAGTCCGCTGTGGTTGGTGCCGCCTCGGGTGGCCGGCCCTAACGATGAGGATGCGCCGGAGATGGCGGCCCGTGAGTGGTGGGCGCAGTCCCGCCTCGACGCCGCCCGCCAGGACGCACCGGTTCACGTCGAGCCCGAGGAGGTGGCGGCGTGAAGGTTCTTCGTGCGGTGCGGTTGGTCTGGTTGCGGTTGGTGGGGTCTTCGCGGGTGAGGGCGTGTGTGCGGCCGGCGTTGTGGCTGCTGGTGGGGTTCGGTGCCGCGGCGGCTGTGGGTTTGTGGCTGGGAGCGCATGGCGCCTCTCGCCCGGTTGCGGCTCTGGCGGCGGTGGGCGTGTATCTGCCGGTGTGGGCCGCGGTGGCGGTGGCTGCCCGTCGTCGTGAGCTGCGGGCGCTGCCTGTCGCCGGGGTGGAGCGCCGCTCGCTGGTCTGACTCTTCCGCGCCAACTCGGCTGTGGTCGGGCGGGCGTGGTGGGGCCGGATCGGCCGCCGTCACAACTGAGGGAGACCTGATGAAGCACAACATGAAGCCCGTCGCGAAGGTTCGGAACCGGGCCGGCGCCGACATCGCCGTCACGTCCTTCGACCGCAGCGACTGGACGTACTTCCTGGCCTACTGCTCGGGCTGCACGGAGGAGAAGCAATCCGTGCAGAAGGGGGACGTGACGGGCTGGGCCCAGTCCCACGCCCGGTCGTGTTCCTTCGAAGCGGTCAATGCGGCCTGAAGGGCGCCCGGATCACCAGGTACAAGGTCGTCAAGAAGTCGTGACCGTTCGCTCGTTCACCGAGGGAGGCAACGCATGGGCTGGGTCGATTCGCTGGACAGCGTGCTGACGCAGGCGCGGGTGACGCGCAAGTGCCGGCGCAGGGCGTGGAAGTTCGAGAAGTCGGTGCGGGTCGGCCACGTCTACTGGTCGATCGAGGACTGCAAGCAGCCGTGGGGCGACGAGCCGATGGTCCAGAAGTGGGTGTTCAAGAAGTCCCGGCTGGGCCATCTGCACTGCGGTCCGCACTCGCCGGCCTTCGTGTGGCTGAACTTCGGGCCGCTGTACGTGGAGGATCCGGCGCCGCACATGAAGCGGCTGATGGGCGACGACTCCGAGCCGGAGCACGTGCCTCACATCAAGCTCCAGCGGATGAAGAAGGCGTTGGAGCGGCTCGCGGCCTGACGGCTGCCTGCGGCGTGCCGCCTGGGGTGGTGCGTCAAGGGGAGCCGGGACAGGCCCGGCAGTGAGGAGGGATGGTGACGGTCTACCAGCCCGGCATGTACGCGTTCGTGATTCGTCTGAGTGATCCGAAGGGCCGGTTCGAGGATCTGGTGCTGCGAAGCAACGTCAACGTCGACCGGCCGATGAGCCTCGACGAGGTGGCGCAGGCGATCGTCACGTCGGCTGCCGGCGACTACCCGAACGTGCCGGTGCTGCACGTGGATGACGTCACCTACCGGCTTCACCTCAAACCACGTTGAGGACTGCACGAGAGGAGGCAGGCGTGGCGTTCGGACGGAAGACCGCGGAGAAGCTCGACGGTGCTGCGGCGAAGCTGCACAAGGTCGGCCGGAAGGTCGGCGGGGAGCGGGGCGGCAGGGCGGGTGACGCGGTCGCCAACGTGACGATCGCCCCGCTCCGCCGCCGCTGCGGCAAGGACTGCACCCGACGCAACTGCAACCACAACTGACCGAGAGGGAGGAGCACTTCATGTTCGGACGGAACAAGGTCGACACATCGATCTGGGAGGGGCGGGAGCTGGTCGCGGCGCGGAAGGCGCTGGCCGCCGACCCGGTGTACCGGGGAGTTCGCGGCACCGTCGACATCAACTCGCCTGCAGGTAAGACCAACCGGGCCGTGCAGCAGCGGCTACGTGCGGCCGAGGCCGCGTACCAGCGCGCCACGAGCTGACCGCTACCGACGAGGGGAGTTGTCCGTGCACGCCTATGTGATCACCGCGAGGCCGGGGCGTTGGCAGCGTGCTGCCCGCCGGGCGCGGGTGTGCACGGTCCGTACCGCAGCTGTGGCCGGCATGACCCTCCTCGGGCTGCTGGTCCTCGCGTTCCGGCTGCCCCGTCCGATCATCAACCTGCTGGCGAAGGGGGCGACGCATCTGGAGTTGTGGGTGTCGCTACGGCTGGATTTGCCGCCGCTCGGGTCGCTGTCCGGTGCCGCTGTTGCCCGCGAGTTCGCCCGCGAGTTCACCAACGCCTGGAACAAGACGGCGAGTTAGGAGAGCTGGATGCTCACCTGCACGTGCGGCTGCCAGCGGTTTCATTCGCTTCGGAAGTCGGAGCGCCGGCGGTTGGGGGGCCGGTTCGACACCACTTTGTCGGGGGTCTGCCGCCGGTGCGGTCGACTCACCCAACGGACGATCAAGAACGCGCGTACCGCCCAATTCCCGCTGATCTAGATGCCGTAGGAGAGGACTCCGCCCGTCATGACTGCCAGCCCGACAGTGAACGGCCACAAGCGGTCGGCCATGCCCGTGTTCGGGGACTGGCAGCCCGTACCCGCAGCCGCCCACCAGCAGGCGCCCGCCTCCGAAGCTGGACCGCAGCCGACGTCCATGACGCAGACCAACGGCGTCGACCCGCGGGCCGAAGCGGAGGCAGAAGCCACCCGCGCCCGCACCGCAGCCGAGACCGCGGCAACCCACACCCGCGCAGAGGCCGAAGCCGAAGCCATCCGGGTCAAGGCCGCCGCGGAGGCGGAGAAGCAGCGCCTCGCCAACGAGCGCACGGCCATGCGCCTGGAGAAGGAACGCGCCGACCACGCCGCGAAGATCGCCGAGACCAACCGTCGGCGCGAGGAGACGGAACGGCAGCGACGCGAAGCCAACGAGACCGCAGCAGCCGAGAAGCACGCCGCCGCCAAGGCGACGCGCAAGCGTGAGAGCTCCTCCCGCGTCTGGTTCTGGTGCGCGCTGGTCTTCGCGGTCGCCTGCGCCATCGTGGCCTTGCCCGTTCAAATGGCAGCGTTCTGGAGCCCGGACGCCAAGTGGCTGCTCGCCGCCCCCGTCATGCTCGAGGGGGCCGCCTGGGTCGTGCTGATGGGTGCCGCCTCCGCTGTCGCGGCCGGCCGCCCGCACTGGCACTACCGGCTGATTGCCTGGCTGTTGGCGTTCGTCGCGGCGGGCATCAACCTCACCCACGGCCTGCACGCCTTTGATCCGGCTACGGCGATCGGTACCGCCTTCGCCAGCGTTGCCGGCCCCGGGGTGTGGGATCTCCACGAGCACGGCCGTATCCGAGCCCGGGACGGGAAGCCCACCCGGGCCGAGCGGCGGGAGAAGCGGCGCGTCGAGAAGGCCGCGGCGAAGGAACGGAAGCAGCAGGAGCAGGACGCCGCGGACGCGGCCGAAGAACTCGCCGCAGTACGGGAGGAGCGGTTCCCGAAGGTGTGGGACCACGCTGTCGAGTTGGCTGCGGCACTGGGTCAGACCACGGTGACGGAAGAGATCTGGCGGCGTGCGCACAGGGACATCGAAGGTGCCGAGCCAGGTGAAAGCGTTGATGTTGTCCGAGTCCGTAACGCGGCCGAACGGCGCATGCTCAACGCCCGCAACGAGAACCCCGATCGGGCATCTCGCAACGCCTCGTCATCCCAGCGTGATCCACAAATGCCCCCCTCTACTCGAAGGGGTTCGAAGGCGGGCCCGCCGGTCCGCGGTACGCGCCGTGCGGGTGACACCCCCAAGTACGTGAGCGCGGCCCGGAAGCAGGCTGCCATCACCGCTAAGTCAGCGTCGGCGAGGGGGTCGCGATGAGCGTCGACCAGCTGCCCGAGGGCGATGAGACTGAAGTCTGGGACCTGTCGCAGGTGTTCCTGCCGGGTGAGGTCATTCATGTGCCGGCGCCGGAGGGTGATGAGGACATTGCCGACGGCGTCATCGAGATCCTTCCGGATCGTCGGCCGGTGCTGTATGAGACGGCGTCGGCGGCGATGGTGGTGGCCGCGCAGATCGGCCGCGGTGCGGGGCTCGTGTCCCGGCCGGTGATGGTGGGCGGCCGGTGGACGGGTGTCGGGTCGAAGCACATCTGCATCCTCGGCTGGCGCTACATGCGCGCCCACGACCACCAGCTCGTGCTCGGCGGTATGTCCTCCGACGCGGACTGGCGGTCGGTGTCCAAGACCCGGAAGAAGCGGTGGAAGTTCAGTGGCATCGCCGCCGGCGTGACCGCGATCCTCGACATGATCGGCTGGTGGGCGATCACCGCATTCGCTGACCTGCCCGCCGACACGTCACTGATGCTCCTGTCCGGATCCGAAGCCGCCGCCGCGGTCGTCGCCGCCGCGACTTACGGCCGCTACCGGCTCCAGCGCCCCGGCATCCCCGCCGGGCAGATCCTCGCCGACGAAGACATGCCCGGCGCCGAGGAGGACGACGAGCCGTACCCGCTGGCCTGGTGCAAGGACGGCCACCAGGTTGAGGACTGTGTCTCGCGTGCCCTGTTCGCCGAGGGCATCAACACCCGACGACTGAAGCTGACAGCTTCCCACTTCTGGGGCCGGGAGCTCGACATCAACCTCAAGGGCTCCACCCCCGGAGACGTGAGCAAAGCCCTGGAGAAGCTCGACGCGCACCTCGACATCCGCCAGGGCGGCACGATGCCCGAGTCCGATCCGCATGCCGCCTCACACATCACGCTGCGGCTGGTGCAGTCTGACCCGTTCGCCGACATGGTCCAACCCCAAGTACATGCCCCCCACTCGTTGTCCGTGCACCAGCCGGTGGCGCAAGGCCGCGCGATGGACGGCACCCCCTTCGAGCTGACCTTCGACGGGTTCATTGCCGTCGTCATCGGTGCGATGGGAGCCGGTAAGACTCTCGGGGCGCTGCGCACCATCGCTGAGACGCTCACCGCCTGTGTCGACGCGGTGTGTTGGGACCTTGACGCCCTCAAGGATGGGCTTTCCGAGTTCGGTGACCTTATGGAGGTGCGGGCCCGGGGCCCGGAGGAGTGCGAAGAAGCCCTGGTGCGTGCCCTGTCCTACGTGCCCGCCCGCGGCCGTGTCATGAAGCGCCTCAAGATGGGCGACCGGTGGAAGGCCAGCCGCACGCATCCGCACATGTATCTCTTCATCGATGAGTACCTGCAGCTCACGAACCGCGCCAAGGACATTGCGATCAAGCTGCTTCGGACGGGTCGCCAGTACGGCATCTACATGATCATTGCCGGTCAGGAGGCCACCGAAGACGCCCTCGGTGACGCCATCGCCGGGGTGGTGCCGTACCGGATTGCGATGGCCTGCCGCTTCGAGGACATCAAGCTTCTCTTCGGAGCCGGCAAGGGGGCGCTGGGCTGGCGCCCTGACCGGATGGAGCCTGCGGTCGGGGAGGTCGTCAACGATGCCGGCCAGTCGTTCATCATGGGCGGCCCGCTCAACCGGCCCATCCGGCACCGGTTCCACGCCTACAGCCGCGAGCAGATCGCTGAGCAGGCCGTGCCGGCTCGCATGGCGGCAGGGCCGAACCGCATGGACGCCGACACCCTGCTTGAGGCCGGGCACGGACTGACCTCGAGCGGGCAGGCCACCTCTCTGCTCGACCGCATCGACAAGGTCACCAAGACGGGTGACGGAGACGCCGAACTTGTGGGCGTGCTTCTGCGCACCTTCGACGAGCAGCGCCGAGCGTTCCTGCCCACTCAGGAGCTGCTGCTGCCCGCACTGCATGACGCCGGGTTCGACGACTTCGACGCAACCAAGCTCTCCAGCCGACTCCGCAAGTACGCGCCCGACGTCAAGGGCGGACGTGAGGAGAACAGCGATGGGAAGTGGCTGCGGGGCTGGCATCGCACCTCGGTCGAACGGGCCGCAGCCGGGCTGTTGGACCCGGTAGAGGCCCGGCAGAACCCCGGTACACCCCTGGCGTAGCCCCGGCAGCACCCCGGTAGAGGTCTGACGCATCAGTGCAGGCCGCCGGGGTCCTACCGGGCTCCTACCGGGGTTCTACCGGGCCTGTGCCGCCCTATTGATCCACATTTGTGATGTTTTACGAGAGGAGGTGTTGACCATGGCCGCGAAGAAGGCGACCGCCAAGAAGCGGGCCGCGAAACGACGTTCGACCGCCACCCAGGCTCGGCGGAAGCCCGTCTCCGCCACCGCCTCCCGACGGCGGGCCAAGAAGACCCTGACGACCCGCGCGGTGATCGGTATCGGCCGGGTCGCCACACGGCAGCAAGAACGCCACCGGGACGTCCGCCGCTCCCGACGGGACGCCGCGATCCTCCGCGAAGCCCACGCCGGATGCACCAAGTGCGCCGGCGCCGGAGTGATCTACAAGCGGAAGAAGGACGGCAGCTACGCCGGATCCAAGTCCTGCCCCGCCGAACCCACAACGATGAAGGTCTCCAAGACCCGAGTCGCCCTCACCTCCCGCTTCGGCACCGACAAGACCAGCGGGCTGTGCGGATGGAAGTGCCCCTGCGGCAAACGGCAGAAGCCCCGCTACCGCGACTCGAAGGAAGCCACCAAAGCCCTCCGCGATCACGAGAAGCGGCGGCACGGCGGGATCACCGTCGGCGGCACCTGGTTCGCCCAAGTCCCCTCCACCAAACCCCCATCGAAACCAACCCAGAAGGAGAAGCCCATGCCTGGCAAGGTCGTCACCGACAGTGGCATGACCGACCAGCAATGGATCGCCCAGCAATGGATCGCCCAGAACAGCCCCATGCACCCCGACGTTGCGCATAAGAAGGGCGTCTGCTGGCAGTGCACCGGCAACGGCAAGCTGTACTCGGCGTTCGGCGGCCAGCAGCTCATCGTCGTCTGCGACCAGTGCAAGGGCAGCGGCAAACCCTCCATGGCCAAGGCCGCCTGATGGCGACGCCACTGCTAGCTCCCGCCGCACCCGAACAGGCCCCCGCTCCGGCGCCGGCGCCGCTCGGTTTCGAAGTGCGTCTCGCGGCTGTCGACGCGGCAATGAGCGTGCGCCTGCAAGAGGCTGGGCTGGCAGTGGACGTCAACACCGCGCATCTGCCCAACGTGGACTTCGACTTGGGCGACATCGTCCGCCTCCCCGCCAGCCTTCCCGGCCCGCCCGAGCCCGAGCACGCAAGTCCGGTCGCCGCCATGCTGCAGCGTGCCCGCCGGCTGCTCGACGAACGCGGCTGGTGCACCGGCTGCAGCCGCGACGAGCAAGGCGCCCTGTGCCTCGTCGGCGCCATCCAGAAAGCAGCCCGCGGCGACCGACGGCTCGAGATGGAAGGTCTCAACCTGCTGCTCGAGCAGATCCGCCGCGACCTCGACCCGAACGTCGACACGATTCCTTCCTGGAATGACCGGCAGCCGTCCGCGCGGATGCCGCTGCGGATCCTCGACCACACCACCAACACCGCCGCCAACCGCGACATCTGAAGGAGAACCAGCATGGCCCTGTTCAACCCCAAGTACCCGCGCGGC
>Ga0299913_10000169_pt1 | contig 34803 bp, 30 predicted proteins | sample RVTome_9_FD_201360 | JGI IMG/M metagenome (GOLD analysis project Ga0299913, IMG submission 201360) | Soil microbial communities from uranium-contaminated site in the Upper Colorado River Basin, Wyoming, United States - RVT155D38 (version 2) ... | reverse complement strand
CCCTCCCGCCTCGAACCGGAAGAACCGGTAGTCGGCCTCGGTGCGCTGGCGGATCTCGTAGGCCATCTTGCGCATGCCCCAGACGGTGTCGTGCTTGAGGTCGCCTCCGGAGGTGATGCGCTTGCGCGCGTCCGCGGCGATCTCGTCGCGACGCTCATCCGGTGCCTCCGGGTCGAGCATCAGCACCAGTTCGTATTCGGCCTCCAGGGCGGGCATAAGCGGCGGACGACTATAGCGGGGGGCATCGGGCGCGACCCCGGGGTTGTCGGGGGTGATGGCACTCCTGGAGCAGATCCGCTGGCGTCGCGCCGCGAGGCTCGCGGGGCTCGCGCTCGGGGCGCTGGGAGCCTTCGTCGCGCTCGGCACCATCGCCGAGTCGCCCGAGCCACCCCGGCTCGCGGCCGACATCGGGCTCGCGCCGGGGCCCGGATCCCAGGCCCTCCCCGCCGCCTCGCCCGGGCCCCGTCCGGCGTCCCGCTCGAGGCTGCCCGCGAAGCCGCGCTCGCACCCACGCCCGACTCCACCGCGGACCGAGCGCAACGACGAGCACAGGACGCAGCGGCCCCAGCGGCGGGGGAGCGATCGTGTCCGGCACGCCGCCGGGTCCCTGCTCCCGCCCGCAACACCGGATCTTCCGCTGCCGCCCCCTCCACCTCCGCCTCCCCCGCCAATCCCCGCCTCCACCTACGCGCCGGCGCCGGCGGCGCCGCCTGCCCGAGCCGAGTTCAGCTTCGAGCGATGAGACCCCGAGCCCACCAACGAGGAGAGCAGATGTCCGCGAACACCCCCAGGGAACCCACCCGTCTCGGCCGAGCCACGGTCGCCGTCGTCTGGCTCGGCGCCGCCGCAGCGACGATCGCCTTCCTCCTCGTCGCTGCCGGCCGCGCCGAGGGCGGCACCTACCGCGCCGTCCAGTGTCACAAGGCGCACGGCGCCGGCCGCGGTGACTTCTCCTTCGAGCGCAGCTCGGAGCACTACGCCTCGCTGTCCGACTGCGAGGGCCGCGGGCTCGTGGTCCGCCACCGGGCCCGTTCGACCAGGCGCGACCGCTGGGGCGGGTGGACGCTCCGGGCGCCTGCCGGCGCCCTCTTCTCCTCGCTGCGGGCGAGGGTCGCCGGCACCGCCGCGGCCGGACACGCTCCCGAGCTTCTGGTGGGCGTCCCCGGATCGGACCCCACCCCGTTCGGTCGCGCCGGCGGCTCGCCCCACCTGGTCCGCTGGAGTGGCGCGGGGGCGGAAGTCTTCAGCTCACGGCTTCGCTGCTCGAGGGCTGACGGCTGCGGCGAGGGCGCGTCGGCGCGGGCGATGATCCGAAGCGTCTCGCTCCGGCTGCTGGACGAGGCGGCGCCGTCCGCCGAGCTGGCGGGACAGCTGGCGCAAGCGCGGACGCAGCGGGGCGTCCGGGGCCTGGAGGCGCTTGCCGGCGACCCCGGCTCGGGCGTTCGCCGCATCTTCCTCGAGGTCAACTCGAAGCCGCTCGGCGCCCGCAAGCTCGACTGCGAGCTTCGCGGCGGGGTCGCCCTCCGCCTGCGACCGTGCCCGAGGAGCGCCGAGCGAGGCTGGACGCTCGACACGGACGGGCGTGCCTTCCGCCAGGGCCTCAACCGGCTGCGGGTGTGCGTCGACGACTGGGCGCCCGGGGACGGGAAGAACCGCGCCTGCGCCCGCCACAAGGTCCGTATCGACAACGAGTGCCCGGTAGACGGGGGCACCGAGCATGGCGTGATTCGCGCGCGCATCGCCGGTGCCGGGCGAAACCGCGCGATTCCCCGTGACCGCGCGGTTCGGGTGGAGGGCACGCTCACCGGCCAGGACGGCCGGGGAATCGCCGGCGCCGAGGTCTGCGTCGCCACCCGCACCGCGCTCGGTGGCGCCGAGGAGCGGGTGGTCGCGACCCCCTCCACCGGCCCGGGCGGGGGCTTCCATGCCCGCCTCGCCCCGGGCCCCAGCCGCGAGGTGCGCGTGGCGCACTGGCCGGACACCGAGAACGTCGCCGAGCGTCACCTGCGCCTGCGCGTCCGGGCGCGCCCACGGCTTCGCGTGCTGCCTCGCCGCACCCTGCGAAACGGCGAAACCGCGCGCTTCGCCGTTCGCCTCCACCGCCCTCACCGGGGAGGGCGCGAGGTGCGGCTCGAGGTTCACACGGGCCGGCGCTGGCAGGTGATCCGCTCGCATCGCGCCAACGCCCGCGGGCTCTGGCGCGACTCGTACCGCTTCACCTCCACCACCGGCTCGCGCAGCTACCGGTTCCGCGCCGCCGTCCCGCGCCAGAGCGGGTATCCGTACGAGCGGGGCTGGTCGAAGGTCAGGAGAGTCCAAGTGCGGGGGTGACGCTCACCCGGCTCGCTTGGCGCGGATGTCGGCGAGCTGCTCGTCGATCCAGACGCCGGGATCGCGGCCACGGACGATCTCGCGCAGGCGATCGGCGCGCAGCTTGCGCTCCTCGGCAGACATCGTCAGCGCGCGGTGGATCGTGTCGGCCTGCTCCTGGATGTCGAACGGGTTGACCGAGAGCGTGCAGTCGCCCAGCTCCTCGTGCGCCCCGGTGTTCTCGGAGAGGATGACGACGCCGTCGCGCGTGTTCACCGCCGGAGCTTCCTTCGCCACCAGGTTCATGCCGTCGAAGATCGAGTTCACCAGCAACAGGTCGAAGTGCTTGTAGCGGGCGACCGCCTCCGGGAAGTTCTCGTAGATCCGCAGGTCGATCGGCATCCAGTCGGTGGTCCCGTGGCGGTGGTTGACGACCGCCACCAGCGCCTCGATCCGCTCCAGGTACTCCTGATACTCCGGCACGTCCTGGCGCGAGGGCTGCAGGTGGGCGATGAACGTCACCCGCTCGCGGAACTCGGGGTGCTGCTGGAGGAAGGTGTCGAAGGCGGTGAACCCGCGGAGCACGTTCTTCGAGAGGTCGGCGCGATCGACGCGCAGGACCAAGTGCTCGCGGCGGCGGCGAAGCAGCTCCTCCTCGTAGGCCTTCACCTCCTCCGAGGCGGCCACCCGCTCGAACCGGCCGGCGTCGATTCCCAGCGGGTAGGCGCGCACCCAGGTCTCGCGGCCGGAGTGCAGCACCGCGCCGCGCTCGTAGTCGACCTCCAGCTCCATCAGCTCGCGGCAGCAGTGCAGGAAGTTGCGGCAGTAGGCGCTGGTGTGGAAGCCGATGACGTCGTTGGCCAGCATCCCGCGGTAGATCTCCTCGCGCCAAGGCCCCGGCAGGATCCGCCACGAGTCCGGCTGGGACCAGGGGATGTGGACGAAGTGCTGGAGGAACAGCTCGGGCCGCGCCTCGCGCAGCAGCGCCGGGCAGGTGTACAGGTGGTAGTCGTGGAGCATCACCAGCGGGTCCTCGATCCCATCGATCGTCCGCAGCACCGCCTCGGCCATGTCGGCGTTCACCACCCGGTAGCCCTGCGACCAGGCCTCCGCCTCGTCGACCCGGATGTCGGGCGCGTTCGAGAGGTCCCAGAGGTAGTGCTGGATGAACCACAGGATCGGGTTCGCGATGACGCTGTAGAAGCGCTCGTAGGCAGTCGGATCCGACTCGACCAGGCAGACGTCGTAGCTCACCCCGTCCACCTCGACGGCCGTCGGCTCGCCGCCCAGCTCGCGGCTGACGGTGACATCCTCGTCGGTCATCGCCGAGGCGATCCACAGCGCCTTTCGGTGCGAGACCAGCCCCTGGAGCGCCGTCACCAGGCCGCCCCCGCCACGGCGGACGACGCGCTCGCCGCCCTCGTCGCGCTCGAACTCGGCCGGGCCGCGGTTGGAGACGATCACCAGTTTCTGCTCTGCGTCGGACACGGGCGGGCCCACCTTACCCGGCCCCCCGCCGCGGCTAACCGGCGTCCAGCTCGGTGAACATCCGCAGCCAGTCGCGCAGCAGGCGCGGGGTGAGGAAGTGCTGGCGGGTGTGCTGCTTTCCCGCCTTCCCGAGGCGCTTCGCCAGCTCGGGGTCGCGCAGGATCTCGATCGCGCGCTGCGCCGCCTCCTCGGCAGAGCCGACCAGGTAGCCGGACGCTCCGTCAGTGATCTGAAGCGGGATGCCGCCGACGTCGCCGGCGATCATCGGGCGGCCCTTCCACAGCGCCTCGGTGACCGTGAGCCCGAAGCCCTCGCGGATCGACTTCTGCATGCACACGTCGGCCTGCGACTGGAACGCGTTCACCTCGATCGCGCCGACGTTGTTGAGGTTGTTGAGGATCTTGATGTCGGGGTCGCCGTCGGCGTGGCGCATCGTCGTGTGGAAGAACTCCCACCCCTCGGGATCGTCGGTGGCCATCGAGCCGACCAGCGCGAGCTGCACCCCCGGGATCTCCTCCTTGACGACGCGGTAGGCGTCGATCACGCCATTCGGGTCCTTCCAGGGGTCGAACCGCGACACCTGGCAGATCAGCGGGCGATCGGTGTCGATCCCGAACTGCTCGCAGACGAACGCCGCGTCGTCGGGCGAGAGCGCCATGTTCTTCGGCGAAAGCGGGTCGATCGCCGGGGGGACGACGTTGACCGAGCCGTTCGCGTCGAGGTCCGTCGGCACGTACTGCTGCATGTGCCAGACCGTCGCGTCGTAGTCACGGATCAGCGGCCGCAGGCGCTCGAGGGTCGAGGGGTTCGGCTCGGAGAGGTCGATGTGGCAGCGCCAGATCCAGCTGCGGGCGCGGTCGAGCGCATTGATGCGGAGGCCGGCCGGCTGCGGGTCGTGGACGATGATCACGTCCCACTCACCGTCCAGGTCCTGCGCGTTCATCGCGTTGTACGCCTGGAACACCTCCCACTGCTCGTCGGAGATCGACTGCTCGTCGCCCTGGAGCGAGTTGTGCATCAGCTTGGAGACGTTGAAGAACTCCTCGCGCCCGAGGATCACCTGCCAGTGCGCCTCGAGGCCGACATCGGTCATCAACGGCACGAGGGTGTAGAGGATCTCGGAGACCCCGCCCCCGAAGGCCGTCGCGTTGACGTGCAGCACGCGCTTGCCCTGAAGGGGCGCGGCAAGCTCGCGGATCTCCTCGATCAGGGGGCGACCGGCGATGTGCGTGTAGTCGGAGAGCGAGCGTTGGCCGAGGGCGACTTCCGTGAGCATCGGGCGGGCAGGCTACCGGGCGCTCGCCCCGAGCCGGCCGGTGGCTAGGGCGAGCGCTCGCGCAACCGCTCGACGCCGGCCTCGACCTCGGCGACGATCCGGCGGTGAAGCTCGGCGTTGGCCGCCGCGACGCAGGACATCTGGAACTCGGCGCCCGATCCCAGCAGGGGCCGATCCGCGAGCGAGCCCCCGGCGGCGTCGGTCACCAGCGCCCCGCCCTCGGTGAGGCACAACGCCGCCGCGGCGAGGTCGTAGGGGGAATTGTTGAGCACGGTGCCGCCGCCCACCCGCTCGAACTCCTCGCGCATCCCGGGGACCTCGGAGACGATCAGCGGGCCCGGTTCGACGTAGGCGTCGAGCTGACCGGTGACGATCCTGGTCATGTCGAAGGTGGCCGAGCCGAGGTCGAAGGTACCGCCGCCCACCGAGGAGCCGTCGATCAGCTCCGCCAGCACCTCGGCGACGGCACGGACGGGGCGCCCGCGCAGACCGTACGTCCAGAACATCCGCGAGGTGTCCGTGTTCCGCGACAGCCGGGGCGCGGGCTCGAGCCCCTGCCCCCGCTCGGCGATGAACGCCTGGCCCGACTTGATCTCGACCACGCATCCGACCTCGACCTCGCCCATGGTCGGCTCGGAATCAAGCGGCGCGACCGCCACCGACACGCACGCGGCCTCGAACCCCGCCATCGCCGGCCGGGTGCCGTCGATCGGGTCCACCACGAGCACGACCTCGGGCTCGCCAGCGGGCTCGACCAGCCCGCGATCCTCCGAGTAGAAGGCGACCCGGGGGGCGCGCTCGGCCAGGAACTCCTCCATGAACGCCTCGGCCCGCTCGTCGATGGCGAAGGTGACATCGCCGCCCTCGCCCGCACCGGCATGCTCGCGCCCCGCATGAGCGCCCAGCTCGGGCAGGATCTGCTCGCGCAGGGCCTGCGCCAGCTCCAGCGCCAGCCCGCGGGGCTTGGCCTTGGCCATCTACGGGGCGTCTTCGCGGGTGCCGAGGGTCACGGTGACGTTCTCGCGATTCCCGTCGCGGATGATCTCCAGCTCGGCCTCGTCGCCGGGCGCAAGGCGGGAGACCAGCCGTGGCAGGTCGCTCTCGCCGACGATCCGCTCGCCGTTCACCGCGACGATCACGTCGCCGCCGACCTCGACCTCCTGACCCTGGAACTCGATCGTCTGGTCGCCGCCGCGGATACCCGCCTCGTCGGCCGGGCCGCCGTTGGTGACCTCGGCCACGAGCGCGCCGGCATCGACGTCGAGGTCGAGCCTCTCGGCGAGCTGCGGATACAGCGCCTGGGTCGTCACCCCGATGAAGGCGTAGTCAACCGTGCCGTCCTCGCGCAGCTGCTCCAGGGAGCGCGTGGCGAGATCGATCGGAACGGCGAACCCGACCCCCTGGGTCGCGCCCGACGTGGTGTTGATCTGCTGGTTGATGCCGATCACCTCTCCGTCGGCGTCGAGCAGCGGACCGCCGGAGTTTCCGGGGTTGACCGAGGCGTCGGTCTGGATCGCGCCGTCGATGCGGAACTCCGTGAGCGACTCGATCGAGCGGTCGGTGGCCGAGACCACGCCCGTCGAGAGCGACTGATCCTGTCCGAACGGGCTGCCGATCGCCGCCACGGGAGCGCCGACGGCGAGGTCGTCGATCGAGCCCAGCTCGAGCGGCTCGATCTCGAGATCGTCCGGTTCCACCTTGATCAGGGCGACATCGGCGAACGGGTCGAAGCCGATGATCTCCGCCGGCACCTGGTTGCGGTCGGCGAACTGGACGTACACGTCCTTCGCCTGGTCGATCGGGCCGCTGCCGCTGGCCTCGGCGTCGGTGACCACGTGTGCGTTGGTGAGGATCTCGCCGTCGTCGGAGATGACGAAGCCGGACCCCTGGCCCACACCGCGGCCGCCGCCGAAGAGGTCGGAGGCGTCGTCGCCGTCGTCGCCGAAGATCGAGAGCACCGTGACCACCCCGGGCGCCGCCTTCTCGTAGATCGCCCCCGGATTGAACGACCCGTTGGCGGTCGCGATCACCACCCGGTCGGCGTCCCCGCCCGCAGCGGAGTCGCCGGCTCCGTCTCCGCCGCACCCCGCCACGACGAGCCCGGCCGCCACGGCGGCGACGGCGGCGATCTCGCGGTAGCTCACGCCGGCACCTCGCTGGGCACCGCCGGCAAGCGCACCGTGAACTCGGTCCGCCCCCGACGCGAACTGACCTCCAGATCGCCCCCCATCAGCCTTGCCAGCTCGCGGGCGATAGCCAGCCCGAGCCCGGAACCGCCCAGCTCGTCGCCGGTGTAGAAGCGCTCGAACACACGGTCGCGGTCGTGCGGGTCGATGCCCGGCCCGTCGTCGCGGACGATCACCATGGCGGTGCCGTCGCCCTGCTGTGCGTGGATGGTGATTGCCGTTCCCTTCGGGGTGTGGGTGAGGGCGTTGTCGATGAGGATACGGAGGATCTGCGCGAGCCGGTCGGCGTCGGCCGCCGCGACGATGTCTGGGCCCCGCTCGACCTCGAGGCTCGCCTCGCGACGCTCGAGCGCAGGCGCGAACTCGGCCCCGACGCGCTCGACCAGCCGGCCGATGTGAACCCGGTCCCGCCGCAGCTCGATCGCATCGGCGTCGAGCTTGGAGAGGTCGAGCAGGTCGTCGGTGAGCTTCTCGAGGCGGGCGATCTGGTCGCGCATGGTCCGCACGAACTCGGCCCTGGCCTCGGGGTCGGGATCCTCGTCCTCGAGCAGCTCGACGAACCCGCCGAGCGAGAAGATCGGCGTCCGCAACTCGTGCGACGCGTTTGCGATGAACTCGCGCCGGGCGCCGTCCAGTCGCGCCAGCCGCTTCTGCATCTCGTTGAACGATCCGGCCAGCTGCCCGACCTCGTCCGCCGAGTCGATCGGGATGCGGGCGCGAAAGTCGCCGTCGGCGACGGCCTCGGCGGCCGCCTCGAGGCGGCGAAGCCGGCGCGTGTGGGCGCCAGCCGCGAGCCACCCGGCGGCGAGCGCGAACAGGATCGCGATCACGCCCGCGATCAGGATCTGGCGCTTGATCAGCGCGACGTTCGTGTCGACGTCAGAGAGATCGACCGAGAGCACGCTGACCCACCGTGGCTCGCCGTCGATGAAGCCCGGCACCGCGGCCTGGCCGAGGCGCTTGCCTTCGACCCGCTCGACCGAGCTGGTCACGCGGCCGCTGGACGCCGCCGCGGCAGCGCCCGGATAGGAGGGCTGGGTCGCGGTCCGCTCGAGCTCCGAGTCGGCGACGACGAAGTCCGGCACCGGCCCGGACACCGCCTCTCGCACCGCGAGGACGGTGACACGAGCATCGGCCTGCTCGGAGACGGCGCGAACCACCCGGCGCAGCTCGGCGTGCGACGTCGGCGAGCGCATCGCCTTCGAGATCCGCTGTAGTCCCTCGGCCGCCTCCAGCCGATTCAGGCGCTCGGCCACGAGCCGGGAGTCGAGCTGCGGCACGACGTAGAGGTAGACGAAGACGACGGCCCCGGTCGTGATCGCGAAGAACAGCGCCAGCAGCCGGTAGCGAACGCTCATTCGAGGTCTCGGAAGCGGTACCCGACGCCCCTCACCGTGAACAGGTACTCGGGCGAGCGGGGATCCCGCTCCAGCTTCTCCCGCAGGTGGCGGATGTGAACGTCGATCGTGCGGGGGTCGCGATACGCCGAGTCGCCCCAGACGTGCTCCAGCAGGTTCTCGCGGGTGAGGACCCGGCCGGGCGCCAGCGCCAGCGCCGCGAGGATCTCGAACTCCACGTAGGTGAGCCGGACCTTCTCGCCCCGGATTTCGATGACCCGGCGCTCGAAGTCGATGCTCAACTCGCCGGCGACGATCGGGTCCTGCGGTGAGGTTCGGCCGCCACCCATCTCCGAGCGGCGGAGCGCGGCTCGCACCCGGCTTCGGAACTCGCGCACCGAGAAGGGTTTGGTGATGTAGTCGTCGGCGCCCATCTCGAGGCCGAGGACCTTGTCGACCTCGTCGTCCCTCGCGGTCAGCATGATGATCGGGACCTGGCTCCTGGCCCGCAGACGCCGGCAGACCTCGATGCCGTCGAGCCGCGGCATCATGATGTCGAGCACGACGAGGTCGAAGCGCTGCTCGGCGAACAGGTCGAGCGCCTGGCGTCCGTCCTGGGCCGAGACCACCTCGTAGCCGTCCTTGCGCAGGGGATAGGTGAGCAGCGTCTGCACCGCCTGCTCGTCGTCGACCAGCAGGATCCGGCCCGAGGTCTCCTCCGCACCGTTGCCCACGCCGAAAGCGTAGTGCCGGGACTAAGCGCCGCTGAAAGGAAGCGCCCCGGGGCGATCCTCTAGCCTCGATCGCCGCCCCCACCGCCGCGCATGATCGACTTCCGCCTCTACAGGGTCGCCCTGATCCCGGCCGTGGCCGCCTTCGTGATGATGATGTTCTCGCTGGAGGGCGTCCCCGAGCCGCCGGATCCCCAGATCGCCCCCGCGATCTTCGACGCCGACCGGATGCGCGACAACCTCAGGGAGGTGCTCGACGCCGCCCCCGAGCGCCCGCCCGGGTCGAGCGGCGACGAGGCGGTCGCGGACCTGGTGCTGGACCGCTTCGAGGGTGTGGCCGCCGGGACAGCGGCGACGCAGCCGTTCGCGGCAACGGTGAACGGGGAGGACCGCCAGCTTCGAAACGTGATCCTCACCCTCCCGGGCGAGTCCGACCGGACGCTGCTGGTGATGGCGGCACGCGACTCCGCCTCCGGTCAGGGGGCGGCGTCGAGCGCGGCGGCCACGGCGGCCCTGATCGAGCTCGCGGAGTCGTTGGGTGGCGCCGAGCACCTGAAGACGCTGGTGTTGGTCTCGACCACCGCGGGAACCGAGGGAGCCGAAGGAGCCCGGCGCTTCCTCGAGGGGTACCGCGAGCGTGACCTGGTGGAGGCCGCGGTGGTCCTCGTGCAGCCGGGCTCGGCGGAGCCGCAGCCGCCGTACGTGCTGCGTCACTCAACCGACGATCGCAGCACCTCGATGCAGCTCGTCCGGATCGCCGAGAAGGTGCTCGCCGAGCGCACCTCTCGAAACCCCGCCGAGCGTGACCTGTTCTCGAGCCTGGCGCGGCTCGCCCTGCCACTCGCCGCGGGCGAGCAGTCGGTGCTGATCGAGCAGGGGATAGACGCGGTGGGGATCTCGTCCGCCGGCGAACGCCCCCTCGCTCCCTCCGAGGACACGGGGGAGGACCTGGATCGCAACGTGCTTGCCGAGTTCGGAGACGCCGCGCTCGGGACCGTCCTCGTCCTCGATCCGCTGAGGGCGCCGCTCGACCACGGGCCCGACTCGTACGTCGAGTTCTCGGGCAGCCTGATTCCGGGCTGGGCCGTGGCGTTCTTCTCGCTCGCGCTGCTTCTGCCGGCGGCCGTGGCGGCTCTCGATGGTGTCGCCCGCGCGGCGCGGCGGCGCGCGGGGATCGTGCGGGCGCTGGCATGGGCGTTCGGCCTCGCGCTGCCCCTGGTCGCGGTCCTCGCTGCGATCTACCTGTTCGGCCTCGTCGGCCTGCTCGCGACCCCCGCCTTCCCGTTCGATCCCTGGCGCTTCGACATCGGCATCGGCGAGGCGCTGGTGCTGGCCCTTCTGGCGGGCCTGGGCGTGGCGGGCTTCCTCCTCGGTGGGCTCGCGCGCGCTCCGGAGCGGCCGTGGCCCGAGGCCCTCGTCCCGGCGCTTGGCTCGGCGGCGGTCGCAGGAACGCTTGGCGTGTGGCTCCTCAACCCGTACCTGGGGCTGCTGCTCGCACCGGCCGCACACGTGTGGCTGCTGTCGGCGCGCGAGGCTCCGCTGCCGCGCCCGCTGATCGTCGCCGGGGTGGCCATCGCGACGCTTCCGGCGCTGCTCGCGATCCGCTCGTCGGCGGTGGCGATCGGCGCCGGGCCGTGGGACCTGCTGCTCGCGGCCGCCAGCGGACAGGTGTCCCCGCCGATCCTGCTGGCCCTGTGTCCGCTGGCGGGATCTTTGGCTGGGCTCCTCCTCCTCTTGCGTGCCCCACGCCTGCACGGACGGATGACCTAGGAACCCAAAGCCGCCTAGGGGCGCGCCCCCAGGCGTCGTGGGGCCCAGGCGGCGACGATCAGGCGGCAGCCGCTATCGACTCGGAAGCGCGCGCAGCCGATATGTGAGTCGACGGGACGAATCCGAGAGATGCGGACAGAGTTGAACCCAGAGCACAAAGAGCCCTCCCTGGCCGAGCTGAGGCACCGAATCGCGCTCGGCGAGTACGCCGTGGACCCCGGCGTGCTCGCCGACGAGCTGCTGCGGAAACTGGGGTTGGTCAGGCGGGTTCGGCGCGATCTGACCGAGGAGCAGCCTGCTCACGGAAGTGATCGAAACCCTCGACCTCGATACCGTCCCCGCGCGCCCCGCGGAGGATGGCGCTCGTTCCCGAGACGACTCGACCGATCGATCTGAGGCGTAGCCCGAGGGCTTCCAGCGCGCGGGTCGCCGCTCCGACCGATTCCTCCGCCAGCGCGGCGAGCAGCTCGTAGTCCTCGCCACCGCCGGCCGCCAGCCGAACCGGATCCACCCCGGCCGCCGCGGCCACCTCGGCCACGCCGGGCGCGATCGGAAGCCGCTCGGCGTCGAGCTCGATCCCGACCCCGCTCGCGCGGGCCACGTGCCCCGCGTCCGCGACCAGGCCGTCGGAGAGGTCGATCAGCGCCTCGGCGCCGGCGCCGGCAAGCGCCGCCCCGGCAGCGACGCGCGGCGTCGGCCGCAGCTGGCGCTCGATCAGCGCCTCGGCGGTGTCCGGCACAACGGCCTGCCGGAGCCGCGGCGATTCGAGCAGGAGCAGCCCGGCAGCCGCCGCGCCCAGCTCGCCGGTCACGACGATCGCGTCACCCTCCCGGGCGCCGCTGCGGCGAACCAGCGCCGTCTCGTCCGGCGCGTGCCCGACAACCGTCATCGCCACCACCAGCACCGGGGAGCCGCTGATGTCCCCGCCGGCCACGGTCACGCCGTGGTCACGCGCCACCGCCGCCACGCCGTCGGCAAGCTCGATCACCTCGCCCTCCGCCAACCCGGCCGGCACCCCGACCTGGACGTAGGCCTCGCCGGGAGCGGCCCCCATCGCCGCCAGGTCCGAGAGCGCGGCCGCCATCGCCTTGTGGCCGATCGCGTCGAGCGGCGCGGTCTCGCGGGTGAAGTGGACCCCCTCGATGGCGAGGTCGACCGAGGTCGCGGTGGCGCCGGCCGGGAGGGTGACGGCGGCGTCGTCGCCGCTGGCGGTGAGAACGCGCGCGGCAGCCGCGGGGCGAGCTGCGGGATCGACCTCCAGTCGCTCCCGCAACCTCGCGATCAGCTCGAACTCGCCCACGGCGCCCGGCCGAGCCTAGCGGTCCACTAGTCGTCGGCGGGGGTGCCGCCCTGCTGGATCTGGTCCTCGTTGTAGGCCCCCTGGCCGTCGCCGTCGTTCTCGCCGCCGCCGCCCCCGGTGGTGGTCGTGCTCGACGTCGATGTCGTCGAGAACCCGTCGTCGCCGTCGTCGGGGCCGGACAGCGAGTGCTCGCCGTAGAAAGCGGTCAGATCAGGCAGCTCGTCGGGCACCTCGAACGAGCCGCAGTCGGGGTCGGCCTGCGACATGAACTCCCTCCAGATCGGGGCCGAGTAGGTCCCGCCGAAAGCGGACGAGCCGAGCGAGGTGCGGCTATCCGGGTAGCCGATCCAGACCGCGGTCGAGAGCCTGGTGGTGAAGCCCACGAACCAGGCGTCGGTGTTCTCGTCCGTGGTGCCGGTCTTGCCGGCGATGTCGGAGCAGCCGTAGTTGGCCGCGGTTCCGGTGCCGCTGTCGACCACGGTCTCCAGGATCCTGGTCACCTCGTACGCCTCGCCCTCGGTCAGCGCCCGGTTGGTCCCGGCCGGGTCGGGCTCGTCCACGTCGCCGTTGGGGAACTCGACCCGGGCGATCGCCGTGGCCGGGTTGTGCGCGCCACCGTTGCCGAAGGTGGCGTAGGCGTTGGACATCTCAAGCGGCGAGACCCCGATCCGCAGACCGCCGATCGTCTCCGCCGGGAACCCGTCGAGCTTCGTCTTGATCCCCAGGTCCTTGGCCATGTCGGCCACGTTCTCCGGGCCCAGGTCGAGGGCGAGCTGCGCGTAGACGGCGTTCGTCGAGTTGGTGGTGGCCGCGGTCAGGCTGAGCGTGCCGCTCGACGCCTCGCTCGAGTTGTTGACGACCCACGGCTCCGAGTACTGTCCCATGCTGAGGGTGATCGGGCTCCGGCCGCTGTAGTAGGTCGAGTCGGGATCGACGCCCTCGCGAATCGCCTCGGCCAGGGCGTAGGGCTTGAACGCCGAGCCGGGCTGACGGTGACCCTGCGCAGCCAGGTTGAAGTTGCGGTCCGCGAACTCTCCCGAGGAGGCCATGGCGACGATGTTGCCCGTCTCCACCTCGGTCGAGACGAGTGCGCCCGCGGGGCCGCCCAGCGACGCGACTCCGTTGGCGACCGCCTGCTCGGCGACCGCCTGAAGCTGCGGGTTGATCGTCGTGTAAACGTCGAGGCCGCCCTGGCGCACGGTGTTGACGCCGTAGCGGTCGATCAGCTCCTGCTCGACGTAGCTGAAGAAGTAGGGCTCGCGGATCGTCTCGTAGCGGTAGCCGCGCTTGAGGCTGAGCCCCGCGCTCAGGGCCCGCTGCTCCTCGGCGAGCGTGATGTAGCCCTGCTCGTACATCTTGCGCAGCACCGAGTTGCGCCGCTCGAGCGCGGCCTCGGGGCTTAGGAACGGGTTGTACTGCGACGGCGCCTGCGGCAGCCCGGCGAGCAGCGCCGCCTCGGCCAGCTCGAGGTTCTTGACCGGCTTGTCGAAGTAGACCTGGGCGGCCGCCTCCACGCCCACCGCCGTGCGCCCGTTGTTGGTGCCGTACGAGGCGGTGTTCAGGTACTGCTCGAGGATCCACCGCTTCGAGCGCTGCTCCTCCATCTCCTCGGCCAGCTTCGCCTCGCGGATCTTGCGCTCGATCGTGTCTTCCGGGTCCTCGAGGTAGAGGTTTCGGGCCAGCTGCTGGGTGATCGTGGAGCCGCCCTGGCGCACCTCGCCCGCCTCGACGTTCTCGACGGCGGCGCGCAGGATCGCCTGGTAGTCGACCCCGTCGTGGGTGTAGAAGTTCGCGTCCTCGATCGCGACGGTCGCTTGCTGGAGCGATTTCGGGACCTGCTTCAGGCTCACCGTCTCGCGGATCGAGTCCGCCTGGATCACGCCCAGCCGCGAGCCGTCGGCAGCGTAGATCGTCGACACCTCGCCCCTGTCGATCGGCTTCAGCTCGCTGATCGACGGCGCCTGGGCCCGAACGTCGAGCACCCAGAAGCCCACGCTCGCCACGCACAGGCACAGGAGCGCCACCACGATCCCGAACCCGAGCGCGATCTTCTTGCCCGCCGCCCCCTGCGAGCGCCGATGCCTTCTGCGTGCCCGCGCACTCATATAGCTCGCCGCGAAGGGTAGCGATGGCCCCGACCCGGCCCTGCAGGCGGGCGCGCGAGTCAGCCCTCGAGCAGGCCCGCCGCCAGCAGCGCCTGGTGGGATCGCTCGCGAAGCCCGGCCTCCTCCCCGGCGACGACGGTGCGCTCCGGGTCGCTGGCGCCATGAACCTCGATCCTGATCCCGTCCGCCGTCAGCTCGGCGACGTCGACAGAGCTGACGTCGAGTGCCTCCAGCACCGTGCGGGCCCTGCCCAGGTCCGCGCCGGGGGGCAGCCAGACCGAGGCGGTGGCCGGGGCGCTCTTGTCGCCGGTGGAGCGGTTGAAGATGACGCTCGACACCACCTTCTCGTTCGGCACCACCATCAGGCGCCCGTCGCCGGTGTCGATGAACGTATACGAGAGGGTGAGGTCATCGACGCGCCCGCCGGTGTCGTCGATCTCGATCGAGTCGCCGATGCGGATCGGCTGCGTCAGCGCCAGCAGGATGCCCGCGAGGGGATTCGCGAGGACGCGCTGGGCCGCGAAGCCCAGGATCAGCCCGACCACGGCGCTCGAGGCGAGCAGCCCGGCGGCCAGCTTCTCGAGCTTGTCGAACTGGCTCAGCGCGATCGCGGCGCCGATCAGCACGATCACGAGGAACACGAGACGCCGGATCAGGCGGAGCCGGGTCTGCGCGCCGCGCGAGATCCCCGCCTCGCTGATGCGGCCCGCGTAGCGGGCTCCACGCCCGATCACGAGCCGGTCGACGGCCAGCGCGATCGCCAGCGCGGCGGCGATCGAGATCGCCGCCGAGATCCAATCGCCGTTGTCCTGCCAGAAGCTCGGCTCCACGACCGCTGGTTCGCCCCCGGGCACGGTCGTTCCTGCGCCTGCACGCACGCCTGCGCCTGCCCACGGGGCGATGGAGGCAGGAAAAAGGGGCGCAGCCGGGGACTGCTGCGCCCCATCGCCACAATTGCCCGCGATGGCCGGCGCCAAACAGGAATCCTCATCCCGTCGTGCGGGCACGACTTGCGCGGTTTCCCTCGATGCCCTGGGGACGCTCGTCGAGCTGGAGGCCCCGTGGGTCCACCTTGCCGAATCGCTGGGAGTCGCGGCGGACGAGCGGCTGATCGGCGCCGTGCGGGCCGAGATGGCCTACTACCGCGACCACAGTCACCTCGGCCGTGACGCCGGTTCGCTGGCGGAGCTGCGGCGGAAGTGCGCCCGGGTGCTCAGCGACAAGCTCGGCCGGGACGTGGGCGTCGAGACGATGATGGGCGCGATCCGCTTCCACGCCTACCCGGACTCGGCGCCGGCTCTAGAGGCGATGCGCTCACTGGGGATGGTGGTCGTCTGCGTCTCGAACTGGGACTGCTCGCTTTCCGACGTGCTCGCGCGCTGCGGCCTGGCCGGCGCGCTCGACGGGGTCGTCACCTCCGCCGAGACGGGAGCGCGCAAGCCGGATCCGGCCATCTTCGCCCCGGCCCTAGAGCTGGCGGGATGCGAGCCCGCCCGGATGCTCCACGTCGGCGACACCGCCGGCGAGGACATCGCGGGCGCCAGGGCCGCCGGGATTTCGGCCCTCCTGCTCGATCGCTCGGGCCACGGGGACATCGCCTCGCTGGCCGAGCTGCCGGAGCGACTTGAAAGCATGCCCCGCCCGTGACCGAGCCGGTCGCTCCACCTCCCCTCTCCCCACCGCCGCCCCCCGGGGCCGACGAGCCGGCCGGGCCCACGCCGGGCGCGCTTCCGCGCGTTCGATGGGGCCCGGCGTCGGTGCTGACCGGGCTGGTCGCGCTGCTCTTGGTGATGCTCGTCCAGGTGGGCGTTATCTCCGCCTTCGACCCGGGGCTCGAGAGCCTCGGCGCCCGCCTCGCCGTGCAGGTGGGCCTGGCGATCTCGCTCGTCGCGGTCGCGTTCCTCGTCCCGCGTTCCGGTGCGCTGACGGCCCCGGGCGAGCTGGGCCTCCGCCGCTCGCTGATCCCTCCGCTGCGCCCGGCGGCGCTTGCGTACCTCGCCTACATCGCCTGCGCGCTGGTGATCGCGGTCGCGATCCAGCCCGAGCAGGAGGACGTGACCGAGCAGCTCGGCTACGGGGAGAGCGCGCTCGCCAACGTTGCCGTCGGGCTCCTCGTGGTGGGAGCGGCGCCGATCACCGAGGAGCTCTTCTTCCGCGGGTTCATGTTCGCCGGCCTCAGGCGCCGGCTGCCGTTCGCGGCGGCGGCGGCGATCTCGGCCGGCCTTTGGGGGCTCTTCCACTACACCGGCCCGGGCACCCTGGGCGTGGTGCTTCAACTCGCGGCCTTCGGGATCATCCTCGGCTGGCTCTACGAGCGCACGGGCTCGATCTGGCCGCCGATCGCCGTCCATGCGCTGAACAACGCGATCGCGTTCGCGATCCTCACCTCGTGAGCAGGGCCGGGCTCCGGGATTGAAACCGGTCTTGCCCGCTGACGGCGCCGACGTGAGAGAATCGGCGGCGTGAATCGCACTCAAGCCTTTGGCGCGGCAGGGGGATTCGCGCTTTTCCTCGTCCTCGCGCTGCCGTCCGGGGCTCTCGCGCAGGAGGACCTGCTCGACGGTGTCGGCCCCCCGGCGGCCGACGAGCGGGGGCCGGTGCCTCCGCCCCCGGAGGACGCCGACGTCTCGATCCGCCTCCGAAACGCCTCCAACGGGACCGTGGGCGTCGGCGAGAGGGTCACCGCCTTCGCGAAGATCAAGCCGTTCGTGCGCGGCGAGAGGATGCAGATCCGGTTCGTCCGCGGGGGCAAGGTCGTGAAGCGCAAGAACCTGCGGGTGAAGCGGCTTCGCGACACCAACTCCGGCCAGGTGAAGCTGCGATCGAAGGGGATCCTGAAGCCCGGCACCTACCGCGCGTACGCCAAGCACAAGCCCTCCGACGCTCAGCGGAGAGGCAAGGCGCGCTCGCACCGGTTCCACCCGACCTATCCCGACCTCGATCCGGGCGATCGCAACACCAAGGTCAGCTTGTTCAAGCGGCTGCTGCGGCAGCGTGGCTACTACGTCGGCAGCGGCAAGAAGTACGACTCGGGAACCTCGCGGGCGGTGATGGCGTTCCGCAAGGTCAACAACATGTCGCGCAGCTTCAACGCCAACCCCGAGATCTTCCGGCGGCTTGCCGACGGCAAGGGCGGCTTCGGCCTCAAGTACCCGGGCGCCGGGCGCCACGTCGAGGTCGACATCTCGCGCCAGGTGATGGTGCTGGCCGACCGCCGCAAGGCGCAGCACATCTTCCACGTCTCGACCGGCGCCCCGGCGACCCCCTCGGACAAGGGGAAGTTCCGCTTCTACCGGCGCGACCCCGGCTACAACTCGATCGGCATGTACTACTCGGTCTACTACAACCGCGGCGAGGCGATCCACGGCTACAAGTCCGTCCCCACCTATCCCGCCAGCCACGGCTGCATCCGCAACCCGATCCCGAACTCGGTCTTCATCTACAACTGGGTCAGTCTCGGGATGCCGATCTACGTCTACGCCTAGCGGCTCGGTGCCCGAGCTCGAGGCCGCCCGGCGAACCCTGCTCGCCCAGGTTCGCGAACACGGGCTCGCGCTCGGCAGGGTCACCCTCTCCTCGGGCGCCGAGGCGGACTACTACGTGGACGCGAGGCGGGCGCTGCTGCGACCCGCGGCCTTTCGCGCCGCGGGCGAGCTGATCGCCGCGCGGGCGGCCGAGGTCGGCGCCGGCGCCGTCGGCGGGCCGACGATGGGCGCGATCCCGCTGGCGTGCGCCGCGATCGCCGTCCCCGCGGGCGAGGGCCTGGTCGGCTTCTTCGTGCGGGGTAGCCGCAAGCAGCACGGCCTCCAGCGCTGGGTCGAAGGGCCGGTCGAGGCGGGCGCGCGCGTGCTCGTCGTCGAGGACACGGTGACCAGCGGCGGCTCGACCGTGACCGCGATCGAGCGAATCGCCGGCGAGGGGCTCGAGATCGCGGCGACGCTGTGCGTGGTCGACCGCCTCGCCGGTGGCGGCGAGGCGATCGAGGAGGCCTCGGGTGCCCCCTTCACCGCCCTGCTCACGATCGACGACGTCTACCCGGGGCGTCCCGACCGGTAGGCGCGGGCGCCGGTCGCACCGGTGGCTCAGGCGTCGCTCCAGTTCACGGCCAGCAGGATGTGGGGCCCGGGCAGGCCCTTCAGCTCGACCTCGCGCGGCGCCGTGAACACGAAGCCCTGCCGATCGTCCGCGGTTGCCTCGCCGACATCCTCCGTCACCAGGATCTCGCCCCCCTTCGCCTGATCGGCGACCCGGGCCGCGAGGGCCACGTTCCGGCCGAAGAGATCGCCCCCCTTCTCCAGTGCCCTCCCGCTGTGGATGCCGATCCTGACCGCGACGTGCTTTCCCCGCAGTTGGCGGGGCGGGTCGTCGAGCGAGCGCTGGATGCCGATCGCCGAGCGCAGCGCCTCGGCGGCGGCGGCGAAGGCGACCATGAAGCCGTCTCCCTGCGACTTGACGATGTAGCCGCCGTTTCGCTCCACCTGCTTGCGGACGATGCGGTCGTGCGCCTCGAGCACCTTGAGCCAGCCGCGGTCGCCCAGGTCCTCGTTGAGCGCGGTCGAGTCCTCGATGTCGGAGAAGAAGATCGTCACCGTCCCATCGTCCGCGGCCAGGCGGCGAAGCTCCGGCTCGGCCTCCTCGGCAAGCCCTGCCAGCTCCTCGAAGGAGCTGCGCAGCACCTCTCCGAGGCCCTCGTCCCTGACCCGGGCGGCGGTCTGGAGAACCGCCTTCAGGGACGGCGGCGGCGCCGCCCTGCGGCGCCGCTCACGCTCCCGGGCCAGCTCGGCCTCGAGGCGGAGCGCTCTCCGGCGCTCCTGGCGCCAGAGCCCGGTGACGGCGATCAGCGCGATCACCGCACCCACCAGCAGGATGATCAGGACCGTCTCCGACACGCCTCAGCCACCCGGGGCGCGAACGGGTTGGGATCGGAGCGTCCGCAGTGCCTCCTCGGCGAGCTTCACGGCCGGCCCGGTGGGCTGCTCGGCGTTGGCGGCGATCACGGCGGTGAAGTTGGCGATGTCGTCGCGGCGAAGGACGACCACGATCACGTTCTGGCGGACGCCGGTGGCGAGAGCCTTGGCGGTGGCTTCCACGAACGCCCCTTCGTAGCGGGCCTCGAACGGCTTCGGGGCGCCGGGCTCGAGCCCCATGTAGCTGTCGGCGAGGCCGGCCATCGCCCGCGCGGCGAACTCACCGGGTTCGATCTCGAGCGCCTCGCCGGTGCGGTCGGCGGAGATCGACAGGGTCACGAGCTTGTCCGGCGAGCAGAGGACCGTCACCGGCACGTCGGAACCGTTACCGTCGAGACAGCGCTCGCCCTGGCGCCATCCAGGGGGCGCCCCGAGCGAGAACCCTTGGGCCGCGTTGCGCTCCACCGTCCAGCCGGGCGGCAGCCCGGTCACCCGCTGCGGCGTCTCCGGCGAGGCGGGCGGCGCGGCGGTCGGCGCGTCCCCGCCACAGCCGGCGAGGAGCGCCCCGGCCGCGAGAGCCGTCCCCAGGATCCTGCGAGCGCCGCGCATGGCCGACGAGGCTATCCGTCCCGGGCCGTCTCGGCCACCACGCCCCGACCAGGATTCGAACCTGGGGCCTACTCCTTAGGAGGGCTCTCGGGCGACGGACAGCCGACCACTTCCGGGCATAAAAGCCCTGCAAATCGTGCGAATACGGAGACTGGAGCGTTCCGGCCAAACCCGCCCAAGCGGACCCTGATTGTGGGCGGGGAAGGCGGCGTGGCGGATCCGGGCGGCTTGGAGCTCAGAACCCGGGTGATCCTCATCGGCAAGCCGCCACGCTCTGCCACAGCCGCGGCCGCTCGGGCGCGATCGTTTCGAATCGATAGGTCCGGGCCGCGCCGATCGTTCACGGAGATCCACTCGAATCGCCCCGAGCCGGCGAGCACGGACTCGATCTCCTCGGCATCACCCCGGTTCAGCACCGCGACGAACTCTCGTAGGGCGCGCTCATACGATCGCGGCGGCGAGGACAAAGTCAAGCCACCTCTACCTCGCCCCCGCGCTCAGGTGCATCAGTTTCAGGCCTGGGACCCGTGTCTCGAAGACATGATCCCGCTCGATCTCGTAGGCGGTGATCCGAAAGAGAGGGCCGTGAGGGGTCGGGTCGGGCGGCGTCAGGGCATAGAGCGTTGAGCCGTCGGGCGAGAAGGCGAGCGAGCGTGCCTGCAGGCCGTACACGATCTCGACGCTGCCGTCGGCGACGTCGACCAGCGCGACGCCGTGGCTGCGGTCCTTGCGCTGGCGCTTGCCGGTGGTGACGGTTGCGGCGAGCAGCGCGCCGTCGGGGCTGAACGCTCCCTCGTAGGAGGCCTCGAAGCGCCACGGCGCCGGGGCGCTCACCAGCCGCTCCTCGCCGGTCTCTACGTCGGTCAAGCGCAGATCCTCCCACTCGCCCCACGGGCCCGCGTAGGAAGCCACGAGGCTGCCATGAGCGCCCGCAGGGAACACGTCCGGCGAGATCGTCGCGGCGATCTGCGAGCGCTCGGCATCCCAGGCGATCAGCTTGCCATCCCCCCGCGAGCCGACCTCCTGGAAGAGCAGGCCACCCTCGTAGGCCCCGACCGGGCAGTGCCAACGACGCTTCGGCAGGATCGAGCGGGCCGTGGTGGTCTCTCCATCGAAGGTCACCTCGCGAGCGGAGCGGATCGCGCGCTCGGTGGCGGGGCTATCGGGATCGAGCGATGCCAGCCATATGCGCCCCGGCGTCGTCGACGGCGCCATGCACCAGGCGTCGCCGATCGTCTGCGGCGCCCTGGCTTCATCGTCGAGGTTCAGCGAGCAGGCACCCCGGCTGCAGCGATAGACCACTGTGTCCTCGGCGTAGCTGAAGGGGAACTGTGCGTCGCCGCCGGAAAAATCCTCAGCCGGGACTCGCGACGATTCGCCGCTTCGGGGGTCGACCTCGAACAGCCCCTCGCTGTAGACGGAGGAGCGGTGGCCGGGCTTCTCGATCGCGCGGACGACGAGCGGCGCTGCGTTTGTTTCCTTCGGACCGCCGTCCGACCCATCAGCGCACCCCCACGCGACCAAGGCGCTCACCACGATCAGCGCGGCGGGGATTCTGGCATGGCTTGCCCGCACACAGGCTCTACGGCTGCGCGGGGCCAGGAGGTCCATGCAGGCCCTCGTTCCGCGCTGCCGCTGGACTCCTCCCTCGTGTAGAAGCGGAGGCCAAGGATCACGTTGACCTGCCCCCAATACTTGGCCCCGACACCTGGCCCCACACCCTGGACGCACCCATGGACCGCCCGTCCACCCTGACTTGGCTTGAGCAGTGGCGTTGCGGGCCCTCGCCGCGGGAATGGGGCGGGAATCGGGACGGGCGGGCTCGGGCGAGGGTGATGGGACGAGGGGCGAGTCCAGGGGATTGGGGGATTCGGGGAAGGACGGGACATACTGAACGGGGGCGGCTCCGACTAGGTGATGACGGTTGTTGTCGGCTTGAAGGAGTTGATCGGGATGGCGGTATCGGTGGAGCGGCGGTTGGCGTATCGGCCGGCGGGGCTGGCGGCGATGGTCGGGCTCTCGGCGAAGGCGATCTACCGGGCGGTGGAGCGCGGTGAGCTCTCCGCGGCTCGGGTGGCGAACGGGACGAGGTTGCTGATCCCGGCCGAGGCCGCCGAGGCATGGCTCGCCGGTAATGCGGTGGTTTCCAGGGCGCGCCGAGCCGGTTGCTCAAGCTCGCCGGAGGCGCGCCGGGGCCCGACCCCTCGGCGACGCCCTGCAGGATCTCGGAACGCCGCACGCGGAGCGCTGATCAGGTGTCCGAGGGGGCGAGATGCCACTCCCACGAGCCTCATAGAGGAGAGCGCTCGTGAGCGTCGAGAAGGTCAAGCGCAAGGGCCGCGGAGCCGGGTGGGTGAGGAGAGCCGGGCGCTTGGATCTGGGCGCATTCCGAAATACGATATTGCTCCAGATCTTCGCGTCGGCGCGGAAGCACGGCTTGGCCGACGAGGACATCAAGCATGCCGTGCGGAATGCGCTTGCAGTGGACCAGCAGAACGAGGACAGACTGCTTTGGATTGGACCGGCGAGAAGCGCGCAACTCCTCGAGGTCGTCACGGTCCAGATGAAGGACGGACGAGATATCGCGATCCACGCCATGCCCCTGCCCGACCGAAGCACGAGCGCCTACTCCCCGGACGAGGCTGGCGATGGCCAACAAGGAGCAGAGGAGCTACGGAAAGACCATCAGCGGTGAAGAGCTCACCGACGAGCTGATCGAGAAGTACGTCGAGGAGGCCGAGGAAGGCTTCGACGTCGACGAAATCCTGGAGCGGCGCAAGGGCCGGCCGCCGATCGGCCGCGGCCCGGCTTCGGTCGAGTCGGTGCGCCTGGACCCTGAGCTGAAGCAGGCGCTCGACGAGCGGGCCGAGCGGGACGAGGAAACGACCTCCAGCGTGATCCGGAAGGCGCTACGGAGCTACCTCGGCAACTCTTAGTAAGCGAAACGGCCGAATCGCTTACCAACGCCGCCCGGGTACGAAGCGATCGCTTACGAGCGGCCTGATCCTGACGGCATGTACCCGTTTCGTACCTTTCGCGAGCGGGCGTTGGCGGACGATTACGCAAATCCCCTGCAAATCCCAACGCCCCGACCAGGATTCGAACCTGGGGCCTACTCCTTAGGAGGGAGTCGCTCTGTCCAGCTGAGCTATCGGGGCCGGGACCAAGCTTACGGCTTGGCCAAGCGATTTTCGGCTCTCGCGATGCGGCCGGGTGGGCTGGATCAACCCGACTTCATTTAGGCAGATCGCGCAATGCGAAAGTGAGCGAGGCCGTTGGCAGCGCTCTCGCAGACATCCAAACCACAGCGACCGCCTCGCCGACCTGAGAGGATCGCGCCGATGAGCGTCGCGTCCCGGTTCCCGTTCGCCTTCGCTGGCGCGTACCGGGCGCCAGCGCGCGTGTTCGGGACGGTTCCCCGCGACTGCTGGGTCGAGCTGCGCGAGCGCGAGATGTTCGCGCGGTTCGGCCTGTGGGGGCTGCGGACGCCCTATGCGAACATCGCCGCGGTCGAGATCACGGGGCCCTACGCGTTCTGGAAGACCGCCGGCCCCGCGCGCCTGGGCGTGACGGACCGCGGCCTCACCTTCGCCACCAACGGCGAGCGCGGCGTGCTGATCACATTCCGCAGACCCGTACGAAGCAGCGGGCCGACGTTCCTGCTGCGCCACCCCGAGCTGACCGTCACGGTGGCCAACGTCGAGGGCCTGGCGCGGGAGTTGCGCGCCCGGATCACCAGCTGAGCGAGGTTTCTGCCCGCGCTTAAGGGAAAAGGACGCTCCCGCGCCCTTCCACCTCCAACTTATACCGGACAAGGGCCTTGAAACAAGCCCCGGGTCGTGCCGTATAAACGCCCGCCGCGAGCCAGAACCAAGGGAGATGGAGGAGCGAAATGCGCGTGGTGTTTGCGACGAATCCGGACGGTGTGTGCCTATGACCGAGCATGCGGTGGTGATCGCCGGCGGAGGTCCGACAGGGCTGATGCTGGCGGGCGAGTTGGCATTGGCGGGCGTGGACGTTGCGATTGTCGAGCGGCGCGCCAGCCAGGACCTTCCCGGCTCGCGCGCAGGGGGTCTGCACTCACGCACGATCGAGCTCCTCGATCAGCGCGGAATCGCCGATCGGTTCCTCTCGGAGGGACAGGTGGCCCAGGTCCATGGTTTCGCCGGGACCTCCCTGGACATCAGCGACTTCCCCACGCGGCATCCCTACTCGCTCGGGCTCTGGCAGAACCACATCGAGCGCATACTTGCCGGCTGGGTCGGCGAACTGGCGGTGACGCCCTACCGCGGACGCGAGGTGACGGGCTTCGCGCAGGACGAAGCCGGCGTCGACGTCGAGCTCTCCGACGGCACCTCGCTGCGGGCGAAGTATCTCGCCGGCTGCGACGGAGGACGCAGTCTGGTCCGTAAAGCAGCCGGCATCGAGTTCCCCGGGTGGGATCCGACGACGAGCTCCCTGATTGCCGAGGCCGAGATGGCCGAGGAACCGGAATTGGGCATCCGCCACGACGCCATGGGCCGCCATGCCCTCGGCAGGTTGGAGTACGAGATCCGCGACGGCGAGGTCGTCTACGGGGAGGGGGGTCCGGTAGGGATCATGGTGACCGAAAAGCACGTCGGAGCCACGACCGAACCCACCCTGCGCGATCTCAGCGAGGGGCTCGTCGCCGTCTACGGGACCGATTACGGGGTACACAGTCCCACCTTCCTCTCCAGGTTCACCGATATGACCCGGCAGGCGGCGTCCTACCGCCAGGGGCGGGTCCTGCTGGCCGGCGACGCCGCACACGTACACGCTCCGGACGGCGGACAGGGCCTCAACACCGGCGTGCAGGATGCCGTGAATCTGGGATGGAAGCTCGCCCAGGTTGTCAACCGGACGTCACCGGAAAGCCTCCTGGACACCTACCACGCCGAGCGCCACCCGGTCGGTGCCCGCGTGCTGCGCACCACGATGGCGCTGGTCGCGCTTCGCCGCCCAGACGAGCGCACGAAGGCCTTGGGCGACTCCGTCTCCGAGCTGCTGAGCATGGACGAGCCGCGTACGCACCTCGCCGCGATGCTGTCGGGCCTGGACATTCATTACGACCTCGGCGAGGGACACCCGCTGCTCGGGCGCCGCATGCCCGACCTCGACCTGGTCAGCGCCAACGGCCCGCTGCGGGTCTTCACCGTGCTGCATGACGCCCGGCCCGTCCTGCTCAACCTCGGCGAGCCCGGCGGCTTCGACATCACACCGTGGGCGGATCGGGTTCAGTCCGTCGACGCCAGTTACGAGGGCGAGTGGGAGCTTCCGGCACTTGGCGCGGTCACTGCTCCCTCTGCCGTGCTGATCCGCCCCGACGGATATGTCTGCTGGGTGGGAGACCTAACCCATCCGGGGCTCCCCGACGCGCTCACCACTTGGTTCGGACCGCCGACTGCGGCATAGCCGCTAGACCCGCGCGATCGCCGATCTCGTCGCCGCTTCCGGAATGCGCATGCAAAAGCGACACAACGGCCGGCTGGCTGCTGGTCTTCGCACGAAGCGACAGCCTCTACGGCACGTGACTGACTAGCGCGGCCAGGGCTAATAGGCTCGGCCAATCGCTGACCGCAAGCAGATCGTCCGTGACTCGTATGCCGCTTTTGCAGCGGGCGACCGAAGCTTCTTCGAACAGCGACTGAGCGACGACTTCCTCTTCTCCGCCCCTCCGGACCCGAAGCTCGACCGTGACGGCTACTTCGAGCGGTGCTGGCCCGGGGCGGGGCGGGGTCAAGACTTCGAGTTCGTCCGGCTGATCGAGTCGGGCGATGAGGTGGTCGTCACCTACGAGGCCAACATCTCCGGCGGCGGCCGAGGACGGAACACCGAGATCTTGACCTTCGACGACGAAGACAGGATCGCCCGCACGGAGGTCTATTTCGGCTGGAACCTGGAGTAGGCGCTCCCGGTCATCGCGCGCAGCGGGAGCCGCCGGGCCCCCCGGCTTGCCCGCGCGTCAGGCTCCGGGTGGCTGGTAGTCGACCGAGCGCTTCGCCGCCGCGTCGACCTCATCCGGTGTCAGGAGCACCACGGTCCGAACCGTCGCTCCCCCGGCCGCGTTGACGGTGAGCGCAACCGCCGCGGCGCTCTCGTTGTCGGGAAGGTCGACGACCACGTAGGCATAACGGTGGTCGCCGAGAGCGTTGGGGGACGGCTCCGCCGGCGCTCTGAACTCCCTTGACGCTTCGGCGGCGTTGAGGAACGGAGCGCGGCGCGACCAGCTGAGCTATCGGGGCCTGCCGAGTCTATGCGGCGGCGGCTACTGGCTCTCGTACAGGCTCTCGCGGGCAAGCGGCGTCATCCGCCGGTCCCAGAGGACGACGTCGAGGTAGTGGTCGTCGCCGAAGCCGTGGACGGCGTCGACCGCGACGAGCGTGAAGCGGCCGTCGTTGATCGCCGCCTGGTCGAGCACCTGCTCGTCCAGCTCGGCGGTGGCGGCGACCGCGCCGCGGACCATCGGCAGGCCCCAGATCAGGGTGACGTCACCGCCGCGGTCGCCATCGGCTTGCCACTCGCCGATCACGTCGTCGTTGAGGTCGACCTTCCACTCGGGGTTGTCCTCGGCGGTGACATCGGTGAAGTCGGCGGCCGCGCGCAGGTCGGAGGGCTCCTCTCCCTCGGAGCGCACGAACGAGACGTGCCCGAAGAACTCCACCCGCGGCTCTGAGGAGCCATCCGGCTGGGTCGAGTCGCCGATCACCGGCACGTAGACGCGCCCGCCCCAGGCCCGCTCGGGGAACCAGGCGTTGGTCGCCGGGTCGAGCGAGGTATTCGCCTCGGCGGTGAGCGCCTCGCAGGCCTTCGCGAACTCGTCGGCGAGCCGCTCCTGGAACCGCCCGTAGGGTGCCTTCTCCTGGGGAGCATCCGCGATGTAGCGGGGGTAGGGGCGTCCGGTGGGCGGGCTCATCGGTGCGGCAGGGTACTGGGCTTCGCCGCCGCTCACCCGAGGGCGGCTCGCATGTCCGCGGCCGCTCGCTCCGGCGGGTAGACGTTAACGTCGATCCCGGTCCCCAGCTCGAACCCGGCGCGGACCGTGAGCCGGGGGGCGATGTCGACGTGCCAGCAGAACTCCTCGGTGCCCCGGGGCGCCGTTCGCACCCAGAGGTTGAGCTGCGGCGGGGCGTCGAAGACGGAGGCGAGGCCGCGCAGCGCGCTCGCGATCATCGCCGTGCCGGCCTCTCCCTCCGCCTCGAACGACGGCGCGGGGCGGCGCGGGACGACTCGAAGCTCGAACGGTGAGCGCGACGCCCACGGGGCGATCAGCACCGCGTCGTCGTCGACGGCCACCAGCCGCTCGCGCCGGCGCACCTCCTCCGCGACGACGTCGGCCAGGAGGTGGCTCCCCATCGTGCGCTCGTGGTAGGCGGAGGCCCGCTCGCGCTCGCGGGCGACCTCGGCCGGTACGAAGCCGAGCGCGTAGAGCTGGGCGTGGCTGTGCTCGAGCGAGGCGCCCGCGGCAGGGCCCTCGTTCACGATCAGGTGGACGTAGGCGGCGTTCGGGTGTGCCCGCATCCGCTCACGCCAGGCCGCCACGGTGGACGCGAGGCGCTCGTCGGTCAAGCCTCCAAGCGCGGTCACGTGCTCCGGGGCGCTCACGACCACCTCGTGCGCACCGTTCGCCGGGCGCGATGCGAACAGGCTCGGCTCGCCGCCGCGGCGGCTTCGCCCGAGCGGGTCGGCCGAGTCGGCGAGGGTCGTCTCCGGCTCGGCCGGAGCGGTCTCCTCCGCCAGCACCGGGTAGAGGTTCGGGACGCTTCGCGCCACCCATCCGGGAGAGTCCGGGTCGCCGCCCTGCGGGCGGTTCGCCCAGACCTCCGGGGGCGTGCGGTCCTCGCGTCCCTCGCAAAAGGGGCACGACTCGGCCGCGCCGGGGCGCGCGAGGGCCGGCTCGGCGGCGAACGCGTCGGGGCGCTCGGCTCGGCCAGAGGCGAGGATCGCCCGCAGGCCGGTGAGCTGGTCGATGCGGACCTCGGGCGCTTCGGTCACTCGGCGCGCGCCGGGTCAGCTTGGCGGCGGGCTATCGGGCGGTGGGACCGATGGCGTCGCGCTGCGCTCGAGCAACGGCTTCAGCAGGTCGATCGGAAGCGGGAACACGATCGTCGAGTTCTGGTTCACGCCCAGCTCGAGCAGCGTCTGCAGGTAGCGCAGCTGCAGCGTCGCCGGGTTACGGGACATGATGTCGGCCGCGTCGGAGAGCTTCTGCGCCGCTTGGAACTCGCCGTCGGCGGCGATCACCTTCGCCCGCCGCTCGCGCTCGGCCTCGGCCTGGCGCGCGATCGCGCGCTGCATCTCGACCGGCAGCTCGACGTCCTTGACCTCGACGGTCGTGACCTTCACGCCCCACGGCTCGGTCTGCTCGTCGATGATCTGCTGCAGCTCGGCGTTGAGCCGTTCGCGCTCGGCCAGGAGCGAGTCCAGCTCGGCCTTCCCCAGCACCGAGCGCAGCGTCGTCTGCGAGATCTGCGACGTGGCGAGCAGGAAGTTCTCGACCTCGGTCACGGCGCGGTTCGGGTCGACCACACGGAAGTAGGCGACCGCGTTCACCCGCACGGTCACGTTGTCCTTGGTGATGATCTCCTGCGGCGGCACGTTCAGCGTCACCGTCCTCAGGTCGATCCGGACCATCTGGTCGATGATCGGGATCAGGATGATCAGGCCGGGCCCCTTCTGCGCGATCAGGCGGCCGAGCCGGAAGATGACGCCACGCTCGTACTCGCGGAGCACCCGGATCGCGGAGGCGAGCACGATCAGGACGAAGACGGCGACTACCGCCAGGATCGCCAGGCCAACTCCCACTAGCTGTCTCCTTCCCGCTCGAGCGCTCTCACCTTCACGGTGAGGCCGTCAACAGATTCCACCCGCACTCTAACGCCGCGGGGGATCGGAGCCTCGCCGGCCCCGGCCTCCGCCCGCCACAGCGCCCCCTCGACGAAGACCTGGCCCTCCGGGTCGAGCGGCTGGCGCACCACTCCCACCGCGCCGGCCAGCTCCTCCCAGCCGGTCAGGATGGGGCGGCGGCGCGCCTCGACCACCTTCTTCGCGGCGAAGGCGACGAATCCGCCGAGCAGCACCCCCACGGCGATCACCACCGGGGCCGAGACCTCGAACGCCTCGCTGTCGGTGTCGTAGAGCAGCAGGCCGGCGAGCACGATCGCCGCGATCCCGACCCCGCCGAGGATGCCGCCCGAGGTATGCGCCTCGGCGATCACCAGCCCCACTCCCAGCGCCAGCAGCGCGACTCCGGCGACGGTCACCGGCAGCTGCGACGTCCCGTAGAGGCCCATGAGGAAGGAAACGACGCCGAGCGACCCGGGGAGGATCAGCCCGGGGTTGAAGATCTCGACCGCGATCCCCAGGAGGCCGGCGGAGAGCAGCAGGAACGCGATCGTGGGGTTGACGATCAGCTGGAGCAGGTCGTACTGGAGCGGCATGTCGTGGCGCTCGATCACGAGCCCTCCGGTGTCGAGCGTCTGCGACTTAGGGCCCTTCACCTCGAAGCCGTCCAGCTCCTGAAGCAGCTCCTCCTCGCTGCCGGCGACGATGTCGACCAGCCCGGCGTCGAGGGCCTCGACGGAGGTCACGTTCTCGGCCTCGGTCACCATCAGCTCGGCGAGGTCGCCGTCGCGCCCATGGCCCTCGGCAAGCGCCCGCACGTAGGCGGCGGCGTCGTTCTCGATCTTCTCCCCCAGCACCTCGTCCACGTCGCCGCCGCCGATCGACACCGGCGAGGCCGAGCCGATGTTGGTCTGCGGGGCCATCGCGGCGACGTCGGCAGCCTGGGTGACGAACAGGCCCGCCGAGGCGGCGCGCGCGCCGTCGGGCGAGACGTAGACGACCACCGGCATCGGGGCGGCGATGATGTCCTGGATGATCGCCCGCATCGAGGTGTCGAGCCCGCCGGGCGTGTCGAGGCGGATGATCACCAGCTCGGCGCCCTGGTCGGACGCCTCGTCGAGCGCCTTCTGAACCCAGCCCTCCGTCGCGGGATCGATCGTGCCGGTGAGCTCCATCGAGTAGGCAACACCCTGGCCCTGGCCCCCGGCGCTCGCGAGCAGGCCGAGGGCGCCGAGCGCGATCGCGGTCAGGGAAAGGCCGATGCGGAGGGCGCGGCGCGTCACACACCCATTATGGGCACCAGGAACCCTGTAGCCGTCCTGGATAGACCCCCCACGGGACGGTCAGGGCAGGACGGCCCGGGGTGGGTTTGGGTTATCGGGCGTGGCGGTCGATGTCGGCGGCCAGGGCGTCCTCGTCGGCATAGACCCCGAGGTGGACGTAGGCGAGCTTGCCGGCGGAGTCGTAGAAGGCGGTGGCGGGGAACTCTCGGGCGTGGTCGAGGAACTCGTCGGCGATCTCCTGGTCGGGGTCGAGGTAGCTCGGGTAGGGAAGCGGCAGCTCGCGGAGGAAGGTCTCGGCGGCGTCCTCGGAGTCGTCCGAGTCGACGCCGATGAACGCGACCTCCCTCGCCCGCTCGATCGCCTGCGACTGCAGGAACGGAAACTCGAACCGGCAGGGGCCACACCATGACGCCCACTTGTTGACGACCACCGGAACGCCCCGCAGCTCGGACAGCCGCTTCGAGAATGCCGGCGCCCCTCCGTCCAGCAACTGGTTCGCTTGGGCGCGGAGCTGACGCAGCTCGGGTGGTCCACCCTCGAGCGGCGCCGTGGCCTCCTCGAGCGACACCTGCGAGTCCGGATTGCCGGTCTCGCCGTCCTCCTCACCGCAGGCCGCAACCGCCAGCGAGATCGCCGCGCAGGCCATCGCGATCGCATGTCGGGCATTCATCGGGTGCTGGGGTGCTACTTTTCAGGTCGGTTCCCGCCTAGGGGACCCCGGAGGCCGCCGGTCGGGGCCAGGGAATCTCCCGCTCGGCATCGCCTCCACCGAGGTTACTGCGCTCCACGCCCCGGATCTGGATCAGCGGCTTGGAGCCGAACGACTTCCTGTTCATGGAAAAAGCCACGGATGTCGCCGCGAGCGCGGCTGGGGCGTCGATTACGGACGCCGACCTCAAGCGGGTGCGCGAGTTCACCCGCGAACCGGTCGTGCTCGAGGGCGAGGACCTCGCCGCGCTGGCCCCGGGAACGGCCAGGCGCCGCGCGGTGGACGCGGCCCTGAGCGAGCTCGATGCCGGTGCCGAGGCGCCCTCCGCCGAGTGGCGCCGGGAGTACTCGCTGATGCTGGGGCTGGAGCGGCTGCTCTCCGAGGACCGGCCGACGCTGCTCGACGGGGCGGAGCTGTCGGAGCATCAGGTCGACGCCCTCTCGGGGACCCTGGCCGCACTCGTCGCCGAGCTCGAGCAGAACGGCGAGGCCCGCGCGAACGGCTCACCGAACGGGGCCGGGCAGGCCTCGGCCGGCGCGAAGGATGCCGAGGACGGCGCCAACGGCCAACCCGGGCTCGACGACGGCGACGCGGAGCTCGATGACGGGCTTGGCGACGAGGAGGAGCCTCGCGACTGGGACGAGCCGGAGTCCGACGAGGACGCGGAGGCCGGGGAGGAGGTGCTCGATGACCCCGGCGCCGACCGGCGCTTCTGGTTCGAGCACGCGACCGGCGCCGGAAAGACGGTCGCCGCGGTTGGCTTCATCGAGGCCTCTCGCACCGGCGGCGTGCTCATCCTCACCCACCGCCGCAACCTCGTCGACCAGTTCATCGGCGAGATCTCGGACCGCGGCTACGCCGAGCGGCTCTGTCCGGCCCTCCTCGACGGGGCGGACCACCCCTACGGCCCCGTCACCGTCGAGACCTACCAGTGGTTCGTGCGCAACGCGAAGCGGATCTCCGACGCCTACTCGATCGTGATCTGCGACGAGGCGCACACCGCGCTTGGCGAGAAGACCAGCGCCTGCGTCCGCGACTGGCCGGGGCCCGTCTTCATCGGCATGACCGCCACCGGCGCCCTGATCGCCCGCCACGTGGCCGACCTCTTCCCCACGCAGACGTCTCGCTTCGACCTCGCCCAGGCGGCGCGGCGCGGCGTGATCGCGCCGCTTCGATGCCTGCGCATCCCGCCTGGGCCGGGTGTTCGCACGATCGCCAAGGTGCCCCTTCGCCGCGGCGAGGTCGACCAGGACTTCGACCAGGAGGAACTGGCCGCCCTGCTCGACCAGGAACCCTTCAACGTCGCCGTCGCGGACCTCTACCGGTCGCGTTTTCGCAACGTGCCGGGCGTCGTCTACACCGCCGGCGTCCGTCACGCGAACAACGTCGCCGTCGCCTTCCAGAACGCGGGCATCAACGCTCGCGGCGTCTCCGGAGAGACCCCGAAGCGCGAGCTGGCCGAGATCCTGGCCGGGTTCGAGCGCGGCGAGGTCGACGTGCTGTGCAACGCGATGCTGCTGGCCGAGGGCTGGAACTCACCGAGGGCCACGATCTGCATGCACCTGGCACCGACCGCCTCGCGCCGCGTCTATCAGCAGCGCGTCGGCCGCGTCACCCGGCGCGCGCCGGGCAAGGAGGCGGGGCTCGTGATCGACCTCGTCCACCCCGCCACCACCAGCGACGAGACGATCGTCACCCTGCACTCCCTGCTCGACCGCGACGTCTACCGCGGCGGCGCGATCGTGGTCGGGCCGGTTCGCCGGGGGCGCGGACGGCGCGTGCGGGTGGAGCGCCGGGTGGTGCCGGTCTCGGCGGACCCCGAGCGGCGCCTCGCCATCCTCGAACGCGAGCTGTGGCGGATCGCGGTCGAGAACCTGAACTTCTCCGAGCAGCACGCCTGGGCCGCGCTGGCCGGAGCCCGGGTCACCGCCAACAACTGGCGCCGGGCGAAGGCGATGTTGCAGCACGATCAGTCGAAGGAGCTGCGCCGGCGATTTCTCCTCACCTGCCTCCAGCGCAACCGCAACCACCAGCTTCGGCTGAAGGCGCTGGGCGAGGTCGCCGCGCTCCGCGACGCCGAGGCCTTCGACGACGCCGCCGAGATCGTCGCCACCTGGCCGCGCGACGAGCGGCGCGCCGGCGTCAAGGTGCTGCTCCAGGCGCTCGCCGAACAGCGCATCGGACGCCGCGACCAGGCGCAGGCCTGGGTCTGGCGCCTTGCCTCGTTCACCCGCGAGCTGCACGAGGAGTACGCCGTCCAGCGCTGGCCCGAGACCAAGCGCCTCCTGGGCCTGTTCGTGAACTCGTCCGGCCGCGCCCACGGCCGCAACGCCCGCCGCATCGTTCACGCCGCCCGCCAGCAGGACCGGCGCCTGGCCGTGGCCCTGTTGGCCGCCGCCGTGGCGCACACGCCCGAGGCGGAGGAGGTCCTGCGAGGGGCGCGGATGCGGATGGCGCGCAAGCCCTCGGCCGTCGCCCGCGAGCTGCTTCGCAACTTCCCCAAGTCGGGAGGCTCGCGCCGGCGCCGGCGCCGGGCCAAGGGCAAGGGACAGGGCGCCAAGACGAACGCCAGCAAGGGAAACGGCTCGCAGTCCGCCGGCGGCGCCAACGGCGGACGCGGGCGAGAGAAGCTGGATGAGCGCCCGGCCGACGCGGACGAGTGAGCCCGCGACCCCCCACACCGCGCTTGCCCTAACGCCATCCCGGCCGCCACGCGCTCACCGTTGGCGCAGGGATACGAGCCTCACCTCCCCTGCCCCGAGCGCGATCCGCCGGTCCTCGGCCTGCACCAGCAGGTTGCCCTCCTCGTCGATCCCCGCCGCCACACCCGAGCCGTCGCGTGGTTCCCCGGCGCCCTCCCAGGCGAGCCGGCGCCCGCGCAGGGCGTCGCGGCGCTCGAACTCCGAGACGACGCGCTCGCTCCCTTCCTCGACCCAGCGGCCGAGAGCGGCGTCGAGGGCGCGACGGGCGCCGTCCGGCTCGGCGCCGTGACCGACCGATGCGGCGGGCCAGCGCAGGTCGGGGGGGAACTCCTCGGGGGAGATCGAGAGGTTGATCCCGACCCCGATCACCGCCCAGTCAGGGGGTCGGGCCTCGATCAGGACGCCGGCCGCCTTGCGCTCGTCGACCCAGACGTCGTTCGGCCACTTCACGAGGCAGGAGGCCGGCGCCAGCGACTCGATCGCCTCGCAGACGGCGAGCGGCACCGCCAGCGGCAGCAGCCGGTGGCGCGCGTCGAGTGGGCGCAGGATCGCCGAGTAGAGGAGCGCGGCGCCGGCCGGCGCGCTCCAGCGGCGCCCGTGGCGGCCGCGGCCCGCGTCCTGCTCGTCCGCGGTGACGACCGTCCCCGACGGCGCGCCCGCCGCGACGAGCCCTCGCGCACGCTCGTTGGTGGAGTCGGTGCGACGCAGGTGCCGGTGGGGACGCCCGAATCCGGTGGGCTCGCTCATGCCGGGCTCAGCACGACCTCGGACCCGGGCTGGAGATCCAGCTCCGCGGCCGCGCTGCCCCGGTTCACGGCAAGCGCAAGCGCTCGGTAGGAGTCCTCGTAAACCACCAGCTCGCCGGGCTCGGCGTCGCTGAAGGTGAGCACGAAGGGCGCCTCGCGGACCGAGCCCGGCACCTGCACGCGCACCGGGCGCCCGAGGCGTAGCCCGGTCTTCGCCAGCCGCTCGTGCTCGAGGTCGAGCGCCGCGTTGCCGTAGCGGTCGACGAGGACGACGTGGGCGACGACGGTGGCGCCCTCGAGGCGGGGCCCCGTTGCCGGCAGGGAGACGAGCGAGGAGGGCTCGATCTCCTCGCCGGCATCGCCGAGCGCCGCGCCCAGAGCGAGGTGGGCGGCCACCGGGGCGAACAGGTCCCGCCCGTGGAACGTCGCCGAGATCGGCTCCAGGCGAAGCGGCGAGAGCGAGATGTCGACGGCCGCAGCCG
>Ga0299913_10000168_pt1 | contig 34832 bp, 38 predicted proteins | sample RVTome_9_FD_201360 | JGI IMG/M metagenome (GOLD analysis project Ga0299913, IMG submission 201360) | Soil microbial communities from uranium-contaminated site in the Upper Colorado River Basin, Wyoming, United States - RVT155D38 (version 2) ... | reverse complement strand
AGTCGGCGGCGAGGGTCTCCAGCGGCGAGTTCAGCGCGCCCGCGATCAGGGCCAGCCCGAGGACGAAGAGGACGATCCGGTAGCGCGGCGCCGGCTCGGCCCGCGCCGTCCGCCAGTAGAGGACGAGCGCGAGGGCCGCGAGGGCGAGGAAGAGCGGCTCGAAGGAGAACGCGTACGGCGAGCTCACCGGGCGGCACCCGCTGTCGCGGCGCGGCCGCCGGCGGTGCGCTCGCGCTCGCGCAGGAGGAGCGCGACGCAGAGGCCGAGCGCCACGAGCTGCTCGACCATCATCACGACGCCGGCGAGGCGCTGGTCGGTCAGCGGCGAGAGGCCGAGCAGGCGCTCGTCCTGGAGCGCGTAGGCGCCGTACAGCGGCTCGAAGCTGAAGACGAGCACGTCCGCGAGGATCGTCCCGCAGGCGAACATGGCCACGGCGAAGGCGATGCGCCCGGCGACTGTGGGCACGCCGCGCCGCGCGGGATCGACGAGCTGCGTCCAGGCGAGGAGCCCGGCAACGACGAAGCTCACGTGCTCGAGGTCGTGCGCCCACCCGCGCGTGAGGACGGCCTGGTAGGCGGCGGGGACGTGCCAGGCGGCGAGGACGCCGGCCCAGACGGCGAAGCTGACGAGCGGCCGGAGGAGGAAGGCGAGCGCGGCGCGCAGCGGCTGCAGGCGCGAGAGCGGCCCGAGGATCGCCGCCGGGAGGAAGAAGAAGAGGAGCGGCCCGCGGAGCGCGACGAGCGCGAGCGCGGGCGCCACGTCCCCGACGAGGACGTGCTGGAGCATGTGGCCGGAAAGCAGGTACTCCTCGCCGACGGCGTCGAGGGGCGAGACGAGCGCCAGCGTCCCCACCGCCACGCCGGCGGAGAAGAGCACCGCTCGCGACCAGCCCGCGTGGTCGGCCCGCCCGCGCCGGCGGAGGCGGACGAACGCCTGCGCGAAGAGGCCGAGGGCGAGCGCGGCGAGGGCGAGGACGACCGGCTCCGCCGACCACGCCGCGCCGAGCTGCGAGACGGGCACGCGGTCGCCGTGGGCGAGGAGCACGGTCACCGCCCGAGGAGCGCCTGGACGTCGTGGACGAAGTCGGCGGTCGCGGTGCTCGCTCCGTAGACCGCAAGGCGGCGTCCGTCCTCGTCGATCAGGAACGTCTGCGCGCTGTGGTCGACGAGCCTGGACTCCGGGTCGGCGGCGAACGCGGCGATGCCGTAGTCGCGCCAGACCGGCTCGAGCTCCCGTCGCGACCCGATCAGGTAGGTGAACTCCGGCCGGAGGCGGTGCTCGGCTGCGTACTCCCGCACCCGCTCCGCCGTGTCGCCCTCCGGATCGACGCTGACCGCGAGCACGCGGACGGACTCGCTGTCGCCCCCGAGCTCCACGAGCGCCCGGTTCAGGCTCTCCGCGATGAAGGGGCAGACGTCCGGGCACTGCGTGTAGAGGAACGTCACGAACACCAGCTTGCCGCGTTCGTCCGAGAGCCGCACGGTCGTGCCCTCCGTGTCCGCGAGGGCGAAGTCGGGAGCCGCCTCCTGGCCCGGGAGCTCGGTGCCGGCGAGGTCGGCGGTGCGGTCGCTACCGCACGCGGTCGTCGCCAGGAGCAGCGTGAGCGCCGAGAGGAGCGCCGGCCGCAGCATCGTCACCTCCCCGGCCGAGCCGGCGGAGCCACCAGAACACCGTCGCCGTGGGCGGCGGCGGCAGGCGCGGCGGCGAGCGCCGCCAGCGCGAGGGTGAGCGCGGCGAGCCGTCTGATGATGGAACCTTCGCGGAAAGGGCGGTACGCTGTCCGTCGATTTCGGATCGCGGGGTTCCCGGCCGCGGTCTCTCGCAGGCAGGCGGATCCGCGGCCGGGCCCCCGTGGGGGTGGACCGGTGCCGCCGCGGAGGTGGTGGGTTTCGGCGGCACCGGCCTCGGAGGAAATCTGTCGTTCCGCTATCGCGCTCCTATCGGGACGATTGCGGTCTCGGCGGCGGGCTCGGTCCCGGCGCCGGCGGCGGAGACGGTGAGCTCCCAGTCGCCGGGCTCCGGCAGCGCGACGAGCACCCGGAAGGCTCCCGGGCTGTCCGCCACCGGCTCGGCCGGGTACGTGGTCGGCTCGATGCCCGCGCTCGGTAGGGCGGCCGCCACCGTGACGTCGGAGACGTCCGGGGCGCCGCTCCCGTCGTGCGTGGCCAGGGTCAGGTCGACGGTGTTCTCGCCGGCCGTCCCGGGCGTCACGATCAGCGTCGCGTGGAACTCGTCGAAGAAGGCGAACGCGGTCTGCTGCTGCGGAGCGGCCGCGTCCGTCGTCCCGACGCTCGCGTTCGACTCCGGCCCGAGCACGACCACGGCCAGGACCGCGGTCCCGAGCACGCCCACGAGGGCCGCGATCGAGTAGGCGGCGTACCAGCGGCTCCTGCCGGTCGTCCGTGTGTGCTCGGCGTTGCGTTCTTCCATCCCTGAACCTCAGTCGTCGGTGTCGCACGCCGCCCGGTCCGTGCTCGGGCGGGCGCCTTGATCCCGTCGCGCGGTCGCGGACGCACCGCGCCCGTCGCGCTCGTCTCGGCCTTGGCCTAGACGGCCGAGAAGGACACCGGCGGCGCCCGGGCGCCGCCGCTCAGGACGAGGCGGTCGCCGGGGACGCGATCGGAGTCGAGCAGGGAGAAGCTGTGTGCGTCCGTGGGCACCGCTGCCGTCTGCGGGCCGGCGAGCGTGCGGGCGGCGCCCTCGACGAGGTCGAGGAGCCCGCGCGCGACCCGGACCGCGCTCAGGGCGACGGCGACCTGGACGACGAGGACGAGCAGGGCGACAGGCAGGAGCTCGGCGGTGTTGGCGCCGAGGCCCGCGAGCGTGCCCCCGGAGTCGAGCGCGGCGCCGCCGAAGAGCCCGAGGAGGGGCACGGCGCCGAAGAGCCAGAGCGAACGGCCGGAGGCCCCGCGCCAGGCCGGGTAGACGCTCGCCGCCGCCGCGATGACGATGGCGAGCGACAGGCAGAGCGAGAGCGACGTCGACAGGTACGCGGCCTGGTCGGCCTCGTGCCCGTGCCCGGCGTGGCCGCCGGCTGCTCCGCCGAGGCGGTGAGCGGCGACATGGACGCCGGCCCAGGCAAGACCGCCCACGGCCAGCAGCATCGGCACCGTGAAGAGACGCCGCATGGGCCATACGATAGCCCTTGCCCGGAGCCGGGACAACCGGGTCATCGTTCGTCGAGCTCCGCGAGCAGGGTCTGCATCCGCACGATCTCGATCTGCTGGTCGGCCTCGACGTGCCGCGCGAAGGCGTCGATCTGCGACTCGACGCCGCCGCCGGCCGCGTAGAGCTCCGCGACCATGACGAGCGCGCCCTGGTGGTGGCGGATCATCCCCTCCAGGAAGAGCCGGTTGAACTCGCGGCCGCTCGCGGCCTCCATCCGTTCCAGCTCCGGCTCGCTGAGCATGCCCGGCATCAGCTCGTCGGCGTCGTGGACGTCGAAGGCCTCCTCGCCCTGCGCCTCGAGCCAGCGCGCCATCATCGCGATCTCGTCCTCCTGGGAAACTCGCAGCCGCTCCGTGAACAACGGGATGTCCGGCCCCTGGGCGCGTTCTGGCACATACCGGGCCATGCGGAGCGCCTGTGCGTGGTGGTGGATCATGTCCTGCATGAAGGCGATGTCCGCGGCGGTCGCCTCGGGGGTCTCGATCGCCTCCAGCTCCTGGGCCGAGAGCGTCGTGCTGGGCTCGCCCGGCGCGCCCGGCTGGACGACGTTCCCCGTCTGCTCCGAGCTCGTCCCGTCCGTGGACGTCGCCGGCTCGAGCGCCTCCGCCGAGTCGCCGCCGCCGAGGCTGCACCCGCCGGCGGCCGCCAGCAGGAGGAGCAGGGCCCCCACGAGCGCGAGACGAAACGGACTTGTCCGATTTAGTCTCACTGTATTAGGGTTACACGGCGGAGGTGGGTGACCGCAAGGGGGAAGTACATGGAGGGACCTGCGGCTTCGACGCGAAGCAAACGCGCCGGGTGGCACAGGCTTGCAGTCTTTGGAGTGGTGGTCGCGCTCGTCGGGGTGCTCGCTGCGAGCGCGGCGGCTCAGCTCCCGTCACAGACCGATCCGCGCTTCGGGCTCGACCCCGGGTTCCAGGACGCTGAGGAGGCGACCTGGAACGCCACCAAGATAGGGCACGCCGAGAAGGCGCCGGGGTTCTCGGACCCGACGAATCCCGGATCCTTCGGCTTCTTGAACTCGGACCTCGCCCTCCAGGGCGACTTCGCGTTCGTCGGGAGCTTCAACGGGATCCAGATCTACGACGTCTCCGATCCGACGAGCCCCACGGTGCGGACGAGCATCGTCTGCCCGGGCGGTCAGGGTGATCCGTCCGTCTACGGGAACCTGCTCTTCATGTCGGTCGAGGAGTCGCGTGCCCGCGTGGACTGCGGCACGAACCCGTCCGTGGGCACCCGGTTCCAGGGCGTGCGCATCTTCGACGTCTCGAACGTCGACGCTCCCGTGCAGGTCGCGGCGGTGCAGCTCTGCCGCGGCTCGCACACGCACACGCTCGTGACGGATCCCGACGATCCGGACAACATCTACGTGTACGTCTCCGGCACGGCCGGCCCGCGGCCGGCCTCGACGCTGGCCGGATGCAACAACAACCCGGCGAGCGGCGCCGACCCCTCGCGCTGGCGGATCGAGGTCATCAAGGTCCCGCTCGCGAACCCGTCGGCCGCGGCGGTCGTGAGCGAGGTCCGTCTGTTCCAGGATCCGAACACCGGCGCTATCGACGGCCTGCAGAACGCGCCCCCGACGCCGCAGCATCCGTCGGGGATGAACTGGGGCCCGACGCCGATCACGGACGCGTGCCACGACATCACGGTGTACCCGGAGATCGGGCTCGCCGCCGGCGCCTGCGAGGGCAACGGCCTCCTGATCGACATCTCGGACGCCGCCAACCCGAAGCGCCTGGACGCCGTCGCCGATCCGAACTTCGCCTACTGGCACTCGGCGACGTTCAACAACGACGGCACGAAGGTCGTCTTCACGGATGAGTGGGGCGGTGGCACCGGGGCCCGCTGCCGGACGACCGACCAGCTCAACTGGGGCGCGAACGCGATCTTCGACATCGTCGGCGGCAAGCTCCAGTTCCGGAGCTACTACAAGATGCCGGCGGCTCAGACGACGAACGAGAACTGCGTCGCGCACAACGGCACGATCGTGCCCGTCCGTGGCAAGGACATCATCGTGCAGGGGTGGTACCAGGGCGGCATGTCCGTGTTCGACTTCACGGACTCCGCGAACCCGAAGGAGATCGCCTACTTCGACCGCGGCCCGGTCAGCGGCACAGGGCTCGTGTTCGGCGGCCTCTGGACGAGCTACTACTGGAACGGGCTCGTCTACGGCACCGACCTCGCCCGCGGGATCGACGTCTTCCAGCTCGACCCGAGCGAGTTCCTCTCGGAGGCGGACCTCGAGCTCGCGGCGCAGCCGCAGTTCGACAGGATGAACGCTCAGCTGCAGGAGAAGGTCGTCTGGTACGACTGGGAGGGCTTCCTCTCCACCTTCGAGAACCCGCCCGTGCTCAACGAGGCGCACTCGAGGGGCGTGCAGCAGTTCTGGTTCCGCCTCGGCGGTGACCGCGGCCTCGACGTGCTCGAGGGCACGCCGGCCTCGCGCCAGATCGACTGCGAGACGAAGGAGCCCATCGGGGCGTTCGAGCCGGCCGAGACGCCGGGCTTCTCGAGCCTCCACTACCAGCGCGGGACCGAGCGCTACAACTACCCGTGGAAGCCTCCGAAGGGCAACGACTACGCGGGCACGTGCCGCGAGTTCGTCCTGACCCTGAGCAACGGGAGCTCCCACTCGGCCTGGCTCGAGTTCGTGAAGTAGCTCCGAGTCGAAACCGACGAAACGAGAGGGCGCCGGGCAGGGGCGCCCTCTCGTCGTCCCCGGCCCCGGTGGAGCGGCTACCCTTGCAGGGCTGCGCTTGCGCTCCTCCTCCCGGGCCCGCCCGGGAGCGAACGCAGCCCCCGGTCGAGCGCACTCCCGAAGGAGGACTCCGATGCTCTCGACCATCCTCGGCGTGACGGCCGCGACCTGGGCCGTCTTCATGGCGCTCTCGCCGCTCCTGCAGGTCCGCGAGGTGCTCAGGCGCGGCTCCTCCGAGGGCATCTCGGTCGCCTACTTCTGCGTCCTGCTCGTCGGCTTCGGCCTGTGGGTCGCCTACGGCCTGGCCGGCGGCGACCTCCCGCTGGTCGTGCCCAACACGCTCGCATTCGTCGTCACCGCCGGGACGATCGCCGTCGCCCTGCGCCTCAGGGGTCCCGTTGCCCGGTAGCCGCCCGCTACGTGCGTCGACCGAGGAGGCCCGCGACCGTGGGGTCGCCCTTCTTCGGCCGGGGCCGGACCTGGTCGACCGTGCACTCGGCCGGGTCCTTGTCGGGCCGGAAGCGCAGGAAGCGCGCGTTGTGGCGGATCCGGCCCTTCTGCCACTTGTCGTAGCGGACCTCGACGACGAGCTCGGGCGGGACGGAGCTCCACTCGAGCTGGTCTGCCTTCGGCTTCCAGCGGCTCGGCGCGCCGCGCGGCTTGCGCTCCGGGTTCGGGCCGAGGAGAGGCTCGACACGCTGGAGGATCTCGGCGCGCTTCTTCCCGCTCGCCGGCGCGTTGCCGACCGGCCGCAGCTCGCCGTCCACGTAGAGGCCGAGCGCGAGGCTGGCGATGCCGGTGCCCTTCTCGCTCCAGGTGACGCCGACGACGACCAGGTCCGCGGTCTTGTCGCCCTTCACCTTCTGGACCGCCTCGCGCGAGCCGGGGAGGTAGGGGGAGTCGAGGCGCTTGGCGATCACCCCGTCGAAGCCGGCCACCTCCAGCCGCTCGAGCCAGCGCGCCGCCTCCGCGACGTCGCGGGTCGAGGGCGAGACGTCGAACGGGAGCTCCTCCACCCCCGCCCGCCGCCTCGCGAACGGCAGCCCGTGGAGGTCCTCGCCGTCCCAGAGGAGGACGTCGAAGCAGACGAACTGCGCCGGGATCTCGGCCGAGAGCTTCCGCACCCGGCTCTCGGCAGGGTGGAGCCGCATCTGGAGCGCGTCGAAGTCGAGCGCCCCGTCGCGCACGACGACGATCTCGCCGTCCACCGCCGAGCGCGGCTGCAGGAGGTCGCCGAGGGCCGCGAGCTCCGGGAAGTAGCGCAGGAGCGGCCGGCCGTTGCGGCTCCAGAGGTGGAAGTCGCCGTCGAGGTTCTCGGCGATGCCGCGGAAGCCGTCCCACTTGGGCTCGTACTGCCAGCCGTCACCCTCCGGGAGGGCGTCGACGAGCTGCGCCTCCATCGGCGGGAACGGCAGGTCCTCGGGCGGGGTCGGCTCGGCGGTCACCGCGGCCGATTGTCGCACGCCTCAGGCTCTGGGCTCGCGGTTCTGGAAGGCGTCGAGGCAGCCGCGGTACGCGGCAGGGCGGAAGGCGCGCGCGTGCTGGCGCCTCGCCTGCGTCCGCGCGACGAGCTTGGGCTTCGGCGCGACCCCGTACTGCTTGGCGAGCTCGCGCCGGGTGAAGACGGTGCAGATCCGGTAGGCGTTCCGGTAGTGGACGGCCTTGCGGCCGGTGAAGAGCGGCTCCGCCTCGGGGCTCTCGTCGAGCGTGGAGGTCGACGGCCAGGGCCCGGCGGCTGGCTCCGGGCCCAGCCCGGTGCAGGCCGAGACGGCGACGCTCAGCACGAGGAGGGCCGCAAGCCTCATCCCGTCCTCCTGCGCGTTCGCGCGGATTCCGAAACCACCGGGCGCTCTCGCGCGTCAAACCGATCATGAGGAGAGTTGTGATCACCGGCATGGGCGCGGTCACGCCGCTCGGCAACGACCTGCGCACGACTTGGCGGCGGCTGCTCGCGGGCGAGAGCGGCGTCGACCGGATCCAGGCCTTCGACCCGAGCCCGTTCCCGGTCCAGATCGCGGCCGAGGTCAAGGACGACTACGACCCGACCGGGGCGGCGGCGCCCAAGGAGCTGCGCAAGCTCGACCGCAACGTGCTCTTCGCGCTCTCCGCCGCGAAGGAGGCGGCCGTCGACGCCGGGCTCAACGGCTTCGACCCCGAACGCGTCGGTGTCGTCGTGGGGAACTGCATCGGCGGCTTCAACGAGCTGATGCGCCAGTACGACGTGCTCAAGGAGCGAGGGCCGGACCGGGTCTCGCCGACCTTCCTCGCCAACGTCCTCGTCGACTCGGCGAGCGGGCAGATCGCGATCGAGCTCGGTCTGCGCGGGCCCAACTACGCCGTCGTCTCCGCCTGTGCCACCGGGTCGCACGCGATCGGCGAGGGAGCCGAGCTGGTCCGGCACGGGGATGCCGACGTGATCCTCGCGGGAGGCACCGAGGGGTGCATCCACCCGCTGATCCTCGCCGGCTTCTGCACCATGCGCGGGCTCGCGATCGGCAACGGCGACCCCCGGAGGGCCGCCCGTCCCTTCGACGCGCTCCGCGAGGGGTTCGTCATGGGCGAGGGCGCCGCGGTGATGGTGCTGGAGGAGCTCGAGGCCGCCAGGGCGCGGGGCGCGACGATCTACGCCGAGGTGCTCGGCTACGGGGCCTCCAACGACGCGCACCACATGCTCCAGCCCGACCCGGAGTTCGGCGGAGTCGTCGCCATGATGCGCGCGGCCCTCGAGCGGTCCCGGACCTCGCCCGACGAGGTCGACTACGTCAACGCGCACGGGACCGGGACTCCGCTCGGCGACCTGGCCGAGACCCAGGCCCTCAAGGAGGTGTTCGGCGACCACGCCTACGAGCTGGCCGTCTCCTCGACGAAGTCGATGCTCGGGCACATGTTCGGCGCCGCCGGCGCCATCGAGGCGGTGGCGTGTGCGCTCGCGATCCACGAGCGGACGATCCCGCCGACGATCAACTACGAGAACCCCGATCCGGACCTCGACCTCGACTACGTCCCCAACGAGGCGCGGGAGGCCGAGATCCGCGTCGCGCTCTCGAACGCGATGGGCCTGGGCGGCCACAACGGGTGCGTCCTCCTCGGACGGGTGAATTAGCGGTCACCCTCTTCCCTTTCCGCTGACAGTAGTTCAAGATCAGTTGCAATGAGGGGTCAGATGCGGCTGGTTCTCGTTGCGGCGCTCGTCGTCGTGGTCGTCGGCGTCGCCGGCGCGGGTGCCGGCGCCGGCTCGAAGAGCGCGGCGACCGGCGGCGCGGCCCTCGCGCCGATCGGCGGCTCCGCTGACTACGTCCCGGGCGAGCTGATCGTCCGCTTCCGCAGCGGCGCCTCCGCCTCCGAGCGCGCCGCGGCGCTCGCCGCCGAGGGAGCGCGCGCGGCCGGCGGGCTCGGGGTTCCCGGGCTCACCCGCGTCAAGCTCTCGCCCGGCACGGCCGTCGCGGAGGCCGTGGCGCGGCTCGAGGAAGACCCCGACGTCCTCTACGCCGAGCCGAACTACATCCGCCGCCTCGACCGGCTCTCGAACGACCCGATGCTGAAGCAGCTCTGGGGTCTGAGCCAGTACTCCGGCAAGGACATCGACGCGCCCTCCGCCTGGAACCAGACGACGGGCAGCTCGAACGTGGTCGTCGCCGTGATCGACAGCGGCATCGCCTACAACCACCCGGACCTGAACGGCAACATCTGGGTGAACCAGGACGAGCTCCCGGGGAACGGCGTCGACGACGACGTCAACGGCTTTATCGACGACGTGCGCGGCTGGGACTTCGTCCAGGGTGACGCGATGCCGTTCGACTACAACGGCCACGGGACGCACGTCGCCGGCACGATCGGCGCCGAGGGGAACAACGGCACCGGCGTCGCCGGGGTCAACTGGGACGTCTCGCTCATGCCGCTCCGCGCCGCGGACGCGGACGGCGGCCTGACAGACGCGGACATCCTGAACGCGATCACCTACGCCTGCGCGAACGGGGCCGACGTCGTGAACGGCAGCTTCGGCGGCAGCGGGTTCAGCATGTCGATCGCCAACGCGATCAACTCGGGGCCGTGCGCGAACACCCTCTTCGTCATCGCCGCCGGGAACAGCGGCCTGAACCTCGACGGCGCCAACAACGCCTATCCCTGCGAGTACCACCGGCCGGCCGCCCAGGGCGGCGCCGACGCGGTCAACCTGATCTGCATCGCCGCGACCGGCAAGACCGACGGGATCGCCAGCTTCTCGAACCGCGGCACGCAGTCCGTGCACCTGGCGGCGCCGGGCGTCGGCATTCGCAGCACCTGGCCTGTCTACTCGAACGTCCCCGGCTTCCCCGAGGGGTACGAGGGGACGGCCGCCCAGTTCAACTCGCGCTGGGGCGACCGCACCGGCGGCGCGCCGAACTGGAACCGGACGTCGGCGCGGAAGAAGGCGGGCACCTACAGCCTCGCCGACTCGCCGAGCGGGCTGTATCCGAACAACTCCGACCGCACGATCCGCCGGCTGGCCCCGTTCAGCCTGGCCGGCCGCTCCGGGTGCCTGGTCGAGAACTGGGTCCGGCTCGATTCCGAGCTCGGCTTCGACGGCCTCATCCTCATGGCCGGGACGACGACCGCTACGACGACCAATCTCGGCTCCTGGTCGGGCACGACGGGCGGGTCGTGGGTCCGGCTCACGAACGACATGTCGGCCCTGGACGGGCAGGGAACCGTGTACCTCCGCCTCCGCTTCCTCAGCGACGAAACCTTCAACTTCGACGGGGTCTACGTCGACAACACGGCCGTCAAGTGCCTGAACCACGGCGGCGCCGGCTACATGACGATCAGCGGCACGTCGATGGCCACGCCGCACGTGGCGGGCGTCGCCGCGCTTCTCCTGGCCGACGACCCGACGATGACGGTCGCCGACCTGAAGGCGGCCCTCCTCGCGGGCGTCGACACGGTCGCCGGCCTGGCGACGCACGTCTCGACGAGCGGCCGCCTGAACGCGGCCAAGGCGCTCGGGCTCGTCCCCGACGACACCCGGCCGAACACGAGGATCACGGGCCGGCCGGCCAACACGACGTCGTCGCGGAAGGCCACCTTCCGCTTCACGGGCGCCGGCGCGGGCGGCAGGTTCGAGTGCAAGCACATGAACGGCCCCTGGACGGCCTGCAAGTCGCCGAAGACCTACAAGGGGCTGAAGAAGGGCCAGCACACCTTCCGGGTGCGCGCCATCGACAAGAACGGGAACGTCGACGCCTCCCCGGCCGTCGACACCTGGCGCATCGTCTAGCGCTGCCGCTTGATTTGTCCGTGGCGGGCGTTACAGTCCTGCGCACTCTGCCAACGCGTCGACCTCGACTTGGGGCGGTTCTCGCGGGCGCACTGGTCCTCGTGCTCGCCGCGGCCTGCGGCGGCGGCGGGGACGGCGGCGGCGGGAGCGAGGACGCGGGCGACCTCGCGGCCCAGGCGGCCGCGGTCGGCGCGCTCCTGGACGAGATCGAGGCCCTGCCGGAGACGGCGACGAGCGCGGAGACCTTCTTGACCCAGCTCGCACCGCTCCGCGAGCAGATCCAGACCCAGATCGAGCAGATCCAGGCGACGGACGCCCCGGACGAGCTCAGCTCGCAGAAGGAGCAGCTCGGCAACCGGCTGCGCGGCCTGAGGACGCAGCTTGGCCGCGTGCAGGGGCTGCTCCTGGACGACAACCTCGAGGGAGCCAAGGTGGCGACCGAGCAGCTCCTCTCCATCCAGCAGATCCGCCAGACGATCGCGGCCATCGAGGCCGCCTCCGGCGGCGGCTAGACCAGGTCGGGCGTCAGCTCCGCGATCGAGGCGAGCACGACGTCGGCCTGGGCGAGCGCCTCGTCGGCCGGGGGGAAGTGGGGGTTGGGCACGGCGATGACCCGCATGCCGGCGGCCTTCGCGCTGCGAATGCCCGCCTCGGAGTCCTCCACGGCCGTGCAGCCTGCCGGATCGGCCTCCAGCCGGCGCGCCGCCTCCAGGTAGACGTCCGGCGCCGGCTTCCCGCGCGCCACCTCCTCGGAGGAGACGGTCGCGGTGAAGGAGCGGGCGAGGCCGGAGACCTCGAGGACGAAGTCGATCAGCTCGCGGTTGGAGGACGAGGCCAGGCCGAGCGGCCAGCGCGCGGCGACCCGCTCCACCGCCTCGACGGCGCCGGGGAGGAGCGGCAGCGCCTCGCGGTAGACGGCCTCCAGGCGCCTGACCACCTCGGCGTTGATCTCCTCGGGCGACTCGGCGAGGCCGATGACGTCGTGCATGTAGCGCGACCACTCCGGCGACGACATCCCCATCATGTCTCGCGAGGCCCGCTCGTGCCAGCGGCCGCCGCGCTCCTCCGCGAGCTCCTGCCGGACCGCGTCCCAGACGTGCTCGGAGTCGACGATGATCCCGTCGAGGTCGAAGACGACGGCCTCGGTCACAGCGCCGCGTACCCCTGCCCGACGTGGACGAGCGCCGGGCCCGAGCGGCCGTGCTGGACGGCGACGACGCCGCCGACGAAGAGCGTGTGGTCGCCGGTCTCGTGCTCGTCGACGAGGCGCGCCTCGATCCAGCCGAGCGCGCCCTCGACGAGCGGGGCGCCGGTCGTGCCCGGCCGCCGCTCGATGCCGTGCCAGTGCGCGAGCGGAGGGACGCCGCGCGCGAAGTGCTGGGCGACCGCCTCCTGGTCGCCGGCGAGGAGGCTCAGCCCGAAGGCGCCCGCCTCGCGGAGCAGCTCGTGCATCGCGGCCTGCCGGCTGACGGAGACGCCGACGAGCGGCGGTGAGAGCGAGAGCGACAGAACCGCGCCCACGGTGAGCCCGAGCTGCTCGCCGCCGGCGTCCACCGTCAGCACCGCCACGCCGCCCGGGAAGCGGCGCAGCAGGGAGCGGAGCTCGGCGGCGTCGTCGGTCAGCTGCGGCGGTCGGCCTCGAGTGCCTCGAGGAGCTCGCGCTCGGGCCGCGCTCCGTGGAGCTCGGGGACGAGGTCCTGGAGCTGGACGGCCAGGTCGCGGAGGTCGTCGAGGACTCTGCTCCGGCGCTCCTCGAGCGAGCGGACCTCCTCGCGGTGCCGCTCCGTGCGCGTGCGGGCGTCGCCCTCGATCTGCTGCGCCATCTCCTGCGCGGCCTCGCGCGTGGCCCGCGCCTGCTCCTGCGCGTCAGCCAGGATCTGCCGTGCCTCCTCGTCGGACTCGCGGCGGCGCTGCGTCCCGTAGCCGTCGACGGCCGCCCGGATGTCGCGGGCGTAGTCGTCGGCGTCCGACCGCGTGCGCTCCGCCTCGCGCGTCAGCTCGGCGATGCGCGTCGCCGCTTCCCCCTGGGCGCGCTCGACGACGTCGAGTGCCTGGGTGTGCGCCTCGCTGCGGATCTTCTCCGCCGCCTCCTCCGCGGCGCGCAGCACGCCCGCAACGGCGTCGCCGACATCCCCGTAGTCCCTGGACTGACCCGACGGCATTGCCTGCTCCGAACCGTCCACGAATCCGCTCCTCGGTCGAGTTGACAACGTGCGAGGCCGGATCGTAGACCATTCCGCGCCGTCCGGATTGGTGCAGACTTAGCCGCACGTGCCGCACATCAGACAGATCGAGGTCGACGAGGCGACCGGGAAGCTTGCGCAGGAGTACGAGGCCGCGCTCGCCCGGGCGGGGAAGGTCTTCAACATCGTCAAGGCGATGTGCCTGAACCCGGTCGTCCTCAACCGGTCGATGGCGCTCTACAAGGCGATCATGTTCGGCCCCTCGGAGCTGTCGCGCGTCGAGCGGGAGCTGCTCGCCACGGTCGTCTCGACGGCGAACGACTGCCACTACTGACTGCACGCGCACGCCGACGACCTCCGTGCCGAGGGCGCAGCAGACGAGCTGGCAGAGCACGCGAAGCACGACTACCGGGCGGCGGATCTGGAGCCGCGCGTGCGGGCGCTTTGCGACTACGCGGTGAGGCTCACCGCGACGCCGGCGGAGGTCGGCCGCGAGGACGCCGACCGCCTGCGCGCCGACGGCTGGACCGACAAGGCGATCCACGACGCGATCCAGGTCATCTCGTACTTCAACTACATCAACCGGGTCGCCGAGGGCGTCGGCATCGACCCCGAGCCGGAGTGGGACGCGACGACCTGATCTGGGTCTAGTCTCACCGGGTCATGGAGATCGTCGTCCTCGGAGCCGGGCAGGTCGGCACGACCATCGTCGAGGCGCTGCACGACGACCACGACGTCACGGTCGTCGACCTCGACGCGGCGCGGCTCCAGGCGCTCTCGTACCGCTACGACGTCCGCACCGTCCGCGGGAACGGGGCGACGCGGCGCATCCTGCAGGACGCGGGCGTCGACCGGGCCGCGCTCGTCATCGCGTGCACGTCGCGGGACGAGATCAACCTCGTCGCCGGGACGCTGGCGAAGAAGCTCTCCGCTGCCCAGACGATCGTCCGCACCTCGAACCCCGAGTACATCGAAGCGTGGCAGGAGCGTCAGATCGACGTGGACTTCATGGTCTCCTCCGAGCTGGAGACGGCGTACGCCGTCTCGCGGACGATCGGCGTCCCCGCGGCGAAGCAGACGGACGTGTTCGCCGAGGGCCAGGTGCAGATCGTCGAGTTCGACGTCCCGACCGGCGAGCTCGCCGGCGACGTCGTCGGTCTTCCGCTCAAGGAGGCGAAGATTCCGGCGGACTCCAAGGTGGCGAGCATCATCCGCGGCGAGGGGATGCTCGTGCCGCGCGGCGACGAGTCGATCCTGCCCGGAGACCGGATCGTCGTCATCGGCTCGCCCGACGCCGCGCGGGCGTGGAGCCGTCTGATGGCGGCGGAGGAGCAGTCCGTGGACGACGTCGTCATCTACGGCGCCGGGGCGACTGGCGTGGCGATCGCGCACGTCCTCCTCGACCAGCGCATCCGCGTCCGGCTGATCGAGCCCATGGAGGAGCGGGCGCGCGAGGTCGCCGAGGAGCTGCCGCGGGCGAGGGTCTACTGCGCGACGGGCCTCGACCCGGACTTCATCGAGCGCGAGCGGATCGGGCAGGCGCGTGCGGCCGTCTTCGCCATGCGCGAGGACGCGAAGAACCTCTACGCCGCGACCCTGGCGCGCGTGCACGGCATCGGGTTCACCATCGGGATCGTCCACGAGCCGATCTCGGCCGAGGTCTTCGAGCGCGCGGGGATCGACGTGGCCGTCAACCCGCGCTCCGTCACGGCGGAGGAGATCGTCCGCTTCGCCCACGACCCGAGGATCCGCCAGCTCGCCATGCTCGAGGGCGACCGCTTCGAGATCCTCGACATCACGGTGCGGGAGACGAGCAAGCTCGTCCGCATCCCCTTCAAGGAGCTGCCGATGACGGGCTCGCTGATCGGGGCGATCGTCCGCGACGGGACGGCGATCTTCCCGCACGGTGACGACCGGCTCGAGCCCGACGACCGGGCCATCATCTTCACGGAGTCGAGCCGCGTGGCCGAGGTCGAGAAGGCGCTCTGAGCTCATGCGCGCGCTGCGCTTCCCGCGCCCGAGGGCGCTCGGAGTGGACGTCGGGAGCGCCGTCAACCTCGTCGGCGCCGTTCTCAAGTACCTCGGCGCGGCGTTCCTCTTCCCGGCCGCGATCGCGCTCGGCTCGGACGAGCCCGCGCTGCCGTTCCTCGCTGCGGCCGCGATCACGGGCGGTACGGGGTTCCTCGTGGAGCGGGGGACTCGCGGGAGGGAGCTCGTGGGCCCGCGGGAGGGATTCCTCGTCGTTGCTCTCACCTGGCTCGCCCTGCCGGCCTTCGGCGCCCTTCCCTACCTTCTCGCCGACGAGCCGCAGCTCGCGCGGCCGGTGGACGCCTACTTCGAGGCGATGTCCGGCTTCACCGCGACGGGCGCCACCCTCCTCACCGACATCGAGGCGGTCGACAGCTCGCTGCTCATGTGGCGGCAGCTCACCCAGTGGCTGGGCGGGATGGGGATCATCGTCCTCGCGGTGGCGATCCTGCCGCGCCTCAGGATCGGCGGCCGGCAGCTCCTCCAGTCCGAGCTCGCCGGGCCGACCGAGCTCGAGCGCCTCTCGGCGACGATCAGGGAGACCGCCAGGCGGCTCTGGGTGCTGTACCTCGTGCTCACCCTCGCGGCGATCGCGATCTTCACGGTCTACGGCTGGACCGGCGCCGACCCGGCCATGAACCTCTACCAGGCGACCGCGCACGCGTTCTCGACGCTCGCCATCGGCGGCTTCTCCACCCAGAACGAGTCGGCGGCCGCTTTCGCCGCGGTGACGCAGTGGACGATCGTCGTCTTCCTCGTACTCGCGGGCGTGAACTTCCTGCGCCTCTACCTCGTGCTCGTCCGCGGCCAGGTGCGGGCGGTCGCCCGCGACGACGAGTTCCGCCTCTATCTCGCCTTCCTCGCGGGCGGCTCCGTGCTCCTGCTCCTCGAGCTCCTCGGCGGCGACCTGTTCGGCGGCGAGGAGGCGATCCGCAACAGCGTCTTCCAGGCGGTCTCGATCATGACCACGGCCGGGTTCGCGACGTCCGACTACACGGAGTGGAGCGCGCTGGCCGAGCTGACGCTCCTCCTGCTCATGTTCATCGGAGCCTCGGCCGGATCGACGGGCGGCTCCATCAAGGTGATCCGGCACCTACTCATGTTCCGGATCATCCGGCGGGAGCTCGAGCAGACCGTGCATCGGGAGATCGTCGTGCCGGTTCGGCTGAACGCCAGCATCGTGGACGACCGGGCGATCCGCGGGATCGTCGCCTTCATCGTGCTCTACATCGGCCTGTTCGCCCTCGGCGCGCTCGGGCTCGTCGTGGACGCGAGGCGCGCGGCCGTCGAGGTGCAGTCGTTCGAGGCGCTCGGGGCCGCGGCGGCCTGCCTCGGCAACGTCGGGCCGGCCTTCGGGTTCGCTGGCCCGTTCGGCTCCTACGCGCCGTTCAGCGACCTCTCGACGGTGATCCTCACCGGTCTCATGTGGCTCGGCCGCCTCGAGATCATCCCCGTGGCCGTCCTCCTCACGAGGGGGTACTGGCGCGGATGAGGGCAGTGCCCCATGCCCGCTTCGCGCTGGGCGTGGACGTCGGCGCCGCCGTGAACCTCGTCGGAGCGCTCCTCCGCTACCTCTCGCTCGCGTTTCTCTTCCCGGCTGCGCTGGCCGTGGGCTACTCCGAGCCCGTCTGGCCCTTCCTGGCGGCCGGCGCGATCACGGCCGGCGCCGGCCTCGTGCTCGAGCAGCTCACGCACGGGAAGGAGCGCGTCGGCGTGCGCGAGGGGTTCCTCGTCGTCGCGCTCACTTGGCTGCTCGCGGCCGCGGCGGTCTCCGTGCCGTACCTCTTCTCCGGCGAGGCGCAGCTCTCGCGGCCGGTGGACGCGTTCTTCGAGGCGATGTCGGGGATGACGACGACCGGGTCGAGCATCCTCACGGACGTGTCCGGGCTCGACCGGTCGCTGCTGATGTGGCGGCAGTTCAGCCAGTGGCTCGGCGGCATGGGGATCATCGTCCTCGCCCTCGCCGTGCTCCCGCGCCTCCGCGTCGGCGGCCGCCAGCTGATGGAGTCCGAGCTCCCCGGGCCCGAGCTCGAGGCGCTCTCGGCCTCGATCCGGGACACCGCCCGCCGGCTCTGGCTCCTCTACGTCTCGCTGACCGGCGTGCTCGTCCTCGTGCTCGCCTCGCTGGGGTGGGCGGGGGTCGACGAGCGCATGAGCCTCTACGAGGCCGTCGCGCACGCGTTCACGACGATGCCCACCGGCGGGTTCGGCACCGAGCCCCGGTCCATCGAGCCCTTCGCGCCGGCGACGCAGTGGGTGATCGCGCTCTTCATGGCGCTCGCGGGGGCCAACTTCGCCCTCCTCTACCGGGCCTTCGTCCGGCGGAAGCCCGGCGTGCTCGCGCGCGACCAGGAGCTGCGCCTCTACGCGGCGCTCCTCGCCCTCGGCTCGGCCACCGTCGTCGCGATCATCTGGGACGCCGGGATCCGGGAGGGCGAGGCCGCGGCCCGTGAGGGCGTGTTCCAGGTCGTCTCGATCATGACCACGACCGGCTACGCGAACACCGACTTCAGCGAGTGGCTCGTGCTCGCGCCGGCCGCGGCGCTCCTCCTCGTCGCGCTCATGTTCCCCGGCGGCTCCGCCGGCTCGACCGCGGGCTCGATCAAGGTCGTGCGCCACCTCGTCATCGGCCGGGTGCTCCGGCGCGAACTCGACCAGACCGTGCACCCCGAGTACGTCACCCCGGTCCGCCTCAACCGCGTCCCGGTCGACGAGCGGACCGTGCGAGCGGTGATCGCGTTCGTGCTGCTCTACGTCGGCATCTTCGTGACGGGCGCGGTCCTCCTGCTCCTCGACGCGCACCGGGTCGAGCTGGAGCTCTCGCCCTTCGGCGCGCTCGCCGCCTCGGCCACGACGCTCGGAAACGTCGGGCCCGCCTTCGGCTTCGCCGGGCCGATGGGGTCGTTCGAGCCCTTCAGCGACGTCTCGAAGGGGATCATGATCGGCCTCATGTGGATCGGCAGGCTGGAGATCGTCCCGGTCGTCGCGCTCCTGACGAGGGCGTATTGGCGCGCCTGAGCGGCTGGTTCAGGCGGCGCCACCCGGCGCAGCTGATCGTCTTCGCCTTCGCGGTCGGCATCCTGCTGGGCGCAGGCCTGCTGCTCCTCCCCGCGGCCACGGCGGGCGCCGAGAGCGCCTCCTTCACCACCGCGCTCTTCACCTCCACCTCCGCGCTCTGCGTCACCGGGCTGGTCGTCGTGGACACGCCGACGTACTGGTCGAGCTTCGGCCAGGTGGTCATCCTCGGGCTGATCCAGGTCGGCGGAATCGGGATCATGACGCTCGCCTCGCTCCTCGCCCTCCTCGTCGCCCGCCGCCTCGGCCTGCGGACGCGCCTGATCGCGCAGGCCGAGACGGCAGCGCCGGAGCTGCAGGACGTGCGGCGCCTCGTCCTCGGGGTCGTCCTCCTGTCGCTCCTCTTCGAGTCGCTGGCGGCCGCCGTGCTCACGCTGCGCTTCTGGCTCTCCTACGACATGGGGCTCGGCTCGGCCCTCTGGCACGGGGTCTTCCACGCGATCTCCGCGTTCAACAACGCCGGCTTCGCGCTCTGGAGCGACAGCCTCGTCCAGTTCGCAACCGACGGCTGGGTCTCCCTGACGGTCGCCGTCGCCGTCCTCGCCGGCGGGCTCGGCTTCCCCGTCTGGATCGAGCTGCGCCGGCGGATCCTCAGCCCGCGCTTCTGGACGCTCCACACGAAGCTCACGCTCGTGCTGACGTTCGCGCTCCTCGGCTCTGGGCTCGTCCTCTTCGCGGCCTTCGAGTGGTCGAACCCGGGCACGCTCGGCCCGCTCGACACGCCGGGCAAGCTGCTCGCGTCGTTCTTCCAGAGCGTGACGCCGCGGACGGCCGGGTTCAACACGGTCGACTACGGGAGCGCCGAGCAGGAGACGCTGTTCGTCACCGACCTGCTCATGTTCATCGGCGGCGGCAGCGCCTCGACGGCGGGGGGCATCAAGGTGACGACGTTCGCGCTCCTCTTCCTCATGGTCTGGTCGGAGGCCCGCGGCGACCCGCACGTCACGGCCTTCGGCCGGCAGGTTCCCGCCCATGCGCAGCGGCAGGCGTTCTCGGTCGTGTTCATCGCGGCGGCCGCGGTCTTCGCCGGGACGCTCGCGCTCCTCGCCCTCAGCGACCATCCCTTCCGGGAGGTGCTCTTCGAGGCGGTCTCGGCCTTCGGGACGGTCGGTCTCTCCACCGGGATCACCGCCGACTGGGGCGAGCTCGGCCGCCTCGTCCTCGTCGCGCTCATGTTCCTCGGGCGCACCGGGCCGTATACGCTCGCGGTCGCGCTCGCGCTGCGCGAGCGCAAGAGGCTCTACCGCTTCCCCGAAGAGCGACCAATCATCGGCTAGAGAGACGCTAGATGGCTCACAGGCAGTTCATCGTCATCGGGCTCGGCCGCTTCGGCGGCGGTCTCGCGGAGACGCTGGTCGGCATGGGCCACGAGGTGCTCGGCGTCGACACCGATCCGAAGACGGTGCAGGCCTTCGCCGGCGTCCTCACGCACGTCGTCGAGGCGGACTCCACGAGCGAGACGGCGATGCGCCAGCTCGGCGCCGGGGAGTTCGAGACCGCCGTCGTCGCCATCGGTACCGAGATCGAGGCGAGCATCCTGACGACCTCCGTCCTCGTCGACCTCGGCGCTCCCCGCATCGTGGCCAAGGCGGTGACCGGGGCCCACGGGCGCATCCTCGAGCGGGTCGGCGCCCACCGGGTCGTCTTCCCCGAGCGCGACATGGGCGTCCGCGTCGGCCACAGCCTCGCCGGGTCGATCCTCGACTACTTCGAGCTGGACCCTGGCTTCGCCATCGTCGAGACGACCGCGCCGCGGCCACTCGTCGGCAGGACGCTGGCCGAGGCCGAGGTGCGCAAGCGCTACGGCATCACGGTCGTCTGCATCAAGCCCGAGGGCGGCGTCTTCACCTACGCGACGCCGGACACGGTGCCCTCGGAGGGTGACATCGTCGTCGTCGCCGGCGAGAAGGCCCGAGCCGAGGCCTTCGGCGAGCTCAGCTGAGCGCCTGCGCCAGAGCCGTGCGCGCCTGCGCGACCGCGCCCGGGGCGATCTGGTGGGCGACCGGGTCCTCCCGGTAGGCGACCTCCAGGCCCGCGGCATCCAGGCGGTCGCGCGCGTCACGGCCGAACTCGACGCCGATCACCGGGTCGTACGTCCCGTGGGAGATCGAGACCGGCAGCCCGGCGCGGCCGTCGAGGTCGAGCTCGAAGCCCTCCACGGTGGGGATGAAGCCGCTCATGGCGAGGATGCCGGCCGGGCGCGGGCGCGAGGCGCCCAGCCCGAGGGCGTAGGACATGACCGCGCCCTGCGAGAAGCCGCCGAGCACGGTCCGCTTCGGAGGCACGCCGGCCTCGGCCAGCGCCCGGTCGAGCCAGTCCGAGGCGGCCGTGAAGGTGGCGAGGAAGGTCTCCCGGTCGGGGAAGCCGATCTCGCGGACCGCGTACCAGTGCGCGCCTCCGGGCGGCAGCGCGAGCGGCCCGCGCGGGACGAGGCCGACGAGGCGCCGCTCGGGGTCGAGCAGGTCGAGGAGCGGCTCGAGGTCGAGCTCGTCGGCTCCGCGTCCGTGCACGAGCACGAGCGCGCCGGCCGGCTCGCCGGCGGCAGGGCGGGTGCGGTGGGTGATCTCGGCCCGCTCGAGGCTCATGGAGTGAGCTTAGATCGCACGGGCGGGCCACCCGAGCGGGAGGACGCCGAAGGGCCTAGTGCCAGCGCCGGTGCTTCTTCTTCGCCTTCCAGTCCCGGCGGTCGTGCCGCTTGTCGGCCTTGTCGTTGCGCCGCTCGTCCCGCTTCTCGCCCCTCTCCTTGCGGCGCTCCTCGCGCTCGGCCCGCTTCTCGTCGCGCCGCTTCTCCTTCTCGGCCTTGCGCTCCTCGCGCCTCTCCGCGTTCTCGTCGCGGCGGTTTTCCTTCTCGGCCTTGCGCCTCTCGCGCTCCTCGGCCTTTTCCCTGCGCCGCTCCTCCTTGCGCTCCTCGCGGTCGGGCTTCTCGCCCGCCGGCGGCTTTCCGGGCTTGGGGGGCTCGCGCGGGGGCTCGGGCGGCTCCGGAGGCTCCTGCGGGGGAGGCGGGGGCGGAGGTGGGGGAGGCGACGGTGCGCCCCCGGGCCGGCCGGGGCTCGACCCGCCGCCGGAGCGGCCCGGATCCGAGCCGGACGAGCCGTCGCCCGAGCCCGAGCCGGAGCCCGATGCCGTGTCGCCGAGGATGCCGTTTGCGCTCGCGGCCGGGGATCCCGGAGGAGTCTGCTGCGGGCCGGTGGGGGCGGCCTCCTGCGTCTCCTCGGGCTCGGTGGGGGCAAGCGCCTCGGCGACGATCTCTCCGGCCTGGGCGGTGCCGCGCAGGGGAGCGGGCAGGCTGTCGAGCGGCCTGTCTCCAGGCAGCACCATAGGTGCCAACGCGAGCAGCGTGATGACCACGCTGAGCGCGATGGTCCAAAGCGCGTGTGTGCCTAGACGGCTCCCCACCCTTGTCCCATCGGCCGATCTTCCCTCTGACTTGAACGGTAGTCGACCATCTAGCCGGTTGGAACCCCTGATTCGTCCAGTATTTGCCGGAGCGCCACCGCGTTTCGGGGGGCCTGGGCGACGATCTCGCCCTGCGGCGTGCGGCTCCAGCGGTTGTTGTTGAAGAGGACGTAGACCTCGTCCGCCGTCTTCCCTAGCTCCGTGAGCGGCTCGACCCACTCGCGCAGCTCGTCCTCGGCGTAGTCGTAGTCGAAGCGGTCGCTGGCGCTGCCGCCGCGCACGTTCCAGGTGGATGCGTTCCGGCCGTGGAAGCGGACGTACGCGAGCGGGCTGGTCGCGGCCACCACCGTGGGAACGAGGTTCTTCGCCTCGGTCTTCGGCGCGTCCACGACGACGTTCGCCGCCCCGAGCTCCTCGAGGAGAGCGAGCGTCGCGGCCCGGTGCTCCTCGTCGAGCCAGCTCCGGTGGCGGAACTCGACGAGGGTGCGGTCACCGGCGAGCTGCTCGACGGCCCAGCGCAGATACTCCACGGACACGTCCTTGGAGACGACATACGGCGGGAACTGGAGGAGGACGCCGCCGAGCTTCCCCGTCTCCCGCAGCGGCTCGAGCGCTGTACGGAAGCGGCGGAAGACCTCGGCGCGGAACTCGCGGGGCGGCCGGTCGACCCGGCCGCGGTCGTCCACCGGCACGCCTTCGCGCAGGTCCGGCGGCAGCTGCTCCAGCTTCACCGGATGGCGGGTCATGACCCCGAACGCCTTCACGTGCATGACGAAGCCGGGCGGCGTCCGCTCGGCCCAGCGCGAGACCATCGTCTCGTCCGGGAGCCGGTAGTAGGTGGAGTCGACCTCGACCGTCGAGAAGCGCTCCGCGTACCAGCGGAGGCGAGCCTCGGCCGACTTCACCTCCTTCGGGTACCAGTGCTTCGTCAGGGCCTCGTCGGCCCACGAGCACGTGCCGATGCGGATCGGGGCGGCGGGCATCCCGAGATCGTAGGGATACTGCCCGCCGTGACCGAGCCGGCCGTCCTGATCGAGGGGCTTGAGGTCCGGCGGGGAGGCCGGCTCGTCCTTCCCGGGATCACGCTCCCCGTCGGGCGCGGGAGGGTCACGGGGCTCCTGGGCCCGAGCGGCTCGGGCAAGACGACGCTCATGCGGGCGATCGTCGGCGTGCAGGTCGTGGAGGCGGGCGTGACGACGGTGCTGGGGCTGCCGGCCGGCGCGCCGGAGCTGCGCCGCCGCGTCGGCTACGTGACGCAGGCGCCGTCCGTCTACGGCGACCTCACGGTCGAGGAGAACCTCCGCTACTTCGCGGCGGTGCTGGGCGTGGACGCCGGGCGCGTCCGCGAGGCCGCGGAGGCGGTCGACCTGCGGGACCGGCTCGGGCAGGTGGTCGGCACGCTCTCCGGCGGCGAGCGCTCGCGGATCTCGCTGGCGACGGCCCTGCTCGGCGAGCCGGAGCTCCTCGTGCTCGACGAGCCGACGGTCGGCCTGGACCCCGTTCTCCGGCGCGACCTGTGGACGATGTTCCACGCGCTCGCCGCCGACGGGATCACGCTGCTCGTCTCCAGCCACGTCATGGACGAGGCGGAGCGCTGCGACGAGCTCGTCCTCCTGCGCGAGGGCGCTGTCGTCGCCGCCTCGACGCTCCGGGAGCTGCGCGACCGCACCGGCCGGGAGGACCTCGAGGAGGCGTTCCTCGCGCTCGCGGAGGAGTCCGGGTGAGCCTGCGCGTGACCGGGGCGACCGCCCGCCGCCTGCTGCGGCAGCTGCGCCGCGACCCGCGGACGGTCGCGCTCCTGCTCGTCGTGCCGCCCCTCCTGATCACGCTGCTCAAGTACGTCTTCGAGGGGCAGCCCGCCACCTTCGAACGCGTGGGAGGCCCGATCGTCGGGCTCTTCCCCTTCGTGACGATGTTCCTCGTCACCTCGATCGCGATGCTTCGCGAGCGCACGACGGGGACGCTGGAGCGCCTCATGTCCTTGCCGCTCGCCAAGCTCGACCTCCTCGCCGGCTACGGGCTCGCGTTCGCGCTCGTGGCCGCCGTCCAGGCCACGATCACCGCGACGGTCGCCTTCGGGCTCCTCGGCGTGGACAGCCTCGGCCCGCTCTGGCTCGTCATCGCCATCGCCAGCGCGAACGCCGTCCTCGGCATGGCGCTCGGACTCTTCCTGAGCGCGTTCGCGCAGACCGAGTTCCAGGCGGTTCAGTTCATGCCGGCGTTCATCTTCCCGCAGATCCTCCTGGCCGGTCTCTTCGTCCCGCGGGAGGACATGGCGCCCGCGCTCGAGGCCGTCTCGTATGTCCTGCCGCTGACCTACGCCTACGACGCGCTGGCACGGGCGATCGCGGACGAGCTCGACGCGCGCCTCGCCCTCGACCTGGCCGTGGTCTCGGGCTGCATCGTCCTCTCGCTGGTGCTCGGAGCGACGACACTCCGCAGGCGGACCGCGTGAGCGGGATCCGGCGCGACAGCACGGAGTTCGCGCGCGTCGCCGGCTTCAGCGACGCGATCTTCGCCATCGCGATGACGCTCCTCGTCCTCGACATCGGTCTCGAGGGCCTGCCGGAGAGCGGCGGCAGCGTCCGCGACATGCTCGACGCGCTTCAGGCTGCGCTGCCGGAGATCGTGAGCTTCGCCGTCGCGTTCTGGGTGATCGGCCGCTACTGGCTCGCGCCCACCACTGGTTCTTCTCCAAGCTCGAGCGCATCGACCGCCGGCTCCTGTCCCTCAACCTCCTCTACCTCGGCTTCGTCGCCTTCCTCCCGTTCCCGACCGGGGTGCTCGGCGACTACGAGGAGAACCCGATCGCCTTCGTCGTCTTCGCGCTCTCGATGGCGCGGTGAGCCTGATGGAGCTCGTCCTGGCCGACCATGCCCGCCGCGCGGCCCTGCTCCGGGAGGGCGCGCCCGCGGGCACCTGGACGTGGACGAGGATCGCCTCGCTCGTCCCGGTCTCGGTGTTCTCGTGTCGATCCCGATCGGCTTCGTCGACACCACCGCCGCGCTGCTCTCGTGGCTCGTCGCCCCGGTCGGCTTCCTCGTCAACCGGCGGATGCCGCCCGAGGTGCTCGCCTACTTCCAGCGGTACTAGGAGGGCTTGGCGGAACTCCGCTCGTCGGCGGGGTGCGATGGTCGTTCCGAGGACGCAGTCCTCGGGGCGAGCAGCGCGGCCCGGCGGCACCGCCGTGATTTCGCCAAACGCTCCTAGACGGCCAGAGCGAGCTGGTCCTCCCGTCGGGCCGGCACCGGCCGGCCGCCGCCCGAGGGCGAGAGCCCGTGTCGCAGCCGCAGGCGCGCGAAGCGCTCGCCGACCTGCTCCTGGTAGGTCTTCGGCGCGTAGGCCCGGCTCCCGTAGAGCTCGACGTAGCGCGGGTAGAGGAACGGGTAGGCCTGCTTCAGCCAGGGCATGAAGTGGTCGCGGATCCCGGGGCGCACGTGCAGGACGATTGCCGAGGCCCACGACACGCCGGCCTCGGCGCAGGCGGCCAGTACCTCGTCGAGGTGCTCGTCGTCGTCGGTCAGCCCGGGGAGTACCGGGGCGACGAGCACGCCGGTGCGGATGCCGGCGTCCGCGAGGCGCCGGAGGATCTCGAGGCGCTTGCCGCCGGGAGGCGTGCCCGGCTCGACCACGCGGCGCACCTCCTCGTCCAGCGTGCCGACGCTCATGGAGACGGTGAGAGCGGCCCGGTCGTTCAGTCGCTGGAAGGCGTCGAGGTCGCGGAGGACCATGGTCGACTTCGTCAGCAGCGAGAGCGGGTTCGCGAAGTCCGCGAGCGCCTCGACGACGCCGCGGGTCAGCCGGTAGCGGCCCTCGCAGTGCTGGTAGGGGTCGGTGGCCGTGCCCATGGCCACCGTCTCCCCGTCCCAGCGGGGCGACGCGAGCTCGCGGCGCAGCACCTCGACGACGTTCGTCTTGACGACGATCTTCGAGGAGAAGTCGTCGCCGATCCCCAGGTCCAGGTAGCTGTGGAACGCGCGGGCGAAGCAGTAGTGGCAGCTATGCGTGCACCCACGGTACGGGTTCACAGTCCAGCGGAAGGGGATCCGGCTCGTCTCCGGGACCCGGTTCAGAGCCGACTTGCAGGTGTCCTCGAGGTACTGCGCGCGAGCCACGTCTGCGCACACTATAGAACAGACGTTCGTATCGGCGCCAGGTGGATCCTCCGGCCGGTGCGGGCGGTGGGCGTCCGGCCCGCGGAGGGCGTATCGTTGGTTTGGCCCGGCTGCCGTCGGAAACGAGGACCTGATGGATCCGCAGCTCCAAGCTCTGCTCGACCGCGCCGAGGAGCACGAGTGCCTCGAGTACTCCGCGCTGGACCAGCTCGTCGAGGCGCTCGAGCTCGGCGAGGAGGAGCTCGAGGACATCTACGACGAGATCGCCAAGCGCGGGATCGAGCTTCGCGACGACTGCGGGCGCGAGGCGAAGGCGACCTACGTGAACGGCGACCTCGCCGTCGCGACGACCGACGCGCTCCAGCTCTTCATGCAGGAGATCGGCCGCTACCCGCTCCTGACGAAGGAGCAGGAGATCGAGCTCGCCCAGCGCATCGAGCGGGGCGATACGGAGGCGAAGGAGCAGATGATCAACTCCAACCTGCGCCTGGTCGTCTCGATCGCCAAGCGCTACCAGGGCCATGGGCTGACGCTGCTCGACCTGATCCAGGAGGGCATCATCGGGCTCATTCGCGCGGTGGAGAAGTTCGACTGGCGCAAGGGCTTCAAGTTCTCCACGTACGCGACCTGGTGGATCCGCCAGGCGGTGCAGCGGGGCGTCGCCAACAAGTCGCGGGAGATCCGCGTGCCGGTGCACATCGTCGAGCGCGAGCAGCGGATCTCGCGGGCGGAGCGCGACCTGGCGCCCCGGCTCGGGCGCATGCCCACCGACGAGGAGGTGGCCGAGGCGGCGCGGATCACGGTCGCCCAGGTCGGCGAGGTGCGCGGGGTCGCCCGGGCGGTCACGAGCCTGGACAAGCCGATTGCCGAGGCCAGTGGGACGACCTTCCAGGAGCTCCTCGCCGGCGACGAGGAGGACGTCGAGCAGGAGGTCACGATCAACCTCGCGCAGGAGGCCCTCCGGGACGCCCTCGACGAGCTCCCCGACCGCGAGCGCGAGGTGCTGAAGCGCCGCTACGGGCTCAACGGCGAGCGCGACCCCGAGTCGCTCGAGGAGATCGGCCGCGGGCTCGGGATCACGCGCGAGCGCGTGCGCCAGATCGAGGCGAACGCCCTCGAGCGGCTCGCGGTCCGGCGCGAGATCGCCGCCCTGCAAGGCGTCGTCTAGACCTCCCTGTACCTGGCCTGAACCAAGCAGAAGAGGCCGTAGGCGGCCAGCCCGAGCGCGACCGCGCCGAGCAGGAAGGGGCCGTACGCCTCGCCGGCGAGCGTCTGGAGCGCCCCGTCGAGCCCGACCGCCTCGTCCGGGTCGTACTGCCACGCCGCCCGCAGGACGAAGAAGCCGATCAGCGCGAAGACGACTGCTCGAGCCAGATGGCCGGCGACGCCCAGGCCGATGTACCACGGGCGCGCCGACGCGTGCATGGTCTCCTCCCTGAGCTCGTCGCGGAACGAGCCCGACAGCGCCTTGTAGGCGTTGAAGGCGCCCGCCCCGACGATCGCCAGGCCTGCGAGGCCCACGAGCCAGCGGCCGAGCGGGAGGTCGAGCGCGACCGCGGTCGCCCTGTCTTCCTCCTGCGAGCCGCCGCCGCCGCCGCCCGCGAGGACGGCGATAGCCGCGACGGCGAGCCCGGCGTAGAGCGCGGCCTCCCCTAGTCGGCCGAGCCGCTTCGCGATTCCCTCGGCGTCGTCGCCATCGTCGTCGCGGTCGAAGACCGCCTGCACGAAGCGCCAGACCGCGTAGGAGCCGAAGCCGAGCGCGATCAGCATGATCAGCGCCCACCCGAGCGGCTCGTCGGCGACCGCCCGGAGCGCGCCCTGGCGGTCCTGCGCCCGGCCGCCGCCTCCCACGGCCACGTCCACGGCGAGGACGGCCACGAGGAGGTAGGAGATCCCCTTCGTCGCCAGCCCGAAGCGCCCGCTCCACTCGACCCACCGACTCTGCTCGACGTGCTCGGTCACCGGGGGTCTCTACCCGCCGGGGCCTCACTACAATCTCGCCTCCGTGCGGCGCGGCCTCCTTCACCTCTCACTCGTCGTGGCGCTCCTCGTGGCGGCGCCGCCTGCGGCCGCGTCGACCTGGAACGAGCGTACGGCTGCCGCGGCCCGCTACGTCGAGGCCCGCGCCGGCGTCGAGAGCTTCGCGCTCGTCGACGACCGCGGGCGACTCCACGGCTACCGGCTGCGCAGGCAGGCCCCGTCCGCCAGCCTGCTCAAGGCGATGGCGCTCGTGGCCTACCTCAACCTCCCGTCCGTTCGCGAGCGCCCGCTTCGGGACGCCGACCGCCGCCTCCTCGGACCGATGATCCGCCGCTCCGACAACGCGACGGCCGGGGTCGTTCTCCGCACGGTCGGCTCGCGCCGCCTCCACCGGCTCGCCGCGCGCGCGAACATGCTCGACTTCAGCTTCGCCTGGCCCATCTGGGGCAACTCGACCACCTCGGCCCGCGACCAGGCGCGCTTCTTCTGGCGCATCCCCCGCCTCGTCCCGCGCCGCCACCGGATCTACACGCTCTCGGTCCTGGCGAGCATCGTGCCCTCGCAGCGCTGGGGGATCCCGCCGGTGCGCCCGCCGCGCTGGGCGATCCACTTCAAGGGCGGCTGGGGCTCCGGCACGGGGCTCGTCGCCCACCAGTCCGCGCTCCTCCGAAGAGACGGCCGGCGCATCGCGCTCTCCGTGCTCACGCGCTGGAACCCGAGCCACGCCTACGGGACGACGACGATCCGCGGCGTTGCCGCGAGGCTCCTGCGGCGCCCCCTACCGCTGGCACCGCGGTAGATAGCCCACGAAAACGAGGAGCCCGGCTCTCTCACCTCGGAAGGTTGCGGCTACCTCCAGAGGATGACCGTGCTCCTCGTTCTCTCGCGCTGGATATCGGCACGGGCGTCGGCCGACTTGAGCCCTTCCGCACACGATGTTTGGCGTCGCCGCGTGACGGCTACGCTTGCGTCATGCTCCGCCGCCTCCGCTGGATCGTGATTCTCTGGCTCGCCCGCCGGGGCTGGGAGATCCTGCAGCGCCGCCGCGCGGCGCGCGCGACCCGTTAGGGAAAGCGCGTTCCCGCCGGGTCGAGGTCGAGGCCGCCGCCGTCGCGGCAGGCGGGCGGGACGCGGTACTCGGCGGCCGAGCCGCTGCGGCCCCCGTTCTCGACGAGCTGCTGCCGCATCAGCCGCCGCGCCGTGTCCTCCGAGAGGCCGAGCCGCTGGCCCAGCGTGACCCCGGACTGGAACGCGTAGCACTCGACGATGCCCTCCTCGCGGACGCCGCTGAGATGCCAGGCCTCGTGGGCGAGGACGGCGAGCGCCCGCCCGGTCTGACTCGCGGTGACCTCGCCCTCGAACGCGAGGCGGTAGAGGTCGAGGCAGCGCTCCGGCGTCAGGTACGTCAGGTCGCCGCCGACCGTCGCCACGCCGTCGGCGTGCTGGACGGCGCCGACGTACTGGCCGGACTCGTCGCAGCGGACGCGCACCGGCTTCCCGGCGATGACCGAAGCCTCCTCCGAGAAGCGGTCCTGCGCCTCCGTCCGCGTCTCGACCGAAAGCGAATCCCACCCGGTGCGGCTCATGACGAGCCAGAGGAGCACGAGCGCGCCGATGACGGCGACGCCGAGGAGGAACTGCCGCACCGGCGTGCCGAAGCCGAGGGTCTCCTCGACCTCGAGGCCCTCGTCGTCCTCCCAGCCCTCGTCCGGCCAGCGGTAGCCGTAGAGCTCCCGGTCGATCTCCTGCGGGCCGCGATCCGGAGCCGGCGCCGGCGGACGGCCGAGGGCGCCGAGGAAGAAGTTGATCTCGAGCCCCAGCGCGACCACGAAGGCGATCCACACCGGAATCGTCGAGCGCACCTCGTAGGGCCCGAAGATCGCGGCGACGATGAAGACGACAAGCGCCGCCCGCAGCGCCGTCGGGAGCATGGGGAGCCGCTCGGCGAGCACGTGCATGCTCCGACGGTAGCCCGCCGAGCGGTGTCTGGCGGTGGTTCAGGCGGCGCGGGGCTCTTCCGCCTCGGCCTAGGCGGCACGGAAGCCCTGCCGCCAGCTCGGATACAGGAGCCGCCAGCCGAGCTCGCGCTTCGCCTTCGCGTTCGAAGCGCCGCGGCTCTGGGTTCGAGCTGCTCGCACCCGATGCGACCGTTATCGCCGACGGGGTCGTCGTCGCGATCCGCTCCGTCCTCAACCCCGACAAGCTGACCCACCTCTCGCGCGATATCTGACTAAGATCAGAGAATGGACGCGACGCTGGTCGCCCAGGTCCGGCGCTTCAACCGGACCGTCACCCAGCGGGTCGGAGCGCTCGACGACAGCTACCTGGCGAGCGGGCGGCCGCTGGGGGAGGCGCGCGTTCTGTGGGAGATCGGGGTCGAAGGCTGCGAGGTGCGCGCCCTGCGCTCCCGGCTCGGGCTCGACTCGGGACGCGCCAGCCGGCTGCTTCGCTCGCTCGAGGCGGCCGGGCTCGTCGAGGTCGCCCCGGGCGCCTCCGACCGCCGCGTGCGAACGGCCCGGCTCACGCCGGCCGGTCTCGTCGAGCGAGCCGAGCTCGGGCGGCGCAGCGACGAGCTCGCGCGCTCGGTGCTCGAGCCGCTCGCCCAGGGCCAGCGCGAGCGCCTCGTCGGCGCGATGCGCGAGGTCGAGCGTCTCCTGACCGCGGCGCTCGTGGAGATCCGCGAGGTCGATCCGGCTCATCCGGACGCGCGGCAGTGCCTGCGCTCGTACTTCGCGGAGCTCGAGCGCCGCTCAGGCACGCCCTTCGACCCGTCCACGGGCTCGACCGCCGAGCCGCACGAGATCAGGCCTCCCGCCGGGCTCTTCCTGGTCGCCTACCTCCGGGACGCGCCCATCGGCTGCGGCGCCCTCAAGCACTTTCCCGGCGGCGTCTCCGACATCAAGCGCATGTGGGTGGCGGAGTCGGCGCGCGGCCTCGGGATCGGGCGGCGGATCCTGGCCGAGCTGGAGGCGCGCGCGGCGGCGCGCGGCGACCGCTCGGTCCGCATGGAGACGAACCGCTCGCTGAGGGAGGCGATCGCCCTCTATCGCTCGGACGGCTACGCGGAGGTGCCGGCGTTCAACGACGAGCCCTTCGCCGACCACTGGTTCGCGAAGAGGCTGTAGCTCGACCTACTCGACGAGGGTGATGACGCGGACGCCGAAGTCCGGCACCGTCCCGGTCTCGTCCGCGAGACCCTGCCAGACGACCTTCGTGAAGTAGCCGCGGATCGTGCCGGTGCTGCTGCCCGTGGTGAACGACGTCGGGACGAAGCCGACCCAACCGATGATGTCGTACTCGGCCCCCGAGCCGCTGCCGGTGATCGTGCGGTAGACGGGGAAGAGCAGCTCTTCGCCGATCCGGTCGCGCAGCGCGTTCCGGATGTAGTCCGAGTTGAAGTTGGCCGACGGCGCGGAGTCGTAGAGGCCGAGCGGCAGCGCGTCCTGGTAGCCGTCGCGGATCCACTGCCCGAGGAGGTCGGCGCCGATGTTTCCGGAGGGGTTCGACAGGCTCTGCAGGTTGAGGAGCCCGAACGCCCCCGCCGCGTCACCGCCACCGGGGTTGTGCAGGTTGATCAGCGCGACCTGCGTCGGGTCGTTGAAGCACTCGCACTGCAGCATCGGGTGCTGCTCGTTGACGGTGATCGGGGCGACGTAGCGAGCGCGGCTGGGAACGCCGGCGCGGGCGGTCGCCCGCGAGTTGACCTGCACGGTCTCGATGCCGAAGAGCTTGGTGAAGAACGCGGGCTCCGTGCGAGCCACCGTGACCGTGATGAGGTCGTTTTCGAGGACCCTCTGGCCGAACGAGACCGTGAGGTCGCCCCCGCCGTTCTTGCCCGCGTACTCGCCCGCGAGGGCCTCGGCCGGAGCGGTGCCGTCGATCAGGCTCTGCGCGCCGGCGAGGGCGGCGGCGTCGGCGGTTGCCTGCGTCGCCCGGTCGGCGCGGTACCAGGAGCCGACGTCGAGCACGAGGCCGCAGGCCCCGAGAAGGACGGTCATGAAGACGGACATGAGGACGACGACCTGGCCGTCCGAGCGGCGGAAGGGCGCCCCGGCGAGGGCGTGGCGGAGGTACGGCATTGCGGCGGCTCCGATGTATGCGGGGGAACTGACTTCTGAGGGCACGGACGCCGCTCCGGGCGAAAACGTGCGCCGGGTGGCGAAAGATCAACCTTTCGGGGTACCCGAGCTGGGGGAGGCGGGAGCCCGTCCCGCGCCGGCGGTCCCCCGCACCGACTATGCTCCGCCGGTGCTCGCGCCCCGGATCCGCCACACGGTCGCCTTCGCGCTTGCCCACGAGGAGGGCTCCGCCGGGGAGGCCGATTTCCTCGCCGCCGCCGCGCGCCTGGCCGAGATCCCGGGCGTCGAGGCGTTCGAGGTCCTCCGCGAGGTCAGCCCGAAGAACGGCTTCCGCTTCGGCCTGTCGATGGAGTTCGCCGACCAGGCCGCCTACGAGGGGTACAACGAGCATCCTGATCACGTCCACTTCGTCCAGGAGCGGTGGCTCCCGGAGGTGGCGGACTTCCTCGAGGTCGACTACACCGCGGTGTAGTCAGGAGGGCTCGGTGGCGGCCATTTCCGCCTCGCGTACCCGGGGGCGGCGGGCCGCGAACCAGCGGGCCGCTCCGCGGCCGGAGGATTAGCCGTCCGCACGGCGGGTACAACCGGCCCGTGGATGCGACGAGATACGCGGACGCCGGCCTGCACGGCTGGAAGGCCAGGGTAGGCGAGACCCTCGCCGACCGGGTCTCGAGCCGCACGCGGCTGACCCGTGAACAGGTCAAGCTGGCCGTCGGCGCCGTCTTCTTCCTGCTCTCGCTCCGGTACGTCGTGAAGACCGTCGCGGCGATCGCCCGGCGCTAGGAGCCGCATCGCGCGGAAACGGCGGGGCTGGGATGCGAACCCAGGCGGCTCAGCACCGTCTAGCGGTTGGTCAAGACCGCCCGTGAACGGCCTATTTGCGGGTCTTTCGGTTGGTTCGCCGGTGCGTTCGCCAGTGAGGTCGGGTTGGAGACCGGCGCCGCTGATCGTGGCGGCGGGTATCCGGTGTCGGCGGACTACGGCCGGCGCGGTCTGCTGGAACGCTCTGCCCGCCGGGCAGGTCCGTGCTATGGATGTCGGGCGCAACTCAGCCCGAGGGGAGATGGGGCTGCGTGTGAGAGCGCGGCCGGGGATGAGTCACCACAATCGCCAGACCGACCCGCACCGGAGAGCGATCGCCATCCTCTTCGACATCGACGGGACGCTGATCACCTCGGGCGGGGCCGGCGCCGCGTCCTGGCGGCGCGCCTTCGACGAGCTGTACGGCGTCCCTGCGGACATCGGCGAGTTCACCGACACCGGGATGACCGACCCGGAGGTCGGCCGGCTGACCTTCAAGGCCGTGGTGGGACACGAGCCCTCGGCGGGGGAGCTCGGTCGCGTGATGGAGCGACGGCTGCACTACCTCCACGAGACGGTCGAGGAGTCGACGGGCTACCGCGTGCTCCCCGGCGTCGAGGAGCTGCTGCCCCGGTTGATCGACGACGGCTTCCTTCTCGGTCTGACCACCGGAAACGTCGAGGCGGGAGCTCACATCAAGCTCCACCGGGGGCGCCTCAACCGCTTCTTCGCCTTCGGTGGATACGGCTCCGACTCCGAGGACCGCGCCGAGCTGACGAGGCGTGCGCTCGAGCGTGCCGAGACCGTCTACGGCGCCCCACTCGATCGCTCGCGCTGCCTCGCGGTCGGCGACACGCCCCACGACATCGACGCGGCCCACGGCGCGGGCATCCGGGGCGTCGGCGTGGCGAGCGGCCACTTCAGCGTCGACCAGCTCCGCGAGGCGGGCGCCGACGCCGTCCTCGCCTCGCTCGAGGACGGGCTACCGGTGGAGAGGAGGCTCGGGTGACGACGACGGCCGGACACGCGACCGACATCGACGGTCTCTGCGTCGACACGATCCGGACGCTCTGCATCGACGCGGTGCAGACGGCGGGCTCGGGGCACCCCGGCACGCCGATGGCGATGGCGCCGGTGGCCTACACCCTCTGGCAGCGCTTCCTGCGCTTCGATCCCGGCGATCCGATCTGGCCGAACCGGGACCGGTTCGTCCTCTCCGCGGGGCACGCCTCGACGCTCCTCTACTCGCTCCTCCACCTCGCCGGCGTCGAGTCCGTGGACGCCGAGTACGAGGTCCTCGGCGAGCCGTCGGTGACCCTCGGCGACCTCGAGCGGTTCCGCCAGCTCGACTCGAAGTGCCCGGGCCACCCGGAGTACCGCTGGACGTCGGGAGTCGAGACGACCACCGGGCCGCTGGGGAACGGCGTCGCCACCTCGGTCGGGATGGCGATCGCGGGCCTCTGGCAGGCGGCGCACTTCAACCGGCCGGGCTTCCCGCTCTTCGACTACGACGTGTACGCGCTCTGCGGCGACGGCTGCCTGATGGAGGGGATCTCCCAGGAGGCCGCCTCCCTCGCGGGCCACCTCGCCCTCGCCAACCTCTGCTGGATCTACGACAACAACCACGTCACCATCGAGGGCAACACGGCGCTCACGTTCAGCGACGACGTGGCGACCCGGTTCGCGGGGTACGGCTGGAACGTGACCCGCGTGGGAGACGCGAACGACCGCGAGCTGATCGCGCGGGCGTTCGAGAGCTTCCGGGCCGAGGAGGGCCGCCCGACGCTCGTGATCGTGGACTCCCACATCGGCTACGGCGCCCCCCACAAGCAGGACACGAGCGCCGCGCACGGAGCCCCGCTCGGCGACGACGAGGTTCGCGCGGCAAAGCGGAACTACGGCTGGCCCGAGGACGCCAGGTTCCTCGTCCCGGACGGCGTCTACGAGCATTTCGGAGAAGGGATCGGGGCACGCGGGAAGGCGCTGCGCGAGGCGTGGCACGCGAGCTTCGCCGAGTACGAGCACGAGGAGCCGGGGCTCGCCGACGAGCTC
>Ga0299913_10000167_pt1 | contig 34885 bp, 32 predicted proteins | sample RVTome_9_FD_201360 | JGI IMG/M metagenome (GOLD analysis project Ga0299913, IMG submission 201360) | Soil microbial communities from uranium-contaminated site in the Upper Colorado River Basin, Wyoming, United States - RVT155D38 (version 2) ... | reverse complement strand
TGGAGTTGCGGTGCCCACGGATGATCAGCCCGGCCAAGCGCCGCCCGCCCGGGGTGCGTTCGGGCGGACCCGGTCTGCTTGCCGGAAGCCTGCCGGTGCGTCCGTGCGCGCCGAGACGAGAGCGTGCCCCGCTAGGTGATGCGGGCGTAGCTCCACGGGGAGGTGCTGCCGAGGTGGTCGGAGTCGCCGGCGAAGGTTGCCTTGATGCGGATGTTGCCGCGGGCGCGGACGCGGACGATGACGTAGGCGGCACCCGTCGATTGGATTCCGAAGCGGCCGGTGTCGAAGGTGCGCCAGCGGCGGCCGATCTGGCGCTGGGCGACGAACTTGAGGTAGTGGCCGGCGTGGTTGGGGGTGACCCGGCCGGTGAGCCTGGGGAACTTGCCGAGGCGGTAGAGGCGGTACTTGCCCGACTTGCGGTAGAAGCCCGTGAAGGTCACCTTGGTGAGCGCGCGGACCTTGACGAGGCGGTTCGGGCTCGTCGAGCCGTCGTAGGTCGCGTCGCCGGCGAACTCGGCCGAGAAGGTGGTCTTTCCCTTCATCGTGACGGTGCGCGACACCTTGCCCAGGCTGCCGACGGTGCCCGTGCCGATCGCCGTTCTGGGGCCGAGCTCCGTATCGGCGTAGAAGGTCACGGGTCGGCCGGCGGTTGCGCCGGAGAGCGTTGCGGTCAGGGTGACCTTCTGGTTGAAGTTGACGGTCGAGCGGGAGACGGCCAGCCCGAGGGTCGTCTGCAGCCGCGCGACGGTCGGCGTGTCGAGGACGCGGAACTGGAGGTTCTCGCCGGTGCCGATCTCGGTGATCGCGAAGAGCGTGCTCGAGTCGGGCGTGAACTGGAGGCTCCACGGGACAACCTCAGGGTCTTCGCCGAAGTCCCATGTTCGGACGGGGACGAGCTGGCCGGCCGGGTAGACGGCGAGGTCGTCGGCGTCGGTGAGGACGTCGGTCGCGCCGGCCGCGATGAAGGCCGCGTCGTTGGTGACCGCGGTGGCCTGCGGCCGGTCGACGGTCGGGTAGCTCGTGTCGAGGGTGAGGTCGGCGAGGTGGAGTACCTGGATGGCGTCGAGCGTCTGGCCGGCGAGCAGGAGCCTCGACCCGTCCTGCGTGACGCGAAGGTCGTTGAGGCGGCCCATGTCGCCAGGCTCGGTGACGCTGCGAAGAAGCGTCGGCGTCGTGGTCGAGACGTCGTGGACGTAGATCGTCGGGATGCTCGTCCCCATGTTCCCGGAGACGAGCACGTTCGGGTCCGCAGGGTTCGTCGCGAACAGCGGGCAGTTCGCCGGGAAGCCGCTCGCGTAGTCGGCGACGTCGGTTCCGTCGAGATCGATCGACCCCGTACCCCCGCCGAGGCCGCAGTTGTGCCCGAACCAGAGACGGCCGCCCGCGAGAGCGAGCATGGACGGCTTCACCAGCGGCGCAACCGAGATGCGGCCGGTCTCGGTCAGCGTCGTCGTGCTGATCGAGCTGATCGCATCGGCGTTGCGAAGCGCGACGTAGAGGGTGTCGGTCGCCGGGTCGACGACCATCCCGGAGGCGCCCTCCTGACTGGTGATCGAGCCGACGATCGTGCCGTCGAAGTCGAGTACCGTCACCGTGTCGGTGACCGGGTGGCCGCTGGCGAAGACGTGCCCGTGCTCGGCGTCGACCGCCATGCCCCACAGCCCCTCGAGCGGAAGCTCGGTCGTCGAATCGGCCGCAGCCGTCGCCGGCAGCGCAAGCGAGGCGAAAGCGACGGCGGCGAGAAGCCTCAGACCCCTGGGCGTCCTACCCATCCCTCGCACTCTCGAGAGAAGGCAGCAGGCTTGCATCCCCCGGGCGAGGGTGTCTCGGCGGGCATGAGCGAGCCCGGACGCGAAGCTCGACGACCTCGTCAGCTACCGGGTGGCTACTCGGCCGCGCGGCCGCGACCAGGCTGCACACTCGTCCCGCGCTGTCCGAGAACGAGAGCCGCCCGGCAGACTGATGCCGACAGTAGCTTCCCTGCTCGGTGAGCTCTGCGACTATCCGTCGCGGCACGGCTGGGCACGAGTAGGAGGTTCGGAGTCTGAGCGGGCGACGCAGACGCCTGGGAATGGGCCTGATGTTCTACCCGCGCGGCGGTTCGGCGCAGGTTGCCCGGTATCTCTCCCTGGCGCTGGTGGAGTCCGGCTGGAAGGTTGTGCTTGCCTCGGGGTCGCTCGGCTCGCCCGGGGAGCGGACGCACGCCGCCACCTTCTTCGAGGGGCTCGACGTGGAGGCCGCCGACTACACGCCCGCTCTCGAGCGCTTCGCGCGCCGTGAGGATCAGCTCGTCGGGCCGGTTCCCTTCCACGGCTCCTTCGAGGAGCGCGAGGGAGCGCCGGATCCGGTCTTCACCGCTCTGGGCCCGGAGCAGATGGAGGCTCAGGTGACGGCATGGGAGGACGTGCTCGAGCGTGCAGGCTTCGGCCGCGTCGACGTCCTTCACCTCCATCACCTGACGCCGATGCACGACGCCGTCGCTCGGCTTTGGCCCGAACGCGCGCTCGTCACCCATCTGCACGGCACCGACCTGAAGATGCTCGATCGCGTCGCGCGCCTCGATGCGGTGGCTGCCACGCTGGGCACGAGCCTCGACCGGCTCGCGGGCACCGCCGAGCCGGGTGAGGTGCCGTCCGGGTGCAGACTGTCGGAAGCGGAACGCGAATTGCTGCGTCAGACGAATCTGAGCCGGTACCGCTACGGAAAGGACTGGGCCGCTCGCCTCGAAGCGTCTGCCCGCCGCAGCCGGCGCATCATCTGCGTTTCGCCCCACGAGGAGTCCGAGGCCGTGCGTCTCCTGGGCGTCCCGGACGACCTGATCGAGGTGATCCCGAACGGCGTCGATACGGATCGCTTCGAGCGCTCGGCGCTCACGCGCGACGAGCGTCTCGATCTCCTGCGCCACTGGCTCGTCGACGACCCCCAGGGCTGGGACGAGTCGGGGATCCCCGGGAGCATCCGCTACCCGCCGGAGGCGTTGGCTGCGTTCAGGAGTCGCGGCGGCGAGCTGCTGCCGCTGCTCATGTTCGTCGGGCGCTACCTCGGCTTCAAGCGCGTCCCGCTCCTCGTGCGAGCCTACGCTCGGGCGCGGCCACGCCTCGAGGCCGCGGTCCCGCTCTTGATCTGGGGCGGATCGCCCGGAGAGTGGGAGGGCGAGCACCCGTACACGGTCGCGAAGGAGCTGGCCGTGGACGGCGTCTTCTTCAGCGGTTGGCGCGGGCACGAGGAGCTCCCGCTGGGGCTGTCGTGTGCCGACGTCTTCGTCGGCCCTTCGGTCGACGAGCCCTTCGGGCAGGTGCTCCTCGAGGCGATGTCGTGCGGTCTGCCGGTGATCACGACCGCCACCGGCGGACCGCTCTCCTTCGTCAACACCGTCCCCGGGAAGCCGAACGGCTGGCTCGTCGAGCCGGACGACGTCGACGCCCTCGCCGACGCGCTCATCGAAGCGGTCAACGACGGCACGGCCAGGAAGGCGCGGGCCGACCATGCCAGGCAGCAGATTCGCGGCGCCTTCTCCTGGCGAGCGCTGGCAGGGCGCTTCGACGCTCTCTACACCGACGTGCTCGAGCGCGGTTCGTAGGCCCGCCGAGGAGCCCGGCGGCATCGGGTCCTCTCGTGAGGATCTACAGCAGGATCCTGGCGATGAAGTCGGGCGTGGCTCCGGCGGCGATCAGGGCTGCGGCCTCGTGCCAATCCGCGTCGGATTGCGCCATCTCATCCGCGTTCTCGAAGCCGAGACGCGCAAACTGGAGCGCGCGCCACTGAATCGTCAGGTCATCGCGACTCTCGCCCGTGACTGCCTCGGCGGCAGGCTGAAGACGGACACCCATGCAGGCAGTCTACGACCGAACGGGGTGCCCGATCCGCCCGGGGCCGTCGGCCGCAGGCTGGAGGGTCTCGCCGCCCGGGCACCAGGGTCATGAGGGCACCCGCGGCTCAGGCGCGGGCGAGTCCTGCCAGGACGCTCGCATGAGCGCAACCGTTTCCGAACAGGGAGGCGACCGCGACGAGCGAGCTCACGGTGCGCATCATCACCACCCGGCCCGCCCGGTAGCGGCGGGAAGCGATCGCGGCGCAGAGGTTGCGGCGGCCGGCTTCCCATGCACGGCGGCGAGCCCTGCCGCCAGCGCGGATAGCGCGGCGTCCAGCCGAGCTCCCGCTTGGCCCTGGCGTTCGACGCGCCGCGCGACTCGGTCGCCATCACCACCGGCACCTCGCCCGCGAGCAGCCGGGCAAGCAGGCGCGGGAAACGCCGGGGCGGCTTGGCCCCGATGATCCTCGCGACTCCGGCAGCCACTCGCGGGTGGGCGAGGGCTCGTCGTCGACGACGTTGTAGATGGCGGGGCCGTCGTGCTCGAGCGCGAGCACGGTCGCCGCGGCCGCATCGTCGAGGTGGATGAACGACCAGACGCCGCCGCCGTCGCCGACGATCGGGAACTTGCGCGCACCCACGGCCTCGACCATCCCGTCGTCGGGGTCGCCGTAGAAGATGCCGTAGCGGAGCGCGATCCCGCCCTCGCCGGTGACGGCCCTGTCGAGACGGGCCATGGCCGCGAGGGACTCGCGCGCGGCCCCGGGCGGTTCCGGGTCGAGCGGATCGTCCTCGCTCTTGACCGGGCCGCCCTCGCGGGCGTAGCGGTGGTTCGCGTTGCTCTGGGCGACGAACTTGCCGACGCCGACCTCGCGTGCGGCCGCGAGCAGGTTGTCCGTGCCCTCGGAGCGGAGCCGGTTCGTCTGGGCGAAGATGCGATCGAAGTGCTTGAAGTCGGGGTCGCCGATGCCGCCGAGCGCGGTCGCCTGGTGCACGATCGCGTCCGGCTGGGCGGCGGCAACCGCCTCGTGAACCGCCCGGGCATCGAGCGCGTCGAGCACGACCGGCTCGGCTCCGAGCCTGCGCAACCGCTCTGCCTTGCCCGGTGAGCGGGCGGTGCCGACCACGTCGTGGCCTCGCTCGCTCAGCTGGGGGACGAGCCGGCTGCCGATCACGCCGCTCGCACCTACGACGAAGACTCTGATCGTGTCTCCTTCCCTCGTCATATCTGCGTGCGTTTGCGTGTCTACCTCTCTGACGCGGCGCGACGGAGGAACGTGACCGCTCGGCCCGATCAGTCGTGGAGCACGGCGAGGTCGAGCTCCCGCAGCCGCGCCGGGTCGGCGAGGATGTCGATCTCGACGATCCTCCCGCCCTCGATCGTCAAGCCCAAGACCGAGTAGGGCTGCCCGACAGACCCTGGTGCAGGCTTCCGGATCCGCGCGTCCGCCGACTTCTGCCCAAGCCCTATGCTTGTTCACGATGGACGGCCTCCGAAAGCTGTGCGTAATCGTCGAGGAGGTGCGAGCCGAGTCGGGCCGCCCGGTCGACCCGCCGGTGCTCGTCGCGGCGGCCGGGGCGGTCGTCTCGAACCCGCTCACGGGACGCTACGTCGAGGATCTCGCCGCCGTGGCGGACGCCTATTGTGAGCCGCTCGGCCGGCTCCTGACCGAGCGTGCGCTCGCCGCCCTGGGCGCGGCGGACGTCGAGGGCTACGGAAAGGGCGCGCTCGTCGGCCTTGGAGGCGAGGTCGAGCACGGATCGGCCATCATCCACAACCTGCGCTTCGGCAACCTCGTGCGGGAGCCCGTCGGCGGCAGCTCCCTGCTCCCGTCCGCGGAGAAGCGCGGCCCGGCCGGAGCCGGACTCGACCTGGCGCTCAAGCACAAGGACGACCACACCGTCCGCTCCCATCACCAGACGTTCGAGGTGCGAATACCGGACGCCCCGCGCGACGACGAGATCGTCGTCTGGGTCGCTCTCGCCTCGTCGGGGCGCCCGCTCGCCCGGCTGCCGGTGTTCGGCAGCGAGCTCGCCTCGGGGTCCGTCTGATCCGTGTCGCGGGTTGCGTTCATCGGGCTCGGGACGATGGGCCTGCCGATGGCGCGGAACCTCGTCGCGGCCGGATACGAGCTGGTCGCCGTCGACGTCGATCCGGGCCGGGCGACGCTCCTCGGCGCGCCGGTCGCGGCCACGCCGACCGAGGCCGCCGAAACATGCGGCGTCGCTCTCCTCTCCCTGCCCTCGCCCGCGGCGGTCGAGGACGTCGTCCTCGGATCCGCCGGTCTCCTGGCGGGAGCGCGGCCTGGATTCGCCGTCGTGGACATGTCGACCGGCCCACCCGCCCTCGCGCGCAGGCTCGCTGCCGAGCTGGGCCGGCTGGGCGTCGACTCCCTCGACGCGCCGGTCAGCGGGGGGCCTCGTGGGGCCGAAGCCGGCTCGCTCACCGTCATGGTCGGGGGGAGCCGAGAGGTTTTCGCGGCGCGTCGGCCGCTCCTCGAGGCGCTGGGCAGCCTCGTCGTTCACGTCGGGCCAGCCGGCGCCGGCCAAGCCGCGAAGCTCTGCAACAACCTGATCGCAGGGGCGACGATGGTCGCAATCGCCGAGGCCTGTGCGGTCGCCGAGCGGGAGGGCATCGACCCCGCCGTCCTCTACCGGCTTCTGACCAGCTCGATGGGCGACTCGCGCGTCCTGCGCACGCGCTTTCCGGTGAAGGGGATCTCGCCGGACCATCCGGCGTCGAGAGACTATGAGCCGCTCTTCGCGCTTGACCTCATGGCGAAGGACCTCGACCTCGCGCTCGAGCTTGCGGGCGCTCGCAGCGTGGAGGCGCCTGTGGCAACTGCGAGCCGCGACCGCTACCGAGCGGCGCAGGAGCGGGGAGCCGGGGCGCTCGACTACTCGGCCGTGTACGCGGCACTGCGCCCGTGAGCGCGCCTTCCCCGCCGTGACGGCGCGGCGGGCCGTGTCGGGGCTGGTCCTCGGCGCGGTCGTGCTCCTCGCCCTCGCGGCGGCCTATGACGCGCTCCGCGGGGGAACCGCGTCGCCGACGGGCCTCGACCCGACCGAGGAATCGCAGCTCATCGGAGGTGAGCTGCCGGCGCCGGGCGAGCTCCCGGGCACGCTGGTCTTTGCCAGCCAGGACAGTTGCCGTCCGCGGACGCTCAGCCTCGCGACCATGACACTCGGAGTGGGAGGCCCGTCTCTCGAATGCGGCCTCTGGGTCCCTCCCCGCGGACCGCTTGCGGCGGTCTCGCTCGCGCCGGCTCTCGGGTTCCGCGGTAGCCGCGCGGCGCTCCTGCGCCTCGGCGATCCGCCCGACGTCGTGCGGGCGATCGGGATCGTGCGCGGCGATCCCTCCTGGTCTGAGGACGGACGCCGGCTCGCTTGGTGCACGGCCGCGAGCGGCACGGTCGTGCTCGACCTGGACACAGGAGTGCGCGCGCGGCTTGCGGGATGCCGTCCGACGATCGCACCCGACGGCACGGTGCTGACCCGGCCCACGCGCCTCCTCACCTCGACGCTTCTGCGGGACGGCAGGGTGTTTCTTCGCGAGGAGGAGCTCGCACGGCCGTTCCCGCCGCGCAGCGAGGGCCCGCTCGACGTCGTCGGCTACGACCTTCGGTCGGACGGACTGCTCGCGGTGGTGACCGTCCGCTTCGAGCCGGGCCGGAGACCGCGTCGGCTCCTCCAGCTGTGGCGCGACAAGCGGCTCGAGGGTGCGATCCTGCTGCCCGAGTTGAATCTGCCCGCGGGCGCAGGTCGCCTGGGCGACCGGGTCGAGTTCGACCCGACGGGTCGCGAGCTTGCCGTCGCCTTCCCCGGAGCCGGCAAGGAGATGATCCTTGTCGACATGGGGACCGGCGCCGTCGTGCTGCCGCCGACGAGCCAGCACGGTTTCGCCTGGTCGCGCGACGGACGGTGGTTCGCGCTTTCGACCGGGGAGGAGATCCGCGTATTCGGCCCCGACCGGCGCGACCCCGTCTACGTCCTTCCGGTCGGCGCCGCCGCGCTCGCCTGGCGCTAAGAACTCGTTTCGGAATGATGGTTCGTCGTCGGGGTGCGATGGTCGTTCCGAGACAAGGACGCAGGGAGCGCGCATACCGAAGCGGTATGGGCGCGACCGAGGACGCAGCTCTCGGGGCGAGCAGCGCGGCCCCGGCGGCACAAGGCTTCATTTTTGAGACGAGTTCTAAGGAGTCGTCGCCGCGGCAGCGAACACGAGGTTGCGCGGGAGCGCGATGCGGAACTGGGCGAGGAGGGGCCGTGCCTCCTCGGCCGCGAAGAACGCGTACTCGGGGAAGGAACCGGCCTCGCGCTCGGCCGCCGTCGCGACGGCCGCGACGAGCCGTGCACCTTCCGGCGTGCCGAAGAAGCTGCCGATTCCGGCCCACGACTCCGCGAGGACGCCGTCCGCGGCGAGCGCCTTGTAGAGGCTCGGCACGTGCTCGGTGCCGTAGACCTTCCTGATCTCGGCATAGAGCGGGTCCTCGTCGCGCTGCTCCGGAACGGGGGTCGGCGGGAGCGGCGCCGGAGGGGGCAGGCTTTGGGCCGGCGGCTTTCGGAGCGGCAGCAGGCCGTCGAGGCTGAGACCGAGCGACGTGACGATAAGAAGGAGGCTCGGGAGGTCCGCCGCGAAGGGGGCAGCCGCCTCCCGGACGGCCGGGGAGGGGCGATATGCGAGTCGCGGCCGGGCCAGCCCCGCGAGGCGAGACGCAGCGGCGGCGGCCCGCGGGTCGTCGTAGAGCGCCCGGGCCTGGAGCCAGGCGGCCACGAGCGCCGCCGGCTCTCGCGCCAGGGCCTTGAAGATCGCCGGGACGAAGGGCATGCGGGCCCGGACGTCCGCAAACACCGACAGGACGAGGCCGCCGGCCTCCTCCTCGTGAAGGAGATCGTACCTCAAGATTGCATACTGTATGCTGCTTCACGTGGTGGGTGGCCAGATGCTCGTCGGCCCGCTTCCGGCCCCGCAGAGCGCAAGCGCAGCGGCAGGCGAGGTCATCCGCGAGGCGATCGTCGACGGCCGGCTCCCGCCGGGGAGGCGGCTGAAGGAAGAGGAACTGGCGCGGGAGCTCGGGATGAGCCGGACGCCGGTACGCGAGGCGCTCCTCATGCTCGAAAGCGAGGGACTGGTCGAGTCGATCCCGCGGCGCGGCGCCACGGTGCGCTCGTACGCGGTCGGCGACCTCGACGACGTCTATCAGCTCCGGGCGCTCCTCGAGGGATACGCGGCGAGGCGTGCGGCCACGCGCATCTCCCCGGACGACGTTGCCCGACTGGAGGAGAGCTGCGATCGCTTCGATCGCCTCCGGGCCGAGGACGACTTGCTCGACCTCGTGAAGGAGAATCTGCGCTTCCACAGCGTCATCCACGAGGCGGCCGCGAGCGACCGGCTCGCGGCGCTGATCCGCAAGGTGATCGAGATCCCGCTCGTCTACAAGTCGTTCTACTGGTACTCGCCGGAGCAGAAGCTCATCTCCCAGCACTACCACCGCCAGCTGACGCGTGCGCTGCGGCTCGGGGACGGAGAGCGCGCCGAGCTGATCATGAAGGAGCACGTGCTCGAGGCGCGGGACTTCCTGCTCGCCGAGCTCGGCTCGGGAGACGAGCCGGCATGAGCGAGCTCTCGTCCCCGCCCGCCGCGCGAGGCCGCCGGGAGACGTCCGGGCCCGGCCCGCTCGCCGGGATCCGGGTCCTGGAGCTCGGCATGCTTCTCGCCGGGCCGTTCACGGGCCGCCTCCTCGGCGACATGGGCGCCGAGATCATCAAGGTCGAGCCGCCGGGCAAGCCGGATCCGCTGCGCGAGTGGGGCAAGGCGCGGTACAAGGGCCGCTCGCTCTGGTGGGGCGTCCAGTCTCGCAACAAGAAGTGCGTGACGCTCGACCTGCGCACCGAGAAGGGCCAGGAGCTCCTGCTCGAGCTCGCACGGCAGAGCGACGTGGTCGTCGAGAACTTCCGGCCGGGGACGCTCGAGAAGTGGAATCTCGGCTGGGACGAGCTGCAGGAGGCGAATCCCGGGCTCGTCCTCTGCCGCGTGTCCGGCTACGGGCAGACGGGGCCCTACGCCCCCCGGGCCGGCTTCGCCTCGGTCGCGGAGGCCATGGGCGGCCTTCGGTACCTGAACGGGTTTCCCGGCGAGCCTCCGCCCAGGGTGCACCTCTCGCTGGGCGACTCGCTGGCGGGAATGTTCGCGGCGCAGGGCATCCTGGCCGCCCTCTACCGCCGGGACGCGCTCGGCGGCGGGCGCGGCCAGGTGGTCGACGTCTCGCTGCTCGAGTCGTGCTTCGCGCTCCTCGAGAGCACCGTTCCCGAGTACGACCGCCTCGGCATCGTTCGCGGGCCGGGAGGGACCGGGCTCAAGGGGGTCGCTCCCTCGAACATCTTCCTGGCGCGGGACGGCAAGTGGATGGTGATCGCGGCGAACGCCGACAATGTTTTTCGGCGGCTCTGCGCGGCGATGGGCTCGCCCGAGCTGGCCGACGACGAGCGCTTCGCCACGCACCTCGCGCGCGGCGAGCACCAGGAGGAGATCGAGGGGATCGTCGCGGAGTGGGCCGGGAAGCTCGACGCCGCGGAGATCGACCGCGTCCTCAACGAGGCGGGGGTCATCTGCGGGCCGATCTACACGATCGCCGACATCTTCGAGGACGACCACTTCCGCGCCCGGGAGATGCTGGTCGAGCACGAAGACCCCGAGCTCGGCACCTACATCGGCCCCGGCATCGTCCCCAAGTTCTCGGAGACGCCGGGCGAGGTTCGCTGGTCGGCGACGTGGGAGCACGGGAGCCACAACCGCGAGATCTTCGGCGGCCTGCTCGGCCTCTCCGACGAGACGCTCGCCGAGCTGAAGGCGGAGGGGGTCCTGTGACCGTCACGATCTGCGACGTCGGGCCGCGTGACGGTCTCCAGAACGAGCCGACGACGCTCGCTCCCGAGGTTCGGGCTGAGCTCGTGAACCGCCTCGCGAACGCCGGGCTCCGCCGGATCGAGGCGGTCAGCTTCGTGAACCCGAAGCTCGTGCCGCAGATGGCCGGCGCCGAGGAGGTGGTCGCGGGCGTCGACCGCCGCGACGGGGTCGTCTACGCCGGCCTCGCCCTCAACGAGCGCGGCTACGAGCGGCTGGCCGCTGCCCGGCTGGACGAGGTGCACTTCGCCTTCGCCGCGACGGAGACCTTCAACCGCCGGAACCAGAACGCCACCGTCGAGGAATCGGTGGCCGCCGCGGAGCGCATCGCCGGGCGAGCGCGGGAGGACGGCATCCGCGCCACGGTCACGATCGGCGTCGCCTTCGGCTGCCCGTTCGAGGGCCACGTCGATCCCGGGCGGGTCGCCGACCTCGCCGAGCGGCTTGCGTCGTCCTTCGACGAAGTCGTCTTCGCCGACACCGTCGGCGTCGCGGTCCCGCGGGAGGTCAAGGGTCTCATCGGCCGGGCCCGCCTCCCGGGGACGACGGTCGGCGCCCACCTGCACAACACGCGGAACACCGGCTACGCGAACGCTCTCGCGGCGCTGGAAGCAGGCGCAACGGTTCTCGACGCGTCGGTCGGCGGCATCGGCGGGTGCCCGTTCGCCCCGCGGGCGACCGGGAACATCGGGACCGAGGACCTCGTGTACATCCTCCACGGCGAGGGCATCGAGACCGGGATCGACCTGGCGGCGCTGATCGGCGTCGCCGAGTGGCTCGAGGGTGTGCTGCAGCGCCGGCTCGAGGGATATGTCTACCGCGCAGGGACGCTTGCGTCGCTCGCGGGCTGAAAGGAGAGGAATGGCACACAGGCTCGGGGTGGACGTCGGGGGAACCTTTACCGACCTGCTGCTCGTCGACGACGAGAAGGGCGATCTCTACCGCGTGAAGACGCCCTCGACCCCCGCCGACCCCTCGGAGGGAGTGCTCGTCGGGATACGGCGGATCTGCGACGAGAGCGGGGTCGAGCCGGGCGAGCTCGGCTTCGTCATGCACGGGACGACCGTGGCGACCAACGCGATGCTCGAAGCCACGGGCGCCCGCGTCGGGCTCATCACGACGCAGGGCTTCGGCCAGATCCTCCACCTCGCGCGCTCGCAGACGCCGGGGCCGCTCGCGGGCTGGATCATCATGGTCAAGCCGGACCCGCCCGCGGCGCTCGAGGACACCCGCGAGGCGAAGGAGCGGATGAGCGCCCAGGGAGGGCCGGTCGAGCCGGTGGACCGCGAGCAGGTGGCCGGCATCGTCCGCGACCTCGTCGACTCGGGCGTCGAGACCCTCACCGTCTCGCTCATCAATTCGTACGCGAACCCCGCCCACGAGCGGGAGATCAAGGAGATCATCCACGAGCTCCACCCCGACTTCCCCGTGACGATCTCCTCCGATGTGCTGCCGGAGTTCCGGGAATACGAACGGACGCTGACGGCGTGCATGAACTCGTACGTGCGTCCGCGCGTGGAGAGCTACGTCCGCAACCTCGAGGGCTCGCTGCGCGAGCTCGGCGTCAAGGGAGAGCTCAACCTCCTCCGCTCCGACGCAGGCCTCATGAGCGTTGCCGTCGCCTCCGAGAACCCGATCTACGGCATTCTCTCCGGACCGGCAGGGGGAGTCGCAGGCGCCCTTTACGTCGCGCGGAGAGCGGGGTTCGAGAACGTCCTCACGTTCGACATGGGCGGGACGTCGACCGACGTCGCGCTCTGCCAGAACGGGCAGCCCACGATCGAGCGTCAGACCGAGATCCCGTACGGCCTCGGCCTCCCGGGGGAGGTCATCCCCGTCAAGGTCCCGAGCGTCAACGTCCGCTCGGTCGGGGCCGGCGGCGGGTCGATCGCGCACGTCCCCGACGTCACCGGAGCTCTCCGCGTCGGCCCCCAGTCGGCCGGCGCAGATCCCGGCCCCGCCGCATACGGACGCGGCGGCACGGCGCCGACCGTGACGGATGCCAACGTCGTCGTCGGCCACCTGCCGCCGCAACTCCTCGGCGGCGAGATGCGGCTCGACGTCGAGGCGGCGAAGGTGGCCGTGCAGACAATCGGCGACGCGCTCGGGCTCGACGTGCACCGTGCGGCGGAAGGGATCCTCGACATCGTCAACGAGAACATGGCCGGAGCGCTTCGCCTCGTCTCCGTCCAGCGCGGCTACGACCCGCGCGACTTCGCGCTCGTCGCGTTCGGCGGGGCGGGGCCGATGCACGCGAACGCCGTCGCCCGGATCATGGGGTCGTTCCCGGTGGTGGTCCCGCCCGCGCCGGGGCTTCTCTGCGCGACGGGCGACCTCGTCGCCGACTTCAGGGACGAGTTCGCGCGCACCTTCATCCGTACGACCGACTCGGTGAGCGGCGAGGAGGTGCGCGGAATTCTCGACGAGCTCGGGGCCGAGGCATCGGCCTGGCTCGAGCGTGAGGGCATCCCGGAGTCCGACCAGCGTCTCGCCTTCAACGTCGACATGCGCTACTACCGGCAGGGCTACGAGATCCCGGTGGAAATCGATCCCAGTCTTCTCGCCGGGAACGGGACGACGATGCTGGCGGAGCGCTTCAACCAGATCCACGAGCAGTTCTACGGCTTTCGCATGGAGGGCTCGGCGTGCGAGATCGTCAACCTTCGCGCCATCGGGTACGGCAAGGTGCCCGAGCCGCAACTCCCCGAGGACGAGCCCGGCACCGGCGATGCTTCGGAGGCCGTCGTCGACGAGCACGAGGTCTACTTCCAGGGCGAATGGCTGCCGACCCGGATCTACGAGCGGGCGAAGCTGCGCCCGGGCCACCGCGTCGAGGGGCCCGCGATCGTGACGGAGTTCGACTCGACCACGGTCGTCCTGTCCGGCTATGCCGCCGAGATCGACCGGTACCTGAACCTGCTGATCAACCCGACGGAGGAGTGACGATGGACGGCGTCAAGGTCGCAAGCATCCCGCAGATCGAGGTCGACCCGGTCACGCTCGACATAATCGAGGGGGCTCTGAAGAGCGCCCGCTTCGAGATGGACGCCGTTCTCTTCCGCACGGCCATGAGCCCCGTGATCCGGGAGCAGCACGACGAGTTTCCGATGATCACCGACCCCAAGGGCCGAATGATCGTCGGCCAGTTCGGCTCCTACATCTCGGAGATGTTCGAGAACTTCACGGAGCCGGTGCGCCCGGGCGACGTGATCCTCACGAGCGATCCGTACAAATGCGGCGGCTCGATCTCCCACATCAACGACTGGCTCGTGTGCCTGCCGATCTTCTGGGGCGACGAGCTGGTCGGCTGGGCGAGCATGTTCGGCCACCAGATGGACGCAGGCGGACCGCTTCCGGGCGCGCTGCCGACGGGCGCGAAGACGATCTTCGGCGAGGGCGTCCGCATTCCGCCGGTGAAGATCTTCCGCGAGGGCGTGCTCAACCAGGACGTCCTCGACCTCATCCTCAACAACGTCCGTATGCCGGAGATGAACCGGGCCGACCTCATGGGCATCGTGGCGGGCTGCCGTACCGGAGAGAAGCGGGTGGTCGAGCTCTGCGAGCGCTTCGGCAAGGACACCTACCTCGCCGCCTGCCAGGCTCTGCTCGATCGCACGTACAAGGCGATGGCGAAGCTCATCCTCGCCGCCATTCCCGAGGAGCCGCAGTCGTTCGAGGACTGGATCGACGACGACGGGCTGGGCAACGGGCCCTACAAGATGAAGCTCACAATCTGGCGGGAGGGTGAGCACGCCTACTTCGACTGGTCGGGAACCGACCCCCAGGCGATGGGTCCCGTGAACTTCTACCTCTCCGAGGCGATGTTCAAGATGTTCATCGGGGTCTACCTGATCATGGTCTTCGACCCCCAGATCCTCTTCAACGACGGCTTCTACCCGCTCCTGCACGTCGTCATTCCGAGCGGGAGCCTGCTTCATCCCAAGTTCCCGTCGGCCCTCGGCTGCCGGACACACGCGCTGACGCGCCTCTTCGACGTCCTCGGCGGCACGCTGGCCCGCAAGAGCCCGGAGCACACGACGGCCGCCGGCTACGGTACGAGCCCGTACATGCTCTACTCGGGCTGGGACGAGCGGGGCGAGTTCTTCTACCTGATGGAGATCTCCTACGGCGGCATCCCCGGGCGCCCGATCGGCGACGGCATGGACGGGCACTCGTGGTGGCCGCTCTTCCAGAACATCCCCACGGAGTACCTCGAGGCGTACTACCCCGTGCGGATCGACGGCTACACGACCGTGCAGGACTCCGGCGGCGCCGGCTTCCACCGCGGGGGGAACGGCATCGAGAAGCGCTACGTCTACCTCGAGCCCGGAGAGATCTCGATCCACGACGACCGCTGGCTCACGTACCCGTGGGGCATCCTCGGCGGCAGGCCGGGGATGCGTTCCGAGAAGATCCTGCGCCGCGCCGACGGCTCCACGGAGCTCCTGCCCTCCAAGTGCGACGAGGTCAAGGTCGAGCCGGGCGACGTGCTCGTCTATCGCACCGCCGGCGGCGGGGGGTGGAAGGATCCCTTCGAACGGCCCGCGGAACAGGTCGAGGCCGATGTCGCCAAGGGCCTCGTTTCCCGCGAGAAGGCCGAGCGGGACTACGGCGTCGTCGTCGGCGATCCCGAGGCGACCGAGAAGCTCCGCGAGCGCCTCCGCGAGGAGCGGGGCGACGTGCTCGACTTCGACTTCGGCCCCTCGCTCGACGAGATCCGAGCGAACGCGCGGGAGGAAACCGGGCTCGAGCCGCCCGTGCCGCCCGAGCCGCTCGCCTGGGCGCCGATGGAGTCCGCCGAGGAAGCGCTCCGCCGCGTCCGCGAGCACGGGGATCGGCAGATGACCCTGAGCGAGGCCGATTGACGCACCACGCCGGCTTCCACGGGCGCGCCGGCTTCGGCGAGCGGCCGGCGCTGGTCGTCGTGGACATGAACGTCGCCTTCACCGACCCGTCCTCGCCCCTCGCCTGCCCTCTGGACGGAGTCGTCGGCGCCATCCAGGAGCTTCTCCGCGAATGCCGCGGAGCAGGCTTCCCGGTTGTCTACACGACCGTCGCCTACGACGAGGAGGCTCGGCGCACGGCGGCCGCGTTCATCGACAAGGTGCCCGCCCTGCTCACGCTGGAGGCCGGAAGCCGCTGGGTGGAGATCGAGCCCCGGATCGCCCCGCTGCCCGGCGAGCCGGTCCTGACGAAGCTGTTCGCCTCCGCGTTCTTCGGAACCGAGCTCCAGAGCCTGCTCGCGGGGGCGGGGTGCGACACGCTCGTCGTGACGGGCGCCTCCACGTCGGGCTGCGTGCGGGCAACCGCCGTGGACGCGCTCCAGCACGGCTACCGGCCGATCGTCCCGCGCGAGGCGGTCGGCGACCGCAATCCGGACGCGCACGCGGCAAACCTCTACGACATCGACGCGAAGTACGGCGACGTCGTCTCCCTGGAGGAGGCTCTCGGTCGCCTGGAGGAGCTCGCTGGGACGCACGCTCGCTGAGAAGATCCTGCTCGCCCACACCGACGAGGACGACCTCGACGTCGGCGAGGCCGTCATGGTGCGTTGCGACCTCGTGATGGCGAACGACGTCTCCGGGCCCGTCGCCTTCCGCGCTCTCGAGCGCATGGGCGTCGAGCGGGTCTTCGACCCGGCGAGGGTCGTCATGGTCGCCGACCACTTCATGCCGGCCAAGGACCCGCGCTCGGCCGAGGTCCAGAAGCGCCTGAAGGAGTGGTCCGACGCCCAGGGCGTGACCTTCTACGGCCAGGGCCGGGGCGGCATCGAGCACACCCTTCTCGCCGAGGAAGGCTGGATCGTCCCGGGCGCGGTCGTCGCCGGAGGCGACTCGCACACCTGCACCCACGGGGCGCTCGGCGCCTTCGGTACCGGCCTCGGCTCGACGGACATAGCCGCCTGCCTCGCGCTCGGCGCGTTCTGGCAGCGCGTTCCAGGCACGATCCAGGTCGACCTCGTCGGCACGAAGCGCCCGTTCGTGACCGGCAAGGACGTGATCCTCGCCGCGATCGGCGAGCTCGGCGTGGGGGGCGGCACGAACACCGTGCTCGAGTTCGGCGGGGACGGCGCGGCGGAGCTCTCGATCGACGAGCGCCTGGCGGTCGCGAACATGGCGGTCGAGGCCGGAGCGGAGACCGGGCTCTTCCCCGCGGACGAGACGACGGCCCGCTACCTCGAAGGCCGGGTCGACACCCCCTGGACGGCGGAGCGCACCGATCCCGACGCCGAGGTGGTCCGGCGCGTTCGGATCGACCTCTCGTCGCTGCCTCCGCTCGTCGCGCTGCCGCACCTTCCGGGCAACGTCGTCCCGGTCGACGAGGCGCGGGGGCGAAGGATCGACCAGGTCTACATCGGGAACTGCGCGAACGGGACGATGACCGACCTTCGCCAGACGGCGGAGGTCCTGCGCGGCCGCAGCGTCCATCGCGACTGCCGCGCGATCGTCGTCCCCGCCACGCAGCGGATCTACCGCGAGGCGTTACGCGAGGGGCTGCTGGACGCCTTCGTCGCCGCGGGCGCGATCGTGTCCACCCCGACGTGCGGGGCATGCTTCGGCGGGCACATGGGCGTCCTGGCCGCGGGCGAGCAGGCAGTCACGACGACGAACCGGAACTTCAAGGGGCGCATGGGGTCTCCCGAAGCGGGCGTCCACCTCGCGAACGCGTACGTGGCGGCCGCCGCCGCCGTGGCCGGCGAGATCGTGCACCCCGCGGAGGTGCTGGAGGCCGTGCCGGCATGATCGAGGGAAGGGCTGTGGTCATCCCCGGGGACGACATCGACACCGACGTCATGTATCCGGGTGCGTACCTGAACATCGACGATCCCGAGCAGATGAAGCCGTATCTCTTCGAGGGCCACGACCCCGCGCTGCGGCGGGAGCTCGAAGCAGGCGACGCCGTGCTCGTCCTCGGGGAGAACTTCGGCATCGGCTCGTCGCGCGAGCACGTGCCTCTGGCGATGAAGGCCTGGGGCGTGCGCTTCGTCCTCGGGAGGAGCTTCGCGCGGATCTTCTACCGGAACTGCGTCAACATCGGCCTGCCGATCGTCGTGTGCCGGGAGGCGGCCGCCGCCGCCTCGGACGGCTCCCGGGTCGGCTTCGACCCCGACTCGGGCGAGGTCGAAGTGGACGGACGGCGCTTCCACGGCGAGCCCGTGCAGCCGCTCGTCCGCGAGCTCGCCGAGGCCGGCGGGATCGTCCCCTGGGTGCGGGAGCGCGAGGGAGCGCGATGATCGTCCGGGACCGGGGCGACTCGTGGCAGGTCGTGCTCCAGCCGGACCACGCCGACCTCTCGGCGCAGTTCGCGCGCGCCTGGGGCAACGAGGACGCCTTCGCGGCACCGACGCCGCTCGCGCCGGTCGTGGTCGCCTCTGCGCGCCACGACGACGGATGGGCGGTCTGGGAGCGCGCTCCTTCCCTCGACCGCGAAGGGGTGGCACCGCGCAACTTCCTGGATGTCGAGGTCTCGTCGCACCTCGCGTTCTACCGGGCGATGATCGCCGCGGTCCTCGACCAGGAACCGTATGCCGGCCTCCTCGTCTCCATGCACGGCGCCGGAATCTACCGGGGCCGCTACGGGACGCAGCCTTCGCTGAAGCTGACCTTCGCCGACGAGGTGCGCGACCAGGTCGAGGCCTTCGTCGCCGAGCAGGAGGAGCTGCACGCGCGCCTCGTGGCCCAGCTCGGCGTGCCCGAGGAGGAGCGCTGGACGAACTACCGGCTCCTCCAGGTGTACGACCGGCTCTCGCTCTACTTCTGCCTTCGGGACGTCGAGGCCGGGGAGCCGGACACGCTGGAGCCCGTGCCGCGCGATTACCAGGGGAACGAGGCGACGGTGGCGATCGAGCCGGCCGGCCCGTGGCGCGTGACCCTCAGCCCGTACCCCTTCGCCGAGAGCCCCGCGACGTTCCGGCTCGTGCGACGCCTGCTCCCCAAAGGAGGGGGCCGGGACAGCGAGAGCTTCCGCCGGGAGTTCGCGGAGGCCGTGCCCGAAGACGTCGAGATCACGATCGAGCCTCGAGAGGCGCGATGTCAGACTTAGTGACATACTCCCGGCCGTGAGGAGCGTCGCACCGGAAGCCCAGGAGGGCACGGCGGAGGTGAACGGTGCCCGGCTCTGGTACCGGATCACCGGCGAGGGCGAGCCGGTGGCTCAGATCCACGGGGCCGGGTTCGGGCATTTCAACTTCGACCTGGCGACTCCGGAGCTCGCTCGCCACTTCAGGGTCGTCGACTACGACATGCGCGGCTACGGCCGGTCGAGTCGGCCCCTCCAGCACTACGACATGGAGGTGTGGGCGGACGACCTCGCCGGGCTCCTCGACGCGCTCGAGATCGAGCAGGCCCACGTCCACGGCACGTCGATGGGGGGCATGATCGCGATCGTCTTCGCAGGCAAGTACCCGGAACGGACGGCCTCGGTGGTTATCAACTGCGCCGCGGCGAAGCTCGGCCACGCCGGCCGGCTCATCTTCCGCAACTGGACCGACATCGCGCGGCTCGACCCGGAGGGGCCCGGAAGCCGCACGCTGGCCGAGCTGATCGCCTGGCAGGCCTTCTCGAAGGCCTTCCTCGAGGCACCGGAGGCGGAGGCCGCCGTCGACAACACCCAGCGGATCCTGCGCGACTCGAACGACCTCGAGGTGTTCGCCGCGGCCTGCCAGGCCATGTGCGACGCGGACCTGCGGCCCTGGCTGCCGAAAATCACCGCTCCCGCGCTCGTGCTCGGAGGGGACGAGGATCTGATGACGCCCTGGGACCAGGGCCCGGGCGGAGCCGGCCAGGAGGCGATCTACCAGGGGATACGTGGCGCCGAGAAGCACGTCATCGCCGGCTCCGGGCACTCGACGATCTTCGACGGCTCGGAGGAGCACAACCGCATCGTCATCGGCTTCTTCAGGCGTCACGCGATCGGGGTCGCGGATGCGCCGGGCGCCTAACCCTCCTTGCCCCCGTTCGTCTCTATGGGCATGAGCGGCCTTCCTGCGGTGGGTCGGCCCGAGCCGTGCCGGCGCGATGTCCGACTTCGGCAGACGGCTATTGACTCGCGCCGCCCAAGATCGTATACAAGACCCTCCAAGTCGGTAGCGGCGCGTAGGAGCACCCTCGCGTCGCCGGGCGCCGCGGGCCGTCCACGTAGTCCCACCTCCCACCTGGCGGAGGAGAAAGGAGCTGTTTGATGAGTGAACGGGACTGGTTGGAGAGGATGGAGCGCACTGGCCTCACGCGCCGCGCCTTCGTCAAGAGCGGCATCGCGGGCGCGGGCGCGCTCAGCCTCGGCGGCCTGCTCGCGGCCTGCGGCGGTGACGACGACGACGGCGGCGGCGGCGCGGCCCAGGATGCGGGCACGGCGGAGGCGGAGGCGTTCACCGGCACCCTCAGCGTCACCGGCCTCGGCGTCGACCTGATCGACCCGATCAAGGCGGCCGCCGAAGCGGCGCTCGGCTTCACGCTCGCCTTCGACGTCACCGACACGGTGACCGCCCGCAACAAGGTCGTAACCCAGCCGGACGCGCTGGACATCTTTTCCGGATACTTCAACGACATCGACCAGGTCTGGCCAAGCGGGAACATGGCGCCGATCCCGATCGATCAGATCGAGCGGTGGGATCAGCTCACCGGGATCTACAAGACGGGCAAGGCCCAGGAGAACGAGGCCAACTCGGCGTGCCAGCTGGGCGACGGCGACGCTCCCTTCCGGAAGCTGTATACGACCGAGGACGGCGAGCTGACCTCGTGGGCCGATCCGGCGACGGGCGAGGTCTCGGGCGACGAGCCCGGCTTCGTCACCCTGGTCGGCGGCAACTTCAACATGGACTCGATGGGCTACAACGGCGACGTCATCCAGCGCGAGCCGAACGAGGTCAACTGGGACGAGCTGCTCAACCCCGAGTGGCGCGGCCGCGTCGCGGTCCTCAACGATCCCTCGATCGGCATGCAGGACGTCGGCAACGCCGCCGTGGCCGCGGGGATGATGGAATTCGAGGACATCGGCAACATGACGCAAGAGGAGATCGACGGCCTGATCAAGATCCTCCTCGACCTGAAGGAACGGGGTCAGTTCCGCGCGTTTTGGACGACGTTCGACGAGTCCGTCACCCTCATGCAGTCCGGCGAGGTCGTGATCGAGTCGATGTGGTCGCCGGCGGTGGCGCTGCTCCAGTCGAGCGGGCACCCGACCCGGTATGCGGCCCCGGCCGGCGGCTTCCGCGGCTGGGCAGGCGGCCACGGGATCATGAACCACGTCACCGAGGACCCGTCCAAGTACCAGGCGGCGCTCGACTACATCAACTGGTGGCACTCCGGAGAGGCCGGCGCGATCATGATGCGCCAGGGCTACTACAACGTCGTGCAGGAAACGAGCCGCGAGTTCGTCGAGCCGTTCGAGTGGGACTACTGGATCGACGGCAAGCCGGCGGCCGAGCCGATTCCGAACCCGTTCGGGCAGGAGACGGCGGGCATTCCGGTCGGCTCCGTCCGCGACGGCGGTGCCTTCGTCGAGCGCGCCTGCGTGTACAGCTCGTGGAACTCGCTCATGGACGAGCAGCAGTACCAGGTGCAACGCTGGAACGAGTTCCTGGCGGCCTAGCTAGTATCGCGACGCGTATGCCGGACGAGCAGACGCTGACGCAACGTGAGGGGGCCTCGACGGCCCCCTCACCGGCCGCAGCCGGCACGGGGCTCGAGCTCAAGAGCCTGACCAAGCGGTTCGGCGAGGACGTCCTCGCGGTCGACGACGTCAACCTCCACATCGCGCACGGCGAGTACGTCGTCCTGCTCGGCCCCTCCGGCTGCGGGAAGACGACCACGCTGCGAATGATCGGCGGGCACGAGGAACCGACGAGCGGCGACATCCTGCTCGACGGGCAGAGCCTGCTCGGCCTCACGCCGGACAAGCGCCCCACGACCACCGTCTTCCAGCACTTCGCACTCTTTCCGCATCGCACAGTGCGCGAGAACGTCGAGTTCGGGCCGAAGATGCACGGCATCTCCAGGGCCGAGCGGCGCGAGAAAGCGATGTCGGCGCTCGACATGGTGGGCCTGCGCGCCCTGGCCGACCGCAGGCCGAGCGCTCTCTCAGGCGGCCAGCAGCAGCGGGTGGCGCTCGCCAGGGTCCTCGTGATGGAGCCGAAGGCGCTCCTGCTCGACGAGCCGCTGGGCGACCTCGATCGCCTGCTCCGGCTGCGGATGCGGGTCGAGCTGCGCGCGCTCCAGCGCCAGCTCGGGCTCATGTTCATCCACGTCACCCACGATCAGGAGGAGGCGCTTTCCGTCGGCGACCGGATCGTCGTCATGCACGACGGGCGCATCGAGCAGGTGGCGGATCCCTTCACGATCTCGAACCTGCCGGCGAACGTGCAGGTGGCATCCTTCATGGGCGACAACAACATCTTCGAGGGCACGGTGACGGCGACCGAAGGCGACCGGGTCTCGATCGACGGCGGGGACGCCGAGCTGCGCGCGCTCGTGCCCGGGGCGGATGCTGCCGTCGGACAGCCGGCCGTCGTCTCGGTGCGCGCCGCCGCCGTGCAGGTCGGCGCGCAGGATGCGAGCGCGAACGGGCCCAACCAGCTCCTCGGCGAGATCGAGGTCATCGAGTATCTCGGCGACCTCGTCAAGCTGCACCTCGCCGCAGGAGGGCGGCGCCTCGTCGCCAAGGTGTCGGGCGATCGCTATCCGGAGTTCCAGGGGAAGGAAGGCGAGAGCGTTCGGCTGTCCTGGAAGGAGGAGGATGTCCGACTCCTCCGAGCGTGAGGAGCGGCCGGCCGGGCTGCACGCCGAGGAGATCGACGAGGCGGAGCAGGTCGTCGGCGAGCGGGCGGAGGAGATGGCGCTCGGCGAGAAGGAGCGGGCGGGGGCGCGGGGCCGCCGGGCCCTGACCACGGCTGCTTGGACGGCGCCGGGCGCAGTGTGGCTCCTCTTCTTCCTCTTAGCGCCCGTCATGATGATCGTGCTCGTCAGCTTCTGGACGCGCACGGTGAGCGGATTCGAGTCCGTCTGGACGCTCGAGAACTACGAGTTCCTTTTCGACTCGAACGTCTACTGGGAGCAGCTCTGGAACAGCTTCTGGCACTCGCTCGTGATCGTCGCGCTCTCGCTCCTCCTGGGCTTTCCCGTCGCCTATTTCCTCGCGATCTGCGTCACGAGCCTGCGTTTCCAGATCGCGCTCTTCATCATCGCCCTCGCCCCGTTTTGGACGAGCTATCTCATCCGAGCAGTGGCCTGGATCCCGATGATGGGGCGGCAGGGGGCGCTGAACACGGCGCTCCAGGAGCTCGGCCTGATCAGCGAGCCGCTGGACATCCTCCTCTTCTCCGACTTCGCCGTCACCGTGGCGATGCTCCAGCTCTACATCCTCTTCATGGTCGCGCCCATCTTCTTCATGCTGGCCCAGATCGACAGGAGCTCGCTGGAAGCCGCCCGGGATCTCGGCGCCAACGCGTTCAAGACCTTCCGGGAGGTCGTCCTGCCGCAGTCGATGCCGGGCATCGTCATCGGGTCGATCTTCGTCTTCATCCTCACCATGGGCGAGTTCGCGACCGTGCGGATCATCGGGGGCGGGACCGTCTCCTCGGTCGGGACGATCGTCCAGACCCAGGTCGCGTCGGTGCAGTTCCCGCAGGCCGCGGCCAGCGCGGTCTTCCTCGTCCTCGCGATGATCCTCGGCGTCTTCGTCCTGCTCCGGTTCTCGAACCTGCGGGAGGACCTCTAGTGCCCGGGCGCTGGACGAAGCGCATCCTGGCGGTCTACTTCGTCCTCTTCCTGCTCTTCCTGTACGGCCCGATGATCGTCATGGCCGCGCTCTCCTTCCAGGGGCCGCAGGGCACGGTGACGTTCCCTATGCGGGGGCTCGGCTTCCACTGGTGGAACGAGCTCGTGAGCGGCTCGCGCGCCGACACGATCCGGGAGACCGCGATCAGGTCGCTCCAGCTCTCGATCGTGAGCGGCCTGGTCGTCGCCGTCCTCGCCTTCACCCTGTCGATGAGCTACCGCCGCCGCTTCCGCCTCGACGGCGTCCTCTTCTACCTGGTCATGCTCGCGCTCATGACGCCCGGGATCCTGCTCAGCCTCGGGACGTCGTTCTTCTGGCGCTTCATGGATCAGCAGACGAGCCTCTGGCAGACCGCGCTCGGGACGAACGTGGTGTGGGGGCTTCCGTTCGCGTTCCTCATCATGGTGGCGGTCTGGAACCGCTACGACAGCACGGTCGAGGAGGCGTCCCGCGACCTGGGAGCGAGCGGTTTCCGCACGTTCCGCGAGGTGACGCTCCCACTCGTCTGGACGGGGCTGCTCGGCGCCTTCCTCTTCGGGTTCACGCTGGCGTGGAACGAGTACGACCGTACGGCGCTCCTGGCGGCGGGCAAGAACACGCTCCCGCTCGAGATCTTCGCGCTGACGGTGGGCTCGGTCATCCGCCCCGACCTCTACGCGCTCGGCACGGCGACGACCGCAGTCTCGCTGATCGGCGTCGGGCTCTTCCTCCTCGCCGCGGCGATCGTCCTGCGCAGGCGCGCCCAGACGACGGGCGACGTCCGCGAGGAGTACGGCGACGTCGAGACGAGCGGCGGGCTGGCGGCCGGGGTGCCCGGCTCGCACACGCCCTAGGATCGGCGATGAAGGTCGTCGTCGTCTCGACCGGGGGCACGATTGCCATGCGCCCGGACCCGAGGACGGGGAAGCTCGTCCCCGCGGTGAGCGGCGACGAGCTCGTCGACATGCTGCGCTGGGAGGACGCGCCGCCGCTCGAGCTCGACGACTTCGCCCGCGTGCCGAGCTTCGACATGCACGGCGAGCTCGCGCTCTCGCTCGCCGACCGGGTCGCCGACCACAGCCGCCGCGACGACGTCGCCGGCGTCGTCGTGACGCACGGCACGGACACGATGGAGGAGAGCGTGTACATCGTCGACCGCCTGCACGCGTCGGAGAAGGCGGTCGTCCTCACCGGCGCCCAGCGCTCCGCGGACGAGCCGGACACTGACGGGCCGCGGAACCTCCGCGACGCGATCCGCGTCGCCCTGGCTCCCGAGTCGGCCGGTCGGGGGGCCGTCGTCGCCTTCGCAGGCGAGCTGCACGGCGCCCGTGAGGTGCGCAAGGTGCACACGACCGCGCTCGCCGCCTTCGCCTCCCCGGGCTATGGACCGCTCGGCCACGTGGACGGCGACCGTGTCACGTACCGGCGGGGTCCGGACCGCACGCCGGCGCTGCCGCGGCCGGCAGAGGCTCTCCCCCGGGTCGACCTCGTCCGCCTCCACGCCGGAAGCGACAGCCGCTTCCTCCGCTGCTCGCTCGAGTCGGGCGGCCGTGGGATCGTCCTCGAGGCGACCGGGCGGGGGAACGCGAACGAGCGTGTCCTCCCCGGCGTCGAGGCCGCCGTCGCGGCGGGTGTCCCCGTCGTCGTCTGCTCCCGCTGCGTCGCGGGGAGGGTCGAGCCGGTGTACGGGCGCGGCGGCGGTCGCGACCTCGCCGACGCCGGCGCGCTCTTCGCGGGCGACCTCGCGGGCCCGAAGGCACGCGTACTCCTCCAGCTCGTGCTCGCCGCCGGCCTGGACCTCTCACAGGCCCTTGCTGCGGAGGCCGGATGATCGTTAGGGTCGAAGTCAGACAAAAGGAGGTCAGCCAATGTCCGTACTGATCAAGGGCGGTCGCATCGTCACGGCCTCGGACGACTACGTCGGCGACGTGTACGCGGAGGGCGAGACGGTCTCGCTGATCGGCGAGTCGCTGGACGTGCAGGCCGACAAGGTCATCGACGCGAGCGGGAAGTACGTCCTCCCGGGCGCGATCGATCCGCACACACACATCGAGATGTTCTTCGGCGGCACGACGACGTGCGACGACTTCACGTCGGGCACCGTCGCTGCCGCCTTCGGAGGGACGACGTCGCTCGTCGACTTCTGCATGCAGGCGCCGGGCACGCCGTTCCCCGAGGCGCTCGACAACTACTTCGAGAAGATCGAGCGCTGCAAGCCGGTGATCGACGTCGGCTTCCACATCGGCGTCACCGACATCGAGGGCGGCGGGGGCCTCGACGCGCTCGCGAAGCTGCCCGACGAGGGCATCACCTCGTACAAGCTGTTCATGGCGTACAAGGGCGCCGTCATGGTCGACGACGAGACGCTCTTCAAGACGATGGAGGTAGCGCGCGAGACGGGCGGCCTCGTGATGGTGCACGCCGAGAACGGCGATGTCATCGACGTGATCGTCAAGAAGGCGGTCGCCGAGGGGAAGACGGATCCGATCTGGCACGCGCGGACGCGCCCGATGGAGACGGAGGCCGAGGCGACGAACCGGGCGATCCAGCTGGCGCGCGTCGCCGGGTGCCCGCTCTACGTCGTCCACGTGTCGTGCCAGCCCGCGGTGGAGCCGATCGCGCTCGCGCGGGAGAAGGGCTGGGACGTGTGGGGCGAGACGTGCACGCAGTACCTCTTCGTCGACGAGAGCGCGCTGGAGAAGCCGGACTGGGAGGGCGCGAAGTACATCTACACGCCGCCGCCGCGTCCGAAGGAGCACCAGGAGCACCTGTGGAAGGCGCTCGTCACCGACGACCTCTCGGTTGTCTCCACCGACCACTGCCCCTTCAACTGGCCGGAGCAGAAGGGAATCAACGGGCGCGAGTTCGAGAAGGTCCCGAACGGCGGCCCGGGCATCGAGAACCGGCTCCACATGCTGCACGAGTTCGGCGTTCGCGGCGGCCGGCTCACGCTGAACCGGTTCGTCGAGCTGACGTCGACGAACGTCGCGAAGCGGTTCGGGCTGTACCCGCGGAAGGGGACGATCGCCGTCGGGAGCGACGCGGACGTCGTCGTCTGGGACCCGGAGAAGCAGCTGACGATCTCCGCGCAGACCCATCACACGAACGTCAACTACAACCTCTTCGAGGGCACGAAGGTCACCGGCGCGCCCGAGGTCGTCCTCGTTCGCGGCCAGGTGATCGTCGAGAACGACGAGCTCGTGGCCGGGCCGGGAGCCGGCCGCTTCGTCAAGCGGGCCCGCGTCGGCGAGAAGCTCAGCGCGGCCGGTCGGGAGGCGGTCACGGCATGACGGATCAGGAGGCCCGCGAGGTCTACGAGCGCGCCCGGCTGGGCGGGAGCGTCACGCTCGGCGAGCGCCCCGCCGTCCTCGTGGTCGACTTCAGCTGCGGCTTCACCGACCCGGACAGCACGCTCGGTTCCGACCTGACCGCCGAGGTCGAGGCGACGAAGATGCTGCTCGACGTCGCGCGCGCGCGCGGCGTGCCGGTCGTCTTCACGACGATCGGGTTTGAGCCCAACAGGAAGGACGGCGCCCTCTGGCTCCAGAAGGTGCCGTCTCTCGGCGAGCTCGAGCTCGGCGGGCGGTGGGTGGACATCGACCCGCGGCTCGAGCGCCGTGAGGACGAGACCGTCGTCGTCAAGAAAGGCGCCTCGGCGTTCTTCGGCACGAACCTGACCGCCGTCCTCGTCTCGCAGGGGGTGGACACGGTGATCCTCTGCGGGGCGACGACGAGCGGCTGCATCCGCGCGACCGCGATCGACCTTCTCCAGAACGGCTTCCCGGCGCTCGTTCCGCACGAGTGCGTGGGCGACCGCGCCCAAGCGCCGCACGACGCGAACCTCTTTGACATCCAGGCGAAGTACGCGGACGTCGTCTCGGCCGAGGACGTGATCGGCTACCTGGAGAGCGTTCCAGACCGCGTGAGGACGCCCGCCTGAGCACCCGGGAGGGAGGCGGGTAGCCGCCGCCTCCCCTCCCGCGCCGAGTGGACGCCGTCATCCTCGCCGCGCTCGCCGGGGCCCTCTTCGGTGCCCTCGCCGTCGCGATCCGCTGGGGGCTCGGCCGCGTGCGCGATCCCGAGGGAGGCGCGTTCGTCACGGCCGCCCTCGGCTTCCTCGTCGCGGCGGCCATCGCGGTGCCCGTCGCGCTCGTCGACGGCGCGACGTTCGGCGGCCTCTGGGCGTTCGCCCTCGTCGGCGCCTTCGTCCCGGGCCTCTCGCAGATCGTGTTCGTCCGGGCCGTCAGGGACGCGGGCGCCTCGCGCACCGCAGTGGTCCTCGGGACCGCGCCTCTCCTCTCGGCGAGTCTCGCGCTGGTCTTCCTCGACGAGCCGCTGAGGCCGGCGCTCGTCGCGGCCACGATCGCGATCGTCCTCGGCGGCGCGCTCCTCGTGTGGGAGCGCTCGCGCCCGCCCGGGTTCCGGGCCATGGGCATCGTGCTCGCCCTCGTCGCAGCGAGCCTCTTCGCCGCGCGCGACAACCTGGTGCGCCGGGCCTCCCTCGACACGGGAGCCGACCCCGTGCTCGCCGCCGCAGTGTCGCTGGGAGCGGCGGCGCTCGCCCTGCTCGTCTACCTGACGGCCTCCCGCCGCGTCGGCTCCGTCGGGTCGCGCGTCCGCGCTGCCCTGCCGGGTTTCGCGCCGGCGGCGCTCTGCCTGGGCCTCGCCTATGTCGCCCTGCTCCTCGCGTTGTCGCGCGGCGACGTCACGGTCGTCGCGCCGCTCAACGCGACGCAGTCGCTCTGGGCCGTCCTGCTTGCCGCCGCGCTCCTGGGTCGCGCCGAGGCCGTCGGACCTCGCCTCGTCCTGGCCGCGGCGCTCGTCGTCGCGGGCGGCGTCCTCGTGGGCGCGACCCGCTGAGCCCGTCAGCCCCCGCGCGGGCTCCTGCGGGCGAAGTCGTCCGCGATCTCGTTGAAGGTGGCCCAGCGGACGCCGTCGTGCGCGTTGATGTGCTCGATGATCCGCTCGTGCATGAGGAGAACCTGCGGCCGGCCGCTCACGTCAGGATGGATCGTCATGGTGAAGACGGCGTAGTCGTGCTCGCGGTACACCCAGTCGAACGCGTCCATCCAGATCTGCTCGAGCTGCCGCGGGTTGACGAAGCCGTGGCTGTTGGGCGAAGCCTTGATGAACATCATGGGTGGCAGGTCGTCCAGGTACCAGCTCGCCGGAATCTCGATCAGGTCGGTCTCCTCGCCGCGCACGAGCGGCTTCATCCACTCGGCGGCAGGCTGCGAGTAGTCGATCTTCGTCCATGAGTCTCCGACCCGCACGTAGTACGGGTGGAAGTCCTTGTGCATGAGCGAGTGGTCGTACTTGATGCCGTGCTTCAGCAGGAGCTCGTTCGTCACCCGTGAGAACTCCCACCACGGCGCGACGTATCCGGTCGGCCGCCGGCCCCAGACCTCCTCGATCAGCCGGAGGCACGTGAGGAGGACGTCTTCCTCCTGCTCCGGCGTCATGGCGATCGGGTTCTCGTGCGAATAGCCGTGCATGCCGATCTCGTGCCCTGCCTCGGCGACCATGCGGGTCTCGTCGGGGAACGTCTCGATCGAGTGGCCGGGGATGAACCACGTCGTCGTCAGGTCGTACTTCGCAAAGAGGTCGAGCAGCCGGGGCGTGCCGACCTCTCCGGCGAAGAGCCCGCGCGAGATGTCGTCCGGCGAGTCCTCCCCTCCGTAGGACCCGAGCCACCCGGCGACGGCGTCGACGTCGATGCCGTACGCGCACAAGATCTCCTTGGCCATAGCTTCCTCCTCCTCTTCGGACGGAACTGAACGTAGTGCGGGCGCATGCTAGAAAGCAAGCGCCATGTGCGCTCTCTGCGGCGTCCTCCTCACGAGCCACTGGGCCGAGCGCGAGTCCGGCCGACGCGAGCGCGTCTTCCGTGTGCGGCTCCTGAACCGTGTGCTCTCTCACTTCGGGCTCGAGCTCGGGGACTGGGGCGGTCGTGTGTACGTGCTGCGTGACCGGAAGGGCAAGACGGCGGTGGTCGACGACCTGGGCGGCCTGTGGACGGCGGCGGAGCGGCTCGCCGGGCGTCCGCTCGATCCGCTCGACCCGGTCCTCGTCGAGGAGCTTCGCCGTGGCTGAGCGCCTTCCGGTCGTCCTCGTCACCGGCTTCCTCGGGAGCGGCAAGACGACGCTCGTCTCCCGCCTGCTGGGCCGCCCCGAGCTCGGCGAGACGGCGGTGATCGTCAACGAGCTCGGCGAGGTGGCGATCGACCACCATCTGCTTCGGCGGGTTGACGAGCGGACCGTCCTGCTCGGCAACGGCTGCCTCTGCTGCACCCTGCGAGGCGACCTGGCCGACGAGCTCCGCGACCTCCTGAGCCGCCGGACACGCGGCGAGATCCCGCCCTTCCGGCGCGTGCTGGTCGAGACCACCGGCCTCGCGGACCCCGCGCCGGTCCTGAACACGCTGCTGGCCGAGCCGGTCGTCATGCACCACTTCGAGCCCGGCGCGGTCATCGCGACGGTGGACGCGCTCAACGGAGACGGGCAGCTCGACCGCGAGGCCGAGACGCTCAAGCAGGTGCTCGTCGCCGACCGCCTCGTCGTCACGAAGACCGACGCGGCCGAGCGGAGCTCCGTCGACGCGCTCGTGGACCGGCTCCGCGGCCTCAACCCGGCCGCCGACCTGCTGGAGGTCTCCTTCGGCGAGGCCGAGCCCGCGCTCCTGCTCGCACCCGGCAACCGCGACCCGCGCCACCTCCGGATGCCCGAAGCCCCACGGCACGCGGACGTCCGCCCGTTCGTCCTCTTTCTCGAACGGCCCGTCGACTGGACGGCGTTCGGCATCTGGCTGACGATGCTGCTCGCGAGCCGCGGCGCGGACGTCCTGCGCGTGAAGGGCCTCCTCGACGTCGGCGGGCCGGGGCCGGTCGTCCTGAACGGCGTCCAGCACGTCGTCCACCCGCCCGAGCACCTCGACTCCTGGCCGGACGACGACCGGCGCTCGCGGATCGTCTTCATCGCCCGCGGGGTCGGCAAGGACGAGGTCGAGGAGTCCCTGGCCGCCTTCGACGCCGCCGCCCGGCGCTCGTAGCCTCACAGCACTCCCTCGAGCAGGCGGCGCGCCTGCACGCGCTTGGGCTCCCGTCCCATGGGGACAAGGCCGACGCGCTCGCCGGGCCGCAGGTCGAGGGCGGCGAGCTGCGCGCGGCACTCGGCCGGCGTTCCGGCGACCGCCCAGTCGGCCACGATCTCGTCCGGAACGAGGTCGGCGTGGGCTCCGGGCTTCAGATGGCGTCCGTACTCGTACGAGGCCCGGATGCGCTCGGCTGCCTCCTGCTCGACGGGCGTGAGCTCGGCCGGTAGCGGGTGGCGGAGCGAGCGTGCGACGTAGGGCTTCACGTCCTCGCGGGCCTGGTCTCCGTCCTCCGCCGCCGCGATCGGTACCCACCAGACCACCTCGAAGCCCTCGGTCGGTCGACCGACCGCCAGCCGGGCCCGGGCCGCCTCGAGCTGGCGGGGATGGACGCCGACCACGGCCAGGCAGCCGTCGCCGATGCGACCGCAGAGCTCGAGCATGCGCGGGCCGCTCGCGCCGAGGAGGATCGGGACGGGCGGCTCGTCGCCGCCGTAGCCGAGCCCGCCGGCCCAGAGAGCCCGCAGATCGGCCGCCGCGCGCTCGAGCTCCGCGAGTCGCGCGGGCTTCGCGCCCACCGTCCGCACCGCGCTCGCCCCGAGGCCGAGGCCGAGCGCCGCGCGCCCACCCGAGAGCTCGTGCAGCGTCCTGATGGCGCTCGCCGTCACGGCGAGGTGGCGCGTGACCGGGTTCGTCACCGCGGGCCCGAGCCGGATCCGGTCCGTACGCTCGGCTGCGGCGCCGAGGAGGACGTACAGCTCGCGCCAGAGCACCGGCGAATCGCCCACCCAGACGCCGCCGAAGCCTCCCTGCTCGGAGAGCTCGACGCAGTCGAGCAGCTCCGACGGCGCCTCCGTCCCGTAGACGACGAGGTCGAAGGCCGCCCGGTCAGGCACGCGGCACCACCTCGCCGGCGAGAAGCTCGAGCGTCCGCAGCGCGTCACGCTGGGGCAGCCCCGGCCACTGGACGCGCAGGACGAGCTCGGTGACGCCGATCGTGCGCAGGGCGTCGATCTGCCCCAGGACCGTCGCCGGCGCGCCGAGCAGGAAGCGGCCCGCATGGAGCGTGTCCCATCCCTGCCGGAGCGTGTCCGTGGGCGGGAGGACGTCGCTCTGCCCCCAGTCGACGTAGGTCTCGTACTTGCGGGCCAGGTGCGGGCGCGCGATCCGGAACGCCTCGTCGTCGGTCGGCGCCACGCAGGCCTCGCGGAGCATGGGCAGCTCGTCCGGCTCTGAGCCTCGCTCGGCACGGAAGAGCCCGAGCTGGCGCTCCACCTCCGCGAGGGACGCGTGCGGGTTCACGAACCACGTGTCCGCGAGGCGGGCGGCGCGCCGGACGGCGGCGTCGCCGTTCGCCGCCATCCAGATCGGAGGCCGCGGCGACTGCACCGGCCCGGGAGCGAGGCGGGCGCCCTCCAGGCGGTAGCCGTGTCCCTCCGCCGTCACCTCGTCGCCCTCGAGTAGTCGCCGCACGACGTCGAGCTTCTCGCGAAACACGCGGACGCGGTCTTCCTGCACGCCGAAGGCGGCGTTCTCCGCGGCCCGGTAGCCGAGCCCGATGCCGAGCACGAAGCGTCCTCCGGTGAGGACGTCCAGCGTGGCCGCCTGCTCGGCCACCTCGACCGGATTCAGGAGCGGCAGGAGGAGGATTCCGGCGCCGATCCGCATCTCGCCCGTCTCCGCAGCGAGGCGGCCGAGCAGCGGCACCGGCTGGAGCATCTGGAACGGCGCCGGCAGGAAGTGCTGGCCTGCGAAGACCGAGTCGAATCCGGCGTCGCGCACGAAGCGCACCTGCTCGAGGTGCTCGGCGAGCCGGGCTGCCGGATCGTCTCCGGCCGGATGCTGCGCCGATACGAAGAGACCGAAGCGCACGCTAGTAGGAGCGCGGCATCCCGAGAACGTGTTGGCCGAGGTAGGCGAGGATGAGGTTGTTCGAGACGGGAGCGATCGTGTAGAGGCGGGTCTCGCGGAACTTGCGCTCGACGTCGTACTCCTCCGCGAAGCCCCAGCCTCCGTGGGTGTCCAGGCAGGCATTCGCCGCCGCCCAGGAGGCCTCGGAGGCGAGGAGCTTCGCCATGTTCGCCTCCGCGCCGGCCGGCTCGCCCTGCTCGAATAGCCAGGCCGCCTTGTAGCGCATGAGGTCGGCTGCCTCGATGGCCGCGTACGCCCTCGCGACGGGGAACTGGACGCCCTGGTTCGCGCCGATCGGCCGACCGAAGACCTCCCGCTCCGACGCGTAGCGCGCCGCCTTCTCCACGAACCAGCGACCGTCGCCGATGCACTCCGCCGCGATGAGCACGCGCTCGGCGTTCATCCCGTCGAGGATGTAGCGGAAACCCTGACCCTCTTCGCCGACGAGCGCGTCGGCCGGGAGCTCGACGCCGTCGAGGAACACCTCGGTCGTTGCGTGGTTCATCATCGTGCGGAGCGGCCGGATGGTGAGCGCGTCGCCGGCGGCCTTCATGTCGACGAGGAAGACCGAGAGGCCTTCGCTCCGCTTCTCGACCTCGTCGAGCGGCGTCGTCCGCGCGAGCAGGAGCATCAGGTCGGAGTAGAGGGCGCGCGAGGTGAAGACCTTCTGGCCGCTGACGACGTAGCCGCCGTCCACCCGCTCGGCCGTGGTCTGGATGCGCGTCGTGTCCGAGCCCACGGTCGGCTCCGTCACGCCGAAGGCCTGGAGCCGAAGGTCCCCGGCGGCGAGCCTGGGCAGGTAGCGCTCCTTCTGCTCGTCGCTCCCGTGCCGGAGGAGCGTCCCCATGGTGTACATCTGGGCGTGGCAGGCGCCCGCGTTTCCGCCCGACGCGTTGATCTCCTCGAGGATCACGCTGGCCGCCGTCAGCCCGAGGCCCGCGCCGCCGTACTCCTCCGGGATCAGCGCGGCGAGCCAGCCGCCGTCGGTGAGCGCCTTCACGAAGTCTTCCGGGTAGCGGTCGGGCTCGAGCGAGCGCCAGTACTCGCCTGGGAAGCCGGCGCAGAGGTCGCGGACGGCCGCGCGGATCTCCGTCAGCTCGGCGGCGAGCGAGAACTCCACTAAGGGCCTGTCCGGGAGGTGGTCACGGTAGATGGCACGCGGCACGTGCCGCGAGGCAAGGACGCAGGGAGCGGCAATATGCAGGCATATTGCCGCGACTGAGGACGCCGCATCGCGGTGCGTGACGCCTGCAAGCTGCCCTGATCCACTTTCCGGACAGGCCCTTCAGGCCTCGTACCGCTCGAGCAGGCGCCGGGCGATGAGGAGCTGCTGGATCTCGTTCGAGCCCTCGCCGAGGATGAGCACGGGCGCGTCCCGGTAGATACGCTCGACGACGAACTCCTGCGAGTAGCCGTAGCCGCCGTGGATCCGCATCGCCTCGAGCGCGACCTCCTCGGCGGTCTCGGTCGCGAAGAGCTTGGCCATGCCGGCCTCCAGGTCGGCGCGCTCGCCGGCGTCCTTCCTGGCCGCGGCCTCGAGCATGAGAAGGCGCGAGGCCTCGATCTTCGTGGCCATCTGCGCCAGCTTCAGCTGGATCGCCTGGTGGCGGGCGATCGGCTTGCCGAACGCCTCCCGCTCTTGGGCGTAGCGGATCGCGGCCTCGAACGCCGCCTGGGCGATTCCCACCGCTCGGGCGGCGATGTTCACGCGCCCGAGTTCGATTCCGCCCATGAACTGCTTGAAGCCCAGGCCCTCCTCGCCGCCGAGCACCGAGGCGGCGGGCGTCCGGAAGCCGTCGAACACCAGCTCCGTCGACTCGACCCCCTTGTACCCGAGCTTCTTGAGCGGGCGGGAGACTGTCAGGCCGGGCTGCTCGTGGACGTTGGGCTCCTTCTCGACGATGAAGGCCGTCATCCCGCGGTGGGGCGGGTCGGCGTCCGGGTCGGTCTTCGCGAGGAGCATGACGCCGCTCGACCGCAGGCCGTTGGTGGCCCACATCTTCTGGCCGCTGATCACGTACTCGTCGCCCTCGCGCACGGCGCGTGTGCGGATCGCCTGGACGTCCGACCCGGCGTGTGGCTCGGTCATCGAGTAGGCGAAGTGCAGCTCGCCCGTGGCCATGCGCGGGAGATAGCGCGCGCGCTGCTCGTCCGTCCCGTGCTCCCCGATCATCCAGGCGGAGATGAAGTGCGTGTTGAGGACGCCCGAGAGGCTCATCCAGCCGCGCGAGAGCTCGACCTGGATACGGGCGTACGTCGAGAGGTCGAGGCCGAGGCCGCCATGGGCCTCGGGGATCGTGACGCCGAAGAGGCCGAGATCCTTCATGGCCTCGACGAGCGCCGTGGGGTACTCGTCGGCATGCTCCAGGTCGGAGGCGACCGGCACGACGTCGCGCTCGACGAACTCCCGGATCGT
>Ga0299913_10000166_pt1 | contig 34939 bp, 33 predicted proteins | sample RVTome_9_FD_201360 | JGI IMG/M metagenome (GOLD analysis project Ga0299913, IMG submission 201360) | Soil microbial communities from uranium-contaminated site in the Upper Colorado River Basin, Wyoming, United States - RVT155D38 (version 2) ... | reverse complement strand
TTGCCCAGGGCGGGGGGTCCCAGGGGGGTCGCCCCCCCGGGAGATATCAGAGCTCCATGACCACGGGGACGATCACCGGGCGGCGGGCTGTCTCGGCCCGGATCACCCGACCGGCGGCCGAGCGGATCGTCTTCTGCAGCTCGCCCAGGTCGGAGCGACCGGTGGCATGTTCGCCGATGGCGGCAGACACGGCCTCCGCGGCCTTGGTCAGGACGGCGCTGGGGTCGTCCATCATCCCGTGACTGTCCATCTCGGGACCGTAGAGCATGGCGCCGGTGTCGTGGTCGATGCCCACCGTGATCACGACGACCCCCTCGTCGGCGAGATGTAAGCGATCGCGGAGGACACCGGGCTGCACCTCACCCAGAGCCGAGCCGTCCAGGTACACATAGCCGGCGGGCACCGCCCTGCGCTGCACCTGGGTCTTGTTCCCTTTGATGATCACCCGATCCCCGTCCTCGAGCACGTCGACATGCCGGATACCCATGCTGCGGGCGAGCTCGGCATGGGCGTGGAGATGGCGGTACTCGCCGTGGACGGGCACGAACGCCTGGGGCCGGACCAAGTTGAGATAAGTGAGCAACTCGTCGCGGTTGGCGTGACCCGAGACATGGATCGGGGCGTTTATGCCGTGGACCACGTGGGCCCCGCGTCGGATCAGGTTGGAGATCACCTTCGACACCGCGGTCTCGTTGCCGGGGATGGGCTTCGCCGAGATGAGAACCGTGTCGCCCTCGCCCAACTCGACGAATTTGTGTCTTCCCTGTGACATCAGGGAGAGGGCGGCGAATGGCTCGCCCTGGCTCCCGGTGGTGATGAGCAGCTGCTGGTCGACGGGCAGATCGCTCAACTCCTTGATGTCGAGGACCGACTTCTGGGGCACGTCCAGCACCTTCAGATCGGCGGCGATCGCCGTGTTGCGATGCATGGAGCGACCGAAGAAGGCGATCTTGCGCCCGTTCTTGATCCCGGCATCGGCGATCTGCTGGATCCGGTGGATGTGCGAGGCGAAGCATGCGGCGATCACTCTCCCGCCCGCATCGCGTATCACGTCGGAGATCGGGCGCCCGACCGAGCTCTCCGAAGCCTCGAATCCGGGCTTCTCGGCATTGGTGGAGTCGGAGAGGAGGAGACGGACGCCGCGTCTGCCGAGGGTGGCGATGGCGGGGAGATCGGTGGGGATCCCGTCGATCGGGGTCGGGTCGAGCTTGAAGTCCCCGGAGTGGAGGATCACGCCCTCCGGCGTGTCCAGGGCGATGGCGGTGGCGTCGGGGACGGAATGACTGACCGGGATCATCTGGAAGCGGAACGGGCCATGGTCGATCCAGTTCTTGACCTCGACCGAGCGCAGGTCGGCCTCGACCCCGATTTCCTCGATACGTCCCCGGGCCAACTCGACAGAGAGCCTGGTCCCGTAGACCGGGACGTTCACCTCTCTCAAGAAATAGGCGAGGGCGCCGGTGTGGTCCTCGTGGCCGTGGGTGAGGATCACGCACTCGACGTCTTTGGATCTCTCCACCAGCCAGGACCAGTCGGGGAAGACCAGGTCTACCCCGAGCATGTCCTCCTCGGGGAACATGAGCCCACAGTCGATGAGTGCGATCTTGCCCTCGATCTCGACCGCCGCGCAGTTGCGGCCTATCTCGCCGAGACCACCGAGAAAGGTGACCGAGACGCTCACAGGCCCTGAACGGCGCCGAGAGCCTTCTCCACCGCGACCAAGGTCTCCTCCGACGCATCTACGAGCGGGAGGCGGACACCGCCCACCGGCTCCCAGAGACGGTCCATCGCCCCCTTCACCGGACTGGGGTTGGTCTCGAGGAAGCAGGCCTCACAGAGTGGCAGCAAGACATGGTGGAGACGACGGGCCTCATCGATGTCACCGGCCAGAGCGGCCTTCACCATTGCAGAAACCGTCCTCCCGGCGAGATGTGCGATGACCGAGACGACGCCGACGGCCCCGACCGCCATCATCGGCCAGGTGTGCGAGTCCTGACCCGAGTAGACGGGGAAGCCGGGGACTCGGTTCACCGTTCGACTGGTGAAGTCGAGACTCTCAACTGCATCCTTCACGGCGACCACTCTCTCGTGCTCCGCGAGACGCGCCATCGTCTCGATCTCGATCAGTCTCCCGGTGCGACTCGGGATGTTGTACAACATCACGGGAACACCCACGTCTGCGATCGCCGTGAAGTGGGCCTCCAGACCGGCTTGGCTCGGCTTGTTGTAATAGGGGGTGACCGCAAGCACCCCGTGACATCCCAGATCGGCGGCCTTCGCGGTGAGCTCGACCGATTCGGCGGTGTTGTAGGTGCCGGTCCCGGCGATCACATAGGTGTCCCTCCCGGCCACGGCATCGATGACGGTCTTGTACAGGGACAGCTTCTCGACCGGGCTCAGTGTCGGGGACTCGCCGGTGGTGCCGGTGACGACCAGAGCGTCGCTTCCGTTGTCTGAGAGATGACGGGCGAGATCCCATGCTTTCTCGTGATCGACCTCCCCGGAAGGCATGAAGGGAGTGATCATGGCGGTGGCAACGTGGCCGAATGGCGCGGTGGGCAGAGAACTCACTTCCCCCAGGTTACCGATCGATCCACTAGAACATCCGAATGGAGCTTCGTCTGCCCGCCCCCTGCCTGATCGTGCTGATCGGTCCCTCCGGGTCGGGGAAGAGCACATGGGCAGCCAAGACTTTCCACGAGACCGAGATCGTCTCCTCCGACCGACTGCGCGCGATGGTCGGCGCCGGTGAGGACGATCAGCAATCGAGCCCGGTCGCGTTCTCCCTCCTGGAGCAGGTCGTCGTCGAGCGGGTGAGACGCAAGCTGACCACGGTGGTCGACACCCTCGGCTTCGACGCGGAGAGCCGGCAGAGGTGGATCGGCCTGGCCCATGTTGGAGGTCTCCCCGCAATCGCCGTCGTCTTCGACACGCCCCCCGACGAAGCAAGGCGAAGGAATTCCGGCCGCCCTCGCCCGCTCCCCAGGAATGTCGTCGATCGGCAATTCGCTCGATTCCGGACCGTGCGCTCCCAGATCGGGCAAGACGGGTTCGACCAGGTCCTCACCGAGCAACCGGTAGCGGTGGTGGCACCGGCCATCGCCATAGCCAGCAAGGCGCAGGGCGGCGAGACACCTGGGCGCAGCGACGCCCACAGCTTCGGGCTGGTGCTCAATCGCTTCGACTGGGGCATCGACCGCAGCCGGCTGGCGGAGCGGCTCGCCTCGATCGCGCAACGGGCCGAGACCGCGGGCTTTCGCGATCTCTGGGTCATGGACCACTTCCGGCAGATCCCGAGGGTGGGCCGGGAGTGGGAGGACCTTCCCGAGGCGTATGTGACTCTCTCCCACCTGACCGCGGTGACGTCGACGATTCGGCTCGGGGCCCTGGTGACGGCCGTCGCTCACCGCCACCCGGCCGTCCTGGGACGCATGCTGGCCACGCTGGACGTCCTTTCCGCTGGTCGGGCCAATCTCGGCCTCGGGCTCGGCTGGGATCGCTCCGAGCACGAGGGCTTCGGCATCCCGTTCCCTCCCACACCGGCGCGATACCAGATGTTGGAGGACACACTGCGCATGCTCCCTCTGCTCTGGGGCAAAGGCTCGCCTTCCTTCGAAGGATCCGCCTTCTCGGCGTCGAAGCTGACCTGCTACCCCCGCCCGATCCAGGACCGGATCCCCATCCTCGTCGGAGGATCCGGGGAGAAGAAGACCCTGCTCCTGGTCGCCCGACACGCCGACGCCTGCAACCTGTTCGGTCGACCGGATGTGATCAGGCGAAAGGTCGAAGCCCTGCGCCGCCACTGCGCCGAGGTGGGCCGGGATCCGGATCAGGTCGAGGTCACCCATCTCGTCGACACGATGACGGCCCCCGACCGGAAGGCGCTGCGGGAGCGTGTGGAGCAGTTGAGGAGTCGGGACATGCCCGCCGACGTGTTCGTGGCGAGGCACAATGCAGGCACGGTCGAGGACCAACTCGCCCATTTCGCCGCGTACCACGAGGCCGGCGCCGGTCACTCGATGGTCGTCCTTCCCGATGTGCATCTCGAGGGGAGCATCGAGACCTTCGGTGCCGTCATCGCAAAACTGACCCGCACTTAGACTCGGGGCCATGGCTGCGAACTCAACGATGCTTCCGCTCGGCACCAAGGCCCCCGGCTTCAACCTCCCCGATGTGGTCTCCGGCACAGAGGTCTCCTTGAGCGACTTCGACACCAAGAAGGGCCTGGTCGTGATGTTCATCTGCAATCACTGCCCGTACGTGCAGCACGTGCGAGACGAGCTGGCCCGTTTCGGAATGGACTACCTAAACACCGACCTGGCCATCGTGGCGATCTGCGCCAACGATCCGGACCGGTATCCGGAGGACGGGCCCGAGGCGATGAAGAAGGAGGCAACCACCTACGGGTATGCCTTCCCCTATCTGTTCGATGAAGACCAGCGTGTCGCCGCGGCATACACCGCCATGTGCACTCCCGACTTCTTCCTTTTCGACTCCAACCGCGCCCTCGTCTACCGCGGGCGCTTCGACGAGACCCGGCCCAACATGGGAGTTCCCGCTACGGGGGCCGATCTGCGAGCCGCGACCAACGCCGTCCTGGCGGGCCAACCTGTCAGCGAACAGCAGTGGCCGTCAGTGGGTTGCTCGATCAAGTGGAAGCCGGGGAACATCCCCGCCTACGTCGGGGCCGCCTGATCCCGGCAGGGAAGACGCGACGGACGGCGCAGATCGCACAGAGAAAGAGAGGCCTCATGGCCACCCAATACCCATCCGCCCCCGACCTCGCCATCGATCTCGACAAGAGCTACACCGCCACGCTCGACACCAATCACGGTGAGATAGTGATCGAGCTCGACGGAGCCCGGTCGCCACTGGCGGTGAACAACTTCGTCTTCCTCGCTGGCGACGGCTACTACGACGGTGTCATCTTCCATCGGGTTATCGAGAACTTCATGGTCCAGGGAGGCGATCCGACCGGGACCGGGACCGGCGGCCCGGGCTACAAGTTCCGCGACGAGATCGAAGGGGCCGGCAACTACAGCAGAGGCACCGTGGCCATGGCCAACGCCGGGCCCAACACCAACGGATCCCAGTTCTTCATCTGCCACGCCGACGTCGGGCTCCCCCATTCCTACACGATCTTCGGCAAAGTCACCTCGGGGATCGAGGTGGTGGACTCGATTGCCAGCACTGCAACCGACCGCAGCGACCGGCCCGAAGAGGACGTCGTCATCAACAGGGTGACCATCAGCGAGACTTGACCGGGCATCTGCCTCGATTACGTGACACGAAGCGACATTTTCCACTAGCGTTCAGCATGCTGCTTCGGCGGCGACTCGTTGGCTTCCCGTCCTGTTTGCGACCGGATCGAGCGCAGGGGTCGTACCGGACAACAAAGGCGAAGGGCTGCCAAGAGGCCCTTCAAGAGACAAGGATGACGGGACGTCATGAACATCTATGTAGGGAATCTCCCCTTCAACACCACAGCAGCAGACCTCGAGGCGCTGTTCGGTGAGTACGGCACGGTGGACTCCGCCGCCATCATCAACGACCGGGAGACCGGGCGCTCGCGCGGATTCGGCTTCGTCGAGATGGACAACACGGCTGGTGCCAAGGCGATCGAAGAGCTCGACGGCGCGGATTACAACGGCCGCAACCTCAAGGTGAACGAGGCGAGGCCTCGCGAGGAGCGCCCCCGCCGCTAGTGCTCTAGCTCAGCCAGACCGCTCCCGGTGAGTATGTCGCCCCGGCACGGGGCGATGGGCCGGGTCGTCGAGGAACAGCCGCTCGCCCTCCACATGGAGCAAGTTGGGCCCGTAGGCCGCGGTCAGGTTGCCCACTGTCAGCACCTCTTCAGGGATTCCGGCGGCGATGACGCGCCCGGAGAGAAGGAGCACGTGGTCCGCGACCTGGGCCTCGGCCAGGTCGTGAGTGGTCATCACGATGGTGCATCCGGTTTGCCTCTCGTCGTGGATCACGTCATCGATGGCCTGGGCCGAGGTGAGGTCGAGGCCGGTCAGCGGCTCGTCGAGCAGCAGGATCTCGTGCTCCTGGGCAAGTCCCTGGGCCACGAACACGCGCTGACGCTGGCCTCCTGATAGCTGGCTCAGATGACGACCGGCGAGGTCGCCGATCCCCATCCTGGCCATCGAGCTCTCGATGGCGGCCACGTCCGCAGCGCCGAGCTTCCGGTAGGGGCCCGTGCTTGCGTACCGGCCCATGGCCACCACCTCGCGAACGGTGACTGGCAGGGCGTCGTTCACCTTGGTGCTCTGGAGCACGAATGAGAGACGCTGCTCGACCCCGTCTACAGGCTCGATGGCGATTCTCCCGGAGACCGGCTCGATCAGGCCGGCGATGGCGGCGAGGATCGTCGACTTGCCAGAGCCGTTGGGTCCAATCAACGCTGTGATGCCTCCCCGCGGGATGGCGAAGGTGGAACGATCGATCGCCACCGTGGCTCCGTAGGCCAGCATCAGGTCGTGGGCGACCACCGCCACCGGATTCATGCGCATCTCGTGCATCTACCTTCGACTTCCAGAGAGTGCCCGCTCGCGGAGAAGGCGGACATGTCCGACACCTGCCCGACCAAACGCTCGAGCCGGGTCTCCAGGTCCTGGGGAAGCTCGATGTCCTCCACCCCACCGCACTTGATGCACACGAGATGATGATGATGACCGGCCAGCCACTCTGCGATCTCGTATCTGGTGATGCCCTTGCTGCCGTGATGGGGCTGCACCACGCCCGTCTCCTCGAGCACGGCGAGAGTTCGATACACCGTGGAGACAGGAACGTCGCCTGCCAGGTTGGCATGCACTTCGGAGGCCGATAGGGGCCCATCGGCTCGCTCCAAGGTCGCCACCACTCGACGTCGCCCCCCGGTGAAGCGAACACCCGACTCGGCGAGCCGTTCCTCGACCAGTCTCTCCTGGATTGACACGGGTCAACTACCTCTTTTAGAGTTCTTGATAATGATTCTCATTATAGGTCAGGCAACACCGAGAGCGCAGGCTCGATGACCTTTCGTCCCGCGAAACAGCCGGTCCGCATGATGGCAGCGTCGCTGGCCTTGGTCTCGATGTTGCCGGCATGCGGGACCGACGGCCCGCAGGGCGATGACGGCATCCTGGTGATGGCCACCACCTCGATCCTGGCCGACATCGCCTCAAATGTCGTTGGAGAGGATGGCATCGCAGAGTCCCTCATCCCGATCGGTGGCGATTCGCACGACTTCGCGCCGTCGTCGCAGCAGCTTGCTCGACTCGGCCAGGCCGACCTGGTGGTGGCCAACGGGTTGAATCTCGAGGAGAGCATGGTGGACTTGCTCGACTCCCTGCGGGCCGACGGGGTCGAGGTGATCGAACTGGCGCCCCTGGTCGACCCCATCCCCTTCGTCGAGCCTGAGAGCAACGAGGAAAACGGACAGGATGAAGACGACGGCGACGACGTAGGGGACGAGCACGAAGCCGCAGACCCGCACTTCTGGAACGACCCGATCCGGGTCGGGGATGCGGCGCTGGCCCTGGCCGCGTCCCTCGAGGAGTCCGACCCGGGTGGAGGCTGGCTGGCGAGGGCCGAGGCCTACGCCGATGAGATGTCTGCAGTCGACACGACTATTCGCGCCCTGGTCGAGAACGTGCCCGAGACCTCGCGGCGGTTGGTCACCAACCACGAGGCGTTCGGCTATTTCGCCGACCGGTACGGCTTCGAGCTGATCGGCGTGGTGATTCCTGGTGGTTCGACACTGGCCGAGCCCAGCTCGGCAGAGCTGGCGGAGCTGGTCGAAGTGATGGAGAACGAAGGTGTGCGGGTGATCTTTGCCGAGACCAGCCAGACGACCACCCTGGCGGATGCCGTGGCCGCCGAGCTGGGAGCCGACGTCGAGGTGGTCGAGCTCTTCACCGAGTCACTGGGGCCTCCGGGATCCGACGCAGAGACCCTTTCCGGGATGCTCCTCAGCAACGCCGAGAAGATCGCATCCGCCCTCGGCTGATCATGTCTACCGTCGCGCCGACATGGAGTGGGTAACCGAGCCGTTTCAGCTCGCCTTCCAACAACGGGCCCTCATCGGTGGCGTCCTGGCTGCAGCCGCCCTGGCAGTGGTGGGGACCTGGGTGGTGATCCGGGGCATGACATTCCTGGGGGATGCCTTGGTTCATGGCGTGATTCCCGGGATCGCCCTGGCGGTGATCTTCGACTTCAACGTGATGGTCGGAGCGATCCTGGCTGCCGTGACGATGATCGGCGGAATCAACCTGGTGCATCGACAAACGAGCTTCTCCGAGGACACCGGAATCGGCTTGCTCTTCGTGGGGATGCTCGGCTTGGGTGTGATCATGATCTCGAGCACGGACTCCTACACCGGGAACCTCACCAGCATCCTGTTCGGGAACGCGCTCGGGGTGACGGCCGGTGGCCTGGCGATCCTCGCCGGAGTGGCGGGCCTCGTCCTGGGAGTGTCCATCCTGCTCTACCGCCACTTCCTGGTGCTCTCGTTCAATGAGCAAAAGGCGAGGCTTCTCGGCCTCAATCCGACCCTCGCCCATCTCGCCCTCCTCTCGCTGATCACCATCTCGATCGTGGGCTCGTTCCAAACCGTGGGCACCCTCCTGGTCTTCGGCCTCCTCGTCGGCCCGGCGGCCACGGCCGCCCTATTGGTGAGGCGAGTGCCGTCGATGATGGTGACCGCAGCCTCGATCGGCATCGTCTCGGTTGTCCTCGGGCTCGTAGTCAGCTACTACGCCAACACCTCCGGCTCGGCAACCATGGCGGTGATTCCCATCGTGTTCTTCTTCGCCGTGCTGGCAGGCAAGACGCTGCGCCGTCCTTCCGGCGCCGGGCCTCGTGCCGGATCGAGCTGATCCGAGGCTCAATCCCCCCAGGTCTCACCCGGCTCGAGCGTCACCACGCGGGTCGATGTGTGCTCCTGGAGCTCCTCAGGGGTCCCGGTGAGGATGGGGAAGGTTCCGTAGTGGACCGGGATCACCGTCGAGACTCCGACCATGTCTGCCGCTCTCCCCGCGTCGCGGGGCCCCATCGTGTAGTGACCCCCGATGGGCAGCACTGCGATCTCCGGCTTGAAGCGCTCTCCGATCAGCGCCATGTCCCCGAACACGTCGGTGTCCCCCGATTGATAGACGACTGTCCCGTCTTCGAAGGCGATGATCCAACCCCAACAGCCGAGGTCGCGAGTGACCTGGTCGGCCCCTGCTCCCAGGGTCGCCCCGCCGGTGTGATCGGCGTGGACCATGGTGAATCGAACCCCGTCCACCTCCACAGTGCCCCCGTTGTTCATCCCGATCGACTCGATGCCGCGGGCACCCAACCACACGCTCAGCTCGTGAGAGCCGATCACGGTTGCCCCTTCGACCGCGGCCAACTCCACCAGGTCGGCGCAATCCTCGCCCACGTGGTCGAAATGACAATGCGTGGGCGCTACCACGCTCACCTTCTCCGGTGTGCGGAAGGCCTCGGCGTAGTTGGGAGCTCCGGACCACCGATCGACCCAGACCCACACATCGGCCGGCGATCGATATAGGACGCCGCCGTGCCCGAGCCGGGTGATCCGAAGATCGGTCATCGTGTGCCTCCTCTGCTGAACGGCCCGAGGCTCGCTCGGGCCCTCTCCTCGATCCGAACCGTACTCAACGGATCAGATCGATCACCCCGGCCAGTTCCTCCACAGACCGGGTGTCGATCGGGTCGAGCACGGCCTGGACGTGCCCGATGCCGGCCGCGGCGAAGCCGGCGAGCGACTCGGCCATCTCCGATTTCGAGCCTGTGATCGGCGGCGCCTCGGGGCGCTCCCCGCTGCCTGCGGCGCGACCAGCCCCCCGCTCGAACTGGACATAGACCGCCACAGTGCGCTCGAGGGTTGCGGGATCGCGCCCTACCTCGGCACAGACCGCATCGACGAGCTCGCTCAACGGAGCCAGACCGGCAGGGCTGTTCTCGAACCCGGTGAACCAGCTGTTCCACATATCGACGTGGGGCACGGCGATCCTCAACATGCGAGGGCCGTTGGAACCGATCATGAGTGGCATGTCGGTCCGGGCCGCAGGCAGGAGCTCGAGCCCGTGGTGGCGGTAGAAACGACCGTCGAAGGAGTCGATCGAGCCTTTCCTGAGCAGTGTGCGGATGATGGTGAACGCCTCTTCGAACCTCGACACCCGCCGGTCGTAGGGGAACCCGAACGCCTCGTACTCGGCCCTGTTCCAACCCGCTCCCAGCCCCAGGACGAGGCGGCCGCCGCTTATCTCGTCCACAGTCGCCGCCTTCTTGGCGATCATCGCCGGGTTGTGGAACGACGTCGCGGCGACAAGTGGCCCGAGCAGCACCCGCTCCGTCGCCTCGCCCAGCGCGGCCAGGATCGACCATGCCTCCCACGGGCCCCGCAACCCGGTCACCGGATCGCTGAAGAGGAGGTGATCACCCACCCACACCGAGTCGAGGCCGACCTGCTCGGCGGTGCGGGCGATGTCGCGCACCTCGGCCCAGGGCACCTCCCGCTCGACTTCGGGAAGCTGTATGCCAACCTTCATCTGAAGCGTCATCGGTGTGATGGTATTGACCCACGAAGTGAGCTCATCCCGACTCCACCCGGCCCAGCGACTGGAGCATCTGCGCCGGATGGCCGGCGGCTCGTTCGACATCGTGGTCATTGGGGGCGGGGTCACCGGATGCGGGGTTGCCCTCGACGCAGCCACACGAGGACTGTCCGTGGCGCTGGTGGAGCAGAGGGATTACGCCTCGGGCACATCGAGTCGCTCCAGCAAGCTCTTCCACGGCGGGCTTCGCTATCTGGAGCAGAGGAGATTCTCCCTGGTGCGCGAAGCCCTCGCCGAGCGCAATCTCATGCTCAACCATCTCTGTCCCCATCTGGCCTCCCCCGTCTCGTTCCTCTACCCGCTCCGGCATCGAGTCTGGGAGCGCCTCTATGTGGGAAGCGGCGTGCTGCTCTACCAGCTCTTGGCCGCGCTGGCGCACAGCCCACTCCCCCGCCCGGATCATCTGGGGAGGAGATCGACGCTGGATTTGGCCCCGGCCCTGGACGAGAGATCTTTGATCGGAGCGGTCAGGTACTGGGATGCCCTCGTCGACGACGCCCGTCACACCATGATGCTGGCCCGGACGGCCGTGGCCCACGGCGCGAGGATGGCGACCGGGGTGAGAGCGACCGGGATGACGTTCGAGAACGGTCGCGTCTCCGGAATCGAGGCACGCGACCTGGAGAGCGGTGGTGAGCTCCGGGTCCGGGCACGCAAGACGATCAACGCCACCGGGGTTTGGAGCGACGACGTCCAGGCGATGGCCGGGGACCATGGACTCGACGTAGCGGCGTCGAAAGGAATCCACATCGTCGTCCCCCGGGATAGGATCCGGGCCGAGAGCGGTGTCATCCTGCGCACGGAGAGAAGCGTGCTGTTTGTCATCCCATGGGGGCGGCACTGGATCCTCGGGACGACCGACACGCCCTGGGAGCTGAGGAGGGCTCATCCGGCGGCTAGTCGCACCGACATCGAATACCTCCTGAGTCGGGTCAACACGGTCCTGGCCGACCCTCTCACCGCTTCCGATGTGGTCGGGGTGTATGCCGGGCTTCGGCCCCTCCTGATCGGGGAGTCAGACGACACCAGCGAACTGAGCCGCGAGCATGCCGTGCTCGAATCGGACACCGGGCTGATCAGCGTGGCCGGAGGCAAGTACACCACCTACCGGATCATGGCCCGCGACGCGGTGGACGCCGCGGTGTCGGACTTCGCCTCGACAGTCCCCCCCTCGCGCACCGAGCAGATCCAGCTGATCGGGGCGAACGGCTTTTCCAGGATGATGGAGAATCCCTCACAGATCGGGTTGCCCGAGCCCGAGCGCCTGCTCCGTAGATACGGGTCGGAGGTGGGCCGTCTGGCCGAACTGGTGCTATCCGACCCGGCAATGGGCGAGACGCTGGTCGACGATGCGCCCTATCTACGCGCCGAGATCGACCTGGCCGCACGCGACGAGGGGGCGATGCACCTGGACGACATCCTGACCCGGCGCACCCGGATCTCGATCGAGACCGAAGACCGCGGCATCGAGGCTGCCGCCGAGGCAGCCGTCATCGTGGCGCCGCTCCTCGGATGGGACGATCCCGCCGTCGAACGCGAGATAACTCACTACCGAGCCAGGGTCGACGCCGAGCGTGATTCTCAAGCACAGCCCGACGACAGCACCGCCGACGCGGCGCGGATGGGCGCCCCGGACGTCAGGACCGGTCGCAGCGAGTGATCAGGGATGTATCGACGGGGCTTCCCGCCGTCCTACGAGACCGGGGCCAACTCGGCGTCGGTGGGAATTGCGGCCCGGTCGAAGTTGCTCACCGCATTCCACAGGATCCAGCCCACTCCATGGTCCTCCGCCGCCTGGATCGAGCGTCGGATCTCCTCGTTGGTCCACCAGAAAGCCTGAAGCCATGGACGCAGGACGACCCCCGGCTCGATTCGCTCCATCGCATCCTCGATGGCGTCCGAGGTCACGTCGTATGGGTGCTCGTTCGGGTCATCGAAGCCCAGCCATCCCGGCGAGTAGTGGCTGGGATAGATCATCGGGCTGAACGCATCGAGATGACGCGACATCTCCTCGGGGTGCTGCCCTATCCCCTGATCGTTGCGCGCGGAGACGATGATCCCGAAGACGTCGGCGCTGACAGCACAGCCTCTTGCCCTCACCCTGGTGCTCGCCGCGTGGACGAAGGCCTCGATGACCGCCACCCGATCGGCCTCGGCCATCTCCAGCTGCCCGCTCGACTGGGCCGCCTCCTCGGAAGGAAAGCGGATGTAGTCGAACTGCACCTCGTCGAAGCCCAGCTCACACGCTTCTTCCGCCAGCGCGATCGGGTACTCCCAGCCCTCGGTCGCGGTGGGATCGATCCATCCGCCCTCGAAGGCGATCTCGGGGCGGGCCCCTGCCCAGAAGTCGTCCTCGAAGGTGACGATCCGGGTGATGGTATAGAGACCTGCCGCCTCGGCCTGTGCCGTCCGCTCCCGAGGGTCATAGGCATCGACCGCCGCTCCGGACTCGTTGGCCAGGGCTACCTCGGTGTCGTAGAAGACACGGCCGCCTTCCTGTTTGGTGTCGAAGACGAGAGCATTCACCGCCGTGGTCTCGGCCAGGTCGAGGATCTCGGCGAAATGCTCGTCGTCGCCGGCGGCCCCACCGCCTACCCGTAGCCCGCGGATCCGAACTGGCTCGATGGTCAGCTTCACGAACCCCTGGGAGCCGTCCCATGCCATCTCGGTGCCTTCCCAGGCCGGCTTGTGGACGCTGATCGGCCCCGGTGTGGGGACCATCAGGTCGAACCAGCCATCGGGTGCACTAGTCGTCTTCTCCCCGCCTACGGTCACCGTCGCCACCGCCACCGGGTCGTCGTCGATGCTCGACACCTTCCCCACGAGCTGGGTGCGGGGCAAGGTCTCAGCTGTCGAGGCCCCTTCGGTGGCCCCGTCCCCGTCCGACGAGGCACGCTCCCCGCCTTCGACCCCGAGTGTGCATCCACCCAGGAACAGGAGGATGGCTAGCAGGGCCGGAGACCTCATCTGTGGCCCAAGATCAGGTTCCGAGCCGCAGCACCATGGCCGTGATGGCGAAGAGCACGAGCAGGGTGTCGGCCGTGCCGAAGGCGGCGATCCTGGCTGCGGACGCCCTGATCGCAGACTTGTCGCCCGACTCGATCGCCTGAGCCGCACGCTCCGATCCCGGGCCGAACACGAATATCCCGAGCAGGGCCCCCACGATGATCACACCGAATCCGATGGTCACGAAGAGATCGTCGAAGCCGTACACCTCACTGTCCACCACCATCCAGATGCCGGTGGCGAGGATGAGCAAGGAGGCGGGCATGTAGAGCCGGGAAGACAGCCTGCCCGCCACCCGGTACCAGCCTGCCGCCGCCTCGGGGCTTTGCCCTGCGGCCATGGACGGTGCAAGTGCCTGGACGATGTTCGCCCCGAACCAGGTTGCCGCACCGGCGATGTGCAGAACCAGCAAGACGTCTCTCAGCCCCATCGGCGACTCCGATCTCTCGATGGGTGAAAACCTACCTGGCCGACGACGTTTTCGGCGCGCATACCATCGCCAGCCAGTTGACCGGCACACCACAAGGGATCGGCTGCCGTGATGCAGCCCTGTCCACCATCCTCCTGCTCGGATTCGGGATCGTCTTCTTCGCGACGGGGCTCACGCTGATCAATCGCGACCAATGCACCGGGGTCTGCGAGATCATCGGGCTGACCCTCCTCTACGCGGGGGGGCCGATATCGGCGCTCATCGGCGTTGCCAGCGAGTCTGTCATCGTCGCCTGGCCGTTGGATCTCACCTTGTGGGTGGTACTCGGTTTCGCGGTGGCCCGCCTCACCGCCAGCCGGGACACTCGTCCCTGGGGGCCCCTGGTGGCCCTTGTCGGCTTGTCCATGGCCTATGGACTAGTCCTCTCGCAGATAGTCGAATTAGCCGTGTAGATCGGGCGCCCTCCTCCTACTGTGCGCCTCGATGGTCCACACCCCGCGGGTCCGCAATCTCACCCTCGCTGCCGCCGCCCTCTTCCTCGCCGCCGCCTCTTTCGGAGGCAGTGCCTTGTTCCAGACAGACCGACCCGGCGCGGATCTGGCCCCCGTCGGGAACGCTGCGGAGATGATCCAGGTCCTTCAGGGCAACCAAACTGTCCTCTGGACCTCGCTGTCGCGTGGTGTGGTGACCTCCTACCGGGTACAGGGTTGGGCCAGCACCATCGACGGCAACGAGTTGGGTGGCGCCGTGATCGTCGAGCGGCCGCAAGATGGGACGGCGGGCGTCATCGACTTCGGAGAGAAGCCGATGACGGTCACCTTCGAGGTTTCCGACTAGACCGCCAGGTACTGGTCCAGGTCTCCGTCGTCGTAGGGACCTACCGCCCCGATCATCCGCTGGCCTGTGTACAGCTCGGTGGCTATTGCCTGCACATCGTCGAGGGTGACCGCCTCCAGCTTGGCCAGTCGCTCGTCGACGGAGAGGTGGGGCATGCCGGCCAACTCGTCCCGTCCCAGCCTCACCATTCGGCTGTTCGGGTCCTCCAATGCCAGGGCCAACCCGCCGCGCATCGAGCCCTTGGCCCGCTCCAGCTCCTCGACCGAGATGCCCTCCTCGACCACCTTGGACAGCTCCTCCCGGATCACGCTGAGCGCGGTTTCGGTCTGGCTCGGAGTGGTCCCGACGTAGACACCCCATGCGCCGGCGTCGGCATAGGCCATCTTGAATCCGTACACCGCATAGGCCAGACCTCGCTCCTCGCGGATCTCACGGAACAGCCGTGAGGACATCCCGGCCCCCATGACGTGGTTGAGCACCTCGAACGCCCAGCGCTTCTCGTCGCTGCGGGTGAGACCTCTGCCCCCGAGGACGATGTGGGCCTGCTCCGTGTCGCGGCGGGTGATCTTGACCACCGGCCAGGGGGCGGCGGGGCCATGCTCGTGCTCTACCGTCTCCCCCGACCAGTCGCCGAACCGCTCGGCCACCATCTCGACCACGGCCTCGTGGTCGATCGACCCCGCCGCAGCTACCACCATGGACCCGGCCCCGTAGCGCCGCTTCCAGTAGCTGTGGATGTCGTCGCGGGACATGGCCCTGATCGACTCCCGGGTCCCGAGGACCGGTGCCTCGAGGGGGTGATCCACGAAGACCGCCTCGGTGAAGTTCTCGAAGGCGACATCGTCGGGATCGTCTTCGTTCATGTTGATCTCCTCGATCACGACCTGCCGCTCGGCGTCGATCTCGTTCTGCCGGAAGGCGGGGCGTTGCAGCATCTCGGAGAGGACGTCGAAGCCGGTGCCCAGGTCCTGGTCGAGGAGACGGGTCCAATAGCAGGTTGCCTCCTTCGAGGTGAACGCGTTGGACTCGGCTCCAATCGCATCGAAGATCTCCGAGACCTGGCGGGCCGATAGCTTCTCGGAGCCCTTGAACAAGAGGTGCTCGAGGAAATGCGAAGCGCCGTGCTCGTTGGGTTGCTCGTCGCGGGTGCCTGTGTCGATCCAGCAGCCGAGGGCGACGGACCGAAGCGATGGCATGGGCTCGGTGATGACACGAAGCCCGTTGGGAAGGGTGGTCAAGTCGTAGTGCACGGCAGAGAGTGTATGGATCTTCGACTCATACACCCGTACTGACCAAGTGTCGAGCAGCGCCAAAGCGCCGTTTGACACTTATGAGACAATGCGCAGCTATGCGCGGACGAGACCAGACCTTCCTCTCCGACCTGATCGGCCCCGAGGATCAGGCGATCGAGGCCGTCGTGAGCCGCTACCAGCGGGTAGCCCCGGCCGTCACCCGATTCGCCCGCTCCCTGTCCAAGAACCCCAACCTGCGGGTACGCCTCGGCTCGGAAGCAGCCGCCTCGAGCGACGAGGTGGTCTGTGATCCGCGAATCTTCCAGGCGGCGTACCACCGCAATGCCCCGGTCACCCCTGACGAGGTGGCCATCGCCTCCGCCCTTCACGAAGTGATGCACCTGGTCTCGACCAACCTCGACGAGAAGCGCCCGCTTCCTGAAGGCTGGCCGGTCCAGGGCGGCGAGCCGCCCACGAGCCACCCCGCCGAAGACCAGCCGGACGCGGAGGCCGAGCCCGCCGCCGAGGCCGAAGTCGACCTGCTCACCGCCTTGGAGCGCACCAACAAGCCTGTCGCCGAGGTTCTCTTCTTCTCCCTGGAGGACGCCCGCCAGGAGGCGCAAGGCCTGGCCATGTACCCGGGTGCCCGCTCGGTCCTGCAAGACCTCTATCTCTCCTCCCTGGGACAGGCGATCAGCCGCTCCGGGTCGTTGAGCCAGTTCGTCCTCGGCTGCTTCCTCCTCACCGGGGGTTATGTCGAGCGCGAACTGCTGGAGCGTCGGTTCGAGCCCCGGGCGACGGCCGCCCTCGACGATGCCAGCCATCACTGCGAGCTGGCCGCCGACTCGGGCGATCCCTGGGAGGTGGCGCAGCTCGCCCTGGAACTAGAGGCGATAGCCCGGAGCCACGGGCTGATCAGCGAGGTCCAGACCAACACGACACATGCAAAACGTCAGACCGCGGCTGACGCCGAGGCCGAAAAGGCTCGAGATGGGGTGGATTCGGTCCGGATGACGTCACCCATCCTGTCCGACGCCGAGTCATATCAGGACACCAGGAGGTCGGCCGAGTCTCGATCGGGCGCCTCGGAACGAAAGGGAGCGTCCGACATCGCCGGCGAGGAATCGACCGACCAGTTGCTCCGGGTCAGCCAGGCACCGGACGTGTTCCTCCCCACCGGTCAAGGGGGCAAGCTGGTGGTCGGGCCCATCCCGTCGGCCTTCTCCCGGTTCTCAGAGGAAGGCGTGGCTGCCCTGGGAGAGACGGCCCGGAGATGGGGCCTGGCGCAACGGCGCGTGTCCGGGGAGCTGTTTCCTCTCTTCGCGGCCAACCAGCGGCGTGGTCTGCGCTCGGGGTTCGACCAGGGCGACGTCTCTCCCCACGCCGCCCTCTTCATCGGAGCCGGCCTCTATCAGCGCTTGTACGAGCGGCGGGCGGCCCGGACCCGCAGGACCTACGCGGTGTCGCTCCTCGTCGACGCCTCGGCATCCATGCTCAGCCCGGGCAAGGGGCCTGGCCTCTCCGGTACCTCATGGGCGATGCCGGCCGCGATGCTCGGGGCATGGACCATGGCTCACCTCTGTGACGAGCTCCAGATCGACTTCGAGGTGGCTCTCTTCAATCGTGGCTTCGCCGCAGCGGTCGAGGACACGGAGTCCTCCTATCGTCGAAAGCGCTCGGCGGCGACCGCCGGTCTGCGCCGAACCCAGGGAACGGCCGCCGATCGGCTCACCTCGACGGTCAACCACTACATGGTCAAACCGTTCGAACGGCGTTGGCGCGACTCGGAGTCGGCCCTGGCCGGTCTGTTCTACACCGCGGCCCAGCCCAAGATGGCGGCCACGCTGGCCCGGCGCGACCCGAACTCGGCCCCCCCGGTCTCCTTGTTCGAGAAGGCGGCCAATGTGGATGAGTTCAACGTCATACACGCCGCCGAGCGCATGGGCCGCCTGGGAGCACAGGTCCGGGTGTTGATGGTCCTGGCCGACGGCATGACCAGGGGCTCATTAGAGGCCCTGGCCACGTCGGTGGCTGCCGTCGAGTCGAGCGGCACCACCGTCATCGGTATCGGGATCGGCGATCACACCGTCGACGAGGCGTACCGGCGGCACGAGGTCGTGTCCCGGCCCGAGGACCTGGCCGGGGCGATGATCAACGGCACCAGAAATGCCCTCCGCCGGAGTCTCGCTCTTTGGGGCATGGACACGTGGTGGCTGAGGGCATCGGATCTGACGACCAACCAGGAGATAGCAGTTGCCTGACAAAGTGACATTCGAGGACCCTTCGGGTGAGGGCCCGCCAATCACATTGGAGAAGTTCGACGTCCCCGATGGCTCGGAAGACCTCGAGCTTCGCCTGCGCAAGATCCCCGAGCCGGATCCGCACTACGTCGACCTCGGAATGCTCTACCGGTTCGCCCAGCTCGAGCAGTCGAGGGGTGCCGAAGGACTGATCCCGCTCCATGTGGCGGTTCGGGGGCACATGGGGACGGGGAAGGATCACGACATTGAGCAGTTCGCCGCGGCCATGGGGCTTCCCTACTTCCGCATCCCCCTGACCGGCGAGGTCAGGGACGTGACCCTGATCGGGTCGACCCGCCTCCACGGCGACGGGAAGGGCGGCACCGAGAGCCGATGGGAGGATGGGGACATCACACGGGCGCTGCGCGGCCCCGCCCTGCTCAACCTGTCCGAGCTCAATGCGGCCGGGGCGGAGACGCTGTTCGCCCTGCACGGGCTTCTCGATCGGTACTCGTCGCTCGACCTACCCACCGGGGAGACGGTGCGGCTGCGTGAGGACGTCCGCATATTCGGGACGATGAACCCGACCGACCTCCGCGACTATGCCGGCACCCAGACCCTGAACAAGGCTTTCGCCGATCGCTGGGTGATCTGGGAGAAGGACTTCCCCGGCGGGGAGCAGGTCGAGGCGATGCTCAATCGCAGATACCCGCATCTGAAGGAGGAGTACGTCAAGGCGATCTCCCGTCTTGCGGTGGAGGTGAATGCCTCCTTCGAGTCCCAGGACTCGGGGGTTCGGGTCGAGACGCCACTGTCGCTGCGCTCGGTCCTGGACCGGATCCCGACCGGGCTGGTCGTCTATGGCGACCGAATCGACCCGCTACGGGCGGCGTGGGAACAGTACGTCCTCCCCCACGTCGATACCTACGACCGCGACCACTACGAGACGGTCTGGAACGCCGTGGTCCGCAAGGGCCCGAGCACGAAGCCGTTCTAACCGCATTGCCCGCCCAGCCCACCCACCTGATTACCGTCGGGGCATGCCTTATGACCTGGGCAACCCGGAGCTCGACGCCAGGATTGCCGAACTGGTGGCCGCGGCCACCTCCAGCCGTGACGCGGATCTGATCGCCGAGATGATCGTGACCGCCGCCAAGCTGGGGCGGGACGACGCCTCACGTGGCGATCTCAAGCTGATCAACACCGCCCTCAAGGAGATGAGGTACTCCAACCTCGTCTTCTCTCGCCACGACGAGCCGAAGGTGACCATCTACGGGTCTGCCCGGCTCGGCGCCGACGATCCCAACTACTCGATCACCGCCGAGTTCGCCTCGATCATGGCGCTCAGCGGATGGGGGGTGATCACCGGTGCGGGGCCCGGGATCATGGAGGCGGGGAGCAAAGGCGCCGGCATCGAGCACTCCTACGGGGTCAACATCAGACTCCCCTTCGAGGACACGGCCAATGTGCACATCGCTCCGGAGCGAGTGGTCAACTTCAAGTACTTCTTCACCCGGAAGCTCGGGTTCGTCAAAGAGGCGCACGCCTTCGTCCTCCTCCCAGGTGGCTGGGGAACCCTCGACGAGACATTCGAACTGCTCACCCTGGTCCAGACCGGCAAGAGCGACCTCCATCCGATCGTGCTCCTCGAGGCGGAAGGAACCGATTACTGGGGGCCGATGATCGACTTCATCAAGACCCAGCAGCTGGCTCGGGGCCTGATCAGCGAATCCGACCTCGCCTTGTTCCTGCACACCACGGACGAGCGGTCCGCCGCCGAGCACATCTGGCACTTCTACAGCAACTACCACTCGCAACGTTATGCCGGGGGAAAACTGGTGCTCAGGCTCAACGAAGAGCCCTCAGACGAGGTGCTGGAAGAACTCAACGAGGATTTCGCCGACATCGTGGTCGAAGGCTCCATCGAAAAGGTGCCCCCGGGCCAGGCCGAGATCGACGACGAGGATGCCCTCGACCTGTACCGGGTGGCCTTTGTCTTCGATCGCCGCAGTTTCGGGCGGTTGCGCACTCTCATCGATCGGCTCAACGACGTCGCCGTTGCCCGGAGACCGGCGCACCTCCCCGATCCGATGACAGAGGAGCACGCGGAAAGACCCTGGTAGCGAAGGTTTCTCCTTGGGATTAGAAACCTGTCCCGGACTACCATTGGGGTGTGCGCGACATCCTTTCCGATCTCGTAGCTGAACAGCAATTCCTCGACCAGTCGCTGCAGAGGATCCCGATCAAGATCTGGGACATGGTGACACCGTCCAAGCCGTGGACGGTCAGGGACACCATCGCCCATCTCGCCGACTACGAGGAGCTGGCGGCCGACACCATCGTCGGAGGCGACAAGCTGAAGCGATGGCAGACCGCCTCCGACCTGGGCCCGCTCAAGGCCGAGGCGATCAAGAGAGGCCGCGGCATGCGCCCACAGGACGTCATCGAGTGGTGGCGGGGAGGCCGGGCCAAAGTCGTCGAGCCCCTCTCCCATATGGATGCCAAGGCGAGGATCGAGTGGATCGAAGGCGACATGAGCGCCCGCACCTTTGCCACCTTCCGTCTCATGGAGACCTGGATGCACGGCCTCGACATCTACGCCACTCTCGGTCTCGAGGTCGAGGACACGCAAAGGATCAGACATATCTGTTGGTTGGGCTGGAAGACGCTGCCTCACGCGTTCAAGCACGCCGGGGAGGATTACGAGCCGATCCGTGTCGAGGTGATCGGCCCCGGCTACGCCAAGTGGGTCTACGGCCCCGACGACACCGACCAGCTGATCAAGGGGTCGGCGTCCGACTGGGCGCGGGTCGCGGTTCGCAGGATGCGACCTGAGAAGACGAATCTGAAAGTCAGCGGCGAATACGCCGAGAAAGCGGTGCAGGTGGCCCGGGCCTACCTGTGATCAACCCTCCCCCGCCTCGTGACGGGACGGTCCAACTCAACCGCTACCGCCCCACCCACCCGTGCCACGCCGGCTTGATCGCCGCCGCTACAGGGGCCGCATCCGGCGCGAGGAGATGACGCCGGTGTTGAAGCCGGCGAGATGGAGCTTCCCCGAGAAGCGTGCGTGCTCGATCTTGAGACATCGGTCCTGGACCACCTGCATCCCGGCTGCGATCGCTTTCGCCGCCGCCTCGTCATGCCTGAGGCCGAGCTGAAACCAGACCACCTTGGCGCCAACGGCGATCGCCTCGTCGACGACATTCGGCAGCTCTTCGCGACGGCGAAACACGTCGACGATGTCGGGCACCACAGGGAGGTCGGCCAACGAGGGGTAGCTGCGCAGCCCCAGGACCTCGTCGTACATCGGATTGACCGGGTACATGTCGAGGTCGGTTCGGACCAGGTAGGCGGCAACGAAGTTGGAGGAGCGGAGGATGTTGGCCGAGACCCCGACCAGGGCAACGCTCCGTGCCGACTGGATGATCTGGAGACGCTCCAGGGCGCTGGCCTCGTGGAGGACGGTCGTCATTTCCGCGCCCCTTCCAGAGCCTGCCCCAGATCCCAGATGATGTCGTCGATGTCCTCCAGGCCCACCGAGATCCTGATCATCTCGTCGCCGACCCCGGCGGCCCGGCGCTCCTCCAGCGGAACCTGCTGGTGGGTCGTGCTCGCAGGATGGATCACCAGGGTCTTGGCATCTCCGACGTTGGCCAAATGGGAGGCGAGCTCGACCCCGGCGATGAAACTGGACGCCATTTCGAAGCCTCCCTTCACCCCGAAGGTGAACACTGCTCCCGGGCCGTCCGGGACGTACTTGGAAGCGAGCTGGGCCCAAGGGTTGTCGGGGAAGATCGGATAGCGCACCCAGGCGACGTCGGGATGACCTGCCAGGAACTCGGCTACCCGGCGAGCGTTCTCCGTGTGTCGCGTCATGCGCAGTGACAAAGTCTCCAAACCAAGGAGGAGCAGGAAGGAGTTGAACGGCGAGGGTGATGCGCCGGTGTCGCGCAGTGTCTCCACCCGCGCCTTCATCAGATAGGCGTACTCCCTGAAGTTCTCCCAGAACATCAGATCGTGATAGGCCGGGGATGGCTCGGTGATCCCGGGGAACTTCCCGTTGTCGAAAGGGAAGCGCCCCGACTCCACGATCACTCCTCCGATAGCGACACCGTGGCCCCCGATGAACTTGGTCGCCGAGTGCACCACGATGTCGGCTCCGTGTTCGATGGGGCGGCACAGGTAGGGAGTGGCGAACGTGTTGTCCACGATCAGAGGGATTCCGTTGTCGTGGGCGATGTCGGCCACCGCGCCGATGTCGAGGATGTCCGCCGCCGGGTTGCCGATCGTCTCCCCGTAGAGCGCTTTCGTGTTCTCGTTTATCGCCTCCTTCACCGCGGCGTGGTCGGAGATGTCGACGAAGGTCACGTTGATCCCCATCCGGCGCAGCGTCACGTCGAACTGGGTGAAGGTGCCGCCGTAGAGCGAGCGCGAGGCCACGATCTCGTCCCCGGCATTGCACAGCGTGAAGATCGAGATGAGCTGGGCCGCCTGCCCAGAGGCCGTGGCCAGGCCACCCAAACCTCCCTCCAGCGAAGCCATCCGCTCCTCGAAGGCGGCGGTGGTGGGGTTACCGATCCGGGTGTAGATGTTCCCGAAGTTCTGCAGCGAGAACAGGTCTGCGGCCTGCTGGGCGTCCTCGAACACAAACGAGGTTGTGGCGTATATCGGCATCGCCCTGGCCCCCGTCTCGGGATCGGGACGCTGTCCGGCATGTATCTGTCGGGTGTCGAACCCGAAGTCTCGGTCTCTCATACTCTCCTCACGAATCCTCGGTCAGCACATGATGGTGGATCAAGTCGACCTGGTGGTCGAACGCCGGCATTTGCTGCTCTTGGACGGGGGGCGTTCACATGCCGGGGATTACACCCCGATCGGCCGCCCAAGAGCCGGGCATGGCCATACAGGCGCGCCGATGTCGGGTGAGGCGTGCGATTCGGGTCTGTTGTGCCATGACGGTTCTCCTGTCCCACGCGCCCTTCCGAGCACCGCGACGGATAGCCGTCCTCGGCCACTCATCGTTCAGGCATTGGCACCGTTCGTGTCGGTTGCCGCGGTTTCAACGGGCCTGTCCCTCCACCGCTCTTGATGAGCGCGTCTCGCTGCCCACAACTTAACCCGCCGCCGGTTTCACTCCAATTCCCCCAGCGAGGGGAAAGTAGCTAGTCCAAGTGACCATGGGCATATAGTCCATTCGGCCCATGTCGCGAAAACCTCCACGCGATGAGACTCTGCGTCTGGTGATTGCAATGCGGGAACTACCCAGGGACATACTCATCGAGGTCATGGAAGACGTGATCGAAGACCTGCACGGACATGTGCACAGGGTCTCGGATCTCGCCGTCAGCATGGGCTCCGGGTTGGGTCTCGGCGAGATCGACCTCGACCGGCTCGCCCTCGCCGGGATCCTCCACGATGTTGGCAAGATCCATCTCGACCCGGGGATACTGGGCAAGCCGGGTCCCCTCGACGACAGCGAGCGGGAGCTGATGAACCGTCACCCTGAGCTCGGTTTCGCCATGACCCGAAACCGTCTCGACCCCAAGGTCGCCGAGGCGATCCTCTATCACCACGAGCGCTTCGACGGCATGGGCTATCCATTCGGTCTCGTCGCCGAGGAGATCCCGATCCTGAGCCGGATCATCCTCGTCGCCGACGCCTTTGATGCCATGACCTCGACCCGGGCCTACCAGGCCGCCCTCCCTGCCGAGTTCGCCATCGCCGAGATCAGGCAACATGCAGGCACCCAGTTCGACCCTCAGGTGGTGGCGATGTTCCTCGAATTGGCCGCGGTCAACCGGCTCCCCCTCGAGTTGACGGCGTAGGAAGGCCGGCAACAGGCCCCAGGCCATAGCTCATAGCCTTTCTCCGGTCGGCTCTTGTCACCGTCCTCTGATACCTTCCCGGTGTGGACCCACTGGGCGCTTTCACCGCAGCCACCCGGACCTGGTTCGAGGCTTCTTTCACCGAGCCGACCCGGGCCCAGGCCCTGGGTTGGCCCGCCATCGCCGCCGACAAGCACACCCTGATCCACGCTCCCACCGGCTCCGGGAAGACGCTGGCGGCGTTCCTCTGGACCCTCGACCGGCTCCTCACCGAGCCCCCGCCCGAGAAGGCCGATCGCTGTCGCGTCCTCTACGTGTCGCCGTTGAAGGCCCTGGCCCACGACGTGGACCGCAATCTGCGCGCGCCGCTCGCCGGGATCAGACACGCCTCCAGCCGGATCGGAGGCCCCGACCTCCCCGGGCTCGACACCTTCATTCGCACCGGCGACACCCCGGCGGTGCAGCGACAGCGAATGCGACGCAACCCACCCGACATACTGATCACCACGCCAGAGTCGCTATATCTCATCCTCACCTCGGCCGCACGCGAGGTCCTGCACAGTGTCCGCTGGGTCATCGCCGACGAGGTCCATGCCGTTGCCGGCACCAAACGCGGCGCCCACCTGGCGCTGTCCCTGGAGCGTCTCGAGGAGATAACCGACGCCCCTCCGCAGCGGATCGGTCTTTCCGCCACGCAGAGACCCCTGGAGACGATCGGGCGCTTCCTCGGCGGCGGGACGATCGAAGACGGGGAATGGGTGGCACGTCCGGTGACCATCATCGACGTCCCTCACGACCGGGACCTCGACATCGAGATCGTGGTCCCGGTGGAGGACATGAATGAGCCGGGTGACCCCGACCCTCTCGACCCCGACCAGCCGACCACCCGATCGATCTGGCCCGCCGTCTACCCCCGTCTCCTCGAGCAGATTCAGTCTCACACGAGCACGATCGTGTTCGCCAACTCGAGGCGGCTGACCGAGCGCATCTGCTCGGAGATCAACAATCTCGCCGGCGAGGAGATCGCCAAGGCCCACCACGGCTCTGTGGCCCGTGAGCAGAGATTGCTCACCGAGGAGGCGCTCAAACGCGGCACTTTGAAGGCGGTGGTGGCCACCTCTTCGCTCGAGCTGGGCATCGACATGGGCGCCGTCGACCTGGTGCTTCAGGTCGAGGCACCCACCTCGGTCGCATCCGGTCTACAGAGAGTGGGGCGCTCCGGCCATCACGTCGGTGGGGTATCGAAGGCGAGGATCTACCCCAAGTACCGGGGAGATCTCCTCGTCTCCACCGTGGTCGCATCCGAGATGATGGCGAGGCGGGTCGAGACCACCCACATCCCGGCCAACCCACTCGACGTTCTGTCCCAACAACTCGTGGCCAGGGTCGTGGCGGGAGCCGCCACCGCCGACCATCTCTACGAGGTGACCCGCCGAGCCGCCCCCTACGCCGATTTGAGCCGGCCTTTGTTCGACGAGACTCTGGACATGCTCGCCGGGCGCTACCCGTCCGATCTCTTCGCCGAGCTCCGGCCCCGGGTCAACTGGGACCGGGCCACCGGGGAGGTCACGGCCCGGCCCGGATCACTCCAGCTTGCGGTGACCAACGCGGGCACGATCCCCGACCGCGGTCTCTACCGGGTGACACTTCCCGATGGAAGCAAGGTGGGGGAGCTCGATGAGGAGATGGTCTACGAGTCCAGGGAAGGGGATGTCTTCCTCCTCGGCAGCACGGCCTGGCGGATCGCGCGGATCACACATGATCGAGTAGAGGTGATCCCGGCTCCGGCGGAGGGGGCCGTCCGGATGCCCTTCTGGCAAGGGGACACACTGGGACGTTCCCTGGAGACCGGGCGGGCGATTGGGAAGTTCACCCGTGAGACGGGCCGACTCGACCCGGCCGAGGCCGAAAACAGCCTTCGAATCGGCTTCAACCTAGACGAACTGGCCGCCCGCAACCTGGTGGCATACCTCGAGGAGGAGCGAGAGGCCACCGGCGTCCTACCCAGCGACGAGACCATCGTCGTGGAGAGATTCCGCGACGAGATCGGCGACTGGCGGCTCGTCCTCCTCTCCCCGCTGGGGGCACGGGTCCACGCCCCGTGGGCCATGGCGCTGCGTCACCGTTTCCGGGACCGCTTCGGCACCGACGTCGACGCCATCTGGTCCGACGACGGGATCGCCTTCCGCTTCCCAGACTCCGACGACGCCCCGGGCGCCGACGAGCTCCTCCTCGACCCCGAGGATGTCGAAGGGCTGCTCTTGGAGCACCTCGGCGACACCGCTCTATTCGCCGCCCGCTTCCGTGAGGCTGCCGGGCGCTCCCTTCTCCTCCCCCGGCGCCGGCCCGGCGAGCGCACCCCGCTCTGGCTGCAGCGACGGCGCTCCGCCGATCTCCTCGGTGTGGCCAAGCAGTTCGGCTCTTTCCCGATCATGCTCGAGGTTTACCGCGAGATACTCCAGGACGACTTCGACCTGCCCGGCCTGATCGAGGTTCTCACCCAGATCAGGGCCCGGCGGATCAGGGTGGCGTCGGTGGATCTCGAGTCGGCCAGCCCATTTGCCTCCTCGTTGCTGTTCTCTTTCATAGCGGCCTACCTCTACGAGGCGGACGCTCCCCTCGCCGAGCGACGGGCAGCGGCCTTGACCCTCGACCGGGAGCTGCTCCGGGAGCTGCTGGGCGAAGGCGAGCTCCGCGAGCTGATCGACCCCGAGGTGGTGGCGGCGGTCGAGCTCGAGCTCCAGCACCTGACCGAGAGGCGACACGTGAGAACGGCCGACGGGGTCCACGACCTGCTCCGCGACCTCGGGCCCCTCGGTGTCCAGGACCTCGAAGTCCGCAGCGAGGGACTCGGCATCCCGGCAGTTCTCGACGATCTCGTCTCACAGCGACGCGTGGTCGAGATCACCCATGGCGGCAGCACACGCTGGGCGGCGGTCGAGGACATCTCCCGCCTCCGAGACGCCCTCGGGGTGCAGCCGCCCCCTGGGATTCCCCACGTCTTCCTCGAACCGGTCGAGGACCCGCTGGGCGACGTCGTAGGCCGGTACGCCCGGACCCATGGGCCATTCACCGTTTCAGAGGCGGCAGACGCCTTGTCCGTCCCCGCCGCAATCGTCGAGACCGTGCTCCATCAGCTTGAGACCCAGGGGCGGGTCGACGTCGGAGCTTTCCGGCCCGGTGGCCAGGGTAGGGAGTGGATCGACAGAGAGGTGCTGCGACGGCTGAAGCGACGATCCCTCGCAGTGTTGCGCCGGGAGATCGAGCCAGTTCCCCCCGCCTCACTGGCCGCATTCGCCGTCGCCTGGCAGGGAGTGCGCGACAGCCCGCCGCGCGGAGAAGCCGCGCTCAATGACGCGATCGGGCGCCTCACCGGCGCCGTCATCCCGGCCTCGGTCCTCGAGCGCGATGTGCTCGCATCCAGGGTGGTCGACCCGGCCACTCATCTCGACCGACTGCTCCTCGAAGGCGACCTCGTCTGGGTCGGTCAAGACTCGTTGGGACCGTCGGACGGGAAACTCGCCCTCTATCCGAGATCGTCGCTCCGGCTTCTCTGGCGCGGCCCCGGGGAGATGCCGGACAGTCCCGGGAGCGCCTCCGTCGTCGAGTTCCTGGCCGAGCGCGGCGCCAGCTTCTTCAGGGACATCTACAACGGGGTGGGCGGCGGCGACCCGGTCCCGCTCCTCGAGCAACTCTGGGACCTGGTCTGGTCTGGTCATGTGACCAACGACACCCTGGCCCCGCTGCGAGCCCTGATCCAGCAGAAGAGCTCCAAACGCACCGGACGCCCGGGGATCTCGTCTCAGTTCCCCCCACAGGCGGCCGGCCGTTGGTCTCTGACCCGGCACCTGGTGACCGGAGAGCCGAGCGAGACCGAGCGTCATGCCGCCTGGGCCCATCTCCTCCTCGACCGACACGGCGTGGTGACACGAACTTCGATCTTGGCCGAGGGTTATCCCGGCGGCTTCAGCGCCCTTTACCCGGTGTTCTCCCATCTCGAAGAGACGGGTCGGGTGCGGAGGGGCTATTTCGTCGAAGGATTGGGTGGATCACAGTTCGCCCTGCCCGGGGCGGTCGATCGTCTTCGCTCCGACCCCTCACACGAGTTGATCGTGCTCGCCGCCACCGATCCGGCCAATCCCTATGGGGCCGCCCTGGCCTGGCCCGAGGTGGAGGGAACCAGGTTGGCCCGCGAGGCCGGCGCCTATGTGTTCCTCTGGGCGGGCGAGCTCATCGGTTTTCTCGATCGGGGGAGGCGTCATCTCACGGTCCTCGCCGAAGACAGCTCCACCTACGGGAATGTCGGTCGGGCCCTGTCCGAGATCGCCGCCCGGCACCGACGCACCACCGTCAATACGGTCAATGGCACGCCCGCACCCCGATCCCCTCTCGCCCCGGCGCTCGCCGAGTGGGGCTTCGCCGCCGCACCAAAAGGCTTGACGTATCGGGGATGAGCCCGCCGCCCCTAAAGCGGCTGGGACTCCAGGATCTCGTAGGTGGTCGAACGCAGTGCCGGAGTCCGTCCTGCCGCCTCGATCGAGTCCCGGAACTGCTGGGGTGTCAGCTCCTGGCCATGGGCGGCGCCCGCTGCGCGCGTGATGATCTCGCCCATCAGCGTCCCACCGAGGTCGTTGCACCCGGCGTCGAGCAAGCGGCGGCCCCCGTCGAGACCGAGCTTGACCCAGGACGCCTGGATGTTGGGGACCAACCCGTCGAGGGCGATACGGGAGACGGCGTGGATCAGCACGACCTCGTCCCAGGTGGGCCCGGGGCGGGCTCGCCCCCTGAGGAATATGGGGGAGCCCATGTGGACGAAGGGCAATGGGACCATCTCGGTGAAGCCACCGGTCCGACGCTGGATCTCCCTGATCACCTCGAGGTGGTTGGCCCAGGAGCGGGGATGGTCGATGTGACCGAACATGATCGTGGACGTGGCGCGAAGGCCGAGCTCGTGGGCGGTGATCATCACCTCGGCCCATTGTGAGGTCCTGATCTTGTCCGGGCAGAGATGCGCCCGAACCCCGTCGTCCAGGATCTCCGCAGCGGTCCCGGGCAGGGTGCCCAATCCCGCCTCCTTCAGCTCCTCGAGAAAGCGGCGCACCGGGACTCCCAACGTCTCTGCCCCTTGCCAGACCTCGAGGGGGGTGAAGCCGTGGATATGCATGCCGGGTAGCTCGGCTTTGATCGCGTTGACCACGTCGACGTAGAAGTTGCCGGTGAAGTCGGGATGGATCCCTCCTTGGAGAGTGACCTCGGTGGCGCCCCTCTCCCAAGCCTCCACTGCCCTTTCCACTATCTCGTCGAGACCCATCAGATATGGCTCGCCACGAAGGTTGAGACTGCGAGGGCCCTTGGAGAAGGCGCAGAACCCGCATCGGAAATAGCAGAGGTTGGTGTAGTTGATGTTCCGGTTGACCACATAGGTCACGGTGTCCCCCACCGCCCGATTCCTGAGGACGTCGGCGACATGGGCGATGGCGTCGACCTGGTCGCCTCGGGCACGGAACAGGGCTTCGACCTCGACCTTGGACGGGGCGACACCATTCAGCGACCGCTCCAGGATCGGCGCCAGGTTGCCCGCCGAGACGGGGAACGGGGCGGGAGACCCGGTCGACCAGGCACGATCGACCCACTCGGAGGAGAAGCGAAGCTCCGGGATCGGCGGGCTCATGTCCTTGCCCGGGGCCCACTCATGACGGGGTCGAGCCGCGCCCGAGCCGTCGACCTGACCCAGCCAGGCCGTGAACGCCTCGGCAGGGAGCAGGGAACGGGCCTCGTCGATCTCGACCCCGAGAGGCAGTGCCGTCCTCTCCACCAGGGGTCGATCCCCGAGCGCATCACGCAGCTCACCTATCCGCTCCACGTCCCAGTCACGCAACAGGAGATCGGTTGCGCCCTGTTCGACGGCGCGCAACGCCTGGGTCACGTCGTCGACGAACACGGAAACCGAGACGTCCAGACCTGGCAGACCGGCGACGGTGGCCATCTCGGCGGTCTCGGAACGGGTGCAACGCACATATCGGGCATGTGACCTGGCGACGGCATCGAGTATCGCCTCCCTGGGCCCCTCGGCTGTGACGGTGATGCGCCAGCCGGCGACACCTTTGGCGGCGAGCGCCAGCGCCTCGGCCGGGGGAACCACCCATGCCGCCGGGACGACGTCGTCCGAGACGGTGGTGGCGACTACGAGGACCCCGCCCTGATGTCCTGCCAGCACCTCGGACGGGCCCGGGGACCGCATCTCGACCGTGGTGGTCCCTTCCCTGCGGCGGCTGGTGGCAGTCGGCTCGGCCAGCTGCTCGGCGGGCCTGGATCTGACGAATGTGATTCTCATCTCGCTCCTGATGTCTCCCTTATCACGGCCAGGCCGTCTCCATCGGAGGCGGCCATGACATCCTGGTACAGGTCATTGTGGATCCACTCCTGGTTGATGAACTCGGGGTAGACCGGGAGCCGGGGGCGCAGCTCGAATCCGGCGGCCTCGCTCCGGGCCCTCAGCTCGTCGAGATGGGGCCAGGGTGCCTCCGGGTTCACCCAATCGATGGTCAGCGGCGACACTCCGCCCCAGTCGTTGATCCCGGCGTCGAGATACAACTCGAATCGCTCGGTCAGGTTCGGCGGAACCTGGACGTTTGCCTCCGCCCCCATTATCCACCTGGCCAAGGCAACGACCCTGGCAAACCACCGGGGAACCGGTTCGGCCGAGTGACGCATCGGTGTGTCTGCCTTCGCCCGGAAGTTTTGCACGATTACCTCCTGGACGGCTGCTGTCGCCCAGGCGAGGTCACGCAGAGCGAACAAGGAGTCGACGATCTCTGCCGGCGTCTCCCCGATACCGACCAGGATCCCGGTGGTGAAGGGCACCTTCACCCGGCCGGCAGCCTCGATGGTGGCAACCCGTTGTGCCGGCTCCTTCGAGCTCGTGCCGTGGTGCGGCATCCCCGGCGCCATGAGACGAGGTGAGATGTTCTCCAACATCATGCCCATCGAAGGGTTGGAGGGACGGAGCAGCATCATGTCGCGGTCGTCCATGACCCCCGGGTTTGCGTGGGGCAGCAAGTCGGTCTCAGCCCGGACCAGCGACGACATCTCGGCCACGTATTCGATGGTCGAAGCCAGACCCTTTTCGGCGAGGAAGTCGGCTGCCTGCGACCATCGCTCCTCGGGGCGATCACCCAGTGTGAACAGGGCCTCGGTGCACCCCGCCTCGTGACCGGCTCTCGTGATCGCCAGCACCTCGTCCGGCTCCAGGTAGACGCCGCCGGCGCCCGGGGGCTTGGCGAACGTGCAGTAGGTGCAGCGGTCGCGACACAAGGTGGTCAAGGGGACGAAGACCTTCCTGCTGTAGGTGACCGTGCGGCCCTTGCCCTCGTCGCGTAGCTCCCGGGCGTGGCGGAACAGTGGGGCGTCGTCCTCGGCTCCGTGGAGATAGCGAAGGGCGAGATCCGGGTCAGGTCGCGGGTGGGTCGGCACGTGCGGGACCCCCGTCAGGCGATGCCCGAGGAAGAGGCATGGGTCATCCCGCCGTCGACGGGGAGGACGACGCCCGTTATCCAGTCTGCCGCATCCGAGGCGAGGAACACGATGGCCCGGGCGATCTCCTGCGGAGTGCCCAAACGGCCCAGGGGGTGCATACGCGCCGCCGCCGGCTCGTCCTGCCAGAGCAGCTCGGAAAGACGGGTCTTGACCACGGCCGGTGCCACCGCGTTGACACGAATCGTCGGCGCCAGCTCGAGGGCGAGCTGACGGGTGAGATGGACCAGACCTGCCTTGGACACGTTGTAGGCGCCGGTGATCGGGCTCGGTCGCAACCCACCGACCGAGGAGACATTGACCACCGAGCCCCCGTTTTCCTCCATCGAGGCCCGATAGGCCGCCCGTACCCAGAGAAGGGGCGCACGCAGATTCACCGCCCAGGTCTTGTCGAGGGCGCCGAGGTCGACGTCCATGAGAGCGCCTGCCGACGGGTTGGTCCCGGCGTTGTTGACCAGGATGTCACACGACCCGAACCTCTCCACTGTGGCCCGCACCGCCTCGTCGGCCGACTCTTCCGAGTCGGCCCGGGCCGCGAGCGGGAACAGCCTGGTGGGATCCACACCCGCGTCGACCAGCTCGGCCGCCGCGGCTTCGATGTTCTCCGGTTTCCGGGAGGTGATGGTGACACCCTCTGCTCCGCTGCTGGCGAACTCGAGCGCGGTCGCCTGCCCGATGCCGCGGCTCGCCCCGGTCACCAGCACCACCTTCCCCTCAACCGTGACTTGCATCTCGTTCCTCCAACACGGTCGAAGTGTTCAATGACCGGCCCGCCGCACACCGCCGTACTTCATTTTTGTGTGTGACATCGCCGCAGCCTGCTGCTCCTCGTCGTTGATCCCGGCGTCCACGATCTCGCCGATGAAGAGGGTGTGGGTCCCCAGGTCCATGGCATCGCGCACCTCACAGTCCATCCAGGCCAGCGCCTCGTCGAAGATGGGCGCTCCCGTTGTCCCCTGGTGAACCGGGCGATCGTTGAGTGTGTTCCCCACGCGCGTCGCCGGCTTGGAGAACTTGACGAACACCCGCGTGTCCTCGGATGACCACAGGTTCACGCTGAAGGAGCCGCCGTCGGTGATGAGCCGGTGGGTGACCGCCTTGTTGTCGACGCCGACTCCGATCAGGACGGGCTCCATCGACAGCTGGGTCACCCAGGAGGCCGTCATGCCGTTCCACTCCTCTCCTGCCGCCGACCCGATGAGGGCAAGGGCGTTCGGTATCTTCCAGGTCACCTTGTTGATGAGTTCTGAGTCCACGGCACTCGCATCGGCAAAAGCGGAGTTGACACCCTAATCTCACCCCGGTGCGCATCCTGATCGCCACGACCGGGGTCCTACCAGCAGCGCCAGTAGCCGAACTGGTCCGGCGTCTTCACTCCGACGACGGGAGCGTCACTGTGATGACCGTCGTGCGGGTCCCCCGCTCCTTCCTCGAAGCCCTCGATGACGACGTGCGTCGCTCGTTCCTCGACGATGCCGCCATCGGCTCCTCCGACGCCGAAGCCAAGGCGGCCCGGTACCTGGAGGAGCGGGGTCAGAAAGCGGTCGAGCCGATCGTCGCCGCGCTCAATGCCTCCGGGATGGAGGCCGAGATCCGATTCGTGGAAGGCGACGACCCGGCCGAGGCGATCATCAACACTGCCGAGGACGTCGGAGCCGATCTGGTCATGATGGGCGCCACCCGCCGCCTGTTCACCGAGGAGGCCTGGCGAAGTGTCTCGGCACGGGTGATGGACAAGTCCCATCTCCCCGTCCTCCTCGTCCCCGGCACCCGCTTCGAGGACACGTCAGAGATGCCTGCGTTGGAGCTGTAGCTCCAACGCAGGCGGTACTGAGTACTCGGTACCCAGTACTCAGTACGGAAATCATGGAGAGCGAAGCTCCATGATTTCTGGGTTCTACGCGATCGGCGGTGGTTCGGCTGGTGGGTGTGGGGTGATTGCTAGCACTTTGTGTCGGTAACGGTGGGGGTTGCGGTGGCCGTAGCCGCGGCGTTTGAGGACTTTGATCTTGTTGGTGATGCCTTCGGCGTAGGCGTTGGTCTGGGGGTCGTCGAAGTAGTTGAGGATGAGTTGTCGCCACCATTGGAGGTTTGTCCAGGTGCTGATCAGTTCGGGGATGCCGGCTTGGTGGACGTGGTGGACCCAGAGGTCGAAACGGAGTTCGGCTTCGCTCCGGTTGGGCGCCTGATAGATGCTGGCGAAGGCTTCCTTGAGCCAGTAGGCCAAGCCGACTTCGGGGTTGAGTTCGAAAAGCTGGTCGAGTCCGGCCCGCTCGGCAGGGGTTAGCTTGTCGGCTCGTCTCATGAACAGCCACCGGCTCCTCCACATTCTGGGGTCGAACCGGGGATTGTTCTGACGGGCAAGTCCTCCGTCCTGACCGACCACTGTGACCCGGCGGCCGTGACGGATCCGCACCTTCTGAGCAGCGGCATCGACGGTCTTGATCACATGGAACTTGTCAGCAACGATCCGAGCCCAGGGCAGGGCATGCTCGACGGCTTTGCGGTAGGGCCAGGACATGTCGATCACCACCGTTTCGATCCCGAGCTGCCAGAAAAAGGGCAGTCTGGCAACAGCGTCGATCGCCGACTGGCGGTTGCGTCCTTCGACCAGCTCCAGAATCCGATGTTGCTCGGGTGCGGATAGGACCGTGTGAAACACGAACCTGGATCGAAATGAAGCCTCATCGAGAGACACAACCCGTGGGGCGGGTCCAGTGAACGGGTCGAACCGGGCTGCTCTCCCTTCGAAAGCGTCGGCGACCCGCCACCACGACACCTGCTCTCGGTAGGCCACATCGGACCAGGGCTGAGAGCAAGCCGCAGCAGCCAGAGCTGAACGGAAACGGGCAGTGACCCGTTTCGACCCGAGAGTCTCGGGATGCCGCTCCCGGCTGGTCCGGCCACAGTCCCGGCACCGGTAGCGACGCTGATCCCAGACCAGGACGGTCGGATACCCATGAGCCCGATCCCGGAGCCGACGCCGGCAGCGGCCATGACCGATGACATCTGTCGACCCACAGTGATAACAAGCCCGAGGAAACGTCGAAGTCACCATCACCTCGAGAACACCATCAACCAGCTCAGTGTCCACCACCTCGAAGTGATCGAGTTCGAGCGGCACCTGAATACGATCGCCCACTGGGCCCTCCTTGCTTTCGGCGGTTTTGTCACCATCCGAAAGTAGGAGGGCTCAACCCTCACCCACCGTCTTTCGCGTAGAAGG
>Ga0299913_10000165_pt1 | contig 35021 bp, 39 predicted proteins | sample RVTome_9_FD_201360 | JGI IMG/M metagenome (GOLD analysis project Ga0299913, IMG submission 201360) | Soil microbial communities from uranium-contaminated site in the Upper Colorado River Basin, Wyoming, United States - RVT155D38 (version 2) ... | reverse complement strand
TCACATCTAGCAAGCTAAGCCAAGCTGAGGCTAGGTGCGGCGCGGTGAGGCAAGCCATGCTGGGGCTGGGTTCGGGCAGGGTTTGGCGAGGCGCGGTCAGGCGGGCTGAGGTGAGCCTTGGCCTGGCGAGGCGAGGAACGACAGCAACTGGAGACAACGAAATGGCAACGAAGTACGAAGTGAACCCCCGGATGTTGAGTCCGGCGGCGCTGGCGAAGCAGAAGCACGTCGGGGCAGAACGACACACGATCGAGTGGGTCGACTTCGACCCCGAGGTCGATGAGCTGGAGTGCTCGTGCGGCGAGTGGCGTGGTCCGGCGCTGGACCTCGCCCCCTTCCGGGCACATCGCCGTGAGGCAGGGATGTTGTCGAGGTAGCGGTCGGGCATGGCAAGCACAGGCCAGGCGGGGCATGGCTCGGTTCGGTCAGGCGTGGTCAGCCATGGCTGGGTTCGGCTGGGCGTGGTCCGGTGTGGTCTGGCTGGGAGTGGCGCGGCCCGGCGCGGCATGGCTGGCTGTGGCACGGCTGGGCTTTGGTCCGGCAAGGTTTGGTAAGGCGAGGCTAGGTCTGGTCTGGCGAGGTCAGCCAAGGCCTGCTGAGGCGAGCAATGGCGTGGTATTGTCGCGGTCGTGGCCACGTACCGCGACCTCGGTGAACGTCTTGGCATCGACGTCTGCACCGGGTGCTCCCTCGAGACGGGCGGCGAGCACGGCCTGAACCATCGGGCTGGTAGCTGGGGGGCCGACGGTCGGCTCCACTACTCCGAGCGTGCGCTACGCCGAACCAGCATCCGCAACTTCGTCTGGCGAGCGTCCTCACAGTCGGCACCGAGATCCCCAAGCACCGGCCCGAGGCCGATGTGGCAACGCTACTGGGAGCGCGTCGAGTGGGCCAAATGGGCGCTCCGAGAACTACGTGTACGACTTCCCGCGCCTGCGTGGGACGTGCAACGGGCAACGCTTCGGGCGCTGCTCGCTGTGCCCCCGCAGGCGCGGGATTTTTTTGCTGATGTTTTTGCCGAGCGAAGAGCGGTCACTCGTAAGGCCGCGATCCGCTGGGCGAAGAAGCCGGTTGATCCGGGCGATCGTGGTGACTACGATGATTGACGTATGCCAGCACCGCGAACAGACCCACTGTCACAGCGTCTACTTGTCCAGGTACTGCGGCGCGCCCTCGATCTCTATCTTCATCAGCCGATGGATCGAACCGCCGAGCGGCGTGTTCGTGCCATCGTCCAGCGCAATCCCAAGTCCGCCCTCTCCTCACACGTGCGCCACAACCTGGGCAAGCACCGGCGCGTGGCGCTCGATGCCATCTTGATACGAGCCGACGCTCGTTCGTTGATCGAGGAAGCCTGATGACCGAAAAGCTCAAGCTGCACGAGTTCAAGCCGACCAAGAGCAACCCGTTCACGTGTGAGCACTGCCCGTTCCTGCGGGGCAATCCAGTCCATCGGAAGATCATCGGGCAGATGATCAGGGGTACGGCACACCCGAACAAGATCGGCTGACGGGAATGGCCCGCCACCCGACGATCTCTGACAAGGGCCGATCCGTCAACCTCATCATCGACGGCCAGTGGCACCCGCTCACCATCCGTGATCGCGACGGCGTCATCAAGGAGTCGGTCGCCCCGGACCTCCCCGGCGTCTACCTCGTCCTATGCCAGCTGAACGGCAAGATCGGGATGCTGGCGGACGGCAAGACGCCGGACATCCCGGCGTCGAACATCGAGGTCCGCGGTCAGCGTTACCCGGACGACGAGGAAGGCTCGACGGCCTGGGATCAAATCGATGTCCACCACACCGTCGCCAAAGGTCGCTGGTACGGCTCCCGTCCGAAGTTCAAGTTCATCGCCGCGGCAGGCGCCGAGGCGGGCATCGACTACCGCGTCCGCAAAGGCCCCGGCAAGCTCACCGTCGAGAGCCGCACCATCAAGTTCCTGTTCATCGCGAGCGACGTCACCATCCTGTGAAGCACCCGGGCAGCAGGTGCCGCTGGGAGTGGTTCCACCTGAAGGGCGCGAAGGCCCGACTGTGGTGGCTTGCCTGTGATCATCATCCGGTGTACTGCGGCGGCAAGGACTGGGTCCAGATCTTCGAGCAGTGACAGGCAGCTGTCACGAGAAGAAGGCAGGATGCTTTGGCATGAACCCACTGGTATTGAGCGGGTCGAGCCTGAACACCTGGTTCGAATGCCCACGCCAGTGGTGGTACAGCTACATCCTGGCCAAGCAGACGGCGCCGAGCTTCAAAATGGCGTTGGGGATCGCAGCGCACGAAGCCGTCGATTACGGGCTCAAGAGCCAGATGCGGCGCGATGGCGAGACCCCCGAGGTCGGCGAGTGGCTGACGGTCTTCGGGCGCGAGTGGGAGAAGGCCACCCTCCACAGCCGACCCAAGAACAACCAGCCTGCTGAGAGCGCCGAGGCCCACTACCGCTCAGGGCTCCAGGCCGTTAGCTTCTACGCCCGCCAGGTCGCACCGACGGTCGATGTCGTGGCCGTCGAGGAGCCCATGGCGGTCACGATCAACGACCACACCTGGACCGGCACGATCGATCTGATCGATCGGATGCCTGACGGCAGGCTCAGGCTTCGCGACCACAAGTTCACCTCGAAGAAACCCGAGGGGACCGACCGCTACAAGCGCCCGATGATCGGCTACTACCTTGGCGCCACGGCCCTGTTCGGCGAGATCGCGGCGGTCCAGCTCGACTACATCATCCGGGGCAACCGGGACAAGCCCCCCACGTTCATGCCGATCTTGATTGAGATCACTCAACAGGACATACTGGACTTCGCGTCCGACATCGAGGAAGCGGTCGCAGCAATCGGTGCCGGACGCTTCCCGCCCCTCGGCAACCAGACCCTGGCCTGCCGGTGGTGTCCATACCGCAAGATCTGCCCAGACGCCAGGCTGGGCTAGCAAGGAGGTTCGCCTGATGGCCACCCGGACCCGCGCAAAGCCCGCCGACGAACCCACTGAGGAGCACGGATTCTCAGACGAGGAGGCGGCGGAGATCCTCTCGACCGCGCAGCGGATCATCACTGACGACGCCGAGGGCATCTACCTCGGTGCTGACGGAACGCCCCTGAGCCTGTACGGCAGGCTGGCGAAGATCATGGGCTCCCTGCCCGAGGTCAGGCCCGAGGGCAAGAACGAGCACTTCAAGTACCAGTTCGTGACCGACAAGCAGGTCCTGGGCATGGTCCGGCCAGCCCTCGCCCGACAGCGGATCATGGTCGTCCCTGAAACTGTGACCGAGCAGGAGCCGATCCACCGGGAGACCGGGCGCGGCGGCAGCTCGATGCTGACCCGTCTCCATGTCGTCTTCCGGGTCGTCGACGGGATCAACGGCGAGTCGTTTCAGGGCGAGGCCGTGGGCTACGGCGACGACTCTGGCGACAAGGGCGCCAACAAGGCCTACACCGCTGCGCTCAAGAACTTCTTCATCAAGCTCTTCCTGATGGGTGGCGCCGACCGCGACATCGAGGACGATCCCGACACTGATCGCCGGGCTAAGACTCGTGAATCAGGCGTCGCGCCGGTCCAGTCCGTGCAGGTCAAGGAGACCGTCGTCGAGGGCGTCGCGCGGGGCGGTCGGTCGAACACCGCCACTGAGGCCCAGGTGGCGGCCGTCAGTCGTCTGGTTGCGTCACTGGGTCTGACTCCGGCCCGGTTCGCTGGCGCAGTCGAGATCATCCTGGGCGACGCGATCGACTTCGGCAGCTGGGGTGAGGTCAAGACCTACCTGGAGGCCCAGTCCGGCGAAGCCATTGGCAAGATCATCGAGTCCCTGTCGGAAGACGAGGGGCGGCTGGTCGGTGACGACGCCGGACCGTATGCCTGAGCCGGAGTACACCAACGGCCGCGTCCGGGTTCGGCCGGAACAGATCGAGTACCTCGACCACCTGCTTCACGTCACCTGGGTCGAACTGTCCCGCGAGCGGGCTCAGGTGAAGGAGAAGCAGCTTGAACGAGCGAAGGCTCGTGGCTTCGGCGGCGTCAACCTCGACGCCTCGGAGTCGATCTACGACTCCGAGGAAGACGGCGCCCTGGTCACCCACATGAACCGGGAGCTGCGGCTGATCAAGACGCTTCAGGATGAGGTTCGCCGCACGAAGGGCGACATGGGCCTTGAGTGACAAGCCGTTCCCGCTCGAGAAGACCCCCGGGGGCGGCTACAAGCTCCGGACCCTCTCCTGCTGGGACTGCGGCGGCGAGTACGTCCTGCCCCACGCCGACCACCTCCTGACTCCCCGGCATCGGGCCTGGAAGGCTGAGCAGAAGGGCAAGACCGAGATCACCGCCTTTGACGCTATCCCCGATGAGCCCACAGTCCCTGTGGACAACCCGCAGAAGCTCATCTTTGGCGACGTCAAGGTCTGCCCCCGCTGTCGGGGCACCCTCCGCCCCGAGCGCAAGGGCCGCAAGGGCGAGACGCTTCCGGCCGACACATTCACCCATGATCCGATCGACCGCGAGGGTCGCTGCGGCAAGTGCAAGGGCACCGGCATCGTGGCGCTGGAGAGGACCAGCACGTGACCGATGATGTCGTGATCGAGCTTCAGAAGGCTCGACTCATGGCGTATCTCCGGCGCTTCGCTACCTTCTCTGAGCGAGACCTGGACTCGGTGCTGCTGGTCGGCTTTGCCGTCGGGCTGCGCCTTGCAGCTGGCTACCCTGACGTTGCAGCGAGGATGCTCGTTGAGCTGGGTCCACCCGAGATCGACGAGTCATTGGCCTGGGTGGTGCACGGACGCACCACAATCGACCCCGATGAACCCGTGAACTAGACGCTGATTCGCCTTGCGGCGGCGTTTCGGGAGGAGTACCTTCAGCCACCTACGACCCGAGGACGCGCCAGCCGAACCCGGCCGCTGACGCAGAGGGGCTAGGCCGGACAGGAAAAGGCCCGGGCCGTGGTGTGAACTCCGGCCCGGGCCCAACACGGAAGCGAGGTTTCTTCCATGCCCCGTGGGCACTATACACAGCATCTGGATGATCTGACAATCCCCATGGAGACGCCATTCTGGCGCAAGACCCACGGGCGCCCGGCCTACATCACCGAACACCAGGCCCGACTCATCACGGCGATCCAGGATGGCTACTGCGGCACCCAGCGCGAACTAGCGGCCCAGACCGGGTACACCATTGGCGGTCTCAACGATGCCCTCAAGAGTCTCCGCAACCTGGGGGCGATCGTCGTCCTGACCACTCGAGGTCGCCTCGGGCGCACGATCATCCGGCTCCGGCGAGGGGTGCGTCGACTCTTCAGTGATGTGAATGTTCGCATCACTTCCCGTAGGGGAAATAGAGAATCTAATCAACGTACAGAGCGACGCCCGAACATTTCCGAAAAGCAGCTGGTTGAGCGGTACGGGCCAGGGCTACAAGCCTTCTTCGACCTCCGGAGAACGCTCTTCGGGACGGGCGGGTGAAGCCATCCGGCCCGCGCTGCATCTTCTACACGGCCTTCATCCGAGACCAGATCGACCCTCGGGTGGCCGAGCTGTGGCCCCGCAAGCCAGTGCCCTTCGGTGATCTGCGGCGGACCTGGCGCCTCAAGCACTGCGCGACGGTGAACCCCTACTGGGACTCTGAGATGTGCCCATATCCGGCCAGCAACTGTGCTCTAGCCTTCCTCGCTGCGGTACAGTCCGCGACATCGACTGGCGTTCGTAATCCGATGGGGCTCTTCCGGACCCTCGCTCGGAGCGATGGTCTCCGGCGGCTTGAGGACAAGCCGCTGGCGAGGGATCAGGCCCGTGGCAACGAAGGACCCGGTGACACCCGAGCTTCGACAAACGGTCCTGAACCGGGACCGCGGGACGATGCTGGCGTCGGGGGTGATCCAGAAGATCACCTGCATCGCACCCGTCGTCGACCGGTCCCAGTTGGGGATGTGCTTCGGTCGCTCAACCCTGGACCACATCAAAGACCAGCCCCGGATGGGGGTGAGGGCGACCAGTGACGAAGCCCACCTGGTCGCCCTCTGCGAAGCGCATACTGAAGCAGGTGCCCGCGCTGGGTTCCAGTGGAACACCAGCCACCGACCTGAACTCCGTGTCTATCTGGCTCTCGCGGGCATGGCACCGGTCGAGGATGACTGACCTCGAGTTCGACTGGTGGCGTCTCAAGGCGTGGTTCTATCACCTGTGGGGCGTCCACACCTGGGTTCCACGCGAGGACTGGCACGTGATCGAGGGCAGCGTCGAGGTCGAGATCATCGGCTATGTTTGTTGGCGTTGCCCAGCGACGAAGGGACTTGATGACGATCACTGAGTGCCCGGGCTGCAAGCATGACCGATCCGTTCACGGCACAGAGGGAACCTGCACCCGCCTCGTTGAGATGGTCACCGCAGGCGGCGAGACCGCTTTGACGATCTGCGGTCGTTGCGGCTGGATTCCGATGGTCTTCGACAACGGCTCACGCGGCTGGCGCCACGAGTCGGCCCGGGATACAGCCGTGGTCGACGTCGAGTCCGAGACCCTCGAGGCGGCCCTCGAGGAGGTCGCCCGACTCATGGGCTATCGGTGACCTACACTCGAGCCCTTGGCGTGGCAGGGCCGGGTATGGCAAGGCCGGGTCGGGCTGGGCACGGCGTCTGGCGTGGCTGGGCGTGCCATGGCTAGGCAAGGCAGGGCATGGTGAGGCAAACGCCAGCAAAGAGGCGCTTCGTCAGGTTGTCGGCTGCCATGAACAGCAAGGCCGCCAGACTTGGGCGCAACGGCCGGGTCGTCTCGGGCGATCTGCTCAAGGCCTTCCTCCACAGCTCGTATCAGTGCGCCTACTGCGGGATCGGGATCACGCCGCTCGACTGCTCGTTCGACCATGTGGTCCCGTTCGTGGCCGGGGGCGAGAACGAGAAGGCCAACCTCGTCGCTTGTTGTCTGACCTGCCAGCGCCAGAAGGCCAGCCGTCTGGCCCACGAGTTCGCCCTCGCACGGGTTCACCGGACCAACTGCGAAGTCTGCGGCGTCGAGTTCACGCCTCGCTGGGCTGACTGGGTCCGCGGTTTCGGTCGCACGTGCAGTGCGCAGTGTGCTGGTCGGAAGGGTCGTGCTGTACGCTCTGCGGCAATGGCAAGGTGAGGCAAGGTCAGGCACGGCGTGGCTGGCCGGGGCCGGGCAAGGTGCGGCATGGCATGGCGCGGCAAGGCTGGGCTAGGCGAGGCATGGATTGAGCTGGTCCGTCACGATCCCGCGACCGCCATCGGTCAACTCGTTGTACCGGGTGGTGATCCGCTCTGCGCGCGACGGGCGCCGGTTTCATGGGATCGCCAAGACCCCCGAGGGAGTCCGGTTTCACGAGGACGCCACCTGGCTCATCAAGGCCGCTCCGAGGAACGGCTGGAAGCCACCAGCCGAGGGCTTCATCAGAATCAAGCTCCGGGCGTTCCTCGTGCGATCGATCGACACTGACAACCTGCTCAAGGCGGTGTCTGATGCGCTCCAGGCCGCGATCAGCGTCGACGACTCACGGTTCGTCTGGTGTACGTTCGAACCGAAGCTCGGGGTTCGGAAGGCTGATGCGCGGATCGAACTTGAAATCATGGACTCGCCGGAACATGATTGATGTTCGTGGCGAGCCGAGGCTCGGCAAGGCGTGGCAAGGCCGGGCTGGCTGAGGCGTGGCGGGGCAAGGCCTGCCGGGGCGGGGCGCGGTTGGCCATGGCGTTGGCGTGGTGCGGCGGGGCTCGGTAAGGCGAGGCATGGCATGGTTCGAGTCGTTGTTGCTGGATCTCGAGACGTTGACGGAGGCCACGCGGCGCTGTTCGTGATCGACATGATCGAGAGGATCACCGACCCGACGGTGATCATGCGACGGGGGCGCGAGACGGCCCCTGGGCCCTTGGAGGAAGCGGTCGCCGCTGAGTGTCGGGAAGTGGGCATCCCAATCGAGTGGCGGGTCCCCGCTGGGGGCGGCCGTGAGGAGGTCTTCTACCGGGACATGGACATGGTCACGAAGGCCGATCTGGTCTTGGCGGTGTTCTCGCCGGAGCGAGCGATGCTGGGCGGCACGGCGCATGTTGTCGAGAAGGCCATGGACATCCGGGTGCCCGCCTACGCCTTCACCTACAACGGACAGCTGGAGAGGGTCGGCGAGTTTGACCCAGACAACGTGTGGAGTGCGTTGATCCAGGCCTAGAATGTAGCCGTACCAGCACCCGGGAAACTGGATGGTGAACGACCTGCGGCGGGAACAGACATCGTGTAGCTCGGAAGCCGCCGCCGCTAGCCGAACGGACGCGAAGAAGGGCCCGAGGTTGATGAGAGGCCTCGGGAGGTGAGAGCGACGGGGTCGAACCCGACACATCAGACCGTCGCCGCGGAAGGCAGGGCCCGTCCCGTGTGGTGCCAGCTGTAATCGGGAATCGGTGCTGGTACAGTTTCGCCCGATGGACGCGACCGCGCAGATGCTGATCCAGTCCGAGCGTCTGCTCAACCAGTTCCGGGCTGAGTTCGACCGCGAGGTCCCGATTCGCATCCACAGCCGCGACACGGCTGACGACGGCGCCCCCCAGTGGCATCCCGAGTTCGCCCGCTGGCTGACCGCGAAGGACAGCGATGTCCAGAGCTACATCACAAACCCGGAACATCGACTTCGCACGCGCCGGGCGATGCGCAAGCTCCGGAGCACCTCGGTCAGGGGATTCGAGGTAACCTGGCGAACCTTCGGCGGCGAGAAGGTGGAGGACACCGTCCGATGGTTGAACGACAGAGCCGAGCGCAACGCCATCCCGCTGCCCTCGGGTCGGACAGCTCACTACACCGTCAAGGACGGGCTCGCGATCCTCTACGCCTCGCTCCTCTACATGGAGTGGTGCTACTAATCAGGGCATGGCCTGGTATGCCGAGGCTGGGCGAGGCATGGCGTCGGCGTGGCGGGGCAAGGCAAGGTCAGCCATGGCGGGGTATTGGCAGGGTAGGCCGCGGCAGGGCGTGGTGAGCCGAGGCGAGGCTGGGCATGGCGAGGCGTGGTTGGCCGTGGTACGGCCTGGCGGGGCGATCCGAGGCAGGGCATGGCGAGGCGTGGACGCTTGACGGCCTGACTGAACGTGTTAACCTGACACGTCCAGGGCTACTGGCTCATTGGACTGGACCAGAGTACCCTGGGAGACTCTTGCCCGGACGGACAAGGCTTTGGCCCCGAGCCGCACATGAAGCCTCGACAACTTCGCGGTGCACAACGGGGGTGGGTAGCGTGTGGTCCGGGCATCCGATCCGGCGAGGCGCGGAGCTGCACTGGTCTCCAAAACCAGCCGCTGTGGGTTCGACTCCCACCGCCGGGGCCATTGGACGGGTAGCTCAGTCGGTAGAGCGGCTGGTTGAAGCCCAGCGCGTCGGCGGTTCGACTCCGTCTCCGTCCACCATCGCGGGGGCCTGGGAAGGCTCTGGGGTCTCATAAGCCTCGGCACCGGGTTCGAGTCCCGGCCCCGCAACCATCGCAGCGGTAGCCCAAACGCCAAGAGGCGGCCCGACAAGGGAGAGTCTCCGTGAGGAGTAGCGCTGGACGATCCAGCCCGCTGCGTACCATCGGCCCGTAGTCGGGCTCGCCAATCAGGAGGTTCACCGATGTTCCGGACGTAGGGGCGGCTGACAAAGCGTCGCCCACAGGCGGCCGCCGTCCCACGCAAGGGACATCATGGGCCAGGATCAGAAGAGCAAGAAGGTCTCGCGCTCGATCAAGTTCGGGTCGCGGCCTCGGTTCGGTGGCGACCCGCATGTCGATCACCGCACCGGCATCAGCACCGAAAATCATCACGAGATCTGGCGCCGTCTCGTCAAGGACGGGCCTACGATGCATGGAACCCCGGGCGCGCCGAAGCCCCGGAAGCAAAGCTAGGGCCAGACTCTTGGGCTGGCAGATGCATGAAGATCACACAGGAAGACGTAGCCGAGGTCATCCAGAACAGCGGCCGCGAGATCCGCGAGATCGATTTCTCGGTCTGGCACCCCCTGGATCACTGGGCGTTCAGCTCATACTGCTGGAGCTTCCACGGGGGCGGCTTCCACCACCTGAAGCTGTGGTGGGAGTTCCAGCGACCAGGCTGGGAGAAGGACTGGAAGCCAGAAGCGCCGGATGAGCACAGGTAGAGCAGGCCCGGCGGCCGGGGCCCCGAACAGTTGCGGGCCCCACGATGCCGGGTGGTCTAGTTGGTAGGGCGCCGCGCTCTGGACGCGGAAATCGCAGGTTCGAACCCTGCCCCGGCAACCATCGCCGACGTAGCTCAGTGGTAGAGCAGCTGTTTCGTAAACAGCAGGTCCTCGGTTCGAGCCCGAGCGTCGGCTCCATCGTCACCGAAGCGCTGGGGTCAGCGCGCCCGTGCCTCGCATGCATGGGTCCACGGGAGGTCTCGGTTCGAGTCCGGGCGGTGACGGCATCGCCGACGTAGCTCAGTGGACAGAGCGGCTGGTTTCTACCCAGCATGTCGCGGGTTCGACTCCTGCCGTCGGCGCCACGGGCGGCTAGCTCAGGGGATAGAGCACCTGCTTGACATGCAGGAGGCCGCTGGTTCAAGCCCAGCGCCGCCCACCATAGAGGGGTAGCTCAGCGCCAGAGTACCGATGCCAAGGACGGGCTGACGAGTCCGACACCGGCACCGGAGATGCCGGTTCAACTCCGGCCCCCTCTGCTCAAGGGCCCGTAGCTCAGCGGTAGAGCAGGGGACTCTTAACCCCCGTGTCGCTGGTTCGATCCCAGCCGGGCTCGCCAGACACAAGTGAAACCCCCGAGCTGACAGCCTTGCGGCTGCCCTCTCGGGGGCCCTTTGTGGTGGCGGGACTGCCTACCCGCACGAGCGTCACGACTTGTGGTTCAAGTACATCTTGCGCCCGACTCACTCGTCACCAGTGGCTAGCTGGCCAGTCGTTCGAGGATCACCTCCCTCCCCAGAGCCTCTCAGCTCTGGTTCGGGTCCCCTCCGCACCGACGCCTCACCCTCGTAGGCCTTGACGATCGGGCGTTTTCTGGACCGAGTGATACGTTTTCCGAGGGGCCGTGAAGCCCCCGGCATTCCGTCATCACCCTGACCGTCCCCGTCGGAACAGCCATTGCGGTGCAGTTTGACGGCGTATCGTAGACTTGTCAAGCAATGGCGGGGCAAGGCCTGCCGGGGCGGGGATTGGCAAGCCGGGCTGGGGTCTGGCGCGGCCCGGCTGGGCGTGGCATGGCTAGGCACGGTCGGGCCAGGCGCGGCTTGGTTCGGCAAGGCAAGCCGTGGCGCGGCTGGGCAAGGCAAGGCTGGGCGCGGCTAGGCAGGCTACGGTTTGGCGAGGCGAGGCCGGGCGCGGACCAGCTCTGATTCGCAATTGGCGCACACGGGCGCCTTCTCTCCGGGGAGTTTGAGCACGCCAAAGTAGCGACTCGGGGGACATTTTGGGCATCGAAGCGGCAGGCCATGAGGCTGCGCGAGTGCTTCTGGCGCGAGTGGACGGCGGGGCCGTCGGTACAGCCCCAGCCCGGTCAGCTGTCAGGTTCGAGGGGCTTCCCGTCGAAGCCATCGGAGGTGATCACGGGGACTCCTTGTCTTCCTTGCCTTCGATGAGTTCGTGCAGACGAACGAGCTTCTCGTTCACTGAGTTAGCTTCGTGGTAGGCGGCCTCGGCCTTCTCGCCCACGTCTCGCGTCAAAGCGATGTTTTCCTGAATAGACGACTCGAGCGCTGCGTCTGTCAGCGTGCCAGGGACAAGCAGCATCTGTGTGAGGATCGCTCGATCACGAGCGTCGAACGCGGTTGCTATGAAGAGCACGACCGGCACCAGCATGAGCACCACAATGGACGGGCTGAGGGTGACCGGGGTCGTCCTGAACAGGGCCGGGACAGCCAGGCTCAGCAGGAGCAACTGCGTGATCAGGCGCAGGGACTCTCGACGAACATTGCCCCTGGCGGTCAGGAGTCGAGCCCCCCAGAAGCCAGTCTGCGTTCCCCTGGCCGTTCGGTAATCGAGCCATGCTCCATAGACCGCCTGGGCCGTCACGAACGCGGCTGTGGTGTTGATCAGCAGCCAGAACAACACGATTGGGTCTGAAAAGTTCAGGGTCACTGATGACGCTTCCTGCTATGCACCTCGATCTGAGCGTCGAGTCGCCTGAGACGAGCTGCCTGCTCGTTGAGACGTCGGCGTGCCGCGAGCTGGGCGGCCTCTCTGGCTGCCGCTGCCGCTGCGGACGGCTCCTCGCGGCCCATGAGTCGGTGGATGATCTGCATGAGGTTCATCCCTTTTTCCGCTCGGCCACGACAAGCGCCTTGTCCGTGTGACCCATGGATTGAAGTGCGGTATCGCGCCAGAAATTCCGATCTTCGGTCATGTCGACGAGATCCTTGACCTTGTCAGCATACGTCCAACCGAAAACCCACATTCGTCGGAGGCCCGCCACCCCGAGGGCGGTCAGGATACCGACGATGGTGACCTGATCCGGATCAAAGTTCATCGCAGGTCATCATCGTCGGGGAACTGTGGCCTAGCTCTGCGCCCACCGCAGAGCTGCGCGATAGCCGACGCGGATGATCACATCGCCGAGGCCGAAGGCCACGACCACGGGGGCCAGGATTGCCGCCTCAAGCGACAGAACGTTCGCGGCAACCAGAGCCGCTGGTGCCGAGAGCAGGAAGTCAAGGACAACGTCCTTGACTAGCTTCGAGCCGGTCAGGGCGCTCACGCCCGTGCCGTCGGTCAGGGCACCGCTCATACCAGTTGTCTCAGGCATCTCTCTCACTCCCTACTGTTCTTCGGGTCGGACAAATCGTCCTCCCGGGTCATCTCGTCCCGCGGATCTTTGCCGTCGGGGCCGGGCTTGAACTTGTGCTCGGGCTTCTCAAGAAGCTTCGCGGCTAGCTTCTTGGCCTGCCCGGGCGGGGTCTTCGGGCCTTCACCGTGAGGGTGATTCATCGCAACGCTTCCCCTTTCGTGAAGCCGTACTTGCCATCAGCGTACTTCACGCGGTGCCAGTCATTGCGAAGACCACCATCGGTATCGCTTACCCAGTCGTTGCCTTCGCGCGTGTAGGGCACGAAGTAGCTTCTGTCCTTCTCGATCCGAGCGAGTTTCTTCGAGGTGACCGAGGCTTTGGTTCTGATCGCGGCCTTCATTCGACCCTTGCGCCACACGCCCTCGGTGTCACGACAGACCATGACGTTGATCCGGCCGCCACCATTAGCCTCGGCGGCGCGATACAGCAGATCTGCCGACCACCACCGGTAGCCCGCCTGTGTAGTGCCGGGATCTTCGACCAGGTATTCGCCGTGATCGAGCCCAGGCTTCTTCTTCTCACAGAGGCACGTGGTGGTTCGCCAGGCGTAGTCGTTGACGTAGACGGCGTGGGCACCAATGAAACTGTTGGTGCGGCGGGTCGTGTAACGGGTGATGTAGCAGCTGATCGTGATGGCCGCGGCCCGCCCGGCATCGATCAGGTTCTTGAAATCAGATCGAGTGAGCCCGTAGCGTGGATCGAGGTTGACCTCGCCCTGGGTTGCTTTCCGCGTCGCGTCAGCGGCCTGGTTGAAGCTGACTCCACCGACCTTGTCGCCGGTGATCGTCCGGAGCTTGCTGGCGGCGACGCGCCAGTAGCCGACCGTGGCTCGGCACATCAGATCCGTTGCCGTTGCCAGAACACAGTTGAGCCACTGTGCCCATGACCCATCACCCTGTGGATAGGGCTTCGGTCTGGTGGGTGAGATTGCCACGAGAAGTCCTCCGCTACAGCTAGACGCGCGTGATTCGGATGTACGCTGGCATGTAGGTGTCCTGTCCGCCAGCGCCCGAATAGACTTGCCCCGTGCCGGTGTTGACATGGGCCCGGATCGAGTAGACCCGCGCCCCGGATGCCGGAGTCATGCGCCGCCTGACAGTGATTGACTTGTAGTCGCGGTTGGCTGCCGGGGTTGAGATGTAGCCGATATAGCCGATCCGAGTGCCAGCAGTGTTGTCCCAAAGCTGAAGGTACATCTCGCTATTGGCTGGGGTGTTTGCGGGCGATATAACAGGCGCGAAGAACTCGATCATCACCGGAGTACCGTCGAACGTGACCGACGGAGCCGTAACCACTGTCTGGGCTGTCGCCGCTGTCGTAGCCGTCACAGACATCGGGCTCCCGGCGGTGCCCTCCGCGTAGCCCAGCTCCTGTCCGGGGTTCGCGGCCAACGAGTCGATCTTGGCGAGATGCAGGTACGACGCGCTGTTCGCGCCTGCGTTCAGATTACCGCCCGAGTCTTGATAAACGACGGCCTCGATGTAATCCCCGGGCACCAACTTGAACAGGGCTGTTACGACCGGCGCGTGCGTCGTTGCCTCGGCGGCGTCGAGGATATTCGCGTAGGTGTAGGCCGTTCCGTTCTTGCGTAGGTAGATTTGTCGCTGGATTCCGCCAGAACTGGCGGTAAATGACGTGCCAGAGGACGCGAAATACATGCCACCAAGCCCGGCCGGAATAGTCACCCTCGACGTGTCGCTGACGAGCGAGTGGAACCCGTCGGTGTCCTCTTCCTCCGTGTCCATGTTCAACGCGGTGAATGTGTTGTTGGCAATCGATTGCGTGGTGCTGTGGCGGAGGATAGCCCCGACACCTGAGCCGACACGGCCTGCGTCAAGTTTGATGACGGTTAGTGTCGCCTCGTTGATCGTGTTCGTGGTGTTCGCGTTAACTACGAGTTCGACGTAATCCCCGGCGACGAGATCGAGAACGTGAGACGTGGCGCTGATGCCGTCGTCACCGGAGACGCCGTACGACCCCCGGATGGCAGAGCCGTTGGTCCTGACTGACGTGTAGTGCTGGACGTTCGCGCCATAGAATGATCCGAGGACGAGGTACTTGCCACCCAGACCGGCCGGGATCGTCATACGCGACGGATTGGTGACCGAAGAGTGGAAGCCGTCTGTGTCGAACTCCTCCGCGCCGTTGAGATCAACTGGAACGTAGCTGCCGAGGGCGGACAGCGTTCCCGATTCCCATCTCGCCTTCGCCCCGATGAACCCAGCCGCCAGTGCACCCTCAATGACGTGATCGGCGTTCCAGTTCGAGGGGCGGACGAGGGTATCGTCACCGCCGTCGCTCTTCTCGCTCTCAAAGGCGTGTCTGACCGTGGTCATCGGTGCTCCTACTGGAACGTATCGTTCTGGAAGGCGTCGGTCTGGAAGCTGTCGAGGCCGCCACCCGCGTCGATCACAGCATCAGCGGTGAACTGCCCTGGGATGAACGCATCGCCGGTGAACGATCCGGCCTGGGTCCACCTGGTGACAGCGTCGCCGGTCAGCGACCCGGGCTGAGTCTGGAGCGTGATGGCATCGCCCGTGAACGACCCAGCCAGTGTTGCCAGGGCCACTGCGTTGAGGGTGAACGCTCCGCTCGCCTCGGAGAGTTCGAGGAAGGCGTCAGCCAGCCACGATCCAGCCTGCGTGCGCAGAATCGCTGCGTCGCCACTGACAGATCCCGCCACCGTACGGAACACGATCGCATCGCCGGTGATCGACCCAGCGACCACTCGATTGAGAGCGGCATCAGCGGTCAGACTGCCTGCGAGCGTGACTCGCCGGACAGCGTTCGCCGTGAACGAGCCCGTGTTGCCTACTCGCAACACTGCGTCCGCCTGAAACCGATTCGTCAGATCACTAATCGCCGCATCCAGCGCCGCCAGGATGTCGTACAGCGTCGTCCCGTCCGGGTACGGCCCGATGTCATCCGAGAGCACCACGCCATACGTCGGCGTCGTGCCGTCGTGCAGTGCGCCACCTCGAGCATGTGTCTGCCGGGTCATTCGACGAGACTCAGCCGCGCATCAAGATCGATCAGCATCGTCAGCACGTCCGTTCCGGCTCCGTAGCGCCCGATCGCACGATCGAGGACGACCTGGCTGGCGTCTTCAGTCCCGGCGTGATCTCGATCCCGGTAGTGCTCGTTCCGGGTCGGTGACGGCGGCGTGAACGGATCAGGATCGAACGAGTCGGTCAGCTGGCTCCGGGTCGCGAGATCGACCAGAACCACGGCCAGGGTGTCGCCGGTGTTGTAATCACCAACGTCGCCATCGAGAACCACGGTCGTGTCGTCCTGGGCGCCACGGTGATCTCGATCGCGGTAGTGCGGCAGAACGCTCGGCCCGGCGGCGATGAAGGCCTTGGCGGTGAAGCTGTCCTCCATGGCTCATCCCCCGGCACTGGTGTACTCAACCCACAGCTCATCTCCGGAAAGCGGCGCGGTCGTGAAGGTAAACTCGCCCGTCGTCGGGCTCTCGGTGTATTCCTCGGTGCGCCGCTGGAGCAATCCGTTCATCCAGACCCGGAGCGATCCCGGGATGTACGCATCAGTGACCGAGAACGTTGTCTCGGCGCCGTCTGGGGCGGGCGTCGGCTCCATCGACACTCCGGTCCCAGAGGGCGACTCAGAGGTCCCGTCTGAGGATGTCGCTGGTTGGCTCGTGACAGTCTCGCTCTGGCGCTGGATCTTGCGCATGTACTTCCAGAGCGTCCAGGGGTCCTCAGTCAGGATGCCGAAGAAGCCGTCGAATCTGGCCTCTGATGGCGTCACGAACGAGAGCCTGATCTGTCGGATTGGCAGTGAGACTGTGAACCCGAAGGTGTTGAGCGCGATCGACACGACTGAGCCTGCCACGAGCGGGGTCGGGGTCCCGCCACTGAACCACACCAGCCGGATCTGCTTCTGGGGATTGACGAGACCACGGACGGTGTCGTTGAGCCCGGCGCCAGCGGCGCCTGGGTTGCCCTCGACAATGACCTTGGCGTGGGTAGCACAGTTGGCGTCGGTGCCGTAGCCGTTCTCGTTGAAGTGGGCTTCGGCGAGTTGCCAGCGGCCGCGCGCCGAGAGACTGGTGTTGTTGGTGTAACGACCGAACTTGACCTCGCCATCCTCGCCCGCAGTGGTCCAGTACGCGCCGCCCCAGACAAGGGCGTCGTTCACGAGGTTCGTGCCGTCTTCAGTGAACTCGACCTCCCGGAAGCCGAAGGTCGTGGACTCGTTCGGCGTGTCCGAGAACGACCATGACGGCGAGGTTGTCTCGAGTTCGTGGTAATGCAGATTCTGTTCGTGGTCGAAGTAGTACAGGGCGCCGGTCCACTGGACGATGTCGTCCATCATGTCGCGGATCTTCGAGCCCGGGGTGTCGTAGACGTACTTGTTCGAGTCCGGGCCCATCGGATCGCCGACCGAGTCGACGTGCGTGGTGTAGTTGATGTCGGTGTCGCCAATGGCGATGTAGTCGTCGAACGCCTTCTCGATGACCTGCTTGTCGGTTGGTGATCCGGTGAAGTCAGGGATGCCCTGGCGCGGCGTGCCTTTGTTGAACAAGACGCGCTTGTCGAACCAGATGTTGTAATCAACGCCGCGCAGGACCCACTGCCTGGTCTGGACTCCGGCAGCGCCTTCGGTGACCGTATCGTCGACTGGGAACGCAAGCGTTCGTGATACCTGGGTGATGATCCCGCCGAAATACAGCGTGCCGTCGATTGTCAGTGTTACGTGTTTGCCGGTCACAAACGAGTGGGTCTGCTCTTCGTCTTTTACGGTCACGCTGAACTGGCCGGGGAAGCCACCCATCTGCGACTCAAACGTCGCCTTCGTCCACAGGACGTCATTGATGATCGTGCCGTCGTAGCGAAAGACGATCGTGCTCATGTCTGTCCATATGCGAGGTAGCAGCAATACACATTGCCGCCAGGGCTGGTGAGGTAGAACTCGTTCAGACCAGCTTCGAAGTAATCGACGCCGAGACGCTGGCGGGTGCCGTCAACGTACACATCAAGCGACCCGCCGACGTACGCATTGCTAGTCTGGTAGACACCCCCAGAGAGGTCCTCTGGGCTCTCACAGCCGAATGATCCAGCCGTGGGCGGAAAGGGCACTACTCCGCCTGCCGCTGGCGCCACCGCCCCCGTGTTCGGAATCACGATGTTGTCGATCGTGAGGGTCGACTGATAGACCGCAGCGATGTCGTTGACCGTCGATTCAACCTGCGTGAAGAATGAGATTGGCTGGTTGACCGTTCCGCTGGCTGATAGAGATGCGACCGCGAAACCGTCGACCGAAATAATCGTCGTTCCTCGGGCTACGCTTCGGTTGATGGACACGTGGCGAGTCGTCAGGCCGCTCGTTGACAAAGTTGTCGAGAGCGTCGTCGATCCAGACCGAGCCTCAGCCGCGAGGAAGCTCGTCTGCGAGGTCACCGTCCCGCCTGTCCAGTTCTTCGTCCAGCCTGCCGAGATCAATCCGAGGCTTACGTCGTTTCCGAACGAATCCCGACACTGCAAGCCTGCATAGAAGACGGTCGTCGCGAAGCCATTGGAGCTAGCGGCTGGGCTGCCCAGGGAGGGCGTGAAGCTCACGTCGAACTCGATGGCGATCTCATCCTTGTCGTACTCAGATAGGTCGAGTCGCGAGCGGCCTTGCCCGATGGGCGTATTCGATGGCGAGCCCTGCGGCATCGGCGAAGTGAAAAGCAGGCGGCCAACTCCACTGGTGATGGCAAAGCTCGCGATCGGGTCAACCGAGGGGGTCGCTCCGAATACATCCAATTCACCCACCCAGTCGGGAGCCCCGCGAGTCGGGGTGCCCCACGCCGCGAGGTCTTCGAGGTCATCGCCCTGATAGGTGTTGGCAGTATCGGCCCGATTGAAGTCATCGATGACCGTGTCGGTGTAGTAGCACGGCTTCCCGTCGTAATCGAAGTCGATGAACGTGAGGCTGATGGTGTTGTTGATCCCCGTCGTCGACGGGAAGCCTCCCAGCACATCGAAGAACACGCCCGTGCCGCTCGTAGCGTCGGTGGTCTCCAAAAGCCACGTGGACGGCTCCGGCTCACCATCCAGCCACGTCTTGAACTTGTTGGAAACGCCTTGAACTACCTCCCACTTCAGATACTTCCGACTGTTCCCAGCCCATGACATCGACCCGGTGACATCCGAACTCCCAGATGGGTCGCCGCGAAGGGTTACGCCGCTGGTCTGAGGGTTGAATAACAAGGCCCGGACAATGTCTGTACTCGACTTGAAGTAAAGATCGACCTGATTCGCGGGGGCAGCGCGTGCGAGGGCCGTAACCGTGATCGTGGGCGAAGACGAAATCGCCACTGGGAGCGAAACACCCTGCAAGCCGTCTGCCGCTGTGCCAGAAGCGACACGTTTTTGGATCGCCGCGCTGGGCGATGTGGCGACTGTGTCAACCCTGAACTCGACGCCATTCACGCTGACACGATCCCACGTCGGACCACTTGAACTGACTCCCCAGCCCGATGTGTTGTTGAGAACGGTCCGGTCGAAGTTGTCAAACTTGTAGTACCGGCACCGATCCATGTCCGTGATGCTGAGATAGTCCATCTTGTGGATATAGTCGAACGACGAGGTCACAACCTCCGTCTCAATGTCGATGAAGAAGTCGGTGATCGGACCATCGGGTCCGAAGATGCCGTAGTTGACCTCGATCTGCCAATCTGGTTCTGGGTCTACCCCGTCGTGCCAGCACTTCGCCTTGGCGATACCGGTCGTCACGTCGTAGTCCCACTTCAGGATGAAGAAACCGCCCATGGCGAAGTTTACGAACTGCTTGGCTGCTGGCTCACCGTCTAGCTGGATATAGCCATTGATCCCGTCAACCGCAATCTGGATGTCAAGACTTCGACCGTTGCCCATCCGATTATTGATGAACGGCCACATGGTCGCGGCATCGCTGATGGACCCAACGAGGAAGCGCGTTTCAAGCGTCCACGCCAACGGCCAGTTACGCGGGAACATCCGCATTCGCCCATGCCCCGTTGTAGACGGGCCGGGGGTGTCCGACGCTGATGTGTAGACCGCCTGACCGCTCGCGATCGAGAACTGAGGGTTGTCGGCCAGGTTCCCGATATTCCACGTGAGGCCCATGTCGGAAGTCCCCCAACCGGCCGCAACAACTCGCTCGAACGAGTCGGTGATGCCGCAGTCCTGGCATCCGCCCTCTTCATCTCCGCCTGGCAACCAGGGCGGCGGAGGGTCGATGTCGAACCTTGGGAACCTGGGTCGATTGTGGTAGCTGTACGGCCGGTCGATGTCGAACGACAGGTTCAGGTCGTACAGGACCGCCTCGGGGTTCGGGAAGGTCATCGTCATGCGGCGGATCGGCAGGATCTTGCTGATCCCGAAGACGTTGCTCGTGATGTGGACCTTGTCGCCCGGCGTGAGCCCAGGCTTCACGATGCGGCAGGTCACCGTCTCGGAGTCATCCTTGCCGCCGTGGAGGTTCTGGGGACTGCCGTAGACGATCGACTCGGAGATCTTGTTGGCGGTGGTCTGGCGCCAGACGTCACCCCGGATCTGGCCCGTCTGCCAGCGACCGTGGAGATCGATCGAGTCGTCGTCCTCGACCCTCGAATAGACGAGATCATCTGAACCCAGCCCGGCGCCCCAGAACAACGAGTCGTTGACCAGCTTCGTGCCATCGTGCAGCCAGTCCATGTTGGAGTAGCCAAACGAAGTCGAGTTGTTGGGCGTGTCCGAGAGACGGAACGGCGCTGACTCAGTGTCGTCGTCCTCGTAGTAGAAGACCCTGTTGGGCTTGATGCCCCAGACCGCGCCTGGCAGCTGGCTGATGTTGTACATCGCCGTCTGCCAGGTGTCGCCCGTCGTGAACGGCAGACCCTTCTCGTCAGGGGTGATGACCCCAACCTCGTTGAAGTCGTCGGTGATGCTGTCGCCGGACAGAGGGAGCCAGTCGCTGAACAGAAGGTTCAGCGCCTCGAGATCAGTTGTCCCGACCGGAAGATCCGCGATCCTGGTTCTGGGCGCACCGACCTTGTACACGAATCGCTTCGTGAACAGGATGTTGATGTCCGGGCCCCGGAGGTGCCACATCAGGACCTGGGGATCGGCTGTGTCGACCACCGGGAAGGCGAACGTCTTCGATGCCTGGAGGACGTAGCCGTCGAAGCTCCGGATGCCGTCGATGTCGAGGGTGATGTTGTCCGACGCCTTGAAATCGTAGGCGACGGTGGGGTCCTTGACCCTGATGTCGAACTCGCCTGGGAAGGCCCCGACGGAGGTGCTGAAGGTGGCTTCGGCGAGGATGACATCGTCGGTGATGTCAGTCCCCTCGACTCTGATGACGATCGTGCTCACGGCTACCTCAGCCCTTGCAGCTGAATGCGCCGGTTCAGCGCCTCCTCGACCTTCCGAATGATCGAGTTCAGATCATTCTCGTTCCTCACAATCGGGTTGTTGAAGACGACGTTGAGGACCGTCCCGCCGCCACCACCGGCGCCACCACCAGGCGGCATGGACATCTTGCGTGGGTTGCGCAGGACGGCGACGGTCTCGGTGCCAGCCTCGCCAACGATCAGGTTGGTCGGTCCGTTGGTATCGAACAGGAGCCCAGTGGCGCCAGTAGCTGGGTTGGGGATCTGCTTGTTGCCGAACTGACCACCAGCCGAGATCGTCTGGGCAACTGCTGCCGCATAGCCCAGGGCCGACATGATCGACGCCACGACGAAGTCAGTCGCGGACTTACCAGCGGCGAGCCCTGCCTTCCGGAACGCCGGGACGAGATCATTGGTCAGGAACGCCGTCTGCTTATCGATCGCGATGCCAGCCTGGCGCTCGAAGTCAGCCCAGATGCCCAGCAGGACTTCCTGGTTCTTGACCTGCTCGTCGAACCGCTCCTGCGCCTCGGCCTCGAGGATCTGAAGCTCAGCCTCCATCGCCTTGATCGCTTCCTGCGCCGCGAACGAGTCAATCGCGAAGGCCTTGCCCTCGCGGAGCAAGGCGATCTGTGCGGTCAGATCGGTAATCGCATTGGCGTTTTCCATGAGCCCGACCTGGAACTCATTGCCGCTGATCTTCTTCTGAAGGTTGAGCTGCTCCTGGGCAATCTTCGCCTGAGCCTCAGCGTCAGCCCGCCGTGCGGCGCGCTCCTCTGACGTCTCGCCTGGCGTCTGGAAGCTGGCCAGGGCGAGGTTCAGGTTGATCTGCCGCTGCTGGATCTCGAAGCCCAGCAACTGGAGCTGTCGGCTGAGCTGGTAGTTCTGACCCTGGAGCCCACCGACCGTGTCCTTGACGTTGCCCTTGATCGCCTTGGTGAAGTCCTTGGCCTGGTTCAGCTGGCGGGTGGCGATCCGGATCTCGTTGTTGTACTGGCTGACCTCGAGGTTGAGACTGCGCTGGCCGATGTCCAGCTGGATGCTCTGGATGCCCTTCCCCAAAGCCGTGATGTCACCGAGCAGCTCAGGTCCGATCCACGATTCGAGCGTTGCCCGACCCTTCGCGATCTGGGCATTGATCCGTTCCTGGGCGGGCAGTGCGAAATCGGCGTACTTCTCAAACGCCTTCTGGTACTGGCCGATCGTGTCTTCGTTGTCCTTGAACGCCTCGCCCGACAGCGTTTCGCTTGGGCGAAGGCGTGGGTCCATGAACGGGGTGATCGGCCGGGCAGCGAAGGCCAGGGCCTGCGCGGCAGGCAGGACGGTTTCGCGCTGCACGGCTCCTCGACGAGCGATGTCGCGCGTCTGGACGTCAAGCAGATTGAGATTGCCTGGTGTCCCGCCGATTGGCGCCGTCATCTGGGTCAGGAGGTTCTGAAGTGACGGGGTGCGACCCTGTCGACGCTGGGATTCAAGGAACTGGGCCGCGATGTAGTCAGAGATCTCAGGACCCTGGAACGCGATGCCAAAGCCTTCCTTGGCCTTCTTTTCGATAGCGTCGGCGAGATCAAACGCCTCGATGTTGCGGAGCGCCTGAACCGTCGCCTGGATACGAGCGGGGTCGGTCTCGCGGCCGAGGGTGGCCAAAGAGCCACCCTTCGCGCCTCGTTCGCCTGCCGTCTGGAGCCAGTCGTCCAGCATGCTGTTGAACAGGTCCGGTGATGGCGCCTCGAACTCCGGACCGAGCTTGACCCCGAGCGGCCCAATGCCGATGCCTGGTCGCGAAGCGTTGTAGAGCCGCTCCAGTTCCTCCGTTCCGAAGACGAGGTTGTCCAGCGAGTTACTCAGGATGTTCGACGTCGAGCGGTCCGACAGGATGCCCGGCAGGAGTCCTGCATCGAATGGGCCACCCGTCGACCGAACGAGGGACGTATCGAATTCGGTCGGGAGCCCAGGCGGGCGGTTCTGGCCGATGTTACGCGCCGCCGCCACCTGGATCAGCTGCTCCTGGAGGGCCTGATTCCCGGCGACACCCTCCGCACGCCCGGCGATGACTGGAAGGACGCGCTGCGACGTCTCAGCCGCCAGGCCCGAGAACGCGAGCTTGGCCGCGATGACCGCCTCAGCCGAACTACCAGCCTGCCTGGCGCCGAGCGCCAGCTCCTTGGTCAGCTCAGCCGTCGCATTGTGGTACCCAGTCGTGCGCTCGGTGGTTTCGGCGATGGCCATCGTGCCGACTTCGAAGGCAGCGTTCATCGCCTGGAAGGCAACGGTGAATCCGGCCCCTGCGACCAAGGCTGACGTCCCACCAACAGCCAGGTTTCGGATCGACGTCCCAACGCCGCCGAGCGGCTTCAGGGCCGCCTCGCTCTCCGCGCGAAGTCGTCGAACTTCGTCGATCTGCTGTGAGATGCCCTGTCTTTCTGCGGGGACGGTCTCCCGCAGAATGGCGAGGCGCTTCTGCTGGTTATCGTTGAGCTGATCTTCCGCCCCTGCGAGGGCCAGCAGATCCCCGCGATTGATCTTGTACGACCGTCGGGCATCGGCCAGCGCCAGCTCGGACTGCGCCGTCTGGGCAATGATGTCCTGGGCCGCCTTGGCCTGTCGGATCGTGTCGCCGCGCCCAGCAAGTGTCTGGACCACCTGGCTGACCGCCGTGACGAAGGCACGGACCGGGCTCTCGGCCAGGGCCACCGCAACGTCGGCGCGCTCAGCCTGAGCCCTGGTACGACCAGTCCCCAACGCACGCTGGCGCTCGATCCCGACTCGGGTCAAGAACGCCGGGTCTCGGCTCGGCAGGATGAAGGGAGCAGGCTGGGCTCCAGCGATGGCTGCGACCGTCGGCAGGACACCCGGAGGCGTAGCTGCCGTCCCTGCCGTGGACTGGCGAGTCCCGCTCGCCGCCCGAGCCTGGTCAATCTTGCCGGTTGGCGTCTTCTCGATCGTCGGAATCGGGCGAGTACCGCCCTGGCCGGTGAATGCGGCTGGCCAGTTGACAACAAAAACCCGCTGGATCACGCCGCTGGCGACGGTCCCGCGACTCAGGAGCGGGTCCCTGGCGGACAGCGAGCCAGTGATCCCACGGAACTGGAACGGACCACCAGTGATCCCCTCCGCCGCATGGCGAAGCACGCCGCCCTCGGCGCGGCCGGTCAGATCCTTGCCGAACCCCTGGCCCTGCTGGGCTCGCGCCAGCCAGGTCGGGACCTTGTGGGTTGGGATGACCTCGGCCTCGCCGCTCGGGCCCTGGACGATCAGCTCTGGCCCGCGCTCACCGACCTGGGTGACGCTGAAGCCCGGCGGCAGCGGGCTCTCGTATGTTCCACGTGAAACCATCCGGCCGAGCAAGCCGGTGTGCTTGATCTGGCCACCTTCAGCGTTCTGGCTGAACGGGAAGCTGGTTGCTCGCATAGCGTCGTCCATGGAGCCCTGGCCGAGCCTGAATAGGTTCGCCCAGTCCGGGTGGTGCATCCGCGGGACGACCGTCTGCATCTCGCCACCGATGTCGGCGAGGACGTCCTCCAGTGGCTCGTGCTCTCTGCCCAGCTCTTGAGCAGCTGCTTCCTCCATCACGAGCCCGGGCAGATGCAGCCGGGCGGCATTCAGGCGCCGCCGCCACCCGGGTGCTCGACCATAGCCAGGTAGCTCTATTGGGCCGCCCTCGGCGCGGCCAGGCGGCCCCCAGCCAACCTGACCGCGCTTCCCGAGATTACAGTTCTTGCAGGCGGTCGTGACGTTGCGCTTGTCGAACGGGGCGCCGCCCAGGGCAAGGTCCTTGATGTGCTCGCCTTCGAGCGGATTCTTCGCCGTACCGGCCGTGCCGCAGTACGTGCACCACGGCTGGAAGGCCCGCTGACGCAGCGACATCTGACGCCACTGCTGTGTGTGGCGAACGCGCTTGGGGTCGAAGTCAAGGTCGCCACCCTCGGCGCGGGGCAGGATGCCCTTCGGCCCGGCGAGTCGCTGAACTACGTATCGAGGGTTGAAGACCGCGAGGCTGCCACCACCCTCGTCTGTCTGAACCGCCGCGAAACCCTTCCGTCGCAACAGGCGTGGGAGCCCAGGACGACTCAACAGCTCGCCAAACGGCTCGGCCGGGGCCACCTTCGAGGCAGGGATCACGCCCTCGTGGACCATGCCTCGACTGCGCATGCGCTGATCTGTCAGCGCCCACGCCGCCTCGCGCTCCTCGCTGGTCGACTGACCAGAGCCGGAGAAATAGAAGCGATCCTTGCGTCCTGTTCCAAACCGCTTCTGCCCAAGGGCATATCGCTTGGCGTAGGCGGGGTCGTTGGCTACCCAGGCTGCCTCCGGCTCGTAGCTGGTCGGCTGGCGGATAAAGTCACTACCGCCAATCTCACCGCCCCTGTAGACCGAGAGGCGCTGGATCTGGCCGCCCTCAGCCATCGGCTTGACGACCCCAGCCAGCAGTTCCTGAAGGCGCTTGGCGCGCGTCTGCATGTCGAGCGGCGTGCCCGCCCTGGCCGCAGCCGCAGCCTCGGCGCCTTCCTTGGCGCGTGCTTTGGTTACGGCCTTCTCGTATGCGGCAAAGGGGTCGCGAGCCTCCTTGGGCTTGGGGGGCGGCGGCTTGTCGCTCAGGAGCGAGAACTCGCCAGCAATAGCACCAGGCTCACGTAGGGCGTCGCCGAGCCCCATGCTCAGATCGAACATCCGCTCCGCGTTGACGTCCGCGCCGCCTCGGATCTGAGCCAGCCGGTCAGTGATCTCGACGGGCACAGCCTTGGCCCGAGCATTCCGCCGGGATGGCGGAGCCGGAGCAGCAAGACCGCCCGGCGGAATCTCCGGCTCCTTCGTACTGGCTCGTTCAGTCTGGCCCAGGCCGCGCTTCTCGAGCGGCAGGGCCATCTCCTTCGCGGCCTGCTCGAACGCCCCGCCAGTGATCATGCCGCCGCTCTTGACGCGAGACGGCGGGTCCTTCAGGCGCGCGCCAGCATTGATGTTGACGACCGAGCCCAGGGATTCTGCGACCTGGCTCTGGAAGTTCTCGGCCTGCTTTCGAGCAGATCCGAGGACCATGGCCAGGGCATCAGGGCTGGTAGTGGACAGGCCCTCGAAGGCCTTGCGCAGGCGGGCCGAGAACCGCTTGATGTCCTGATCGGCCAGCTCCGAGATTGCGCCCTCGCGCTCCTCTGGGCGGGTGACATCCGCATTGATCGTTCCCAGACGCCGCGACAGACGCGGAGCATGCTCCTCGATCAGGTCACGCCTGTCCCCGCGCGTGCCCGCCGGAGCCTTGTCGATCGCGTCGAACAAAGGCGCAAGCTTCTTGCGGTACTTGTCGCGGTAGACCGCGGCGATCTCTCTAACCCGTGCCGAGCGGTTCTCGGGGCTGATGGCGAGCGTGCCGATGTCGATCCCGCGACGCTCAGCGAAGAACTCCTTGAGCGAGGTATCGCGGTCAATGGCGCGCTCCAGCTCGGCCATCATCTCGGGGTCGCCACCCGGGAAGATGCCACCGCCGCGGGTCTTCGCCTCTTCCAGGGCGGCCCCGAAGGTTGGCAGCGCCTCCTTGCCAAAGCCGCGCGGCTGATCGCTCGTCCGGAAGCCCTTGGTGTGGTGGGCCTTGATCGTGCCGAAATCGGTCGTGGCAACGAGCCGCTGGGCCCGTCTGGCGGGCGCGATGGTGCGAGCTTCACCTGGGGCGCGGGTCCCGACTTCCTCCGGGGCCCCTGTCGGTACCTCTACGGCCTGACGAGCAGCCGCGCGCTGGCCGCGCCTGCGACCGCCGATGCCCTCGGCTTCAGCTGGCTCCGGTTCGGCCTCTGTCTCAGCCTGGGCGCGCTTGGCAGCAGCCTCCTGCTTTGCGTCCTGCGCCCGGGTCCTGCGCTCGGCCGTTTCGACGGCACGCCGTTCCTTGGCCTGTCGGGTCTGTTCAGCTCGTGCGGCCGCCTCCTCTGCATTGGCCTTGGCGAGGGCCTCATCGTCGCCCGCCTCTTCGGCCTGCTTCGCGTCGGCCATAGCCTTGCGGATGCGCTGATCATTGGCCCGCTGCTCGGCGGTCCGAGGGGCTCTGGTCGTGGTCGGCTCAGCCTCGCCAGTCGTCGGGCCAGCCGTTGGCGCCGGGCCACCACCAGTGGGTGCGCCACCCGTCGGGCCAGGCCCCGTGCCGCCCCCGGTGTCAGGTGTGCCGCCCCAGCCCGGCGGTGGCTCCGGCCAGCCGCCCTTGGGCTTGGCGGCGAGCTGCCAGTCGATTGTGACGACACCGACAGCCTGCCGGATGGCGCTCTGGGTTGCTGCCTTTTCCTTCTTCGTCAGATCGGTATCGATCGTGACAGGGACAGGGATGGTGCCGAGCCCCTCGAGGTCCTGGGCCAGCTTCTCCTTGATCCCGGCGGCGTCGAAGCTGGCGAGGTTAACCTCAACCGGGACCTTCCCAGCATCCTTGATCTTCTGGGCCAGGGTATCGATCTTGCCATCGACGTCGTTCTTCTGAGTCAGCGACAGGATGACCTTGGCCGTGCGCTCCTTGCGCAGCTCCTTGTCCATGACAGCGCTGACCGTGCGGATACCAGTGCTGACCTGGCCAGCGTCGACAGCGAGCTTGATGCGGATGTCGTCAATCGTTGCCACGGTTGACTCCGATCAGGTGGGGCCCCCGGTCAGCGACTCGTCTTCCCAGTCGAAGTCGCCACCGTCCGCGTCCTTGTCACTGGGCTTCGATGCCTCAACAACGTGATCGCGGAGTTCTTTGAAGTAGCGGAACGGGTACTGCCAGATGACATGGGGCATGACGCCCCACCACTTTGCAATGACGAACGCCATCTGGCGGTTCGTCAGACGGCGTTTCCCTGGGGGTTCTCCACTTCAGCTTCGTCGGTCTCGATCTTCACCGGCTCATCGCCGTAGTGCAGATCGCTGACGAGCTGAGTCAGGGCGCGGTAGTACCGCACGCCGAGCTTCATCACTGATTCTGGCTTCGGGCGCACGCTGTCCATGATCATCAGGCGCATCAGCGTGCGCTGATCGACGTTCTCTTCGTCCTCGCCGGTGATCTCATTGCGAACCTTCGAGGTCGCCTTCTTGAGCAGCTCGTCGTACCGGTCCATCGACAATTCGGAGACCGTGTAGGTCACCCCACGGATTGTGGCCTTGACCACTGCCGGGATGTCGGACGGGGCCGGGAGATCAACCACCTTGGCGTTCATAGAGCTTCACTCCTTTGACGAGTAGGACTCGGCCGTTGAGTACCGTTTCCTCAGCTTCGGCCAGGTGAGCCCGGAACTCTTTGCTGCGCCCAACGATCAACTTCGCTTCTTTCGCGTAGTCGGTGTCGTTGAACAACAGGGGGTTTACAAACGAAAAAACGACGCGGAGGTCGTAGCGGTGTGTACCGCTGTCTGCTCCACGTCGCGTGAGTTCCCACTTTTCCATGACGCCGATCACGGCGCCGAGATCAGGGATGGTGATCTGGCCCCTCACACCAGAGATGCGCTTGAATAGGTACGGCACAAAACTTCCTCCACGAGGGAGTGAAAGTGAGGCTACTCTCCCTATGCCTTGGCGGCAGCCTTCTCAGCCTTGGTGATGGCCGTCAGGCATCCCTTGTCAGCCTTGGCGTCAGGCGGAACGTTGTCAGCGACTGCATCGAACCCGTATCTGATGTTGATCTTGCCGCACAGAGCGGCCGGTGATTCGAGCCGAAACGCGTGCCATGGGTTGGTATTCGGGGTCTTGTCAGAGGCCTGCTGGAACCACTTGATCATCACGTCCATGAGCGAACCTCCAATGATGTGGTGAGTCCCGTAGTAGTTACTCTACGGGACTCACCAGCTCACGTTGTGTGGATTGGATGTGGATTAGCTACCGGTGAAGACGCTCCACGCGCCGGACGCTCGGAAGTTACCCGAGACGCGGATCGCGTCGGTGTTCGACGCGGTGATCGAAGCATCGAAGAGGCCTGGGCCAGAAGCCACGAGCACCTCGAAGCTGGTGCGATCATCGGCGTAGAGGTAGATGTCCTGGTCATCAGAGTTGGTCGCGTTGACCAGCAGATCGCCAGACGTATCGAGCATGCCATTGAACGAACCCTGGATGTCCTTCAGGCCCACGAGATACGTCTTGTTGGTGTCACCGAACACGGTGGCATCGACGTAGTCGCGGTTGAGGTTCAAGGTCCACTCTGACTTCGTAGCGACCTTCGTGCCGGAGCCCTTGGGACCACCGATGTAGATCGCGCCATTCTTGCCATGCAGCTTCGTCCCTGAGTTGGCCGCCATTTGTAGTTCCCTTTACAACATGACCGAGGTCACAGCGACTGATCGGTCCAGACTTCGTAGGACCCGCCGACCTGGTAAAACTTCCGGCCCTCTGCGGACTCGCTGATCCCGCCGGGTTGATCGGCGGTGCGATAGCAGATCAGGTTCGTCTGCCCGGTCACTGAGAGCGACGCTCCATCGAGCGTCGCCAGGACGAGCTGGTCGACGTTGTTGGCGACGACCGGGTTCTCCGCGTGGATGAAGACGTCCAGTAGCGCCACGATCATCCGGCTGCCCCAGTCGTCGGCGTAGGGGGCGGCCACGAGGTTGTACGTGAGCAGTGGATACGTCTGGACTCGCGCGGGGGCAAAGCCCTCATGGATTCCGCCAGTCAAGGCGGCCTTGAGCGTTGCGTTGGCGCGGAGGGCGGCAACGAGGCTCTGCTTGATCGCGGCGGACGTCGTAGCCATCGCTGTCCGTCCTTACCCGAATGCTCGGTCGAGTTTGTTCCCAAGCTTGACCAGGGCTGATCCGCTGCCAGTTGCACCGAATGACCCGGTCGGCGAGAGCACCAACTCGATCTCGCTGGCGATGAGGCGCACCGGATGGGGCCGCCGTTCCAGGTGCGTCTTGATCGACGTTTGCTGGACGGCCCCCAGTCGGGCGAAGAAGTTTCGAAGTGCTGGGCGTAGGAACGGCTGCGGTGCGTTGTGGGCCGTACCGAACTCTTGCGCGTAGGCGTAGTTGAAGCCGTGCTCGATCGCCGAGGCGACGACGTAGCCCACGATCCGGTAGCCCGATCGCGTCGGGCCCTCGACCTGGATCGAGTCACGCAGCGTGCCACCGAACTCAGTGACACCACCTGCGCTGGCGTTGATCCCCCGTCCCCGCGAGACGTCGTACCGCGCCCGACGGTTGATCTCACTGTGCACATCGATCAGGCGTGACTTGCCACCGATCTTGAAGCGGGCCTTGGTGCTGGCGAAGGTGAAGCTGTCGTTGCCGACGCGCTTGACTTCGCGGAAGGTGTGATCGGCCGAGCCTGCGAGTCGTTGCCCGCCGAATGCCCTGAGTCTTCGAGTCGTTGGGACCGATGTGTTCTGCGAGCCCCGCAGCGGTGAGCCACCGAGGGTCAGCCCCGCGACGCGACGGGCCAGCTGATACGGCTTACCCGTGACCGCGTGATTGTGGACGCCGATGTGGGCCGTGACGCTGCGCCTGCCGCCACCCTTGAACAGCTTCCGGACAGGGGCGCGCCTGCGGGCGTCGTTCCGGATGTCCTCAAGCGAGGCCTTGACGCCCTGCTCGGCGGCTTCAGTGATGGAGTCGACCAGGCGCTGGTAATCGAACATTTACTCAGCCCTGCGGAGCGAACACTCCAGGAATGGGGGCCAGGTGGTGTCGGCGGTGGTATCGATCACCGTGTAGGTGTTACCCCCGATTTCAACCTGATCGCCTGGCAGGATGTTCGTGTCGACCGGCACCCAGAGTCGGAACGAGCTGATGGTCACCAGCTGCCCTGAGTCAACGTCAGTCGACGGGACGTTGACTTCGCGGAGCATGCCCTTGACTGTGGACGTGGTGGTCGCGGTGTCTGGCAGCTCGGCGTAGCTCACCGACGAGCCGTAGGGATCATCGGTTGTTTCGAGACCGAGGCTGGCGGAGCGCCGGAAAATCGTCACATCGGTTTGCATGCCCCGGATCGCGACCTTCTGGATGGCAGTCAGCTGGGCGTCTGACAGCAACTTCACGTCAACGAACCGTGATGTAACGGAAGCCGTCGAGCAGCCAGGCTGCCGCAGGAACCACCTGATCGATAGTGACGCTGGACAGGCGATGGGTCGGGGTGGTCATCGAGACTTCACCGACCTTGAGCGTCTGGAGCCCACCCATGGTGGACATGGCGACCTGGCGCCCGGTGAGGAGGTAGGTGGCGAGCTGCCCGACTGCGTCCCGGATCTCCCAGGGCAGCTTGTGATCGTAATCAGCGGTCACGCGATCGGTCGCAGTCAGCTGGTCGTTAAAGACGATCACGCCCTCGAGTGCATCAACGGTGTAATCGGCCGAGTCCATCTCGACGCCGTTCACAAAGACCACCGGGTCAGTCGTGAGATCCCAGAACTGGTGCGATGCTCGATACGTCCGAGCATCCGTCGGGTAGAGCGTCTCGTTGAGCGCGTGGAATTGCCGACCATACGTGTAGCTAATGGAGGCGACGGGGCTGATCAGGCCGATCCCGGCGATGCCTGCCCCGAACAATCCGACGTTGGTGAAAGCGAAGGATGTGACCTCGACGTAGCGGTCGGTGTTGTTGATGAACAACTCGGATGGCGCTACGTCGACATACTGGGTGTTCGTCGCGTTGACCCGCAACGAAGAGACCGCGAGGATTGGCCAGTGCAGCGGCCAGATGCGCCGCCGCCCCAACTCCAGCGGGTTGATGGGCAGGGTCCAGTCGTGCTGTTCCCCGACAACTGAACCGCCGAAGAAGCTGTGCCCAACAGGCACCGCGCAGTAGCCCTCCGCCAGGGAGGATGCCCGCTCGAGGATCGCCGCCAGCTCGACATCCTCGATGTCCGCCAGTTCGATCCCGAACCCTTGTGTTCGGTACTTCTCAGGCGTGACGTAGAGCACGCGTTGCTCCTGTCAGATGGAACCTGGCGGCGGTGAAGGGACCCGCCGCCAGGTGGAATGGGTTAACCGGTCTTGACGCGCACCTTGTTCGAGAAGGTCGGCGCCTTGCACGCCAAACCCCACATCCCGAACACGATGTACAGATGGATGAGCTGGCCCGAGATGCCGACCGGGATGTCGAGGACCGTGGGGCCCTCAGAACCCAGGAACGGCAGGGTGATCGTGCTCTCGTCGAGGATGTACAGATCCCGGACGTCATCACCCGAGGCCACGCCATTCACTGTCGCGCCTCCGTACTCGTACTCGTTGATCGAGTCGCCAGGCACGACAGCCCACGGAAGCTCGCCCGCGACTGTGTTGATCGAGGACGCCGTCACGCCGATCGCGATGTTGGTCTGGTTCGGGATGACGATTCGGGTCTTTGACGCCTGCTGCTCGTTGAAGGTTCGCTTCTCGTGGGGGTGGCTCCACAGGATGGACGGCATCGCGCCGCCCTGCTGAACAACCTCCTCGATTGCGGCATCGACCGCGAACTGGATGTTGCCGGTCGTGTCCGGGTTGGTTGCCGGATCGACGTTCTGCGCCCGCGCCGAATTCAGGATCGACCGAAGGCCGGTGAACGCGTTCGCGTCGTAGAGGCCCAGTTCGTTGGTGGCTGTGCCGCCGGAGTCTGTCGCGTGGCCCGAGAAGATCTGCTGCTGCATGCGGTGTGCGATGGAGCGCAGTCCGCCCTGAAGCTCGATCTGCTCGGGGTTCCACGCCATGCCGCCAGCAGGAACCGCAGCGCGCGCCTTGAGGCTGATGCCGCGCCGGGTGCTGATGATGGCAACGTTCGTGGTCTGGCGAACGTACGTGCTCCGGTCGTCCTGGACAGTGCCAAGCTCGGCCATGAACTGCGCGTCGCCGAAGTCGGTGATCTGGTTCCATGTGTGGACCAGGCCGTTCGCGGGCTCCCTCCGCATCCGGTCAAAAGCCGGGAACATGCGGATGAACAGCTCGTACAGGACCGGCTCAAGGTCCTGCCGGATCAGGGCCGCTGCCCCGCCCGTGTCGAGCGCCCGCTGAATGTCGGGCTCGACATCACGCGCCAGGCCACTGAACGCGTCGTACGCGGGCTGACCACCGACTGACAGCCAGTAGTCAAGGGGAATGCCCTTGTCCTTATGCCCAGCCTGCTCCGAAAAGAGCATCATCAGCTCGGCGTTGCTCTTGGTCTTGAGCGCCTCCCGGACACCGAACAGTTCCTTGCGGGACATGAGTCGGCGGGAAGACGGGGTCGGGGTGATGGCGTCACCGACGCCCTGCGCGACCGCGGGGGCCGTGTTTGGCGTGTCGTTGAGGCCGTCGAGGGCCGTCCCGAAGCGCTCCAGCGTTTCCGCCAGCGAGCGCTTGAGGGCAGCCAGCTCCTCGTGGTCCATTCTTAGCTCCTCAGAAGATCAAGGAAGTCGCGGGAGTAGATGTCCTCCAGATCGGAGAGATCACTCTTCGCCGCGTCGCGGACAACCGCCGCGCGGGGGCCGAGAGGAAGCTCGGCCAGCTTCGCGACGATGGACGTGGCCTTGACAATTGCCTGGCCTGCCTCCGCCATCGCGGCGTCACGCTGCTGCTCAGCAGCACGCTTGGCTTCACGCTCGGAGGTCAGCTCACCAACGAGCTTCTCCACGAGATCGCCAAGCATCGCGAACGCGGACGTGACCTCCGCGTCCATGCCGACCACTACCTCCTGCGCCTGCGCGACCGCCTCGCTGGCCGAGTTGGTCACTTCGTCGCTGGGGGGCTCGCTCTGAGGAGCTGCCGGGGTCTCGTCTTCGGTCGGCTCGACGTCCTTTTCCACTGGCGTGGGCTCGGCGTCGGTCTCGACATCGGACTCAGGGGTAGGGGCGACGATCTCGTCGTCCGGGGTGTCGACGGTCATGCCGTCGATGCCAGCGGTGATGGTGCCGTCGGTCTGGGGAAAGGTGAACTTGAAGTTGGGGTCGGCGGTGGTGATGGTCTGGCTGAAATCGCCGACGGTTTGGGTGTAGGACGTAAGCGGCGCGAGTGTCTCGCCGATGTCTGCGTCGATCGTCTGGGGCGCCTCGAGATAGCTCTTGCGTGCGCTATCGACCCAGCTCCGGGGGTTGGCCGGGATGCCGACAATCGAGGTCTCGAGAAGCTCGAGGTGCTCGATGATCAGCCGCTTCGACTTCTTGTCGATCCGGGCCCCGCCCTCGGGGATCATTGCGCCGATTGAGAGTCCGAGCTTCGTGCCTTTGCTGATCGCCTTCCAGGTCTTGACCGCACGATCATTCTCTTCGTTGACAACGATTGACATCCGGAGGTCGTGGACAGGGTCGCCGGTCTTGGTCTGTGCGACCGCCCGGGCGAGGACTGCCGCCTCGACGGAGCCGTAGACGTCTTCGGGGACCTGGTAGCTGTGGTTGCCGAAGATCGTCAGGTTGTTGTTGGCCGCGGTCTCCATATCGATCAGGCCGGTCTCGATGATCTCGTCACCGTGGAGGTCCTTGATCGTTGAGGAGGCGGTACCTGAGAGGCGCATGCGCTTGTCGGTGCCGATGCTCGCGGTCAGCGCGTCAGGCAGGAACTCCTGCCGCTCGGCGTCCCAGGCTCGGGTGTAAATGTTGAACTTGATTGGTGCATCGTTGTACTCATCCATCGGGAACCGGTACCTCCTGATCGGGATGGCTGGCACTGGCCAGCGCCCTGATGAACTCGTCCATGCGAGCTGCTGCGAAGTCCCAGGAGAAATTGGCGAGCACGTGTGCCCGGCCCTTCTCCCCCAGGTCGCGTCGCAGACCGGACGAGTGGTAGAGGCGCTCGATGGCCTCAGAGAAAGCCGCCACGTCGGGCATCCAGAGATCCTGGCCCGAGGGCACCGTGACCATGACGCCTGACGGTTCTACGAGAAGGCCGCCTGGCCCAACGACCTCTGGGATCGCGGAGACATTCTGGGCAATCACTGGCACACCACAGGAAGCTGCCTCGGCGAGCGTCAGGCCGAACCCTTCACCGCGTGATGTCGAGACGAAGATGTCGAAGGCGTTGTACAGCGCG
>Ga0299913_10000164_pt1 | contig 35061 bp, 25 predicted proteins | sample RVTome_9_FD_201360 | JGI IMG/M metagenome (GOLD analysis project Ga0299913, IMG submission 201360) | Soil microbial communities from uranium-contaminated site in the Upper Colorado River Basin, Wyoming, United States - RVT155D38 (version 2) ... | reverse complement strand
CAGGATTTCCCATGTCGTCCAGCACCGGACGTAAAGCGACCCAGAGCGGATGTATGTGCGATTCATAGTTGATGACGATGCGGCAATTCGCACTCCATTGCTGCATGCAATTGAGGCTCGTGGGCGGCGGCGTCGTCAGGTCAGCATAGGCATACGCAAAGCTCGCATCTCTCGGGCGGCCGGCCGCCACTTCGTCGGTCCACACGTCGTCGTAGACGATGTCGAGGGACGGCTCGAGCGAGGAGCAATTGGTTGCTCCGCAGGAGATACGTGCGCGGACTTCTGCCATCGTTTCTCCAACCTCGCCGACGAACAGTGCCGGATCGGTATTCGGGAACTCGACGCCCGCAGTTTGTGCGCCAGCCCATGCGGGTTCGAATGCGTCGGCACGGCCGTGGGAAATGCCGCTCTGCGGCACGTGACAGCCATTGCATTCCAGCAGCTGTCCCGGCCGGACCTGCAGCCAGTTCTGGTGCCGGGCGGAAATCCGCCTGCCCCGCCCGTCCAGCACACTGACTGCAAGTGCGACGTTCGCGGGCACTTTTACCATCACCGAACCGTCCGGCTCGACCGGCGCATAGCCGACGATCTCCTTCATGCCTTGTTGCGTGCTGCGTCCAAACGCCGTGTTGTCGAGGTCGACGATATCTTCGTCGGGAATGGACACGGCCTTGACGACACGCAGGAAACGGGCCGGACGCTCATCGGCGGTGGCTTGTGCCGGATCGGCCAGCGCCGCGATGTTTGCCGTCGCCCCGCCAGCGATGTCATAGACGCTCCGAATGCTGATGATGCCTGCGCCTTCGGCAACGAGATCGGGATCCGGTGCGAACTGATTCTCGCTGTCGAGGATAACGGACGGCGCCGGTCTGGGATCGGCGGATACGGCCTCGGTAAAGATGAATCCTTCCTCGGGCGGCACTACGGGCAGTTGCGTATCGTCCCGCGGATCGTATATCCAGATACCGTAAATGGGCGCCGCGGCTTCCGCGAGTGGATTAGCCAGCCGTTCGGCCGTACACGGCACATTCAGCGTGTCCTCGAGAATCCGGCACTGGCTCCAGCTGACAAGAAACCGGCCGGTACCATCCTGAATCGGGAATAACGAACGGAAGCGCCCGCCGGGCGAGAGAGAATCCGGCACCGTCGACACCTCATTGACGGTCGCCGGTTCCTGCGCGGGACCGCTCAACCCGGCGTTGTCCTTATTCGGCTGAGCGTCCTCGAGATACCGGGGCGTATCGATCATCATGATGTCGCCGCCCGCATCGGTGTCCGAGTAAGGGCGAACGAGCGCCATTACCCGGCCGTCTTCCAGTTCCCTGGGCTGCATGAACTGCACTGTCGTGCCGGAGGCTCCGCTGTCATGACTGTTTTGGCCAAAAAGAAGTTCGAGAGCGGAACCATCGGGGTTCATCCGGTAGATATTTACGGAGGTGTTAGCACCCATATGATCCCAGCGGCTGAAGACTACTTGCCCGTTCGACATGACAGAGGGATCGAAATCGTGACTCTGGTTGTACGAGACCTGCTCGATGTTGCTGCCGTCGGCATTCATGACGTGGAGCACGAACGCCATCTCGTTCCGGTCCTCATCCAACGCGGCGAACTGCGGCTTTCCCTCGTCGAGCAGTACTGCGTTTGACCGGAGCTGTCGCGTGGAGGAAAAAATTATTCGCCCATCCGGCAAGTAATGCGGCGCAACGTCATGGCCGATCTCCGCCGTCAGATCCGATGCGATGACCCGGCGTAACTCGTCGGTTTCGAGAAAGTACTCCCAGACATTCCAGGTCGGCTGGTCTTCATCGTCCAGGGCAAGGTTCTCTATCGCCGGACCGCGCATGGCGAACAGCAGGCTGCTGCCGTCATAGGCGATTTCGACGTCTCTTACGTCACCAAGCCCGTTCAGCACCTGTTCGGTGATGTTTATACCGAGTGCACTGGGCGAGGCGCGATCACGAAAGTAGAGATCTGTCCCGACGTTGAAGGTGATGAGCTCGCGAACGTCCGGCTGCTCCGGCTGTCCCTCGGCATCGAGAATCAGGGGCGCCTTGACATAAGCGATCGGAAAATCCACGACAACAGGGTCGCGATCCTGGCCGTCGCCGATGCTGACGCCATCGCCGCTGCCACCGCAGGCAGTGAGGATCGAACCTACGAGAAATGCCGCGCACGGCAGAAAACGACTCGCGCAGGCGCGCAAACACCCCCTCCGGTTGCGATGCAAAAGCAGATCCATATTTCTTACCCCGGTACTGAATGCTTTTTCGCGGCGCTTTGTTCACGCTCGGCGAGCAGGAAGTTTGCGTCCTTGTGCTGCAAGCTGATGCAAATTCCAGACCACCCGGGATCTCGCCGTACGTGAAGAACGACACGCGTGCTGATCGTGCACTCAGGTTATGTGCAATAGTGGAGGCGATGCACTCGCTGTACCGTTAACGCGATCACATAAAGGGCTTAGGTCCGCCCGGCAGCACCCTGTCGACAAGCGTGTCGCTGGAGACCGCAGCGCGGAACACTCCTGATTTTGCTGCACGAGTTGTCGTCAACGGACACATTTGTCGGCCGCCAGCGACAGGACAAGCGCCATAGCGAACAGCAACTTGACAGTGCCTGTTGCCTTTTCCTACGAAAGCAACGACAAGCGCTTGACATATATACGGGCCGCTGGCGATTTTCCGTTTTCTCTTATGTAATTGTTTCGTAACGTATTTATGGCTTTCGTGCGAGCGGCCGCGCGCGCTGGCACAACCCTTGCTTCAGGCGACGTGGAGCAGCAGGGGTTTGCCTGAACTATCGCTTCATCCGAGCGGTTGATACGAGTGTGAGTGCATTCACGGTAGTCGTTGTGAACCTCGTGCATAGTTTTGAACGCCACCAGGAAGCCGCAGGTTGTTCCGCCTTACAGTCATGAGCAGGGACGTTATGAACGACAGGACGTGTCCGGAGAGAAACGGATTTTCACTGCGACTGCAACTGCAACTATTCATGGCTGCTTTGCTGAGCGTCGTGCTCATTTCTGTTGCCGCCGCCGGTCCGCGCGAACAGGCAAAACGAATTCATGACCGACTGGCGGGTGTCCCGCCGACGGAAGACGTCCTTGCGGACATGGAAGCCCTCATCGGCGTAAACAATCCGCAAACGGCCGCGGCCATGGCGATGCAGAATCCCAATTTTTATAACGTCACGCTGAAGAACTTCGCTGCGCCATGGACCAACCGCGAGCAAAGTGTGTTTGTCCCGCTGAACGACTACATCGCTACAGTAATCGGGATGATCCGCGACGACGTACCTTTCAATACGCTGTTATCCGCCGACATTCTCTACATCGGCGCGGGCAACCTGGGCCTGCCCGCCTATTCCAGCTCGAATAACAACCACTACTCGCAAATGGAGCAGCAGGGTGTCGACATGATGAGCGGGCTTGTACAGACGCCTCAATCGTCGGTAACAGGCCTTCCTCCGGGCGCAACCGCGGGCATCATGACGACACGTGCCGCCGCGGAAGCCTTTTTTGTCGCCGGGACGAACCGGGCGATGTTTCGCTTCACGCTCATGAATCACATGTGCAACGACCTGGAACAGGTTCATGACGTCAAGCTTCCGCCGGATCGCATCCGGCAGGACGTCAGCCGCAGCCCCGGCGGCGACAGTCGCCTGTTCCTCAATAACTGTATTGGCTGTCACACAGGCATGGATCCGATGGCTCAGGCATTTGCCTACTACAACTTCAACCCTGACACCGGGAGCATCGAGTACACACCGGGTCAGGTTCAACCCAAGTACTTCAACAACGACTCCAACTTTCCCTTCGGCTACGTAACCCCTGATGACCGTTGGGACAACTACTGGCGCTCGGGACAGAACCGGTTCTTAGGCTGGAGCCCCGGGCTGCCAGGCAGCGGTAATGGCGCGAAGTCGCTTGGCGAGGAACTCGCGAACAGCACCGCATTCGCCAGTTGCCAGGTGAAGAAAGTCTTCAGGGCAGTGTGCCTGAGGCCACCCGAGGACATTGCGGATCGAGCGCAGGTCGACCAGATGGTCGCTTCGTTCACTTCGTCCGGATATCTGATGAAGCAGACGTTCGCAGACGCTGCCGTCTATTGCATGGGCCAGTAGAGGGACAGAGGACAATGAACAACGCAACAGGAATTGCACCGCTTCCCCGCCTCGAGCAATGGGCCGCCGTAGCAGCGCGCCACCCGGCAATCGGCGCGGGCATTGTGGCGTTCGTCCTTGCCGGCTGTGGCGGAGGCGCGCAGACAACCGAAAACCCGATAACCGGTGTCACGCCGCCGGCAACCTATTCGGGACCGCCGCCGGCGACCGAAGACGTGCAATCCTTCAAGCTGAATTTGTGGGACAACATCCAGTCGACGAATCGCTGCGGTGGCTGCCACACCGACTCTGAGGGGCAGAATCCGATGTTTGCCCGCCACGACGACATCAACCTCGCGTATGAAGCAGCGAACACAGTCGTCGACCTGACGCAACCCTCCGACTCCCGCATGGTCGAGAGGGTCGGCGAAGCGCATCACTGCTGGCTTAGCGATACCCAGGCTTGCGCCGACATCATGACGACCTGGATAGAAGGCTGGGCCGGTGCGGCGGCCACCGGTGGCCGGCAGATAGTTCTGGAGGCGCCCGTATCGACAGAACCCGGGTCCAGCAAGAACTACGCCAACGCGAGCCAGGCCAATTTCGCCTCACTCGTGCACGGACCGATCCTGACCACTTACTGCGCGGGATGCCATTCCTCGCAGGCTGCGACGTCGCAGCAACCGTACTTCGCGGAAGCAGACATCTCGGTTGCGTATGAGGCGGCCAAGCCGCGAATGGATCTCAATACGCCACCGGAGTCACGGTTCGTCATTCGGCTCGGCAGCGAATTTCACAATTGCTGGGACGATAACTGCTCCGCGTCCGCCGCGGAAATGCAGGCGGCGATCCAGGCTTTTGCAGATACCGTACCGATTACGCAACTCGACCCGGCGCTCGTCAACAGCAAAGCCATCCGGATCGTTGACGGCACCGTAGCCTCAGGCGGCAACCGGTATGAAAGCGCCCAGATTGCGCTCTGGGAGTTCAAGACAGGCCAGGGCGCGACAGCATTCGACACGAGCGGCGTCGAACCGGCAATCAACCTCACGTTGTCCGGCGCGTACGAATGGTTCGGCGGCTGGGGAGTTACCATAAACGACGGCAAGGCCCAGGGATCTACGACCGCCAGCAAGAAACTGCACGACCTCATTCGCGCCACGGGCGAGTACTCCATCGAAGCGTGGGTCGTGCCCGCCAACGTCACCCAGGAAATGGCTCGGATCGTCAGCTATTCTGCTGGCGACAATGCCCGCAACTTCACGCTGCAACAGACGCTTTACGACTACAATTTCAGGCAGCGCAGCACCGAGAGCGATCTGAATGGCGACCCTGCATTGTCGACGCCCTCCGCGGATGAAGTTCTGCAGGCCTCCCTGCAGCATGTCGTAGCCACATACAGCCCGGTCGATGGCCGGCGGATATTCGTCAACGGCATACTCGTAACTGAGGCGGATCCCGTCGCCAGCGGCTCGCTGGTCGACTGGCAGGATACCTTCGCGCTGGTGCTCGGCAATGAAGCTTCCGGCGAAGGGCTGTGGCAGGGCACGTTCCGCCTTGTCGCAATTCACAACCGGGTGCTGACACCCGAACAGATCCTGCAGAATTTCGATGTCGGTGTCGGCGAGAAATTTTTCCTGCTGTTCAGCATCGGGGACATCATCAATGTCCCCACAGCGTACATCCTGTTCGAGGTCACACAATACGACAGTTATGGCTACCTGTTCACGCGTCCACACTTCATTACGCTCGATTCGGCTGAACAGCCGGAGGGAATTGCGCTGCAGGGATTGCGCATCGGCATCAACGGTGCTGAAGCCCCGGTAGGCCAGTCATATGCGAACATGGACCAGACGTTGAGTGCTTCCTTGTTTGGTGAACTGGGACAACCCCTCGCAGACATCGGCGCAGTGGTGCCGCTCGAGCGCGGACCACAGGATGACGAGTTCTTCCTGACGTTCGACCTGCTCGGCTCGCAGACTTATGTGCGCACGCAGGATCCTCCGCTGGTCGTTACGCCGGGCGACCTGCCAGCCGCGCCGCGCATCGGCGTCCGCACCTTCGACGAGATCAACGCCACCATGGCGGCCGTCACTACCGTCGATCCCATGCAGGTCGATATGACCTACCAGAGCCTGCGTCAGTCCCTGCCAACGATCGAGAACCCGGAAGCCTTCCTTGCGTCGCACCAGGTCGCCATCGCCCAGCTTGCTATCGAGTATTGCAATGCCCTTGTGGATGACCCGGTACGCTCTGCCGCGTACTTTCCAGGCTTCAACTTCGGCCAGGCGCCTGCAACGGCGTTCGCCGGGAACAACCGCGACCTGGTCATCGCGCCGTTGATCGACAACGTGATGGGGCTTGCGATACAGACACAACCCGACTTCGCTGTCGTCCGGGACGAGCTTGGATATGTCCAGGCAAACGGAACACGGCCCGCCAACCTGGTGGATCGCCTGGTCGGTGGCGGGACTGCCGGTACGCGCGCTGTCGCCAAGGGTGTCTGCGCCGCCGTTCTCGGCAGTGCCGTTACGCTGGTCCAGTAGCTGGATAAGGACACGAGGCAGGACGATATGGCAAGAAAACTCAAAGGTCGGCATGCGGACGCACCACAGCGTCACGGAGACCATCGGCGGCCCGTAACGCGGCGCGAATTTGTTGCGCAGGGATTCCTGACGGGATCAGCCTTCGCGCTGGGCGGTGGTGTCATGAGCCTCTTCTCGAATCCGCGGCAGGCATTCGCGGCCTTGTCCGGTGACCTGACGCCATTGCTCACGAACCCCTGCAACATCGCGACGGTTGGCGCGGGCAAGATCCCGTTCATCTGTTTCGACCTGGCCGGCGGCGCCAATATCGCCGGCTCCAACGTCCTGGTCGGCAAGGAAGGCGGACAACTCGACTTCCTGAGCACGGCGGGTTACGAGAAGCTGGGGCTGCCGGGGGATATGGTACCGGGCCTCAACGATCCGATCAGCGGCCTTCCTTTTGCGAACACCGATTTCGGGCTGGCATTTCATTCCGACAGTGCATTCCTCCGCGGCATGCTCGCAAGCATGAGTCCCGCAAGAGCGGCAAACCTGAACGGCGCGATTATTCCGGCCCGCTCCGACAACGACACCGCCAACAATCCGCACAACCCGCTCTACGGCATTGCAAGAGCAGGCGCCGACGGGTCGATACTTACCCTGGCCGGCTCCGAAAATACGGATTCCGGCGGCAACTCGATGATTCCGGCCGCGATGATGAATCCGGAACTCAGGCCGACGAAGGTCGACCGCCCGAGCGACGTCACCGGACTGGTCGACACCGGGCAGCTCGTCGGCATCCTTGGTCCGGATGACGCCACGGCCGTCATGGAATCGATCTACCGCCTCAGCGACGAGAAAATGACTGTGGCCGAGACCGGCCAGCAGATCACATCTTCAGATGTCATGAAGGACATGGTCCGATGCGGTTACCTCAAGGCAGCCGATATAGCGGACCGTTTCGGCAACACACCGCTCAACCCGGCGCTGGATACGACCATCGTCGGACCCAACGGCATTTTCTCCGATGCGGAGTTCAACGCCAACGATACTGACGGCAACGAATTCCGCAAGACGGCGTCGATCATGAAACTGGTGATCAACGGCTTCGCAGGCGCGGCCTGTATCGAAATGGGCGGCTACGATTATCACGGCGGTATGCGCCGCGAGGGCGAGGTCAAGGACGAACGTGCCGGACGCTGTATGGGCGCCTGTATCGAATATGCAGCACGCATCGGCGTACCGCTGATGCTGTATGTCTTCAGCGACGGCTCGCTGTCTTCGAACGGGGCTATCGACAACTCGGCTGAGGGACGCGGCAAATGCGAGTGGGACAGCGACAACTCGTCCACCGCGGCGTCCTTTTTCATGGTCTACAATCCGAATGGCCGCCCTGTGCTTCGTGGCGGTACTGCGGACCAGCAGGCACGGCATCAACAGATCGGTTACATGGATGCCGGCGCGTCCGTGCAAAGCGCCGCGACGCCGGCGGCGAACAACGTCAACCTGCTCGTCAACACCGTGGTACTCAATTACATGGCATTGCATGGCGATGAAGGCAATTTCGCCGGCGTGATCCCGAACCATGGCCTCGGCGATACGAGCCTTCGCGACAGCATGACGGCGTTCGACGCAATCGTCAGTGGCACTATCGGGCCGTTGAATCCCTCGTAAAACGAGGGCGAGTCGTTCCCTGGATGAGGTCGCCCGCAATGGCGGCAGATAACTGCTCCTGCGTGATCTGCACTCCCGCCATCCATGGCGGTCGGGCTCCTGCAGCGCGCGCTCCATTGCGGGCGACGCCCCTTTGTCATTCCTGCCGCAACCGCCCCATAATGCCGCGGATCGCCTGTCGAAGATTTTCCACATGAACCACCTGACCGACCTGCTCGCCTGTCCCCGCTGCGACGCAACGCGCCTCGTGAAGAACAGCGGCATGTACCGCTGTAACGGCTGCAAGACCGAATTTCCGTCCATAGACGGTATCCCGTGGCTGTTCGCAGACCCGGACGCCACGCTGGGTGAATGGCGCAATCGCCTGCAGTTCGAGCTCAAGCGGCTCGCCCGTGAGGCACAGCTACTTCGGGCGGAACTGGACGGACATGTTCCGCTGCCACAGACGAGAAAGCGTCTCGAACTGCAAATGCAGGCGACCATGGATCATCGGAAGGTCCTGCAGGTCCTGCTCGCACCCGTCGGCCTTCAGTCATTGCAGGCGACATTCGAGTCGCACTTGGCCCTGCGCACCCGTCTGCCGCGCGACCAGGGCCTGCATACGTACTATGCCAACGTGCACCGTGACTGGGTGTGGGGAGAGACGGAAAACAGCCTGGCGCTGAACGAGATCCGGCAGGCACTGGCTGCGCGAAACGAACACGGCGAGCTGACGGGCGATACGCTGGTACTCGGCGCCGGCGCGTGCCGGCTCGCCTATGACATGCACATGGCCTTTGGCGCAAACCGCACCGTCGCGATGGATTTCAATCCTCTTTTGCTGCTGATCGCGAGAGCGGTGACCGGGGGAGATTCCCTTCAACTCCACGAGTTCCCAATGGCACCCAAAGCGATGGAGGACTTTGCGCTCCTGCGCGAACTCGCGGCCCCCGCGCCCGTCCGCGAGGGTTTCGAACTGGTGCTGGGCGACGTGCTGCGCGCTCCGTTCCGCCCAGGCTGTTTCGATACGGTCGTGACGCCGTGGCTCGTCGACATCGTATCCGAAGAATTTCCGGCCCTCGCGTCGCGCATCAACCGCCTGCTCAGGACGGGCGGACGCTGGATCAACACCGGTTCACTTGCCTTCGAGAACGTGGAGCACTCGCGCCGCTACGGTCCGGAGGAGACCATTACGATCGTCACCGCAGCCGGATTCGGGCAACCGTACGTCCACGAGAACACCATGCCGTACATGTGCTCGCCTGCAAGCCGCCACGGGCGGCAGGAAACCGTTTTTACCTTTGCCGCCGAGAAGAACTCGGAGGTAGCGCCGCCACACAGGTACAAGGCATTGCCGGACTGGATAGTGACCGGCCGAGAGCCGGTGCCGCTCACGCCGTCGTTCCAGACACAGGCGCTTTCCACCCGTATCTATTCCTACATCATGTCGCTGATCGACGGGCGGCGCACGATCGAGGACATGGCGAAGATTCTGGAGCAGCAGAAACTCATGCCCCAGGCGGAAGCAGTACCTGCCATCCGCAACTTCCTGACCCGCATGTACGACGACAGCCGCCGTACTCCGTAGCGCGAGATCGTCCCTTACGGGCGCGAGACTCGTTCACATTCCCTATATCGAATGTTTACCCCGCGAACACAGAACAGTCACGGGACTTCAACATCGGGCCGCTATTGTAGCTTCTCGCAACGAGCGAATGGGTATTCAGCTGGAGGAGTTCATCATGGCTTACGATGGCAGGGGCAGTCGTCATGGAAACCGGACGTTTTCGGAAATTCTCAGGCAGCGCAGGTCCCGCCGTGAAGTGCTGGCAGGCGGCCTCGCCACCGCGGCAAGCGCGTTTTTCGCAGGCAGCCTGGCGTTCGCGAAGAGTGAGTCTGAAGGTCCTGCTGCCTGGTCCGTGAATCGCGGGAGACACCGTCCGCTGATCGATTTTGCTCCGGTCACCGTTGCCGCGGGGACCGGGCCGTGGCCGGCGATCTCGGAGAATTACGAGTGGGACGTGCTGATTCCCTGGGGCGACCCTCTTCAGCCCGGCGGGCCCGGGTTCGCCTGGCCGCCGACAGCGGCCCTGCAGGCAGAGCAGGTCGGCATCGGTCACGACGGCATGTGGTTCTTCCCCTTCCACAAAAAGGATTCCGCCGGCCGTCGGTTTGAGAGCAACAAGCATGGCTTGTTGGTCGTAAACAACGAGTTCGGCAGCAACTTCCACATCCTCGGCAAACCGGAGCCCGAGAGCCTCGCTGACGTGCGCGTGTCACAACATGCGCACGGCGTCACCGTCGTAGAACTGAAGAAGACCGGGAGAAAATGGCGAACGGTAAAAAGCAGATACAGTCGACGCATACACGGCAATTCGCCGGTAGCTTTTAGCGGTCCTGCTGGCGGCCACGCATTGCTTCAGACAATCAACGCAAATATTCCACTCGGCACCCTCAATAACTGCGCGCATGGCGTGACCCCGTGGGGCACTTACCTCACTTGCGAAGAGAACTTCGACGACTACTTCGGTGCGGTCAACCTCAACAGCACCTGGGTACCGACGCTGTCCCAGCAGCGTTACGGCTTCGGCGAGACCGGGGGCGGCTACGGCTGGCACAGATTCGACCGACGCTTCGACCTCTCCGACCCGGAGTACGCCAACGAGGAGAACCGCTTCGGCTGGATAGTCGAGATCGACCCGATGAATCCGGTACAGCTGCCGGTCAAGCGCACTGCGCTCGGCCGATTCAAGCACGAAGGCGCAACCGTCACCGTGGGCGGCGCCGGCCGGCTGGTCGTTTACATGGGCGACGACGAGGCCTTCGACTACATCTACAAGTTCGTGTCGGCCGACAACTGGAATGCCATGCGCGCGCGAGGCGAAAGCCCGCTGGATCTGGGAACCTTGTACGTCGCCCGCTTTAACGACAACGGCAGCGGTGAGTGGCTGGAGCTCAGTATGGCTGTCCCGGACATCGCGTCGGCGTTCGCCGACCTGGGCGAAATGCTTATCAATACGCGCATGGCCGCCGATATTGTCGGCGCGACCCCGATGGATCGCCCCGAATGGATAGCGGTCGCTCCGAACGGTGACGTCTACTGCACCCTGACGAACAACAGCGGGCGTACGACAGCGGACGCGGCTAACCCGCTCGCGCCCAACGCCGACGGTCACATCATTCGCTGGCGGGACGCCGACCGGCACCTGGGCACAACATTTACCTGGGATATCTACCTGGTCGCAGAGGATACGCACGGCACGGAGCAGAGTTTCAGCGACCCGGACGGCTTGTGGGCCGACCCGGACGGCCGGCTCTTCATACAGACTGACGGCGGGCAGCAGGATGGCCTGAACAATCAGATGCTGGTTGCGGATCCGGCTACGGGTGATCTGAGGCGGCTTTTCACCGGCGTAACAGAGTGCGAGATCACCGGCATCGCGGTAACGCCGGATCGCCGCACGATGTTCGTCAACGTGCAGCATCCAGGCAACGGAGATCCGGCGCTCACGAATTTTCCCGCGCTGCCCGACGGCCTCAGCGTGCCGCGCGATGCGACCGTCGTCATCTCCCGCAAAGGCGGCGGCGTCGTCGGCTCATGACGCTCCGTCGACGATGAATCGTACCTTGCACGAGCCCGCAATGGCGGCTACCAGCAATCGTTCGGGTCGCCGTCCGATCCCTGCAGGCCCGTGTTCGTCAAGGTGAGCACGCCGCACTTGGTGTCTTTGACCTGATCGCCCTGCGGCGTTGCGTTCAGCGTAAAGGCAACAGGAGACATCGCTGCCGTGGACAAAGCGTAATACCCCTCCGCGGAATCAATCGCCAGGTCGATACCGCAAGCGCCCTCGTAGCTGGCGAAGCGCGTATAACAACGCTCAAGCTGTTGCGCCACCTCCATGAGCATCGCCTTGCCGTCGGCGCGCCGCGACTTGCGCACCTGCTCCTGGTAGGACGGGTAGGCAATCGCCGCCAGGATGCCGATGATCACCACAACGATCATCAGTTCGATGAGCGAGAAGCCGCGCAGCCGACCTGGTACGGCATGCATTTTTCTGGACGTACTTATCATAGCGCCTACCTCAGCTGCCGCCAGGACTGGCGGCCGACGCCGACGCCCCCGCGTTCGGTGATTCGAATCAATTGCCCGGATGAGCCGCTCAGTATCTTCACTTCGTCGTTGTTTTCGCCGACGCCGGAAATGATGGCCGGTGTCTTGACGATGTTGATGTCCGGCGCGATCGCCGACGGCGGAATGCGGATCTCGTTTCCGTTTGCATCGGTGACAGTGATCCAGTCATCGTCATCGAACACGCCATCGTTATTCAGATCGAACACTGCGTAATCCAGACGGCCACCGTCGAACGTGTTGAGCTCCATGATCCAGCTGTCGCCGCCGAAGGCACAGGGATCGGGATTGGGGATCAGTGTGGCGAAGATTACGCGGTCACCGCGCACTGAAGCCCGCGATACGACGCGCTCACCGGCCGGTCCTGGCCCGCCATAAACTGCCGGCCACTCGAGGTCGAGATACCAGCCCTTGTGGGCCGCCTGGATTTCGTTCGCCGTGACGCCCCGCACGCGGATGCCCGAAACGCTTACTTCGGCCAGAATTTCCTGTTCCAGCAGGTCGGCGCGGGACGTGATCGGCACGCCAACGTCGACGATGCCGTAGAACGTATCGACATCGGGGTTATCCAGCACGACGTTGTCGTCGACGCGGTAAAAGCTGCCCGTTCCGAAGAATATGGTGTGCAGGCCCTTGTCGTTGAAAGCTGACGCAAGCGGCGCCGTAATGGCCTGTGGATTTCCGTTGCTGTCGCGGGCGACGAACAGCGGCAGCGGCGTGTTGCCGGAGAGCAAGCCCTGCGGCGGCTTCCAGTTGTTCACGTTGCTGCCATTGAGGTCCACGCGCCACAGATTGCCTTCGGTGTCGCCGACATAGATGCGGTCCGCCACACGATCGCTATTGAGATCGACAACGAGCGGCGGTCCGAGCTCACCACTGTCCGGCAGTGTGATGGCATGCATGATGCTGCCGTCCAGCGGGTTCAGAATGCTGATGATGCCGTCATCCTGGCCGGTGTCGTAACCTGAGGTGACCACCACGCCGAACTGTCCGTTCGGCAGTGGCGCGACAGCGGGTTGCCCGATGGTCTTGCCGAGCCCCGGATGCGTGAACTCCCACATCACATTGGATTTGGTCATGCTTCCGGGATTGGTGATGTCCAGGGCGAACACGCTGCGTCCGCCCCCGCCCGTGGTGCCCACTACGATCGTGCGCCAGCTGCCGCCGATCCAGGCATCCGCAACTCGCGGACTTCCGTCAACGAAATACCGGTGCGCATATTCGGCCAGCGTGAGCTCGTACAAGTTTTCAAACGCCTCGTTCGGTACATACGCAAACAGCTCGTTGCCGCCTGTGCCGGAAAGGCTTGCATCGAAGCCGTGCAGCATGCCGTCGTTCGCGCCAACTACGACCATTGGCGTACGGGTCTGGTAGGTGCCGGATTGACGAAACGCAATGTAGCTCTCCCCGAGATCCATGCCGGAAAACGCCGTCGACTGGTCGAGAAGTGCATAGCCGAAATCCTGCTTGTGCACGAACTGGGGATCCGAGTTGACGATGTCCCCCAGGCGGCTGTCGCGCTTGCGGAACGTTCCACCCGGCTGCTCCAGCGCACGCACGCCGCGAAGGTAGTCGAGCCGGGCCTGGCCCACGGTCGCCGTAACCAGCGGCCCGCCGCCAAGCTGCTGCCGGAGCGCGTCGCGCTGCGCAACCGCCAGATCGGTCCAGACAAAGTCGGCACCGGTGCTGGAGATCAATGCGCCGCCAGCCGCGCTGACCGGCGGCGTTGCCGTAAAAATCTTGCGCGTGCCCATGCCGGCATCGGTCAGCCCGTCCAGCTTGGCCGCTGCCGCCCATGCCGCGGTGGCGGCGATGGTGCCGTCCGCGTTGATACGGAACGCCTGCAGGTCGCCGCTCCAGTTGGTGCTGTCGAAAGCCGCCTGGAACACGGCCGTGTCGGACCCCAGCCGCGTGGAGTTCGCGGCCACCGACGAAGCGGAGCTTCTCACTTCTGCCGAAATTCTCGCGAATGCCTGGGTCAGGCTTTCCACCATGTCGTTGGCTTCGCCGGCAACGTAATAGTTGTCCGGTCGGGGAAAGCTGACGCCTGTCGGGCTGGCCTGCGGGCCGAAGGACACAAGCGTATCGCCGTTGCTGTGCCACCAGTCGAGGTCGAGCGCACCCGTGTGAGTATCGGGATCGAAATCTTCCGGCACACGGAAGCCGCCGTACTTGGTAGCCAGGTAGTACTGGTTGCGAACGGGTGGTTCGAGCGACTGCGCTTCGAGTACGTCGACCCAGTGGGTGGAAACCGTCTGAGTACCGGACAGATCCGGCCGGATGTCACGCGTATTGGCGTCCCACGCCAATCCGGCGATAAATGCCGAGTTCTCGCGGCCGCTGAACGGATTGTTGTTGATGGTGATGCCTTCGAGCTGCGCAACCTTGGCGGTTTCCGTGACGACATCGACGGTAGCGTCAGCGCTCACCGCCGCCGGCTGGGTCGGTTCGTCGGTGCTGTAGCTGCTGCCTGGCAGATTTTTGTCGCGGTGCGTATAGACGTCTCCGATTCCCAGGATGACGTTCTTCTGGCAGGCGTACTGAATCGGATCGTCCCAGTTCGTGATGACGGGGAAGCGATCGAGAGCGCGATCCGGGTCTACTCCCGTGGTTCCCGGGATGGCCGTGTACTGCGGCACGTTGCCCTGGTTCTTGAGATATCGGAGCGCCGTGTAGTAAAGCTCGCTGACCGGATCCGACCTCTTATGCACATTCGTGGTCAGCTGCCCGAACTTGTTCAGATAGTTGATTACGCCGCTGTTGCTGATTGCGACGCCATACGCGGACTGCGTGGCCGAGGCGTCAGCCGCGTCCGGGTTCTGTGCGAACACGCCGGTGGTCGCGTCCCATTCGCGGTTCGGATTGGCGACTTCGCCGTCGCCGGGCACGACCATCGTTGGGCCGACGAACTTCTGGCGCGCCCGCAGGACGCCGCCGTCCCGCAGATCACTGGGGTCGTTCAAATAGCCGAACACGCTGACGCGCAGCTCTTCTGCATAATGGTGTATGAGCCCTTCGGGTTTGTAGCCCCCGCCGGGGTACTGGCGGCAGTTGGCTTCGAGCAGGCCGGAAACGCACACCTTGACGCGCACGCTGACCTCATAGACGGTTGAGGTGCCCAGTGAGTTGGCCGGGTTGTACGCGGTCGGAGCGTCCGTGCTGGTTACGTCGCCCGAGCGCGTGAACCGCATCTTGTTGCCCAGGCCCTGGATGCGAGTGTTGATGAAATTCCAGCTTGCCGGGGTCGCGCCCTGTACCAGCGTCGAGGAGTCGCCGCTCGCAGGTAGACGGCGGTTCGGATAGATATTGGTTCCGCCCTGCCCGTCGTGCCGCGCTTTCTCGATCCAGGTTTCGCTCGAGGTGTCCCGCACGCGGTTGCCCCCGGTGAGTACCCAGCGGAACGGATCGATGGTCTGGGTCGCGGCCCAGTTCATGAAGTTGCCGCTCCACTGATTCGTGCCGGTGCAACGGTGGTTGCTTGTGACGCTGACCGGGTTGAAATGGCGCAGCGCCTCGTTGGAATTGTAAACGTAGACGTAGCACTTCCTCGGATCGAAGTAACCCAGGTACTCCCGGGTCTCCGAGTAGGCACCAAGGTTGGCGACACTGTTGATCGTCGGCCACTCCACAGAGGGCACGAGCGTCAGGTTACCGGGCACGTTACCGCCGCCGAGGTAGAGCGGCGTCTGGGCGACCTCGGCATAAGCCGGGCTGCTCGAGATAACGACAACGGCCGCCGCGGCGAGCACCCGGCTCGTTCCGCGAAACGCGCGTGCCGCATTCGCAGCGCTCAACATTTTGATCTTCATCGTCAACCTTCCCTGTAAGCAGACTGTCTCAACGGCTTCGATAAACGCTGCGCAGTACGACGGCCGTAAGCGGACCAGCGCCGTCTTCTGCGAGTCCATAGCCAACTGAGGTAACCCGGAAATAGTGAATGTCTTCCGCCGGCGCACCGGTTTCGGTGCTGGTGCCGGCCGGTCGAATCGAACTCAGTCTTTCGATGTAGTATTGCGGCGGTTGCGCCGTGCCGAGATTCGCGGCGAGCGTTATGGCGCCGTTTCCCGCCGAGTACGAATTGCCGTCCCATACCGGACGGGAAATTGAATTCACCTGGTAGAAACCCGCGGCATCATCGAAATCCGGCAGCACATCCGTGTCCAGAAGCCACTCCTCGGCCACTCGCAGCGCAGCCTCTGCGCTCTGGAATCCGAGATTCAGATCGCGCGTGTTGCCGGCCATTCGCTCCTGCATGGTTGCCGTCCGCATCGAGGACGTGCTGAGCATGGTCATGAGCAGCAGGAAAATGAGCGCGAGAATCAGCGCTGCGCCGCTTTGACGAGCCTTCGGAAGTCGTGTGCACTGCATGGTGTCGTTGCTCCGTTCCTGAGCGCTTGTCAGTTGAATCAGGGAAGGCGATTTCGTACGCCAACGGTGGTCGAAAAGACCTGCCTCAGACGACGATCGTCCGCCGGATTGAAGAGGGTGCCGCCGCCGACGTTGTAGACTGCCGTATCCGTTTCCTGGCCGTATTCCTCGGTTGCCCGCGCGAGCAGCGTAACTTCGACGCTCAGCACGTTCAGCCAGTTCGCCCCGGCATTCACCGCATCGGCGGTCTGCCAGCTGTTTATGGAACCGTCGCTGTCGGTATCGACGCCGTAGCGTACCTGCATCGTGTCTATGCCTTCCGCCAGCTCCTCGGAAACGAAAGTGCTCGCGGCACTGGCCTGCAGCCTGCGCTGAATCAGCGCGGGTCTGCCGTTTGCACCTGTGCCAACATAGAATGCGAACGCCTGCAGACGTGCGACTTCCGCACCCAGACCGTAATCCTGTTCCGTGCCCCAGTTGGAAATGCTGTTACCGGGGAAGTAGCCGTTGGAATTGGCGTGCACGAGATTTATGCCAACGCCAGTGTCCTGGACGTTTGTCACCTGGAAGATCGATGCCTTCTGGCAGTCGGTCGCCACCAGTATGTCGCCTTCCACGAAATCGTGCGGCTCGGACACGAATACCTGCGCCGAATTGGTGAACGGCGACACCAGCGCATTCGCATCGCTCGAGACACCACGCACGATCAGGACATCGCTCCCGGCGACCGGAAGACCATTCAATTCTGCCGGCAGCAGCGGACTCCATGCCGCAGCGCCGGCGCTGAAAGTCTGACTCGTCCCGGTGCCGACCGCCTCGTGCCCCTGCACGCCGTTTTCGATATCGGCCGCGAAGTCGAACGGCGTGTCCAGATTGTTGTGGATGGCGACTTCCGAAATGCAGCCTTTGTAGCCGGCCATCCGCGTGTGGTACGCGATGTGGTCGAGGGAAAAGCGGGCATTTTCCTGAATGCGGGAAAGTCCGTCGTTGAACGCATAGGTAACGCGGTTGCCGATGAATACCTGAATGATGCCGACCGTCAGCAACAGGCCGAGCAGCAATGAAATCATCAGCTCGACCAGGGTGACGCCGCGCTGGCGGCTTCGCGCATTCTCATTGATCCGAAATCTGTTCATAGCGATGTCGTGAATTCCAGGGTTGTCGTGTTCTCATCCACGCTGTCGGTCCACTGCACGGAGATCGTGAAACTGTTGTCGCCGTTGTTGATCACCCTCCCCGTGCTCTGGGGTATTCGGCAGGCGAGTGCGTTTCGCCAGGCGGCGATGTCGTCCTGCAGCGCGGTCCCGTCGCTCACGGCGGCGCCGCATGCCGGAGGAGGATCCTGAAAATCCATGGTGTACAGGTTGGTCAGCGCCGCCTGCCGATTGGCGCGCATCCGGTCGGCGAAGTCATAGGCGAGCTGCGTTGCCTGGGTGCGGTAGTAGGCACTCGTATTGAACTTGAGTGACATCGTCTGCAGCCCGGCCAGTCCAAGCAGCCCGACGGACAGGATCAGGAGAGCGATCAGAATCTCGACCAGGGTCAGACCGCGGCTCTCTGGATACGCGATGGAAAGCGTGCGCTTGCCAGGGAAGCTCTGCACAAGTGTGCGGAGCTTCCCTGCGGGGCATGGATGCCCTGCAGCGTCGATCGCGTTAGCGTTTGACAGAGATTCCCTAGTTTCGGTATTCATAAGCAATCCACTCTGCTCACGGAGATCCGTCCCGCGCCGTTCACGGCCACGATGCGGCGCTGCTGGCCGCTGCATCCCTCGAGCTGGACCCCGATCTGCGGCGTGCCACCCGCTACCGAGCCGCGCGCGCGAAACTGAACCTGCGCCGCATCGGCCGTTACTACCCCTGCTCCGCCGCTGCGCTTCGGCCAGCTGCGCAGAACTTCGCCGTCTGCCGCAAGTTGCACAACCCAGCCGTCGCTCCAGTCGTTTATCCCGCTGCACTCCACTCCATCGGAAGAGCTACACACCAGCACGGCCGAGCCGCGCCGCGTCGCCTCGCTCCGCGCGAGATTCAGGGCGGTAACCAGGTCGTTCGTATGGGTGACCGCGCGATTGTTGTCGATGAAACTCATGAAACCGGGCACGCCGAATGACAGAATGATTGCTGCCACGGCAATGGTGAACAGCAGTTCCATCAGCGTGAATCCCTTTTGTCCTTTGTCTTTCACCACAGCTTTTCCTCATCCCGTTCGCTCACTTCGTCGAACGTGGCGGCATGATGCAGGTACGGGAACAGGGCTGCCGTGAGTCGAATCGCAGATCGTCAAAACAACGCGCCAAATTCCGACAAACGGTTTGTTTGCCGTGACGGGCGGTCGTGAAGAGGCGGTTTCAGGAACCGCGTACGAACGTTATGACAAGCCGGCGCAGGTCGCCGATGGGCGGATGCTTGACATAATCAGCCGCGACAGGGACGGCAGGCAGGGTCTGGCTTGCCTAGCGCTCCAGATACGAAAGCTTGTCCTTGACGTCGCGCCACTCGTCGGCGTCCTCGGGAGGATCCTTCATTTCAGAGATGACGGGCCAGACGCGTGAGAGTTCTTCATTCAGCTTTAAGAAATGCCGCTGATCCTCGGGCACTTCGTCTTCCGAGAAAATGGCCTCGACCGGGCATTCGGGTTCGCACAGGGTACAATCAATGCACTCGTCCGGGTCGATCACCAGCATGTTCGGGCCTTCACGAAAGCAGTCGACGGGACAAACCTCGACGCAATCTGTGAGTTTGCATTTGATGCACGCTTCTGTAACGACAAACGTCATGTACTGATTCCCTCGACCCGATTCCCTTGCCGGACGCACTCATTTTACGCTATTCGGCGCCGACCGTATCAAACGCCGCCGCAGCGTGCCGAGGCTGCCGCTGAGGCATCCCGAAAGCATCGAAATCACCTGCGCGTTTGGCGACAATGACGTCGAACGGTACAGAAGGACGAAAAGATGAACCCGGTCAGTCTGAAGCGCCACGGAGCGGTGTCGGTAATAACCATAGATAACCCCCCTGTCAATGCCCTGTCTCAACCGGTCAGGGAAGGGCTGATCGATTGCTTCGATGCAGCGGAGGCGGACCGCGCAAGCTCGGCGGTCGTGCTGATCTGCGCCGGGCGGACGTTCATCGCGGGCGCCGACATCCGGGAATTCGATTGCCCGCCCGAAGAGCCACACCTCCCCGACGTCGTTTCGAGGATCGAGGCCACCGCCAAGCCGGTGGTCGCCGCCATTCATGGAACAGCGCTTGGAGGCGGCCTCGAAGTGGCGATGGGGTGCCACTACCGCCTCGCCGACCGTGATTCCACGCTCGGGCTGCCGGAAGTGAAACTCGGTCTGTTACCGGGCGCGAGCGGCACACAGCGATTGCCGCGACTGGTCGGCGTCGAACGGGCGCTCGAGATGATGCTGTCAGGCGAGCCGGTAACGGCCGACGCCGCCCTTGACGCGGGGCTGATCGACAAAGTGACCGCGAAGGATCTGCTTCCAGAGGCCCTTTCGTATGCACGAGAAGTCATCAAACCAGGTCCGCGGCGCGTCCGCGACCTTGCGGTCGTACCGGTTAGCGACGCAGTGTTCGCTACGGCGCGCAAACGCATAGCAGAAAAAGCGCGGGGCCTTTTCTCTCCCGAGCGGATCCTGCGAGCTGCCGAACTTTCCGTACAGGCCGGTTTCGACGACGGCGTGGCGGCCGAACGACGCTTTTTTCAGGAATGCAGGGAGTCGCCCCAGTCGCAGGGTCTGCGCCATGCGTTCTTCGCCGAGCGCAACGCAGCGAGAGTGCCGGGCATCGACAAGGAAACGCCGGTTAGAAAAATTGAAAGCATTGCCGTCATCGGCGCCGGCACCATGGGCGCCGGCATCGCCTGTAACTGCCTGACTGCAGGCTTCCGTGTGCGCTTGCTGGACAAGGATGAGGCCGGACTTCTGCGTGGAGCGGCAACCGTCCGGAATCTGTTCGAAGGCGGGGTCGCGCGAGGCAAGATTACCGAACGGGAGATGGAAGCGTCGCTGCAGCGCTTTCAGACGGCTCCGGATTTCAGCGACTTGAGCGACGTCGATCTGGTTATCGAAGCCGTCTTCGAGAATATGGCGATCAAGAAGGAAGTCTTCGCACGACTGGACCACGTATGCAGGCAGGGCGCGATACTGGCGACGAATACCTCCACACTGGACGTCGACGAAATCGCTCAGGCGACCTCGCGGCCGCAAGATGTGATCGGCCTGCACTTCTTCAGCCCGGCGCATGTCATGCGCCTGCTGGAAATCGTCCGCGGTGCCAGAACATCCGTCGACGTCCTCGCTACGGCGCTGAACCTGGCCCGGAAACTCCGCAAGGTCGGTGTGGTAGCGGGCAATTGCTTCGGCTTCGTCGGCAACCGGATGCTGTACAGCTACGGGCGCGAGAATCAGTTGCTCCTGCTGGAGGGCGCCGCGCCCGAGTACATCGACCGTGTGCTCACCGACTGGGGCATGGCGATGGGCCCCAACGCAGTCGGCGACCTCGCCGGCCTCGATGTCGGGTATAAAGTGCGGCAGGAACGCAAGGATCTGCCGGACGACCCGCGCTTCTATCGCATAGCCGACATGCTCGCGGAACTCGGCCGCTTCGGCCAGAAGACGGGCCAGGGAATGTATCGTTATGTGGACGGCTCGCGTGAACCGCTGCCGGACCCGGAAGTGAAGACCCTCATCCGGGACGAGGCCAGGCGGCTGGGCGTCCCGCAGCGGGCGATCAGCGAGACCGAAATCATCGAACGTTGCATCTACGCGCTCGTAACGGAAGGCGCGCGCGTCCTGGAGGACGGCATTTCGCACAGGGCATCCGACATCGATGTCGTGTGGGTCAACGGCTACGGTTTCCCTCGTCACCGGGGAGGCCCACTCAATTTCGCCGACACTACCGGCGTGAAGGAGGTCTACCGGACGGTCCGGAAATTCGAACAGCGATTCGGACCGGAGTACTGGAGGCCTCCGGAACTGTTGCGAAAACTCGCGGAGGAAAACGGACGTTTCGGAGACATTGGCCTTTGACAGGCTTTGGTCGCGGCGCTCTGACGAGACCTGTTCGCGTACTGTAGGAGCCCGCCATTGCGGGCGACCGTGAGGAACTGAACGATTCCTCAGACGTTCGATCCTGGGTGCCTGGCCCGCCATCGTTCCCCAGTCCGCAACACGCGGCCCTCATGCTCGAGCTTCTCAAGGTGAGCAAGCAACGATCGTTCTGCGATTCCGTAAAGGGCGGTGTCGACATCGCTGTATACGCGTCCCACCAGTTCACGAGTCGTGAGATCCGCGAATGCTGCGACGGCCGCCGCAACTTTGTCTTCGCGTTCCAGCCGGTGACTTATGATCCAGTCGATCGCAGCATGAGGCGCCCGGATAATATCGCCGTGACCCGGCGCGATCGCCGCTATCTCGAAACCCTTCAGCCTTTCCAGCGACTGCAGATAGTCCGCCATGTTTCCATCCGGCGGATCGATAACGACGGTCGAACCATCGATGATGTGGTCACCGGTAAACAGCCACTTCAGCTGCGAATGCAGGAAGCAAAGGTGGTTCGACGCGTGGCCCGGCGTGTGGATAACGTCGAGGCTGAATTCGCCGACGGAAAGAACGTCGCCATCCGCAAGTACCCTGTCAGGATGGAACGTCTCATCCTGATGCGGTCCGGCGGGCGCGGGGCGGCCCAGTAAGGCCGCGCCCGTGCGCCGCGCAAGAAGCGTCGCTGCCGGCGAATGATCGGGATGAGTGTGCGTTACCAGGACCCAGCGCAGGGCAAGACCTGCCGCGTCGACGATGGCGTCCACATGGCTGTCGGTCGCCGGGCCCGGGTCGATCACTGCGACGTCGCGAATCCCCAGCACATAGGTGTTGGTGCCGGGGCCGGTCATCATGCCGGCATTCGGGGCCACCAGCCGCCGGACGCCTGGCGCGACTTCGCATATGGCGCCTGACGCGAGTGCGGTATTCATCGTCACCGTCAATGGGGCCGCCGTCTGCCGCCGCGGCTCGTCGGTCAGGCTGCCCGTTACTCCTCGAGAAACTCTTTCAGCCGGGTCATTTGCTCGATGAGGACGGCGTCCACCGCGCCCGCCATCTGCTCGAGCCCCCCGGGAAAATAGCCGCCAACCGCGTAGCTCCAGGTCAGGGTTGTGCCCTCCTCGCCGTCGGCGAACTCCCAGGTCATGTTGCCGTTGACGCCCATCAGCCCGAGAGGCCCAAGCCCGCCACTCAGCCGCAGCATTACGGCGGGGTTCACGAACGTGACCGTCATGTGCACGACGCCTGCGTTCTCGCCCAGCCTCTCGCAGAAGCACCCCTGTGGTTCCGCCTCCAGGTACATGTTACTGGCACGTCCGGATACGGTGTGGTCGTCGCTCCACCATGAGCCGATTTTGCCGACGGCCGCCCGGTAGACGTCGGCGCGTGGACGCGAAACGGCGAGGCTGTGCCGTGTGGTGAATCCCGACGCTTCCGCATCGACTACTTCCGCTCCGGAAGGCAGGGCGAACGTCAGGCCCCCCGCGGCAGTGACTGCGGCAAACGTCCCGGCCGGATGGCGGTTGAACATGGCTGTCGCGGGCTCTGTCTCGGGTGTGAGTCGCCAATACTCGTTCAAAAGAGCGGGACGGGCAAGAAGGATTCCGCCAGGAACGCAGCCGACAAAAGGGCCAGCCCGAAGTACAATTTTCTCCACGTCCTCATGTGCCACTCCGCGCGTTTCACGATCTTTCCATTGCCGACGCGAGTATCGATGCCCGACCCTGAACCGAAACTGAAGCCCGATGGCGCCTGGCGTTCTCCATCGTCAATCGCCCGTCAATCGCCATCGTCAATCGTGGTACAACCAGCGCCGACGAACTTGCCGCCTGCAAGCTTAATGACGATTGCGGAACGGTCCTGTCCGGCGTTGCCGACTTCTTAAACACGGATCTGAACGAGAATGCGCGAGGACTGGGCGGTAATTTATGAAAGCCAGGGATATCAATCGTGTTCGGATCGTGCCCTGGTGCTCCATTCCCTCGATATTCCTTATGAGATAGTTCGCGGCCTCGACCGTGTTGCGCTCGCGGTCCCGGGGCCGTTCGCGGAACGGGCGAAGTTCGAGCTGTGGCAATACGATCAGGAGAACCGCAGGCGGAGCCCCGTGTCCGGGCCGCTGCCCGTCGAGTACCAGAATGGCGTCCCGGGCGCCCTCGCCTACGTCACCGTGGTGTGCCTGGTCGCCTGGCTGGCCGGGGAGAATGCGTTCAACCGGGACTGGCTGTCCGCCGGCCGCCTGGACGGCGAATTGATCCGTCAGGGGGAATGGTGGCGCACGATTACGGCGCTCACACTGCATTCGGGCATCCGCCACCTGCTCGGGAACATCGGGTTCGGCGTGCTGTTCGGGATACTTGCCGGTCGACTGGTCGGGTCCGGGGTCGCCTGGCTCGGCATCGTCGTTGCGGCGAGCGCGGGCAACGCACTGAACACGATGCTTCTGGACTCGGCGCACCGCTCGATCGGTGCGTCGACTGCCGTGTTCGCCGCGCTCGGCCTTCTCGCCGGTTTCGTCTGGCGCGGGAAACTGATGTCGCAGGAACGCTGGCCGTATCGGCTGGGACCGGTCGTCGGAGGGATCGCGCTGCTTGCGTTCACCGGTACCGGCGATGAAAACACCGATATCGGCGCACACCTCGCCGGTTTCGTCTGCGGATTCGTGACCGGTACCCTGCTGACACTCGCCGCAACAGGGCTCGCGAAGCGGCGCCTGCAACTCCTTTGCGCAGCAGCGGCGCTTGCCCTCGTGGTAACCGCGTGGCTCGCCGCCTTTGCCGCTGCGGGCAATTCGACGAGCCTGACCGGGATTTGACGCTGGTGTTGGAGGTAAATCGGAACATATATGGCGACACGAATCCTCTCCTGGTACACAATGGTGCCCATGCAGGCCGTAGTATGGTGCGGGGTGTATTCATGTTTCAGGCTGTCCGAACTGTCGTTTGCGCATCGGTCTTATCGGCCCTTGGGGCCTGCGTCGCGCATCCTGAACCTGTCGTGGATCTCAAGGGCGTGGATCCGGCGGTTTATGAGGCGGACCGGCTGGAGTGCCAGGCTTACGCCGAGCAGGTGAGTATGGCGAAGGGCTCTGCAAAGGGCGCGGCGACCGGTGCGGTAGTCGGCGCGGCGACGGGCGCAATCAGCGGCGGCGTCGCGCAGGGCGCGGGCTACGGTGGCCTATACGGCGGCGCGCAAACCGGCATGAACGCGGAACGCGAGAAGCAGCGGGTATTCACGCGCTGCCTTCGCGGACGCGGCTACCGGGTGCTGAACTACTAGGGAATCCTCTGCACAGTTGCGCAGAGCTCGGGGCCAGGTCCCCGCGTTCGTGCTTTTATTCCTGTACGCATATACAGTATGCTGTGTAGCAATGTACCGGCAGGAATCCTGAAAATGATCATCCATAAGGGGCGCGGCGCCCTTTCGCGCACGGCCGGGCGCTTCGACCGGCGCTCCGTCGAGTCCACAGACGAGGAGCCGTCGGACGACGTGGCGCCGGAGACGGTCCTGACGGCAATGCCGGCACGGCGCATCATAAGCAGCAACGACTCGCCGGACGTTCCGTTCGAACGCTCGATAAATCCGTACATGGGCTGCGAGCACGGCTGCATCTACTGCTACGCGAGACCGAGCCACAGTTATCTCGACCTGTCCCCCGGCCTGGATTTCGAGACCAGGATCTTTTACAAGCCGAACGCGGTGAGTGCTTTGCTGACCGAGTGGCGGAAACCCGGCTATGAATGCAAGCCGATTACCATTGGCGCAAACACCGACCCTTATCAGCCGGCGGAAAAAAAACTGGGTCTCACGCGGCAGCTGCTCCAGGTGTTTCTCGAGCACCGGCACCCCGTCAGCCTGATCAGCAAGGGTGGGCTCATGCACCGCGACCTGGACCTGCTGACCGAACTGGCGTCATTGAACCTGTGTTCGGTCGCGATCAGCGTACCCACCGCGGACAACGCGTTGAAGCGCCGGCTGGAGCCGCGCGTACCCTCGGCGGACGTCCGTTTCAGGCTCATCCGGGCGCTCTCCTCGAACGGCATACCCTCGAGCCTTCTGATGGCGCCGATCATACCGGCGGTCAACGACCGTGAAATAGAGGATATCGTCGCCCGCGCGGCTGCCAGTGGCGCGCGCCGCGCTTCTTATGTGTTGCTGCGCCTGCCCTTCGAACTGAAGCAGATCTTTACCGAATGGCTCGACGGCCATATGCCCGAGCGGGCCGGGCACGTGATGAGCCTCATCCGGCAGGCCAGCGGCGGCAAGGATTACGACAACCGCTTCGGCATCCGCCAGTCCGGCCGCGGCCCATATGCTGATATGATCGCTCAACGCTTCAAGGTCGCCTGCCGGAAGTCCGGAATTCCTCATGGACGCAGGCAGGACGACCTCGATTGCGGGAGTTTCAGGCGGCCCGGACAGCGCCAGATGGCGCTCAGCTTCACGAACTGATTTTTCAGACCGTCCGCGCGGTACAGATGGCGACCAGAGTCACGAACTAATTTTTCGGGCGACAGTCATACCCGATCATGCATGGCTGATGCATCAAGAACCATGAAGGCGACGACCCTCAAGAGACCTGTCAGGCTGGCGGCAACGGCATTCATCATCGCGGCCGGCGGCGCAGCGTACGCCCAGGAAACGGCTGAGGACACGGCCCGGGAAACGGTCGAGCAACCGACCAGTACCGAGGCGCCAGAGCTCCGGCAAGAAGAGTTTCAGGAACCGGGACTCGACCGGCATTACGACGACCGGCATTACGAAGTGGGCCCCGATGACGAGGATTATCCGGACGGCGTCGCGCCGTTCGACGAAGCTCCGGAGTCGTCGACGTCGGCGCCGGAGCTGCCTGAGGCACGAGAGTCCCCCGAAGAGCGCCTGCAGCGATACTTCATGCTGTACAAGGAGGCGCTCGAGAATAAAGCCTACACCGAAGCCGACACACTCGCGAAACAGGTGGTGGAGCTGTCCATCCAGGTGTTCGGCATCAATAGCCTGGATTCAGCCCGCGCACTGACGAATCTCGGCATCGCGCAACACCAGAACGAAGACTATGACTCGGCCATTCTGAATTACTCCGCCGCGATAGACATCATCGAGCGGGTCGAAGACCGCCTCAACTCCAACCTGATCAACCCGCTCAAAGGACTCGGCGCAGCCCAGCTCGCATCCGGCCAGCCCGATAAGGCGATTGACAGTTTTCAGCGTGCTGTGCACGTCAGTCATGTGAACGAAGGCCCGCACAACCTGATGCAGGTGGACGTACTGGAGTCGCTCGCCGAGACGTATCTCTCCGTCGGCGAGTTCGACGAAGTAAAGGACATCCAGGGCCACATTTTCAGCCTCCAGGCGCGGGACGTCGAACTCAACAGCCTCGAGGCAATCCCTGCACTCGAAAGACAGGCGCGATGGCAACATCGGCTGCAGCAATTCGAACAGGAACGCTACACCTGGCGAAAGATCATAGACATCGTCGAAGACAGGCGCGGAAAGGATGACCTGAGCCTGATTGCCCCGCTAACCGAACTTGGCAAATCGTATCTGTTTGTCGGGCAGCCGAGCATGTCCTTCCACCAGCCTACCTCGATCAGTTCCGGTGAAATCTATCTGAAGCGGGCCTTGCGGATTGCGGAAAGCAATCCCGAGGCGACCTGGAAGACCAGGGAAGGAGCGATGCTTGCGCTGGGCGATTTCTATATTCTTTCCGCCAAGCCGAGCCGGGCCAGGAAGATCTACTCGGAAACCTGGGATCTGCTCTCGGGCGACGAAGAAAGACTGAAAAACCGTCACGACCATCTCGAAACGCTGGTAGTGCTGCAGGACGTGAAGCCGCCGAAGTACGTCGGCATCGATGGCCAGGTGCGCAGCGACCTGCCGGGTGACAACTACCGGACCGGTACGATCGTATACGATTACTCCGTGTCGTCACGGGGACTCACTACCGACATCGATATGGTCGAGGCCGAACCCGCCGGATTCGAAGACATGGAGCGGGCGGTACTGAACAATCTCCGCGCCATGGTCCACCGCCCGCGGCTCGTCGACGGAGACGCAGTTCAGACCGACGACCTGACCTTTACCCATAAGTTCTTTTACAGGGAATCGGACTTGCCGACGGTGCAACAGGACGGCGACCTGGCAGCAACCAACTGACGCCCTTCAGGCGCCGGTCCAGCTCGATGCGCTGCGAAGTCGATGCCGGCCTTGCGGGGCTGCTGAGCCTTGCTCTCGCGGTTCTCGTGGTCGTACCGATCCTCGCGGTCGCGAAGGATTCCCGCTTACGATGCTCCGGCGACTGGATGTGCATAAACGCCGTCACAGGATCGGATCAGGTCGAGTTGCACGCCGCCAATCTCCGCGACGTGCCGATTACATTTACGATGAGGGTCCGTACGCGCGACATGCACGCAGACCGCCCGGCGACGGTGACCGAAACGCTTCCACCCAGGCAGTCGCGCCTGGTGATAGTCCTGCGTCCCGCACGGCCGGACCGGTTCGGCGATTACCGCATTGCCTACGACTGGACAGTGGGCAGCAAGGATGCCGTACACGACGAAAGCCAAGTCTACAGGCTGCCCTACGCCGCCGGAAAAAGCTACCGGGTCCTGCAGGGTTACGGTTCCCGCTTCAGCCATACCGGGCTCGAGCAGTTTGCGGTCGACTTCCGAATGCCCGAGGGCACCCCGGTGCACGCCGCGCGCGAAGGCCTGGTGGCTCGCACCGAAGCGTCTCACGATATCGGTTGCTGGGAAGACGGCTGCGGCAGATACGCGAACTTCATCGTCATCCTGCACGACGACGGCACTACCGGCGAGTATTATCATCTGCAGCAGAATGGCGTGCTCGTGGAACCGGGCGAGCGCATCGAGGCAGGGCAGCAGATCGGCCTGTCGGGCAACACCGGCCATACCACGGTGCCGCATCTCCATTTTGCCGTGTACCGCGCGGCCGAGTGGGGGATGACCCAGTCGATTCCGGTACGCTTCGCCAGCGCGGACGGCATCGTCGAGAGGCCGCGCCGCGGCGGACGTTATCAGGCCATCTGAGCGACTTATCAGCAGGAACAAGGCACATGGCCGCACAAAAAAAGGGACTCCCGCTCCCCGATGCTGTTGAAGCGGCCTGGCAACACCGGCCGCGGGCATGACGAACGGACCGCCGTGAACGGTACTATTCGTGATTCCATTCCCCATACAACGATAACAACAGGACGACATGACCAGCAAAAAAAAGCGAGCCCGCAAACCCGCAAGGCCGGGACGTAAGGAAGCAGAAGACGCCGTCAGGACATTGTTGCTGTGGGCAGGCGAAGACCCGTTGCGGGAAGGGCTGGCGGATACCCCGCGGCGGGTTGCAAAAGCCTACGAAGACTGGTTCAGCGGCTACGGTCTCGACCCGATCACGTTCCTCGAGCGCACCTTCGAAGAGGTAGAAGGCTACGACGAGATGATCGTGCTGCGCGATATCACCTTCGAGTCGCACTGTGAGCATCACATGGCGCCGATCATCGGCAAGGCGCATGTCGGGTACCTGCCGAACAACAAGATCGTCGGCATCAGCAAGCTTGCTCGTGTCGTCGACACCTTTGCGCGGCGCTTTCAGGTCCAGGAAAAGCTGACGGCGCAGATTGCGCAATGTATCGAAAGCGTGCTCAAGCCAAAGGGGGTCGGCGTGGTGATCGATGCGGTTCACCAATGCATGACAACGCGCGGCATCCATAAGGCAGGTGTGTCGATGGTGACAAGCCAGATGCTCGGCGCATTTCGCAATGATGCGCGGACTCGCGCGGAGTTTCTCGGAGTAATCGGCAAAGGGTCCTGAAAGAAGTCCGGTCGCTGTTGCCGGTGATCCTGCCACGTAGGAGCCCGCCATTGCGGGTGACTTGTGACTTCGCCGATCGGCACGGTGGTCGCCCGCAGTGGCGGGCTCCTGCAGTTAGTCGGTGAGGCCGAGTTCGGCCAAGCCCTGGGAAAACTCGATGTCGACAGGGATGTCCGCCCTCGTCAGCCGGTCCAGGTCGCTCTGCAGGCCAGCGCCGATGAGTCCCTTCTCGTCCATCAGTGCCGCGGTCCCGGCGTAGTCGCCGGTCCCCTGCAGTGTCAGAAGCAGTTCGGACAACGCCGTAATCGCCTCACCCATGCGGTCGAAGTCGACGCTGTAGGCTCCTGCTTCCGGATCCCTCACGAACGCACCGCGTTCGGCAAAAAAATTGAAGCGGACCATGTTTGCCTTCCCGTGCGCGCTGGTCGCGCCGAAGCGGATCGATCGGAATATTCCGGCCATGAATGTGACGTAGTTGTCGCGCAAATCGACCTCGCCGAGTTCGCCGGCCTCGTGCAACCTGGTGATCATGTAAAGGCCTAGAACATCCGCCTTGCCTTCCTCCATGCTTGACGCCAGATCACGCAACGCTTCGCGCACGGTACCTTTCCCATTGACCGTGTTCTTGATGCCGAGACCGTGGGCAACTTCATGGAACATCGTGTTTGCAAAAAACGCGTCGAACGATACGTGCCGGCGCTGCGATTTGTCGATAAGAACATCCGAAACAGGTTCCAGGATCTTTTCGAACTTCGCCTGCATCGCGTTCTTCAGTTGCAGTCGCCGCGTCCCTTTCTGTAACTGAACCTGCTCATCGTTCGGCAGGTTGATGGCGATGGTTTTCGAGCCGGCATTGCTGTGTCCGGCGTAATAGAGGACGTCATACGCATTGACATCGGAGTCGAGGCCCGGCGTCTCGGCCTTGAGCTCGTCCGGTACCGGCAGACCTTCCTGCAGCTCGGGCAGGAAGGTCGCAAACTTCGCCAGCCGCCCGCTCCACTCCTGGTCCTTAAGGAGGACGTAGGATTCGTAGGCAGCCTTGTAGCCGAACAGCCTGTCCTCGTACGTCTCGATGGCGCCGATGACCAGTTCTATCGAATTGGTCTTGACATCCATCCATGCAAGGTCGCTCGGCTGATAGTCATCCGTGACCAGCGCGTCTGCACGCAGCCTCAGGTAGTTCGCGAAACCTTCATGTTCGGAAAGGTCAGCCGCATCGCGCAGCAGAGCAGCAGCACGGCCGAGTTCCGCGGCATAGGCAACGTGATACGGGAGCACGGCAAGCGCGCCGGCCTCTGCACGGCGGATGAGGGAGTAAAGTCCGCGTTTCCCCTCCAGGGGAGCCTCCTCGAATTCTTCCGCTGTCATGTCGGGAGGATAAAAGTTCGCGCCGAGAGGCTTGTCGCCGAAACCGTCCATGAAAGGCCTGTCTTCAGCGAGGCGGTCCCATGGCCCGTAATTCAGTTCTGCAAAGCGGCGCGTCTCCGCGACGCCGATCGTCGCCAGCCAGTCCGCATAGTCGTCGCGAAAACCCTGCCTCCAGAAGAGATCGTCCATGACGTCGGACGCCTCGATCAAGAGTACGAGCATTTGGCGCTGCTGGTCGTTCAGTGCGGACAGATCCGCGGTCAAAGGGACGTTTGCGTAGATGTCCGGCCGCGGCGCGACAGATGCGGCTTGCACTGCCCGGGTTGGCTGTGCCTCCGGGACGCGTGAATCGCCGTCCGGGGCCCCGCACGCTGCGACCGATGTGATCAGGAAAATCCCGACCAGTCGGCCGAAGGCATATGTCGGCGTGAAAATACGCGCAAAAGTACCTGCAAATGACGTCATTCTGGCTCCCCGCCTGCGTTGCCTTTCGCCTGATTATTACACAACGCGAAAACGTAACGCGTTGCGGCGAAAGCGATGTTGGCTCGCGATGGCGGCTCCTACAAGTCCACCACTCGAACATCGTCCGGCGAAAGATCCGAACCTAGAAACGTGCCGCCAACTCTCGCGAAGCGTCGCGCCCCGTCGGTGGCGAGCAACGTAAGGCTACCGGCATCCGATCCTTCCCGGAGCAGGCCGGCAGAACGCAACAATTCCTTTACCGCGGCCGCCGTGGTACGTGCCGAATCGACGATCAACATTTCATTCCCGGCGACCACTCGAATCGCATCTCGCAGGATCGGAAAGTGTGTACAGCCGAGGATGATGGTTTCAGCCCGCAGTGACTCGTCGCCGGAGAGGAAGGGTTGCAGGTACTGGCGCACGATGGCTTCGGCGATGACGCCCGTGGTCCAGCCCTCTTCCGCGAGCGCAACCAGCATCTCGCAAGGCAACTCTTCCACGCTGGCTGACCTGTCGAGCGCCCTGATCGCATTTCCGTATGCGTGCAAGCTGACGGTCGCTTCCGTCGCCAGCACGAGATGCCGTCCGGTGCGACATGCCGCGACCGCCGCACTTGCCCCCGGTTGGACGACCCCCATTACCGGAAGCGGTTGCAATTCCTGTTGCAACTCCTCGAGCGCCACGGCGGAAGCGGTGTTGCACGCGATTACCAACAACTTTATATCCCGTTGTTGCAAGTGCCTTGCGGCTTGCCGCGCGTAGCGCAGGATCGATCTGGCGCTTTTGGTACCATAGGGCAACCTGGCCGTATCGCCCAGGTATACGAAGTTCTCGAACGGCAACCGCTCGCGAAGGGCCTTCAGAACCGTCAGGCCGCCGACGCCGGAGTCGAAGATACCGATGGGCCTTGTATTTGTCAGGTTGCCAATCATGAGAACTTACTGCCTCCCTTTTGCTGCCCGCATTGTGCCCATAAATTGAGCCTGGCAAGAAAAATTCTGTACGGCGCGGGCGCTCTCGCGCTGGCTGTGGTCGTCATCGGTGTATTTCTTCCGTCGACCGTCCATGTTGTGAGGGAAACGGTTATCGACGCGCCCGCAGCAACCGTGTTTGCGCTGGTCAACGACGTGCGGCGGATGCAGGAATGGTCACCCTGGATGCGTCCGTCGGCAGGCGGTGAGTCTTCGTTCAGTGGACCGCGCCGCGGCGACGGCGCATCTGTTCGCTTCACGGCGCCGACAGGAGAATCGGGCCGGCAGACCGTGATCACAAGCGATCCTTTCCGTAGCGTCGTCATGAAGATCGAACTCGAAGGAAGTCCGGCCTTTCGCTCGGCGTTCATGCTCGACGCCTTGCAGGGACGTACGAAGGTCATCTGGACCTGCGACACCGATCTCGGTCTCGATTTGCTCGCGCGTTACCTGAGGCCCGGATTCAGAACCCGCATCGGAGGCGATTACGAGAACGGTCTCGCCGATCTCAAATCCCTGGCCGAAAGCCTGCCCCGTGCAGACTTCAGCGACCTCGAGATCGAGCACATGATTGTCGAACCGCAGACGATCGCTTACGCCACGACGAACAGCATGCCGAACGCCCTGGCCGTTTCGGAAGCGATGGGCGCCGCACTTTTCGACGTGTTGCGGTTCATTGACCGCCACGGCCTGCGCGAAGCCGGCGCGCCGCTGTCGATCAGCCGGACCTTCAGCGGATCCAGACTCGTCTTCGACGCAGGTGTGCCGGTACAGGGAATGGTCGAAAGCACGGTTGCATCCGGCGAGGGTGTACGATTGGGCCAGAGTTACGGCGGCCCGGTAGTCAGGGTAGCCCACACGGGGCCATACGGCAGCCTTGCCGAAACTCACGAGAAGATCGCAGCGTACCTTGCGGCCTACGGCATCGAGCGAAACGGCGACGCCTGGGAGTCCTACGAAAGCGACCCGGCACGAACGCCCGAGTCCGACCTCCTGACTTACGTTTATTATCCGGTGAGAGAGGCGCCGTAGGAGCCCGACCGCCATGGATGGCGGTCGGGCTCCTACGGGCACATCCGCGTGTCAGCCGGATTTCACCAGAAACGGCGGCACGCCCGACCGTTCGTCGGCCTGCAAAGGGAGGCGCTTCTGGCCGCTGTCGCTGTGGCGTATGACTTCGGCCAGTAGCTGGACCATCAGCCGTGCACATTGGTCGGCGTCGTTCGCCGACATCTTGCGCACGGTAGCACGAATCGCGCCTTCGCCATTCAGGGGTGAGACGCTCTGCAGCATCGCCCGGAGATCGGCGTACGGCTGCCGGGCGGCCACCGGCAGGTCGTCGCATTCGATTCCCTGCAGATTGTCCTCGTATGCCTGGATAAGGCGTTGTTTTATATGGCCACTGCTGGCCATGACCGTGACGGCGGCTAAAAATCTGTCGACATGATTAGACATTTCCACTCCAGCGTTATTCTTCTGCATAGTCGCTGCCATCAAGCACCGCGACTCACTACGCTTTTAGAATCAACTACCTCCTGTAGTTCCACGGCTCCGATGCCGCGTCCGAATCCTTGAGAGTCTTCTTGGCCTATCAAGTACCTGCGTCGGATTCTTATATCAATGTATGGAAACTACTGCAAGGGCCTTCGTCAGGGTACCGCGAAGTGCACTTTCGAGCCGAAATCGGGGCCCGCCACGGAGGTCAACAAAGCCCTCGCGGCAGCAGCTTCGCACCGGATATCGCCAGCCCGGCTCAGCCTGCCTTCGAGATTTCGATCGTCCACTCGTGCTCATCGAGAGTGCGTTGATCGCGTACCAGCGGGTCCTTCTGTCCGACCACCCAGTCGACCGTCAGCGTTTCAGCCATCAGGTAGTCGCGAAAGCGCTCGAGTGCTTCGCCCACCGCATACGAACCGCTCACGCCGAGCACGATCCGGTCACTGACGTCGAGTCCTGCCAGTTTGCGAGCGTCCTGCACGGTGCGAATGAGTTCGCGGGCGATGCCCTCGCGGAGCAGATCTTCGTCCAGCGTCGTGTCGAACGCGGTCAGGTAGCCGCTGTCTTCCGCGCAGGCATAGCCGGCCGCGGAGCTGGTCTCTATGAGAATGTCCTCCGGGCTTAACACAATCTCTGTGTCGTCGACTGCCAAGCGAAAGGTTTCGCCTCTCGCAACGGCACCCGCGATTTCGCTTCCATCCGCATTCTGCAGCGCCGTGATGATTGCCGGGATCATTCTTCCGTACTGCCGGCCCATTCGCGGCAGGTTCGGCTTGATGCGATAACTGACCAGCCCGGCATCGCGTGCGATGAACTCGATGACCTTAACGTTCAGTTCCTCGAGAATCTGGTCCTTGTGTTCCTCGAGCGCCCTCGCGGCAGCGTCGTCCGGCGCGCGAACCAGAAGACGCGACAACGGTTGCCGCGTGCGAAGCCCCGAAAGTCCACGCGCCGCACGCGCCAGTCCGACGACTTTCTGCACGACTCCGATCTCCTGCAACAGGGGTTCATTGTCGCGGGCCGGATTCGCCTCTGGCCATTTCGTCATGTGCACGCTGGGCGGTGCGTCAGACCGGATGCCTCTCACCAGGTTCTGATACACGTGCTCGGCGAGAAACGGCA
>Ga0299913_10000163_pt1 | contig 35077 bp, 32 predicted proteins | sample RVTome_9_FD_201360 | JGI IMG/M metagenome (GOLD analysis project Ga0299913, IMG submission 201360) | Soil microbial communities from uranium-contaminated site in the Upper Colorado River Basin, Wyoming, United States - RVT155D38 (version 2) ... | reverse complement strand
TCATCGTCGGCCGCACGCGGTTCCCCACGCGCGAGCTCGTGCAGATCCTGCCCATTCCGATCCCGCGTCCCAGCGAACAGCCCGCCGTGTGCGAGCAGGACGGGGTCGCGGTTACCGGGTAGCAGCCCCCAGCTCTTCGAAGAGCCGCGCGTACGCGGTCGCTATCGCTTCCGGCGACGCGGCCCCCTCGACGAAACTGCGGCCCGTGCGTCCCATCGCCTCTGCTTCACCGGGATCGTCCAGCAGCCGGCGGATCGCCTTCGTGAATGCCTCCGCGTCCTCCGGCGGGACCGCGAGACCGGCACCCGCCGAGGTCACCATGTCGGCAACCGCGCTGTGGTCGTCGACGCTGGCGATGACGGGTCTTCCCGCGGCGAAGATCGAATAGATCTTTGACGGGACGCTGGCGCGCGCCAGACCTCGCTTCAGCGCGACGACCTGGATGTCTGCCGCCGAGAGCACCTCGGGCAGCCGCTCCGATGGTTGCATGTCTACGAACACGACGTTGTCGAGGTCTCGTGCCCTGCGCTCGAGCTCGGGCCGCCGCGCACCGCTTCCGTTGATCACGAACACGAGCTCCGATTCGTACGACAGCGCGCCGGCGGCTTCGAGCATCAGCTCCAACGGTTGCGAGAGACCCACGTTGCCTGCGTACATCACGACCCTCTTCCCGGACAGCCCAAACTCTCGCCGGTAGGTGTTCTCCTTGTCGGCCGGAGCGATCAGATCGGTGTCTACGAAGTTGGGGATAACGCGAACCTTCCCCTCCTCGGCGAGCTTCGTCACGACGTTCGCCCGCATCTCCTCGGAGAGGACCGTCACCGCGTCGGCGCGGGCGTAGGCGTAGCGCTCGAGTCGCCGGGCCGCGGCGATCAGGGCGGGGTTCTTCAGATAGCCGAGCTCGATGACGACATCGGGGAAGACGTCCTGGATGTTGAACACGAACGGTGCACGCCGGGCCCGGGCCACCCGCGCGCCGGCGAGACCCAGCGGCAGCGGTGGCGACACCGCAAGCACCCCGTCCAGTGGGCCTCCCCGAGCCGCCACGATCGCGGCAGTGGTCGTGAACGCCCCGAACGCGGCCCCCCGGAGCAGCAGTGCGCGCTTGTCCTTCGCGGGGAAGGGATGGATCCGGGTGATCGATCCCCACGGCGTGTCTTCCCGGCGTATGAGTCGCCCCTCGTAACCGGATTCGATGCGGTGCTCGCGGTACCAGGGCAGCGCGGTGTAGACCTCGATGCGGTGGCCCTGGTGGGCGAGCTCGTCGACGATGCGCGTGACCACGGCTCCCGTCGGTGCGACGTCGGGCGCGAAGTGAGGCGTGAGGACCGCGAGCTTCACAGGGTCGTTCCCAGCCCATGGCGGTAGGCGTCCTCGAGTGCATCGGCGCTGCGAGCCCACGTGTACTCGCGCACGCGTTCGGCCCCCGCTTTGACCAGACGACTCCGGACCTCCTCGTTCTCCAGTACCTCGGACATCGCCGCGAACCACTGATCCGGGTTGTCCGGGGAAACGAGGATCCCCGCGTCCTGCACGACCTCTGGGATCGCGGTCGCATCCGCAGCGATCACCGGGCATCCCCGCGCCATGGCCTCGAGCACGGGCGCACCGAATCCCTCGAAACGGGACGGGAAGGTGAGCGCGGCCGCACCGCGGTAAAGGGCTTCGAGCTCCGCCGCCGGGACGAAGCCGAGGCTGCGGATGCGGTCCTTGATCCCCAGCTTGCGGACCTCTTCGGCGAGCGGGGCCTCGATCGACTTGGCCGTGCCCCACTGCATCGATCCTTTCGCGCCGGTCAGCACGAGCGTCGTCTCGGGATGGACGTCCAGCAAGCGTCCGAACGCTTCGACGAGCACGAGGTGGTTCTTGTGGGGATAGAGCGCCGCGGGATAGAGGAAGTACGGCCCCGGGATGTCGTAGCGGTCGCGGACATCGGGTGCGCTCTCCGAGTCTTCCTTCGGCGATATCCCGTGCGGCACGACGCGCACGAGGCTCGGATCGATGTTGAGTCGCTCGATCACGGTGCGGCGCGAGTACTCGCTGGGAGTGACGATCAAACGGGCGGCTTCGGCCGAGCGCGGCATGACGATGCGCAGATAGGCGAGCTTCGAGCGCGTGAAGTACTCGGGGTAGTAGAGGTACTGCAGGTCGTGGATCGTAAGGACCGGACGTGCCGGACGGATCAAGGGGACGACACCCCCGGCATGGTGGACGAGGTCGATGCCCATCCGCCGACACTGCAACGCCATCCAGCCTGCTTCCCCGGCGAGCACCCGAGCCGGTTTGAGCTGACCCCGTAGCGGCGCGTACACCGTTCGGAACGTCCGGGCCAGCTCGGGATGGGCGGCGGCGAACTGGGGGAGCGCGAACACCGTGTAGTCGATCTCGGAGGTCCTTTCGGCGAGACCATGCAGCAACCGAGCCGTGTAGGTCTCGGATCCACCGACGACGCCGGGGACCATCCACAAGAGGTTGATCGCGACGCGATTCATCCTGCGTGTTCCACGGCTCGGCGATAGGCCTGCATGGTGAGCTCGGCCGTCCGTTCCCACGTGAACGTTGCCGCGCGCGAACGCCCGGCGGTACGGAGCCGTGCCGCGAGGTCACGGTCGTCGAGCACCTGGTGCAGCGCCTCGGCGAGCGAGTCCACATCGACGGGATCGACCAGCAGCGCAGCGTCGCCGGCGACCTCTTCTGTTGAGGTGCCGCGTGATGTGATCACGGGAGCTCCTTGGGCCATAGCTTCCAGGACGGGCAACCCGAAGCCTTCCTTCAGGCTCGGGTAGCAGAACGCGTCTGTAGCCGCGTATAGCGCCGCAAGCGTAGCCGCGTCCACGAAACCGATGGTCTTGATGCGCTCGTCGGCTGCGATCCGGTCGCCGATGTCTTCCTTCCATCCAACCGGCCCGGCGAGCACGAGATCGACATCGCCCTTCACACGCGCGAACGCGTCGAGCAGCCGCGGGAGGTTCTTGCGTGGTTCGATCGTCCCCGTCCACAGCACGAACGGTTTCTGCAAGCCAAAGCGGTCGAGCACTTCGGGGCGACTCGTGGTCGTGGGCACCGTCACACCCCACGGAACGACGACGATGCGGGCATCATCGAAATCGTGTGCGATGCAGTCGTACCTCGTTGCTTCTGACGGGACCGTGATCACATCAGCATCCCGGCGTGCAAGCTCCAGACCCCGGGTGAAAAGGCGCATACCTCGAGTGGTGAAGTCCTGGGGTCTGTCGATGAACGCAAGATCGTGGATCGTGACGACGAGAGGGGCGGAGCGCGGTGGGATCGCAAGCGTCGTCGCATGCACCACGTGGACGTGGCCGGTGGCGCGCTGCACGCGCGGTACTCGCAGGCGATGCCAGCTTTCGTACAGGGCTAGCCGTGGCAGCCACATGTGCCGGATATCGGCGTTCGTCCGGAACGCGGGATTAGGTGGCCTGGCATGCCACGCAGAAACTCCGACCACGGCAACGTCGCCGCGCGCCGCGAGTCCATCGAGCAAGCCGAGGGTCGCGGTCGCGGTCCCGCCCGGCACGCGATGCCATAGCTGCTCGATCGTGAGCGCAGTCCTGATCATCGAGGGATCATCGCCGACGCCTGCCGCGGGAGATCTTCATCGGCGTCTAGCATGCCCTCATGAGCCATTGGGCCGACAAGCGCGTGGTCGTCACCGGGGGTAAGGGGTTCCTTGGCTCCGCCGTGACGAAGCGCCTGGAATCGGCAGGCGCCAAAGAGGTCATCTCGCTCGGCACCGACGACTACGACCTGATGCGGCAGGTCGACGTGGAGCAGATGTTCGAGGACCACCGGCCGGACGTCCTCTTCAACCTCGCCGCACGTGTGGGCGGCATCGGAGCGAACATGGAGCGACCCGCGGACCTGTATCTCAGCAACCTGCTTATAGGTACCTATGTCCTCGAAGAAGCACGGAAGCGCGGGACGCCGAAGACCGTTCTCGTTGGAACGATCTGCGCCTACCCGAAGTTCACCCCGGTCCCCTTCAAGGAGGAATCGTTGTGGGACGGATACCCGGAGGAGACCAACGCGCCGTACGGGATCGCCAAGAAAGCATTGCTCGTGCATTCGCAAGCCAACCGCGCGCAGTACGGACAGAGCTCGATCTACCTGTTACCCGTCAACCTCTACGGACCGGGTGACAAGTTCAACCCTGCGGTGTCGCACGTGATCCCCGCACTGATAAAGAAGTGCATCGAGGCCAAGGAGCGGGGCGACGAAGAGATCGTCGTGTGGGGCACGGGTAAGGCGACTCGCGAGTTCCTCTACGTCGACGACGCCGCCGAAGGCCTCGTCCTGGCCGCCGAGCGTTACGACGGGGCCGAACCCGTGAACCTCGGTTCGGGTGAGGAGATCTCGATCGCGGAGCTGACCAAGCTCATCGTCGAGCAGACCGGTTTCTCGGGTGCGATCACCTGGGACACCTCCAAGCCCGACGGGCAGCCCCGCCGCAAGCTCGACACGTCGCGGGCGAAGCAAGCATTCGGTTTCACCGCGTCCACCCCTTTGCGGGAAGGACTCGCGACGACCGTCGGTTGGTACTTAGGGAACCGGGAACAAGCCGAACGAGCAACCGCCTAGCCCCGATATCCGTTCGTAGAGTAGGGGACATGCGAGGGTTGTTGCAGGAGATACGTATAGGCGAAATGTCCCGATTCCCATAATCCTTATGACGATGCGACTGAGATCCACCTTGTTCGTGGCGGTGCTGCTGGGCGCGCTCGTCGTGCCCGGAGTAGCGCGCGCGGCGAAAACCGTGACGATCACCGGTGGCGGCTGGGGCCACGGGATCGGCATGTCGCAATACGGCGCGTACGGGCGGGCGCAGAACGGCCGCAGCGCCCCCGAGATCCTGAAGCATTACTACCGCGACGTCGCCGTGAGCGAGAAGAGGATGCGGAAGGTGCGCGTCGGGCTCCTGCAGGGCAAGGAGTCGATCTCTCTCACGAACTCTTCCTTCAACGGCGGGTCGGGCAAAGTGGTCTGGAGGCTCGGCGGGAACCGGCTGGCGCGAGGTCCCGCGGGCACGCAGTGGAAGGTCGAGGGCTCGGCCGTCGGCGGCTTCAAGCTGTTCAAGAACGGCAAGCAGGTGCGCCGCGACGGCACCGGTGTGTTCGGAAGCCCCGACGCGAAGCTCAACCTCGTCTTCGAGAAGTTCGGAACGTCACTCGACGTAACCGGCAAGAGTTACGACTACGTTCACGGGCGCATGCAGTTCGGCTCCTACGCGACGAAGGGCTGTTCGCAGGGTTTCTGCCTGCGTCTCGTCGTGGCACTTCCGATGCAGAAGTACCTGTTCGGGCTCGCCGAGGTGCCGTCGTCCTGGCCTGCTGCGGTACTGCGCTCGCAAGCGATCGCGGGGCGGACCTACGCCTACGAGAAGTGGACGCGCTCGGGATCGCACCGCTATCCGTGTGACTGCACGGTCTACGACTCGGTCATAGACCAGGCCTATGCCGGCGACGGCAAGCGAAGCGGCTCTGGGGAGTACTGGGACGAGTGGAAGGCCGCGGTACGCGACACCAACCGGGTGGTCGTCACCCATGACGGGTCTCCGATCCAGGCGTTGTACTCGTCTTCGTCGGGCGGACACACAGAGCACAACGAGCACGTGTGGGGCGGCACGCCGCTGCCGTATCTCCGTGGCGTGAAGGACGCGCCCGACGCCACCAGCTCCAACCCCAACCACTCCTGGGACCCGACCGTCATGTCGTTCGCGGAGTTCTCCAAGAAGGTTGAATCCAAGTACCCGGCGATCGGGAGCTTCCAGGACATCAAGGTCGTGAACCGGGGGGTCTCGGGGCGGGTCTCCGCGCTCAACGGAGGGGGCCTGAAGATCATCGGATCGGCCTCGACCGTGCAGACCAGCGGCTGGGATTTCCGCACGAAGTTCGGGTCTTCGATCCTCCTGGACACGCTCTTCTACATCGAGATCGACTACGAGGTGGGGGACAGGTTCAAGGAGGCTTATCGCGCGTTGGACGGCGCACCGGGCGAACCCAAGGGTTCGCCCTATGCAGTTCCGAGGGACACGAAGACGAGCCTCGGTCGCGCGCAGAACTTCGAGCGCGGGCGTATGACATGGCGCAAGGAAACGGATCGCGTCGTGTGGCAACGCGGCAAGGTGCTGAAGAAGTACGACCGCATCGGACGCGAGGCCTCTCGGCTGGGGATGCCGACGTCCGGGGTCTGGGGCAAGCGCGGTCGGTTCCGCGGGGCTTCCTACGTCAACGGCGTGATCTTCTATTCGAAGGAGACCGGCGCGCATCACATCCGAGGCGCTTTCTTCGAAGCGTTCAGGAGCGTCGGAGGCAGGAAGCGGATGGGCCTTCCTATGACCGATATTCGGTCGACCGAGAACAACGGCAACATCCAGCGGTTCACCAACGGGACGCTCTACCAACCGCCCGGCGGCAAAGCCGTGCATGCGTTGTGGGGCGATATCGACACGCGTTACCGCAAGATCGGTATGGGTACGTCGAAGTGCGGCTTCCCAACGGGCTCGATGGCCACGGACGGATCGGGTGCAGCAGCGCCGTTCCAGTTCGGTTCGATCACCTTCAGCGAGAAGGCGGGCGTCCGGGTCCACTGCGGCTAGGGACCTCCGCGGCCCCCATAGACTGCGCCGGATGGCACCACTCGAGGTACCTCACGATGCGGTCCCCGATGTCATCGAAGTCGCGGCGGGGCGCTCGTCCAAAGCAACCGCGGCGATCGTCGCGGTCCTTCTCCTCACCAGCGTCTCGTTCGCCGTGGCCGGCCAGCTCACGCTGAAACAGGCGATGGAGAAGGTCGGCCGGATCGGCACCGCTCAGGTCACGGCCCCCGTCGAGACGATCGCGCGGGTCGCCCGGGAGCCCTTGTTGTGGGCGGGGCTGACCCTGTTCGGGATCTCGGCGCTCTTCTGGCTGATCGTGCTGTCGCACGTGCCCCTTTCGGTGGCCTACCCGGTCGTCGGGTTGTCCTACGTGATCATCGTGGGTTTCTCCCGCTTCGTGCTGCACGAGCACGTGCCCGCGCTCAGATGGCTCGGCGTGGTCGTCGTAGCTCTCGGGATCGCGATCGTCGGGTTGTCGTTCCGATCAGGCAACGGCTGACGGTTCAGAGCTCATGAAGGTCCTCGTTACGGGAGCGGGGGGATTCGTCGGCGGCCACCTCGTTCCGGCCCTTGTGGAAGATGGTCACGACGTGGTGGGAACCTCGATCGACGGCAGCGACGGTTTCCGCGGTCTGGACGTTCGCGATCCCGCGCTCGTCGACCGCGTCGTCGCGGAGGTACGGCCCGAGCGCGTCTTCCACCTCGCCGGCCAATCCTCGGTGTCGCTGTCGTGGAAGGAGCCGGCGCTCACCTACGAGGTCAACGCGAACGGCACGCACTATCTGTTGGATGCGCTCCACCGCCACGTACCGGGATGCCGAGTACACGTCGCTGCGAGTAGCGACGAATACGGGAAGGTATCGCCGGAGGAATGCCCCATCGACGAGACCGCTCCGCTGCGCCCGGTCTCGCCCTACGCAGTGAGCCGCGTTGCAGGTGAATGGATCGCCCGCATGTTCCACGAGTCCTTCGGGCTCGCCGTCGTCGTCACGCGCGGGTTCATGCACATAGGACCGGGACAGCCCGCGTCGTTCGCAACTGCGGATTGGGCCCGGCAGATCGCGCGCGCCGAAGCAGGACTGTCGGAGCCCACCGTTCTGACCGGGAACCTCGAGATAAGCCGCGAGTTCGGAGACGTGCGGGACGTGGTGCGCGCTTACCGCGTGGTCCTGGACCTGGGCGAAGCAGGTGAGGCCTACAACGTAGCGACGGGTGAACCCCATCGGCTCGGGGAGGTGCTCGACATACTCGTGAACGCGGCGAAGGTCGACATCGAGGTGGGTGTCGATCCTGCGAAGCTGCGGCCCGTCGACTTCCCCGTGTTGTACGGCGACGCAGGGAAGCTCGAACGGCTGACCGGGTGGAAACCCGAGTACCGGCTGGAGGACACGCTGAGGGACGTGCTCGCCTACTGGCGCGAGCGGGTGAGGCAACTCGGCGAGGACGCATGACCAAGGCGCTGATCCTCGCCGGGGGCCTCGGGACCCGCCTCCGGCCCCTGACCTTCACGCGTCCCAAGCCGTTGCTCCCCATAGCGAATCGCCCCCACCTCGAGCACGTGCTCGACCTCTTGCGACGCCACGGCATCGACGAGGTCGTGCTCTTGACGTCGTACCTGGCAGAAGCCTTCCATGAGGTCCGGGCGCAAGCCGAGAGGCGCGGCATGCACGTCGGCGTGACGCACGAGCCCGATCCGCTGGGCACCGGCGGGGCATTGAAGAATGCCGAGGAGCTCCTAGGCGACGAGACGTTCCTAGCGTTCAACGGAGACGTCATAACGGACGTCGATCTCGGCGCGTTGTTGCGCTTCCACGCCGAGCACGGCGCTGAAGCAAGCATGATGCTGACTCCGGTCGAGGACCCGAGCAACTATGGGGTCGTGACGACCGACGACGAGGGCCGGGTGACGGACTTCGTCGAGAAACCCCCGCCGGACCAGGCCCCGACCAACCTCATCAATGCCGGGGTCTACGTCATCGAGCCGCGCATGATCGAGCGCATCCCGGCAGGTCGTCCGGTGTCCTCGGAGCACGAGATCTTCCCGTTGCTGGTGTCGGCCGGCAGCCTCTTTGCCACCGCACCGCGCGCCTACTGGAACGAGATCGGCGACCCGGCCAAGTACCTGCGCGCGAACCTCGATGCTCTGAGTGGGCTGTTTCCGTTGGCCGCTACGGAAGAGATGACCGAGACGCGGGTCCTCGCCGCTGACGGCGTGGTGGTCGCCGACGACGCCCAAGTATCCTCGTGCTGTCTCGGACGCGATGTTCGGATTGGTGACCGGGCGGTCGTACAGGATTCGGTTCTGCTCCCCGGCGTTCAGGTGGACCGGGACGCAGTCGTGGAGAGGTGCGTGCTCGGCGAGGGGGTCGTGGTCGGGCCGAACAGTGCCTTGGTGGGTGAGACGCTCGGCGACGGCGAGCGCGTAGGAGGGTGAAGCGATGAAGGTCCTGGTTACCGGAGCCGCAGGATTCATCGGGTCCCATCTCGTCGATCGCCTCCTGGGCGAGGGCGAAGACGTCCTCGGCTTCGACGATCTGTCTTCCGGGGAGATGGCGAACCTTCGCGCCGCACGGCAGAGCCGACTGGGCAAGTTCGCGTTCCAGCGAGGCGACATCACGTCCAACCTGCTGGCCGACGTGATCAAGCGCCACAAGCCCGAGGTGATCTTCCATCTCGCCGCTCAGGTGGACGTGCGTAAGTCCGTCAACGACCCGATCCACGACGCGATGGTCAACGTCATCGGGACCGTCAACTTGCTTCAGGCCGCGAGCGAGGCTGGTAGTCGCAAGGTCGTGTTCACGTCTTCGGGAGGTTGCATCTACGGGGAGCCCGACGAGTCGCGGTTACCCGTCACGGAAGACCAGGTCTACCTGCCGGAGGCGATGCCGGAGTCGCCCTACGGAGTGTCGAAGAAAGTCGTGCTCGACTACCTCCGCTACTACGCCGAGGTCAAGGACCTCGACTACACCGCGCTGGCTCTGGCCAACGTCTACGGCCCCCGCCAGGAGCCGGCCTCCGAGGTAGGGCTCGAAGGCCAGGTCGTCGCGATCTTCTGCCGCAAGATGTTGGGCCACCGTCCGGTCACGATCTACGGTGACGGCACCCAGACGCGCGACTTCGTCTTCGTCGACGACGTCGTGTCGGCTTTCATGGCAGCGCGCGACCGTGGCAGCCGCGAGCTCGTGAACGTCGGCAGCGGCCAGGAGCTATCGGTCAACGAGCTCTACGAGAAGCTCACCGAGCTGATCCCTACCCGGTTCGATCCCGTGAGCGCACCTGCGCGCCCGGGGGAGTTGCAGCGGATCTTCGTCGACCCGACCAAGGCCGGTTCGGTCCTGGGATGGTCGCCTACGACCGACCTACAAGAAGGCTTGAAGCAGACCGTCGCCTGGTTCCGCTCGACGAGCTAGAGCTCCTCAGCCGTCGAAGGGTTCGGTCAGCTTCTCCGGACCCGTGATTCCCTGGTAGTTGCGGCGGAACTCGTCCACGACCGCCTGGGAGACGAGATCGCATTCCTGCGACACGGTCCACGCGGTGAGGACGAAGTTCTTGTCGGTCTGTATGCCTGCGTAGGGCAGCGCCACCGTGGCGAACCGCTCCTGATCGGTGACATCTTCGATGTCGGCGATGATGTCCTGGGGGGCGTCGGGCGAGTACCAGATCACGATCTGTCCGTGCTCGAGGTTGTGAACGGGTCCCTCGGGGGGGATCTGTTCGTCGTAGAAGCCGGGGTCCACGGGCCCGTCGGGTTGCGCGTAGTGGGAGCCGGACGTCGGTGCCGGTTCTCCGTAGGGCTCGTGCGGCTCGCCTACGGCGATGTGATCGGCGCCCGCGCTCTCGTGCTCCTGGACCGCGCTGCACCGGGCCTGGCGTTCGGAGACACCGACCGCGGCGGTGGGTCCTTCCTCGGCGCGGCGTTGGGCCACGATCGCAGCTACTACTCCGACCGCGACCAGAACGGCGATCCCGCTGGTCACCAGCGACCGCCGCCGGGAGGCCTTGCGCATCTCGTCTCGTTTACGTTCCTCGGCGAGGCGCCTGCGCTGTTTCTCCTCGAGCTTCTTGCTCACGGGCGGGAGGCTAACAGGGGGCCGCCGGTCAGAGGATCAAACCAAGGGGGCCGAAACCATGGAGTTCCGTGACGTGCTGAAACGCAGACGGATGGTCCGCAATTACTCGAACGCTCCCGTCGACGAGGCCGCGCTCGGCCGCATGCTGGCGGCGGCGGAACGCGCACCCAGCGCCGGGTTCTCACAAGGCGCGCGCTTCATCGTCATCCGGGATGCGAACACTCGCCGAGCGATCGCCGAGCTTGCCGGGGAGGACGAGTACGTGGCTCAGGGTTTCGCGCCGTGGATGTCCGGGGCCCCCGTGCACGTCGCGGTCTGTGTGAGAGAGAACGACTATCACGAGCGCTATCGCGAGCCCGACAAGGTGCAGTCCGACGGAAGCGAGATCGACTGGCCGATCCCGTATTGGTGGGTCGACGCGGGGGCCGCGCTGATGCTTCTGCTGCTCGCGGCGATCGACGAGGGCCTGGCCGCCGGGTTATTCGGTTTCCATCGCCTCGACGGCTTGAAGGAGCTCCTCGGGATCCCCGACGACGTCGCCCCGATCGGGATAGTGACGATCGGGCACCCGGCCCCCGACAGACCCTCCTCGTCGTTACGGCGCGGGCGAAAGACCGACGTCGTGCATCGCGAACGGTGGGGTGGATGAGCTCCTAGCGGAACAGGTCGTCGGCCGGTGCTCGGGGGATCTCCGCGGCGGCACCCCGTCCCCGCGGGACGCGAGCACCTCTGATGACGGCCGCGGCGATGCCCTCGGTCTTGCCCATCACCAGCTCGGCCGCTCCGGCGAGCTCGTCGGCGGCGCAGATACGTGTCGCCGTCAGCTCCCGCCCGTAGGAGTCGTGCGAGCCGCGATGGTCCACGAACGGATCGATCCCGGCAACGCCGATCGCGACGTCGGTCTGACCTAGTCTCCACGCGCGCCCGAATGTGTCACTGACGATCACGCCCACGTCCACGCCGGCGAGGTGCTCGAAGCGCGACCGCAGGCGGCGGGCCGACGCATCGGGATCGACGGGTAAGAGGGCGAGTTGATCCTCGGGGACGTTCGATGCATCGACCCCGGCGTTCGCGCACACGAACCCATGGCGCGTCTCGGAGATCCGCATCCCACCGCTGCGCCGCAGGATCCTGACGCTCTCGGACGCGATCGCCGAGTCTCGTTCGGCCGCGGGGACGAGCCTGCCTTCGGCCTTCGAGACGATCTTCTGGGTGACGACGATCACGTCGCCGTCTGCCAGAGAGATGGGGGAGTGCGCCACGATCTCCTCTGCGATGTCGTGATCCACACCGATCTCCGGCAGGCCTGCGATCGGTACGACGCGCAGCTCAGACACCGAGCACGACTTTCGCCAGACGTTCCGACGCGGCCCCGTCCGACATGATCGTGTCGGCGAGCAACGGCTCGATCTCGAGCTCGGCCACCTTGCCGGCCTCGTCGGGGTCGCGTTCGTCGACGACGAAGACGTCGCAGACATCGGCATACAAACGGGCGACACCCGAGGCGGAGGAGCCGTGCCCGAGACGGTTCAGCAAGCGATCGGCCGGTCCCTTGAGCGCCTTGCCCTGCACGATGGGGGACACCGCGATCACCTGCCGGTGCGCGCGGAGTGCGTCACGCACGCCGTCAAGACCCAGGATCGGCGCGATAGACAACAGCGGGTTGGAAGGACAGATCAGGACGACGTCGGCGGCCTCGATCGCGGCCAGGACCCCCGGCGCGGGGGCCGCGGACTCGATCCCCTCGGACCGGATCTCGGCCACCTCGGGTTCGCAGCGCTGTTTGACGAAGTACTCCTGGAACGCGAGGTCGTCTCCGTCGGTGGTCGTGATGCGCGTGGCCACCGGTTGCTCGCTCATGGGCAGGATCCCGGCGGCGACACCGAGCGCCCGGCGGATCTCGTCGGTCACGAGCGCCAGCCCGGCCCCCTCGGCGAGTCGCTGGGTCCGGTACGTGCACGTCGCAAGGTCGCGATCCCCCAGCGAGAACCATGCATCCCGGCCCAACGCGCGCAGGGCTTCGACGAAATGGAACGTGTCACCGGCAAGACCCCAGCCCCGTTGGGTATCTGCGATCCCGGCGCACCAGTACGTCACGATGTCGACGTCGGGGCAGACGTGCACGCCGTAGATCACAGAATCGTCACCGGTGTTGACGATCGCGGTTGTGTGCTCGCCCACGACGCGCTGGAGGCCGACGACCAGCTTTGCGCCGCCTACGCCTCCGGCCAGTGCTGTGACTCTCACCGTGAGTGAGGTTAGCCGAGCGAGCACTACACTCGGGCGCTATGGATCGCCTGGAGATGCTCGTCGGGCGCGCCGCTTCGGGCGATCGACTGGATGAGGTCGAGGTGCGTTCTCTCGCGGCCCGTGCCGTCGAGGATCCCGTCGCCGTCCAGGCCGGAGCTGCGGCGCTACGTGACGCGACCACCGGTGCCCGGATCACCTTCTCGAAGAAGGTCTTCATCCCCCTGACGAAGTTGTGCCGCGACGCATGTGGCTACTGCACGTTCGCTCACCCTCCGCGCCCGGGCGAGCGTGCGTTCTTGACGATCGACGAGGTCGTCGCGATCGCGCAGCAGGGCAGCGCCGCCGGATGCAAGGAAGCGCTGTTCACTTTGGGCGACAAACCGGAACGCAAGTGGCGACAGGCGCGCGAGGAGCTGGACGAGCTCGGCTTCGTGTCGACGATCGAATATCTGGTGGCTGCATGCGGGGCAGTGCTGGAGCACACCGACCTGTTACCCCACGCGAACCCCGGCGCCCTCACGGAAGAGGAAGCTGCCGCGCTACGCGCGGTCTCGGCCAGTCAGGGGACGATGCTGGAGACTCTGTCCGAGCGGCTCCTGAAACGCGGCATGGCGCACTTCGGCGCACCGGACAAGCGGCCCCAGATCCGTCTCGCGACGCTCGAAGCTGCGGGGAACGCGAGCGCGCCCTTCACGACCGGGATCCTGATCGGGATCGGCGAGACATTCGAGGAACGCATCGACGCGCTGTTGGCGATCCGCGCGTCGCACGAGCGACACGGTCACATCCAGGAAGTCATCGTGCAGAATTTCCGAGCCAAGCCCGACACCGCGATGGCGTCCCACCGCGAGCCGTCGATCGGCGACATGCGCTTGGCGATCGCCCTGGCCCGGTTGATCCTGCCCCCGGATGTCGCGGTCCAAGCTCCGCCCAACCTCGCTCCGGAGGACTACGGCTCGTATCTGGGGTGCGGCTTGAACGACTGGGGAGGCGTCTCGCCGGTCACCCCGGATCACGTCAACCCAGAGAGGCCGTGGCCGAAGCTCGAGGAGCTCCGCTCGGTAACCGAAGGCCACGGCTTCGTCCTCCAGGAACGCTTGGCGGTCTACCCGGGTTTCTGCGACACGCCCGCCGCGCATGCGCGCTGGATCGATCCTTCGCTACGCGGCCCGGTCCTCGCCGCCACCGACGCGCAGGGCTTCCGTCGGCCGGAGGAAACCTGGTTCTCCGGTGCCGACGAAGCGCCGCCGGAAAGTGCTTCCATCGTGCTCGACGCGGCGCGATCGGGCGCCTGGCGCGTTCCCGGTCGCGTCGTGCGCACCGACGTCGCGCGGATCCTGGACCGCGCCGAGGACGGGATCGCACCCGACGAGGACGAGGTCGCGCTGTTGTTCACGTCGGTCGGGGCCGAGATGGAACGGCTGTTCGACGTCGCAGATCGCCTCCGCGCTCAGACCGTGGGCGACGACGTGACCTACGTCGTGAACCGCAACATCAACTACACGAACATGTGCTACTTCCGCTGCGGCTTCTGTGCGTTCTCCAAGGGACCGGCATCGCTCAATCTCAGAGGAACCCCCTACCTGCTGACGCCGGATGAGGTCGCGGAGAGAGCGGTCGAGGCGTGGGATGCCGGCGCTACCGAGGTGTGTATGCAAGGAGGCATCCACCATTCCTTCACCGCTGTCAACTACATCGACTACCTAACTGCAGTGAAGACGGCGGTCCCGCAGATGCACGTTCACGCGTTCACCGCGCTGGAGGTCTTCCAGGGAGCCGCGGCGTCGGGGATGGAGGTCGAGCGGTTCCTTGCGGAACTGCGTGCGGCCGGGCTGGCGACGTTGCCGGGAACCGCGGCAGAGATACTCGACGACGAGATCCGAGCGATCATCTGTCCCGACAAGATCACCACCCAAGAGTGGGTGGACGTGCACCGCACCGCGCACGAGCTGGGCCTGCGCTCGAACGCCACGATCATGTTCGGAACGGTCGAGGGTCCTCGCAACTGGGCCCGCCACCTCGTGGTGGTCCGCGATCTACACGCGCAGGTAGCCGAGCTCGACGGTGGCCTCTTCGAATTCGTACCTCTGCCTTTCGTGCACATGGCGGCGCCGATATTCCTCAAGGGCAAGGCGCGCAGGGGCCCCACGTTCGAAGAAGCGCTGAAGATGCACGCGGTCGCGCGGATAGCGCTGCACGGAGCCATCCCGAACATCCAGGTGTCGTGGGTGAAGATGGGTACCGAGGGTGCCAAGCTGGCCCTTCAGGCCGGGGCGAACGACCTCGGCGGTACCCTCATGAACGAGAACATCTCCCGGGCGGCAGGAGCCAGCCACGGGGAGGAGCTCACGGCCGCCGAGATGGAGGTGTTGATACGCTCCATCGGCCGGACGCCGCGGCGGCGGACCACGCTGTACGAATCCGTGACCGTCTGAGACTTTTCACACCATGGCCCAAGTCATAGAGCAAACGCGGTACGAGCGCGAGCCGGACGAGGCGAAGCTGCCTCGGATCCTCGCGATCGTCGTCACCCATGCGGGTCGGAGATGGCTGACGCGTTCGATTGTCGCGCTAAACCTGCAGACCTATCCGTTCCTCGACATCCTGGTGGTCGACGACGCGTCTCCGGAGGAAGAGGGCGCGCCTACGCTCAAGCGGATCGCAAAACGTCACCTCCGGCGTCGCCGCTGGGGGTTCCTCCGGACCCCACGTCCCTTGGGTTTCGGCGGTGCGATCAACTGGGCGATGTCGCGCGTCAAGGTGAACGCCGACCTGCTGCTGTTCGTCCACGACGACGCGGAGCTCACCGAGGATTCGGTCGAACGCATGGTCGCGCGGCTTCGCTCCGACGAGACCACTGCGATCGTCGGGCCCAAGATCGTGGCGTGGGACGATCCTGCGCGCCTGGAGGAGATCGGGATGGCCGCGGATCGTTTCGGCTATCCCTACAAGGGCCTCGAAGCGGACGAGATCGATCTCGGACAGCACGACCAGTCGCAAGAGGTGTTCTACGTCACTTCGACGTGCATGCTGGTGCGCCACGACGTGTTCCGACAGCTAAAGGGTTGGGACGCGCGCATGCGTGCGTACTCGGAGGACCTGGATCTGTGCTGGAGGGCCCGTCTCCTCGGCTATTCGATAAAGGTGGAGCCTCTCGCCAAAGCCCGCCATGCGATCGCGATGGCCAAGGGCGAACGGGGGTCCCGCTTCACCCCGTCGCGTTATTTCATCCGGAGGAACCGTTTCCGCGCGGTGATGAAGAACGCATCCGGAGTGCGCCTGGTCGGCTTGATCCCGCAGATCATCCTTCTTACGGTCGTCGAGATGGTCGGGTTCATAGTGCTGCGTCAGCCGCGCGAGATCATCAACCTGATCCGGGCTCTCGGTTGGAACAGCCTGCACGGCGTTCAGACGCTGACCGAGCGCCGCCGCGTGCAACGCGAGCGCAAGATCCCCGATCGGCGCTTGCGACGGTTGATGGTCCGGGAATCCACCCGGGTGCGCGCTTACACGGGACACCAGGCCGATCGTCTGGAGGAAGCCTGGGGCCGCCTCGCCGCCACGATCGCGGCGCGCCGCGACGCGTTGCGCGCGCTGGGCAGCCGGGCGATCGGCGTTGGGATCGCGTTGTCGCTGCTCGGAGTCATCGCCGTCTTGCTCGCTTTCCGGCATCACCTGTGGGGACCACCGGCTGCTGTCGGCGAGCTGCTTCCCTATCCCGAGCGAGCGACCGCGTTGCTGCGCGCATGGGTGTCTCCGTGGCAGGGGATCGGCCTCGGCCAACCCGGGCCCGCGCCTCCGGCGCTGGCCCTTCTGGGATTGGTCCCACTGGTCACGTTGGGTGCCGCGGGGGCCGCGCAGAAGTTTCTGGTGCTCGGTCTGGGGGTGATCGCACTGATCGGCGGTTATCAGCTCATCTCCGATGTCGCGGATCGACGCTCGCGGATCGTCGCCGGGCTTGCCTACGCGCTCGGGGCCGTGGGCTATGCGGGGGTCCGCGACGGCGACCTCGGAGCGCTCGTGTTCGGAGCCGCGGCCCCCTTCGTGCTGCACTCGCTGATCCGGCTCACCGGCTGGGTCCGGCCCGCAGGGTGGGATCCCAACCGAGGGATCGCCCGGGTCGCCCTCGGCAGCGCTATCTCGGCTGCCCTCGTTCCCGGATCTCTCTTTCTCTATCTCTTGGCGGCCGTGCTGCTGGCAGTCTTCCGCGTGGAGCTGGGCTCGCAGCGCCGCAGCCTCGAGGGATTGGGGCGGTCGAGCTTGGGTCTGCTCGGCGCATGGGTCCTGTTGCTCCCGTGGAGCTGGCAGTGGTTCGCACAAGGCGGTGCGTTGCGCTCGCTTCTCGTGGACGATGCGCACTTGTTCGCGTCGAACTTCGGTGACCACGGGATGGCAAGCGTCATCCTCGGACAGACGCCGGAAGCGCCGGTTCTGTTCGGCGTGGCCTTGCCGATCCTGGGCATCGTCGCGGTCGTTACCGGAGAGGGGCAAAGAAGGAGGCTGGCGGTCGCACTGTGGGCGATCGTGGCTCTGTGTGGCCTCATCGTTTCGGTCACCGCGGCGGGCATGCTGCGACCGTTGGTTTCTACGCCGGCTCAGGCAACAGTGCCGGCAGCGCTCGCGTTCGCAGGGCTCGCCGGGCTCGCGGTGGGTGCGTTCCGCCTAGACCTCCCGCGGCGCTCCTTCTCGTGGGTGCACCCGGTGACGGTACTGGGCCTCGCCGTGGCCGGGTTCTTGGTCGTCGTGGGCCTCGTCCCGAAGATGTGGTCCGGAGAATGGAGGCCGGGGGGCCCCGATCAGGCAGGCCACGTCGCAGCAGCTGCGGAAGTGCGCTCACTGCTGAATGCGGCATCCGCAGAGGGGCAGTTCCGCGCGCTGTGGGTCGGCGACATCTGGTCGTCTGGACGCCCGACGGTGGCACGCCCCGACGAGGACCTGTTCGTGACGGGATCGCGAGGGCAGGTTTTGAGCGACCTGTTCGAGCAGAACCGCGGTGCCGGTGATCAGGCGCTGTCCCGCGTGGTCGCCTCCGTCGAAGAAGGAACGACGGACCGCGCGGGCCGCCTCCTGGGTGCTTTCAACGTGCGCTTCGTGGTCCTAGAGCGCGAACAGGGCGCCTTCCGATGGTTGGGTCAACGCGATCTGGCTCTAGTTCGCGACCGGCCCGACCACATCCTGTTGGAGAACCAGAACTGGTTGCACCGGGCCGCGGTCTACAACGAGCTCCCGGTCTACGTACGCGCGCTCGACGAGGTCGATGCAACCCTGACGCCCGAGAGCTCTGAGATCGAGCGACGGGTCCTCAACCAGCGGGCCCCCGGTTCCTACGCGTCGTCGGCTGCCAGCGGACCCGGCGTGGCATTCGTTGCCGAGAGCCATCACCCCGGCTGGATCGGACGCCTCGCGGGCCGGGAGCTGGAGCGCGAAACGAGTGTATGGGGCAATGCCTTCGCGCTGCCGCCCGCGACGGAAGGAGCCATCACCGTCTCCTACCCGGTTCGTGTCGGGCACGTCCTGTGGCTGATCGCGGTGGCCCTGGCGTGGACCGTGGCGGTCGGTGCGTCTTTCTCGCGGCGTCGCAACGAGGGCGGGACACGATGAGGACCTATCTGCGGGAGTGGGGGCTGGCCGGTGCGGTCGCAGCCATCGTCTTGATCGGTCTGTTGATCGAAGGCGTGGCAGGCGAGGTCGCCGCGACGGAACGGAGGCCCCCTTCGGGTGATCGCTTCGTCGAGCGGGGCGTGTTCTGCCCTCCCAGTCTGCCGAACACCAAGACCTTCCTGACGGCGTCGACGGTCGGCAAGGAGTCCGTCCCGGTGGGGATCGAACCGACGCGCCCCGAGCCGATCGAGCTCGATCCCAGGCGGCTATTCGTGCAAGAGCTCCCCGACTCCGGTCCCGCCGACGTCACCGGCTTCGGCTCGCCGGTGTTCGCGGGAGTCGTGTTGCGCACCGAGAAGCCACAGGAGGGAGAGGCGGCGAGCCGCTGCTCCCCGCGTGCGGCCTCCACCTGGCATTTCGCCGCGGGAGCGAGCACCTTGGGCGCGGACGAGCGGTTGCTGATCTACAACCCGTTCCCCGACGAAGCCGTCGTCCGAGTCGCTTTCCTGACGTCCGGAGCAGAGATCCGCAAGGCGAGCCTCGACGACGTCGCGGTGCCCGCTCGGTCCGCAGCCTTCGTGCGCGTCAACCGCTACGTCCAGCTACAGCGGGTGCTGGCGGCAACCGTTGAGGCCGAACGAGGTCGCGTGGTCGCGTGGAAGGTGCTGTTCGACCGACCCGAGAAAGCTCCCCGAGGTACACAGATGGCCTTGGGCGTGAGTCGATCCGCACCGACCTGGTACTTCCCCGAAGGCCAGATCGGGCCGGGAGCCGATACGCGGATCGTGATCGCGAACCCGAACCCCGATGTGGAGGCGACCGTGACGGTCTCCGTGGTGACGGGTGAGGAGATCGTCCAGCCCCCCGACCTCGTCGAGATGCCGATCCCGGCGCTGTCGGCACGTCTCATCCGTCTCGAGTCCACCTTGGCGCGCAGACAACGAGAGCTCGGCGGTGTGAGCGTCGTCGTCCAGTCGACCAACGGAACGGGCATCATCGCCGAGCGCACCGTCCGTTATTCAGATCCGGTGAACGGCTCCACCGCGGAGATCGGATCCCCGGTTGCCGGGGAACGGTGGTTCGTGCCTCCGGGCACGTTGGATCCGTCGACCGACACGGTCGTAGTGATGAACCCGGGGGAAGGAGAGGTGACGCTCGACCTCGAGATCCTCCGAGCCGGCCGGGCCCCGCTGGCGCCCGACGATCTGCAGGGCCGGACGCTCGCCTCGGGGGACCGGTTGAAGATCGGCGTCGTCGAGTGGACCAGGGGCCAAACCGCCGCGGTGCTGGTCGATTCGAGCGGACCCGTGGTCGTCGAACGCTTCTCGTACTCCAGCATCAGAGACGACGCGGGATCGGTCATGGGGGTGCCGCTGCTGTAGATCTACGCGGAGCGGGCTTCCGGTTGCCTCCGTTGCTCGTACTGGGCGGCTTCGACAACGAGAGCCTTGAATATCGCGAGCTGGCGAGGGTCGATCGGAGCCATCGCTTCCGGATGCCACTGCACCCCCACGACCCACGAGCGATCCTTGTGAACGACGGCTTCGAGCACGTCATCCGTGGCCCACGCGATCTCCTCTAGCTCGCCGGCGATGTGCCCGAGGCCCTGATGGTGATGTGAGTTCACGGGAGCATGGGGGCCGAGCACGTCGGAAAGGACGCTGTCCTTCTTCACGCGTACCTCGTGGACGGCATCGGCGCGTGGACGATCGCGGTCATGATCGAGGCGTTCGGGATCGTCGGCAAGGTGCTGCACGAGCGTTCCGCCGAGATGGACGTTGAGGAGCTGCATCCCATGACAGATCGCCAGTATGGGCATGTCCATCTCCAGAGCGGCGGCCATCAGGGTGCGCTCGAACGTGTCGCGACGATGGCTGACGTTGATCGTGCGGGGATGTCTCTCGGCCCCATACCACTCGGGATCGATGTCACCGCCTCCGGGGAGCAGCAACCCGCTCGCCCCCTCGAGGCAGCTCGCGTCGAGCGGGTCGATGCCGTACGTGACGTCCATCGCAACCACTTCCTCGAGCTCCTCCGGTCGATCGAACGTCGACAGGACCCGAGCCCGGCCTCCCGCCAACTCGACTGCGTGCACGTAGGTCGTCGGCAGGCGGACTTCGCCTCGGCGCCATTGCGCGACGACTGCGATCCATCCCGGCGTGGTATCCAATTTCCTCAGTGATCCCCCGATCGGAGCCTTCATGACCGATGCTATGCGCTTCGAAACCGCCGCCATCCACGTCGGCCAGGAGCCCGACGCATCTACCGGAGCAGCGGTGGTTCCCATCTATCAAACATCGACTTACGTCCAGCAAGCTGTAGCCAAGCACAAAGGTTTCGAATACTCCCGGACCGACAACCCGACCCGCCGGGCGCTGGAGACTTGCCTTGCCGCCCTTGAGGGGACCGAGCACGCGGTGGCCTTCGGCTCGGGGATGGCCGCGATCGCCACCCTCGCTATGACGCTCAACAGCGGACAAACGGTCCTGCTTCCCGACGACGTGTACGGCGGCACCTATCGCCTCTTCGCGAAAGTGATGGGGGACCTGGGGATCGGTTTCACGACCGTGGACATGACCAACCTGGACGCCGTGCGGGCGGCGGTCACCGACGAGCTCGCTCTGGTCCTTGCCGAGACCCCCACGAACCCGTTGCTCAAAGTGCTCGATCTGTCGGCGCTCGCCGAGATCGCTCACGGCGCCGGGGCTCTGTTGGCCGTCGACAACACCTTCGCGACGCCCTACCTGCAGAGGCCACTGGGCCATGGGGCCGACGTGAGCATCTACTCCGCCACGAAGTATCTCGGGGGGCACTCGGATCTCGTCATGGGCTCGCTCGCGACCGGCGATGCGCAGCTCGCGAAGCGCCTGAAGTTCCTGCAGAACTCCGTCGGAGCGATCCCGGGACCGTTCGACTCGTGGCTGTTGCTACGGGGGCTCAAGACTCTGGCGATCCGGATGCAAGCTCACAGCGCGGGGGCCGCCCGGGTCGCCGAGTGGCTCGCGGCGCATCCCGTGGTGACGAAGGTGTATTACCCGGGCCTATCCGACGCGCAGGGCCATGAGGTCGCAACGCGCCAGATGGCCGCCTCGGGGGCGGCGCTCTACGGCGGCATGGTGTCGTTCGAGCTGGAATCGGAGGAGGCCACGCTGGCCGCCTGCGAACGCACGAAGCTCTTCTTCCTGGGTGAATCCCTGGGTGGGGTCGAGTCGCTGATCGAGCATCCCGCTCGCATGACCCACGCGAGCCTCGCCGGCTCGGGCATGGAGGTCCCCGACACGCTCATCCGTTTGTCCGTCGGCATCGAGCACCCCGACGACCTGATAGCCGACCTCGGCCACGCCCTGTCCTAGAAGTGACCCTCATCGTCGGTTCGACGGGGGGCGATATGTATCACTGTCCCTCCTCTGTCTGCTGTGAAGTTTTCAGAAGAAATTCTGAAAAATCCTGAGCATGCAGCAGAGAACATGTGTGTGGACCGGGACTGAGGCGCTCGTTACGAACTAACGTGGGAGCGGTTGGTGTGCCAGATACTCGAGGAGGTCGGCGCGCGACAGCACGCCGATCGGCTTGGAGCCTTCTGCGACCACGACGGCTTCGGCACCGCGAGCCAAGTCGGTGAACATCTCTTCGACGCCGGCCGAGGTCTGCACCACGGGCAACGGCCCGTCCATCACCGCGGCGACGTCACGTACGAGTGCATCGCCGTCGCGAAGCACCTTCTCGAGCAGCGAGCGATCCTGGATCGATCCCACGATCTCGGAGATGTCCTCGGGCTTCTCGTTGCGGGCCACCGGTACCTGTGAGATGCCGAACTCCGCGAGCGTGTCGATCGCCCTGCCGACCTTCTCGTGCGTGGGTACGGCGACGAGATCGGGCATCGATGGGGTCAAGCGATGCTTCGCGGCGAGCACCTCGCCGATGCGGGCGCGCGTGCTCGGGCGGTCGAGGAACCCGTTCTCCCGCATCCACGCCTCGTCGTAGATCTTCGACAGATAGCTCTTGCCCGAGTCGGGCAGGATCACGACCATCAGGTCCTCCGCCGCCAGTTCCTTGCCGACCTCGAGCGCGGCCCACACCGCGGTCCCCGCGGAACCCCCGACGAGGATCCCTTCCTCTGCGGTGATGCGACGCGCGGTGAGGAAGGAGTCGCGGTCGTTGACGGTCACCCACCGGTCCACGACGTCACGGTCGAGGGTGTCGGGCCACGATTCCTTCCCGATGCCCTCGACGAGGTAGGGATGGATCTCGTCGCTCGTGAAGATCGATCCGGCGGGGTCGGCCCCGACGATCTGGATGTCGGGCTTGCGTTCGTGGAGGTAGCGACCGGCACCGGTGACGGTGCCGCCGGTGCCGACACTGATCACGACGTGCGTCACCTTCCCATCGGTCTGGTCCCAGATCTCGGGTCCGGTCGTCTCGTAGTGCGCGAAGGGGTTGTTGTCGTTGTGGTACTGGTTCGGCTGGAAAGCTCCGGGGATCTCTTCGGTGAGCCGGTCGGCTACCCGGTAGTAGGACTCCGGCGACTCGGGAGGGACCGCGGTCGGCGTGATGACAACCTCCGCGCCGTAAGCGCGCAGTAGCGCGATCTTCTCGTGGCTCATCTTGTCCGGCATCGTGAAGATGCACTTGTAGCCTTTGATCGCGGCGGCGATCGCGAGCCCGACGCCGGTGTTGCCGGAGGTCGGTTCCACGATCGTGCCGCCCGGGGCCAACTTGCCCTCCCGCTCGGCCGCCTCGATCATCCGCAGACCGATGCGGTCCTTGACGCTACCGCCGGGATTGAGCATCTCGAGCTTCCCGAGCAGGGTGCAGGGCAGTCCGGCCCCCACCTTGTCGAGGCGGACCAGCGGTGTGGATCCGATGAGATCGAGCAGCGTGGCGTGCACGTCCATGGGAGGCATCGTCCGTTACCTCTCCGGGTAGCGCAACCAGGGGGCCGAGCGCGACGTCTTAGCTTGAAACAACTGCCGCTACGATGCGTTGAAGGTGGATGTGGATAACAGACCGAGCCGAGCCAACGCAGACTTAGTGCCACGACGACGCTCCTTCTTGCCCTCCTTCGGGCGCCGGACCGGGATCGTCCTCGCCTGTCTGGCCACCGCCGTGGTTCTCGCCGCGGCGGGAGTGGCGTGGGCAACCATCGATTACACGAACGACCATGCCGGCGAGCTTCTGCCGGGGGCCTCGATCGCCGGCGTGGATGTCGGTGGGCTGGATCGCGAGGCCGCGCTGGAAGCCGTTGCCGACGCGATCCGTCCGCAGCTCGACCGTGAGGTCACCGTCGAGTGGGGGGACAGGTCCTGGAGCACGACCCCGCGTGAGCTCGGTGCCAAGAGCGACGCCGAGGAGCTCGTCGACCGAGGTCTCGCCGAAGCACGAGCCACGTCGTTCATCGACCGGATGGAGATGCGCGTTCTCGGCACGCCGTTCGACTATGACCGCGACATCGCCATCACGTATCCACGGGACGGAGTCCGTGGCTTCATCGGGGGCATCGCCGCGGGGCTCGACAAGGACGCACGCGACGCCACGGTCGATTACTCGACCGGATGGGTCGAGATCGTCGAAGAGCGCGACGGTCGAAAGGTCGTCCGCAAGAAGAGCCGGCGGATGCTGACGAAGGCACTCAAGAGTGGCGCGCCGACGGCGTCGCTCGTGGTCAAGCCGGTCGAGCCCAGGGCAACGACCGAGGACTTCGATCAAGTCCTTCTTGTGAGGATCGGTGAGAACAGGCTTTATCTCTACGAAGACGGCGAGATAACCCACAAGTGGAAGGTGGCCACGGGGTTGCCCGAGTACCCGACACCGACGGGGCTCTACGAGGTAACGGAGCTGCGGTACATGCCGACCTGGGTGAACCCGTCACCCGATGGGTGGGGCGCCAGCATGCCCGAATCGATCCCGCCCGGGCCCGGTAACCCGCTGGGCCTCCGCGCGATCAACTGGTCGGCACCCGCGATCCGTTTCCACGGGACCAGCGCGACCTACAGTCTCGGTTACAACGCGTCCCACGGTTGCGTGCGGATGTCGAACCCCGACGTGATCGAGCTCTACGACATGATCGAGGTGGGCACTCCCATCGTCTCCACGGTCGTCGCTCCGCCCAAACCGCTCTACGCGTCGGCGCCGGATCCCATAGTCGTTCGCGAGGACGAGGGCCAGTCGCAACCGGGTACCGATCCGGACGAGCAACGCGACCGCCGCGGCGACTGACCCTTCTCGCTCGACTCGAAGCGCGAAACAATCTGACCCGAATATCTTGCTCGCGCGCGCCACCCGGGATTACAATGTCCTGGTACCTCGTAGAGGTGAGTAAGCTCCGGCTGAAAGCCACTGCGGGGTACAACTTTTCTCCCCTCTTTCCAGGCGTACGAGTTACAAAACCGGCTTGGGTACGGAGTGTTACCTAAGGCGCCTAAAAGAGCCTACGAGAGCCGGGTCAGGAAGTCTGAGACCGTGGCGTTGAACGCCTCCATCTCTTCGACCATGCAGCCGTGGCCGGTCTCGAACATCTTCAGCTCGGCCCCCGGGATGGCGGCGGCGATCTCCTCTGAGGCGAGGCCGGGCACCATCACGTCCATCTTGCCCCCGAGGACCAGCGTCGGGCACGAGATCCCGGGCAGCTCCGCGAGCGCATCGAACTTGTCGATCGCGGCGAGCTGGCCCTGGAGCACTTCGATCGGCGCGGCCTCGGGGGAGCCCGGCCGCGCGAACGAAGCGACCATCTGATCGATCGCCTCGCGGCCCAGCTCGAAGAAGCGCGGGGTAAACATCCGGAGCAGCGATGCCTGGAGGAGTCCCTCGGGGCCGGCCGCGGCGGAGATCAGGGTCGCGAGCTCGTGGTTGCGACGCATGTATTCGATGGGCCGTGCCCAGGTGACCGCGAGGATCAACGCGCTCACCCGGTCGCGATGGTCGAGGGTGAGCCGCTGTGCGATCGTCCCGCCCATCGAGATGCCGAACAAGATGGCCTTGTCGAGCTCGAGGTGGTCCATCAGGCGGATCGTGTCGTTCGCCATCTCGTCGATCGTTCCGACGACCGGTCCCGTCGATCGACCGACCCCGCGGTTGTCGAAGGTGATCAGGCGGTGCGTCTTGGTCACGGCGGGGGCGGTTATCGACCAGAAGCGCTTGTCCAATGAGAAACCCATGATGCCGACGACGGGCGAACCCGCGCCTTGCTCTGAGTAGTTGAGCTTGATGTCGCCTAGATCCGCCACCGGCATGACGGCATCGTAAGCGACGAGCCCGACGGCTTCCCGTAAACGCCCGAAAGACGTAGCCTTGAACGATGCACCGCGTAGTCGTAGCCCTTGCGATCGCCCTGTTGCTCGCATTGAGCGCTGCACCCGTGGGCGCGCAGACTCAGCGGGACCCGTTCCGTCCGGTGATCGACCCCGACGCTCAGACCACGACAACGACGACCGGTGACGGGACGGTTGTGGTCGAGCCCGCGCCGGCCGACGAGGGTCCGGTCCGGTCGGACGGCCTGGCGAACACGGGCAGCGAGCTCCTGCCGTGGGCGACGGTGGCGGTTGGCCTGATGCTCGTGGGCGGGGGTGCGCTGATCACCGCGCGGGCGTATCGCAAGCCGCTCGTCTGAGATCGGAAAATCCGCCGCCTCCAGGGGGCTTGCCGCTACCGTGACCCGGCCATGGGATCCTGCTCGAAGCCGGGCTGTTCGAACACCGGAGCGGCCGTACTCGCATACGACTACGCGCACCGCCGCGCCCTGATCGCGGACCCTCCCGACAACCTGTCGCCGCACCTCTACGTGCTCTGCGTCCTGTGCGCCGACCGCCTCACCGCGCCTCGAGGCTGGGTTTTGGACGACTTGAGGGCCGCACCACCTCTGTTCGTGCCTGCTTAGGTAAGGTCGTACCCAAGATGGTCGACCGGGCTCTGTTCGCCGAATTGCGCCGCCTCGACCGCCACGACCTGCGCCGTGTCGCGATCTTCGTGCGGGGCCTTCTCCATGCGCTCGGAGACGAGAGCGCCGGCACGCCCGACGAGCACGCCGGTGAGGGAGTCACTTATCGCCTCGAGACCGTCCGCTGCGGGAAGCCGTCGTGCTCGAGTTGCCCCCACGGCCCCTACTGGTACGCGTACTTCCGCGAGGGTGGTCGGTTGAGGTCGCGCTACATCGGCCGGGATCTCCCCGCCGACGTCAAGGCGGCTCTCCAGGAAGGGTCCTAGTCACTCCGGGCGGGGTAAGAACCACCCCCACTAGCCATGTTCTCCCGATAGGGGGTTGGTCACACTGGACCACCTAGCTTGGGGAGAGGGGAGAGCCGATGGATTGTCCGCAATGTCAGGGGACCGACTGCACGCAGATCGAATTGCATCTCACGGATGAGCAGACGGTCCAGTTCTTCTCGTGTCGCCGGTGCGAGGCCCGGTGGTGGGAGCGCGAGGGTGACACGATCGCGCTCGACGAGGTGCTGACGATCGCGGCTCAGAAGGCTCGGTCCAAAGGGGCCTAGCTCTCGCGCGTGTACCTTCTCTACCTGTCCTAGAGCAGACCCAAAGGAGCAGGTGGACTTGCTGGCTCGTCGTGTGCTGCTCGCCGACGACACTCCCGAGATAAGACAGCTTCTGCGTATCGCGCTGGAGCTCGAAGGCAACTTCGAGGTCGTTGGGGAAGCCGCCGACGGTCGCCAGGCCCTCGATCTCGCCGACAGCCATCGTCCCGACGCGGTGATCCTCGACCTCGCGATGCCCGTCATGGACGGGCTCCAAGCGATCCCCGCGATCCGCCGGGCGACCCCTCACACGAAGATCCTGGTCTTGTCGGGCTTCACGTCCGAACAGATGGGCCGGGAAGCCCTAGCCGTGGGGGCGGATGCCTACCTCGAGAAAGGCGTCCCGCCCGGCGACATCGTCGCGGCGCTCAATCGTCTGTGCGAAGGCGTCTCCAACGGGGACGGCGGTGACGCCGAACCCCCTGCCGAGCGGATCTCGGTGCCCGCCGATGCACTGGAGGCGGTGACCAAGGAGCCCGCAGACGATCCCATCGGAGCACTGGCGCACGAGCTGTTGACCCCGGTGGCGGTGGTCCGCGGTTTCGCCGAGGCGATCGCCACGAAAGCACATGGACTCAACGAGAAGGAGATCGCGGAATGGGCCGAGCGGATAGTCGCCAATGCCGAAGCGCTCGTTCAGATAGTCCGTTCCTTCCGCGGCTCGAGTGAGGTCTACGTCGGAGCCGTCGAACTGGACCTGTCTCGTTTCGACCCGGCTCCATTGGTGCGCGCCACAGTGAAGGACCTCAGCTCGCTGACCGACGATCGAGAGGTGAGGACGTCCTTGATCGACGGCACGCTGGTCTATGCGGACGCGGTCAAGGTTCGACAGATACTCACGAACCTCGTCTCCAACGCGGTGAAGTTCGCGCCGGGTCCGATCGACATCGAGATGGAAGTCGGCAAGTTCTACGTCGAGATCGCTGTTTGTGACCAGGGGCCGGGCGTGCCTGAGGAGGCTAGGGGCGAGTTGTTCAAGCGCTTCGCGCGTCTCGGTGCGGCCCCTCCCGGGTCGGGCCTCGGCCTCTACGTGTCGCGTCAGCTCGCTAGGGCCCAGGGTGGCGATGTCGTCTACTCGCCGCGCGAGGGTGGCGGGGCGCGCTTCAAGGTTCGCATCCCCGTCACGGACTGACGGATGTGGATGCGGGTGCTCGGTCGCCTGTGAACCGTCGGCCGGCAACAGGTGCCAGTTGAGGGGGTCGTGCCGGCGTCCACGGACGGCGGCTAACCGCTGCCGCGTGAACGTTGTCGTCGGGTCTGGCTACCGAGCACCCGCAGGATCGAACGGATTTCCCTCGCTCTGATTATCGCTCCGAGGGTTGCGCGTTACCAGGGCGTTTACCAGGACTTATGTCGGTTTCGCGGTGATTGCGACGAAGTCGGGGGCGTCCGGGAGTTCCCCGATCGTCAGCCTGCCCCACCGACGTTCGTACGAGACCCGGCCACGTTGCGTGAAACCGGCCTTGGCTACGGCGCGCAGCGACGAGGGATTGTCGGCCTCCACGGCCACCCAGAGATGGGTCACCTCGCGCTCGGCGAGCTCCGCGCAGATGTTCGTGAGGGCGAACGGATATACGCCGCGCCCACGGGCCTCTTCCGTGGTGAACGATTCGTAGACGTATGCGGCTCCCGGCGGTGGGGACACATGGCGGCGCAGCTCGCGGGTCCACGCGGAGCGCGTCGTAACCCAGCTCGAATGAACGATGCGCGCGCCACTCCAGACCAGGTAACACGAGGTATCGGAGGTGAGCCGAGCGCGGAACGTGGCCGGGGAGTCCGTGCCGATCTCGTCGGCGAACGCGCCGGCGTCCGCCTCGGTCGCGGCTCGGAACGTCAGGTCGTCGCGCACCATCCTTGGCACCGTGGCGGTGTCGACGGACAAGAGCACCAATGCGTTATGCGCGCCGAGGTTTTCTCGAACGCGCTGCCACGTCAGTCCCAGTACTTCGCCCCATCCCCGAGTCCGCACGCGCGCGAGCAGTCTGGTCAGCGCGTCCGTGGGGGTGGATCGGGGGCCGGGCACCGCTGGAACATAGCCGTGCTTCAGGAGAGGCTTCGGTTAACTCGCTCTCCCGTGCTGTTTGGCCTTGCGTTCCAGCTCCGTTAGGCCCCCCCATATCCCGTAGGGCTCTTTGGTCGCGAGCGCGTAGTCGAGGCATTCACGCCGGACCTCGCAGGTCGAGCAGATCCGCTTGGCTTCGTCTTCCCGGATCCGTCGCTCCGCCGGGGTCTCGGAATCATCGAGGCCGAAGAACAGGACGGCAGGGTAAGGCAAGCACGCGGCGTGCTCCCGCCACTCCAGCTCTGCCAGCACCGAGAAACCTTCCATGGGGAAAGAGTGGGTCACTTGGCAAGGGTAGTCAATCTCGACTTTCTGCCGGTACGAGGGTGCCCGCTCTAGGATGCCGAGCCGATGGCGGCGCTCGAGAAGATCTTCAAGGCCTACGACGTGAGGGGGATCTACCCCGACGAGCTCGACGAGCCCACGGCCAACCGCATAGGAGCAGCCTTCGTGGGCTTCGCCGGCTCGGACCGCGTGCTGCTGGGCCGGGACATGAGGACGTCCTCCCCGGTGCTGGCGGCGGCGTTCGCCGCAGGGGCGACCGGTGCGGGGGCCGAGGTCGTAGACGTGGGCGAGGTCTCGACCGACGCCCTGTATTTCGCTTCGGGCAAGCTCGACCTCCCCGGAGCCATGTTCACCGCATCGCACAACCCCGCTCGCTACAACGGCCTCAAGCTGTGCCGCGCGCAGGCGGTCCCGATCGGGGAAGAGTCGGGTCTCTTGGACATCCGGGACGCGGCCGCTCGTATCGAGCCGCAGGGCGGCCGGCGCGAGGCCGTCACGGAGATGGACATCCTCGGCGACTACGCGCAGCATTGCCGCAGCTTCATAGACGTCTCGGCGCTGCGCCCCCTGAGAGTGGCGATCGACGCGGGCAACGGCATGGCCGGCAAGACCGTTCCGCCGGTCTTCGATCCGCTCCCGGTCGAGGTGGTACCGCTGTTCTTCGAGCTGGACGGCACTTTTCCCAACCATCCTGCGAACCCGATCGAGCCCGAGAACATCGTGGACCTGCAGCGCACCGTGAAGGAGCACGGCTGCGATGTAGGGATCGCGTTCGATGGGGACGCCGATCGGATGTTCCTCGTCGACGAGAACACCGAACCGGTATCGGGGTCGCTCACGACCGCCCTCGTCGCCGAGCGGATCCTCAAGAAGCACCCCGGCGAGACCATCATCCACAACCTCATCTGCTCCTGGGTGGTGCCCGAAGTCATCGAGGAGAACGGAGGGAAACCGGTGAGGACGCGCGTGGGGCACTCGTTCATCAAGCAACACATGGCCGAGACCGGCGCCATCTTCGGTGGCGAGCACTCCGGCCACTACTACTTCCGCGACAACTTCCGCGCAGACAGCGGGATGATCGCGGCCCTGGTCGTGCTCGAAGCGATGAGTGAGGCGGGTCGCCCCCTGTCCGAGCTGCTGGAGCCATACCAGCGATATTCCGCCTCCGGCGAGATCAACTCCGAGGTCGCCGATCAGGCGGCCTCTTTGCGGAAGCTTGCAGAGCGTTACTCGGACGGCGACCAGGACCGGCTCGACGGGTTGACGGTCCGTTACGACGACTGGTGGTTCAACTGCCGTCCCTCCAACACCGAGCCGCTCTTGCGACTCAACCTCGAGGCGCGGACCCGCCCGCTGAAAGATGAGAAGGTACAAGAGGTACTGAGCGTGATCCGAGGAGACGCTTGAATGACGATCGACGAACGCCTGCTCGAGATTCTTGCGTGCCCCAACTGCAAGGGGGACGTTGAATACATCGAAGGTGAAGACACCATCCTGTGTCGCGGGGAGTGCGGATACGCGTATCCGGTGAGAGACGGCATACCCGTGATGTTGATCGACGAGGCGACGAAGCCTTAATGGCTGATCTCGACGACCTGAAGGCTCTCGGAGCTCTCGACTCGGAGGACGTTCTTGGCGCCGTCGAACGGTTCCCCGAACAGTGCCGCGAGGCGTGGGCCATCGGGCGCGCGGCTTCGGGACTCCCGAGCGGCGATGGGATCGAGTCCATCGTGGTGCTGGGCATGGGTGGATCCGGAGTCTCCGGTGACGTCATACAGGCGGTGGTCGAGCCTCGACTCCCCGTTCCCTTCCGCACGATCAAGAGCTACGGCCCGATCCCGGGATGGGTCGGCCGCAACACTCTCGCGTTCGCTGTCTCGTATTCGGGGAGCACCGAAGAGACGGTGGCGGCTCTGCAAGAGGTCCACCATCGTGGCGCGCGCGTCGTGACGATCTCCTCCGGAGGCCCGTTGCGCGAGATGGCAACCGATCTCGGCCTTGCTTCGGTCCAGATCCCCACCGGATTGCAGCCGCGCGCTTCTCTCGGTTATCTGACGCTTCCGATACTTGCAGTCTTGGCGAGCATGGGCCTGGTCCCCGATCCCGAAACCGATGTCGACGAAGCGGTCAAGGTGCTCGGCGAGCTTGCCGCGGAGCGTCATCGCGACCGAAAGGTTTCGGACAATCCCGCCAAGGACCTGGCGCAGCGCATACACGGACGCATCCCGGTCGTCTACGGAGCCCACGGGATCGGCGCGACCGCGGCCTATCGCTTCAAGTGCGACTTGAACGAGTATGGGAAGACCCCCGCGATCTGGCACTTCCTTCCCGAGCTCGATCACAATGAGATCGTCGGGTGGAACCAACTCGCAAGCCTCACGTCGGAGCGCTTCGTATGCATCCTGCTGCGCGACGCCGAGGACTCCGAGCGTGTGGATCTGAGATTCGACATAACGCGTGAGTTGATCGAAAAGAGCTTCGCCGAGGTCGTCGAGCTTCGTTCCGAGGGGACCTCGGAACTGGCGCGACTGCTGTCTCTCATCTTCGTTACTCAACTGGCCGCGATCTACGTGGGGCTGTCCTACGACGTCGACCCCGGGCCCGTCGAAGTGATCCAGCGTCTCAAGTCCGAACTGTCCCGGCGATAGGAGCTCTCTGAAGATGGCAACCGAGCACGATGTCCTGGATCTTGGTCTCGCCGACGAAGGGCGCTTGCGGATCGAGTGGGCCGACAAGCAGATGCCGGTGCTGGCCCGTATCCGAGAGCGGTTCGAGAAGGAACGTCCTTTCGACGGGGTCCGCATCGCCTCTTGTCTCCACGTCACGACCGAGACGGCCAACCTCATGCGCACGCTGTCTGCCGGCGGTGCCGACGTCGCCCTGTGCGCGTCGAATCCCTTGTCTACCCAGGACGAGACCGCTGCGGGACTCGTCGCGCATTACTCGATCCCTACCTTCGCCATCAGAGGCGTCGACGAGCCGCAGTACTACGCGCACATAAAGGCCGTCTTGGATCGTCGCCCGATGATCACGATGGACGACGGGGGAGACCTCGTCACGATGCTGCACCAGCAACGCCGTGACCAGCTCGCGGAGATCATCGGAGGGACGGAGGAGACCACCACAGGGGTCATCAGGCTACGGTCGATGGAGGCGAACGGCGTCCTCGGATATCCGGTGGTGGCGATCAACAACGCCGACACGAAACACCTATTCGACAATCGCTACGGCACCGGTCAGAGCGCGATCGACGGCATCATCCGGGCGACCAACGTGTTGCTGGCCGGCAAGACCTTCGTGGTGTGCGGATATGGCATGTGCGGGCGCGGTGTGGCGTCGCGTGCGAAGGGCATGGGGGCCGACGTCGTGGTGACCGAGGTAGATCCCACCCGGGCGCTCGAGGCGGCGATGGACGGCTTCCGCGTGCTGCCGGGGCGCGCTGCGGCGAGCCAGGGTGACATCTTCGTCACGGTCACCGGGAACAAGCACGTCCTGCGCGGCGACCACTTCGAGCTGATGAAAGACGGGGCGATCCTCGCCAACGCCGGTCATTTCGACATCGAGCTCGACCTCACGACGTTGCGATCGATGGCCGGCTCGGTACGCCGGGTACGGCAAGAGGTCGACGAGTTCGTCCTCGGCGGTGAACGAAGGATCTACGTGCTCGCCGAGGGACGCCTGGTCAATCTCGCGGCGGCGGAGGGCCATCCCGCCGCGGTGATGGACATGTCGTTCGCGAACCAGGCCCTGACGTGTGAGTGGTTGGTGCGCAACGCGGCCTCCCTAGAGACGAAGGTCTACGAGGTCCCCGTCGAGATCGACAAAGAGGTGGCCCGGTTGAAGCTGGAGACGATGGGTGTGCGCATCGACGAGCTGACCGACGACCAGAAGGCCTACCTGGAAGGGTGGGAAGAGGGCACCTAGGGCCCGTTTCCGTCACATCGTCTCGCTAGCTTCAGCAGATGTTGCTCGACGCGTTCCTCGACCTCTTCGCGCCCTTACGGTGCGTGGCGTGCCGTGCGACGGGCTCGGCGTTGTGCGCCGCATGCCGCTCATCCATCGCACCGGCGAGGGACGACTTGGCCGTGGCCGGGACGGCTCGTGCCCGCGCTCCGTGGCTCTACGAGGGCCCCGCACGCGATCTGATCCTGGCCTGCAAGCTGCGCGGTGTCCGGGCCGCAGCCGGCCCTCTGGGTGACGCGATCGCAGAGTGTCTCGGAGAAGAGGCCCGCGTGGTGACCTGGGTGCCGGGGCGAGCGGCCGACATCCGGGCCCGGGGCTTCGATCACGCCGAGGCCATAGCCCGGGTGGTCGCGCGGTGCTGCAGGGCTCCCGCCGTGCCGTTGTTGCGCCGGGTGGGCTCCGCACCCGATCAGACACGGCTCTCGCGGGTGGCCCGACTGCGCAACCTTGACCACGTTTTCGCCGCCGCGGGTAGCCCGTCCGAGGTGGTGTTGGTAGACGACCTGATCACGACCGGAGCCACCATGACGGCGTGCGCGGAGGCCCTGAGGGGGGCCGGCGCCGCCTCGATCGTCGCCGTAGCCGCCTGCCGGGCTTAGCCAAATCCGGCCCCATCAGTAATGCCTAGGCAGTATTGCTTACAGCCTTGGGCTAGTTAGTTGTGCTTGAATCCGGCGCAGGGCAGAGAAAAAACCGACAAAGGACTCTCAAGTGGCGGAAGCGGAAGCGGCGACCCGAGACGACACGATCAAAGTGATGGTCGTAGATGACCATGCCCTCTTCCGGCGCGGGCTGGAGATGGTCCTCGACGGCGAGTCCGACATCGATGTCGTCGGAGAGGCCTCCGACGGCCACGAGGCGATCGAGCGGGCCGAGCAGACTACTCCCGACGTGGTCCTGATGGACGTCAGGATGCCCAAGCGCTCGGGCATCGAGGCGACCCGCGTGATCAAGGACACTCTGCCTTCCACCAAGATCCTGATGCTGACGATCTCCGACGAGGAAGCCGACCTCTACGAGGCGATCAAGGCGGGAGCCAGCGGCTATCTGCTCAAGGAGATCTCGATCGAAGAGGTTGCCGACGCGGTCCGTCAGGTCTACGCCGGCCAGTCGCTGATCTCACCCTCGATGGCGGCCAAGCTCCTCAACGAGTTCGCAACGATGGTCAAGCGGCGTGACGAGCGGGCTCAGGTGCCCGGCCCCCGGCTCACCGACCGGGAGCTCGAGGTCCTCAAGCTCGTTGCGAAGGGCATGAACAACCGCGACATCGGATCCGAGCTCTTCATCTCCGAGAACACCGTGAAGAACCACGTCCGGAACATCCTCGAGAAGCTGCACCTCCACTCCCGCATGGAAGCCGTGGTCTACGCGGTGCGGGAGAAGCTCCTCGACATCAAGTAGTTACCGGCCCCTCGCTCCGCTAGGCGGCTCGGTCGCCCATAATGGGCGGTCATGGGGATCATCCAAAAGGTCCTGACCGCGGGTGAGGGCAAGAAGCTCAAAGCGCTCGAGGCACTCGTCCCCAAGGTCAATGCCTTCGAGGACGAGTTCAGAGGCCTGACCGACGAGGCCTTGCGGGGCAAGACCGCCGAGTTCAAGGCCCGTCTCGATAACGGGTCGGATCTCGACGACCTGCTCCCGGAGGCCTTCGCCGCGGTCCGGGAGGCCGCCGACCGGACGATCTCCCAGCGCCATTTCGACGTCC